>Ga0065711_1038001_pt1 | contig 19254 bp, 7 predicted proteins | sample Hoacrofraction12_FD_59098 | JGI IMG/M metagenome (GOLD analysis project Ga0065711, IMG submission 59098) | Hoatzin crop microbial communities from Cojedes, Venezuela - Epithelial fraction 12 v2 (version 2) | ecosystem: Host-associated > Birds > Digestive system > Esophagus > Crop | place...
GGGAGGGGCCGGCGGCAGGTGAGGGAGGGGCCGGCCGGGGCCGCGGAGCGGTCCGTGTCGCCGGGCGGGAGTAGCCGCCCTGGCTGACGCTGCGGGGCGGGCTCGGGCCTGCTGAGGAGACTCCTCACGAACTGATTCACCTGTTTCCTTCCAGACGAAGCGACCCTGAAAGCGACACCCGCCAGCTCCCGTCTGCCGCCAGGTACCGGGACCTGAGAAGCGCCAGCTCTCCGCCGCTGCTTACCTGAGGCGCGGACCTGCTCCTCGCCGGCACTGGCGTGGGCTTCCAGTCCGGCCCCGAACAGCCCCACACCCCCCGACTGGGGGGCTGCTGGGCCCTCCCGCACACGCTCCCCACCCAACAGTTTGGAGAGTTTTCGGTCAGGTCTGTTTCCCTTAGCCCAGGTGGAACGAATTTCTCTATAAATTATTGACCTAGCTTCATAACTGCTTTTGCAAATAGACGAATTTATAGTTGTAAATTACATATACACTACCGAAAACTTCTTTATGGAGGGTTGGGAGTAAAATTTAAGCAACATGTTTGGGTTTTTTATTTTTTCATTCTAAAGACCAGAGCTTGAAGCAAAATACCATCTATGGAGACAGTTAAGACTCAGTGACACCTTATTTGCCTCCCATGAGAATGAGCGCTAAGAATACACATACGCAGCACTGCGTAAGGATACCCGAGCCAGCAAGGTCTCAAAATCGATACAGCTGCATTAGTGAGGCACAGAGCCCTGGATAATTCATCCTGCAGAGAAAAACAGAACTGACAGGGCCGTACTGCTTTTGGTACTACTGTTTCACTCGGAGCTATTTCAGGAACCTGTCCAATGTTGCACTGTATTTTCAGATGGCTCAGCGTTTTATGTTTGTTTGGAGTCTTTCTGCCTAGTCTTTGTAGGAGATGGCTTTACAGCCACAGCCAGGGCTTGCTCCATTTAGCTGAACAGGATGCTTGCAGGAGGACCAGGCTTTTACTTTTATTACCCATTACTTAGAATAAAATGCAATATACCTTTGTCAGTTGAATGAGACCCAAGTAGGACACAGACCCATCAGGATCCTTGGTACTGTGAACTGAGTGGTTCAGTGCTTGGAGACGCTGTTGCAAGTGGGAAGTGAAAAATTCCCACTCTTGCACAAGACAGAATTCAGTCTCTGCTACTGGAAATCAGGGGTGCGTTATTAGTTCTAGCTGAAGAGCCTGAAATGTGAATCTTAGCATTCACATAGAGTAGCTTAGCACATAGGAAAAGCAGTAAGGCAGGTGAATCTTCATATGTAGTAACTAACTACCACCTCCCTTAAATCCCATTCTAGAGAAAGTCTGCAAAGACGGATCATTAACAGAAACTGAGAAAAACACATGCCTATTTGTCAGCAGACAAAGGTGAGATTACAGCTCATGCATCCCTTGGGCTGAGAAGTTCTTTTGCTTGCCCTCAGATATGTAATATTCCTCTGTGTGTGGGCAAATGCCACAGAAGGGCGTGTAAATGGTTGCCAAGCAAAGCAACTCACACTTTCCAGATCTGGAGTCTCCAGTTGGTTTTAACAGAAGTTTAATTTATTTTCCTGTACTTTTCATCTGCTGCTCAGTCTCTGTTCCCTGCTATTCCCCCTTACATTCCCATTTTCATTGCCTGAGTTTGTTTCTCCTCTCCGTGCTAAATTAGAGTGCACCATACAGCACCAGCCTCTTGTGTCACGCTAGGGTGAAACACTGTCATGTCAGGATGCATCAGTAGTTTTGCATTATGGCAGCACTTAGTGGGTTAATTGAGATAAGTGGCCCTTTATGCCAGACATTTTACAAAATGTATGAGACAAACACAGAGTTTATAATCTAATTAGACAGGACAGAAAATGGTAGAGAAAGACAAGACAGGGTGAAAGGATTAAGCACGCTTACAGAACAAAGATTCTGGCAGAGACCAGAGGGAGAACCAAACTTTTCTGGGTACAGAGTGAATGCCCTAGATGGTACTTCCTCAAAGCAGGCAGGAGGCCCCACAGGAATTTGCACTCATGATATGCACTACATTCTGGCAGAAACTTGAGTGTATTTATACTTTTCAAAGCTTTTCAGGAACAAGTGCTATGTTACTTTATTGTCTAAAAAGAGATTAAAGCCAAAAGAGAAAAAGCAGCACTGTTGTAGACATTCTTTCCTCTCAGCTTCCACTTGGGCCAAGCAATGTTTCCACTGCACTGTGGTGGTGCCATCCTTCACTGGGAAGTCCTCATGTTAGAACAGAATAGAATAGGACAGAATAGAATATTTCAATTGGAAGGGACTTCCAATGATCATCTAGTCCAACTGATGATATTCCTCTACTACAGTCAATCTGGATCCCTTCTTGAGGGCTGACTTTTTCAAACACCTTACTTAACAATTCTTAGGGGCTTCTTTATAGAATAATTTTACTTAAGAACGTTCCTGGAAAGAATCAGTAAGCATATTAACATACAGTTATGAAAGGATTAGTATTTGGAGATTTAAAGTGCTCTAGTCTGGGCAGGCCATACAGTCTTTCCTCTTTCCAGGGTGATCAAGTTTCAGGCTGTTGGGACTTTCACCTTAGATAAACTCTTCAAAATACAAATTCTGTCTGCTGTATATTAAACATCAGGTTTCCTGTACTTCTGTTTGAAAGAGAGAATTTATTATAGGTTGTTGACCAGATTTCCTCACCCTTGTTTTGTGATATGAGGTGAACTCTCTGAATTCAGCTGCTGTATGTGGTGATGTTAAGTCTCAGAGTGGGTAAAATAGAATGTTTTCACCATTAGGCATATGAGCAGTCCTACAGATTGAAGAGGAGTAGTTGCATGTGTAAGCATGCATTTAAATGGTTTGCAAGATGAAGTTACAAGTGGAAGTCAGTCTCTACCCAATAGGTAGCCACATTTCAATGGTGAAATTGTATATCCTAGATACAGATTGATTATAAACTTCCTTGAGATCTTTTTGGTGAAAGGAAGCATTATATACACATACACACACACGTAAGCACATTGTTGGAATATATTTTCAAGATTCACAACAGGATTGTATCACTAAAATAAGATTTTTTTGAAGAAATTCAAGACAATAATATTAATTTAATCTATTTTTAAGTCATTTTTATTAACTTACACTAGAAAAATCAATGGCAAACAACCCAAGTGTCAGATGCTTTCTGTTTTCCTTTCCTGTCTGTTGTCCAAATGAGAGCACTTTCTGGAGGAATCATGATAAATCTGTAATATTTTATTCTACACTATTTACTTTTAAAAGAGCAAGCAGATAACATTGTAAATGTACTGCCAAGATGTATGGCTGATTTTGCATAAAGTATAGGCAAAGCCTGATTTAGCTGGTATGAGTCACAATTTTCTGAACAGTTTTAAAAGTGTATAAAATTTCAGCAGGGAAGTTTTTAGTCTTTTTATAATATAGTGGCTTTGGAATTTGAATTTCTTTTGGAATTTGAAGTTCCAGGTTATTAAGGCATTACCCAATTTAGATTGACTTTTCCATCTTAACTTTTTTTTAATATTTTCCTTCTAGGTTTTCTTCCTGAAAAGGAAAATAATAAAACCTGTTAAGCTGCAACATACAATTGATTTCTTACAAGTTAGAGATACGGTTCTAAAATTATTCAGTAAAGTTTCAAGAGAATGAGTCTTCACTTGAAAAGGTCAATGTTTTGAAACTGGCACTCTTCACTGTAAAATATACACTAGTTGTGGCAGAAACGTTTTAGCAAAGATGCAGTTTCTTCTGGGGGAGGAGGGTGAGACTGTATGAATAAACATCGTTCCAGTGTCTATAGCAAAGAGCCTGCCAGTGCTGGGTGAGTCAGATTCAAGCCTCTGTTTTTCCTGATTCAATGAGAGTTTTGATCTCCTGTCTTTCACATCACAGATACAACCTTAACCACCAAGCTACTGGCTGATATGTAATAAGAATCTTCCCTGTTCTTCCTTGTTTACAAACAAACATTAATTTTAGCAGAGACTTGAACTTGGGACTTCCAGTCTTTGCCTGAGCTCAGCAGCTGTTCTCTGTGAGCTTCCCTTTCTTCTTTCATTAAAAACAAATAAATAAACACTTAAAAGATTTTGATGCAAAATGTGAAATGTGAAAACATCTGAGTTTTCTAACTTTCATCAGACAGGCAAATGCTTCCCACACAGTTTTAGTCAGCTTTGCAACACAGTTTGGTTCAAGGGAAGCTTATATGTTAATAGTGTTGAAAAAAGAATTATTAAATAGAATTTGCTTTGTACTGTCATGTTCCTTTCCCTCAGTGTCTCCTTCTGTGTTTGCTCTATTCACTATTACATCTTAAAACAGGTAGAAAGGACTTCAAAGCAGGTATCATCAGAATCACATAATGTTAGGGGTTGGAAGGGACCTCTGTGGGTGATCTAGTCCAACCCCCAGTATCGTATCTTCCTCTGGGTATTTCTTTAATGCGTAATGCACTGGAGACTGGTTGCAGCACTACATGGTGTTAATTTTTCTGCAGAATGGCCTGCTGCAAATTGCTGACCAGCTTTGATTAGCTCCTCCTATGTGTTCTCTAACATGTTATCAGCAGTTTCTCGTCCAAAAAATTCCCGGATTCCTTTCAGTCATCCACCTCTACAAATCTTCCACTTTTTTTCCTTATTTTTACTTCACGCATGTGCAAGGTGTTGAATTCATTCATATTTGCTAGAACTCCACAACTAGGACTGTATAACTGCACACTGCATCCCAGATTCTTTCTGCTTTACTCTCTCTTCACTACCACTGCAGTGTCATTGAGGATCACAAATAAGATGACAAGCCAGTGGTATTATTTGATGTGCTCAAAAAGACTCATACCTGACAGTTACTCCTGCTTCCTAGTTCGCATTCCCTGCTGCGATCATGACATGTTTACAGGTCTTTCAAATTAAACAGTCCTTCCTCCCCCCCCGACATGTGTGCAATGAGATATTTTTTCATAAAGAGAAGTGATAGGCAGTCTAAATAGAGGAATCCATACTGCTGGCTGTGTATACAATTAAAAAGAAGAACTACATCAGTCATTGCGCTTTATTCAGATTCCTTTAGAAATTTAGATTTCCAAGCTGTGACCTGGAAACTGAATACATTCCTGGATGTGGTAAAATTTTTTGTAATAGTCTCTGGTGGGAAAGATGATTTTTTGGGGTGAAATTCATAGATTCTTTTCAGATCTTGCTAAAGGTTGAGAAAGCCGCTTTTAAGTTTTTTGCAAATCAGCGTTCCTCTCCTCTCCCAAAGAAAAGTAAAATCAAACCCTGTATTTTAGCGTGTAATGCTGAATCTTTCCTCCTCTACTCCCTTCTGCTCTCCAAAAAGCAACAAAACACAAAGGGGCATACCCTTCTACAGACTTTTTGTTTCAGAGTGTGGAAATTCTTTTTATACTAGAAAGGAAGAACAGAGAGCAAATTTAACTTTGTGGCTTATACTCATAAATTTGATAATGAAGCCAAATGCGTAGTCTTTTCCTCATTTCAATATCAAGTAACTTTTAAAATGCCTTTAAAGTCATTCTCATAGAGGGAAGAACAAGCGTGAAGTTCTAAATTTTACGTAGGCCCCAAACATCACCATTTATAAATTGAGATAAAACCAGCATCTGAACATAATTCAGTTGACTCGGAGAGAATACAAATAGATTCACAGAAGAATCAATAGATTCTTCAATGAATGAAGATCAAGTTGCTAAGGCACATTTAGAGGGGAAAAAACACACCTCGGTTCAGAATACAGGGAAGACAGTTTGTTTTGAACTTTATTAACCTTTTTGGTTTTGAGATTTCTGTGGTGTTGCCCATTGAAATGGCCCCCTGCTTCCTAACTGGTAAACAAAATCCTTAATTCTACTACTCACAAGAGTAATTTTCAACATCACTATTCCTCAAATTCACTTGAGTTTTATGACAGGACTTGGCTCAGTTGTCTCTACACATGGTAAAAGCCCAATATTCCTTCTATCTTAGCATTTTGTGGGACTGAGCTCTTCTGTCGTACTTTGCAAAGCTAACATTTTTAGCATGGAGCACAAAATATGTAACTTTTAATAATGACTAAAATAAACCAGCACTGTCTGTGCTGTTTTTCCTAATTTTTCACTGTCATCATTCCTCCGAAATAATAATTTACACAGCTTTGTTCACCACCATTAGCTATAATTGATCTGGTCTTTTTAACGTTTAAGTAGTCAAAATGTAAGGATTCAGCTTTCCTCCAAATAAAGTTAATTTGGAAGTCTACTGGACCATGTACGCTAGATAATAAGCAATACTTTTATATATATGTACATAGTAATGTGTATGTATAATATGTATGTCAAAATAACGTAACCTGTGCAAGAAGTATGAATTTCTATTGGAAAATCTTCTGAACAGAATGGTTCCTGTGTATTGCTGAAAAAAATATGGGCTCACTGAATTTCATCTCTATTGGAGGTTTGTATAGTAAGTGATTCACTGTTCATTATGAATAGAAGTAAGGATATATAGCGTAGCCTGAACACCAGAAAAAAGAAGAAAATGAAACACCTTTCAGGATTATTGGAAGGATACCAATACAAATGCTAAATACCAAGCTGAGAACACAGAACAGCCGCATGATGATTTCTAATAGAGTCATATTTAAAATTTTGAAGTAGCCAACTTTTTCATTTTAAGACAATACTGGGGTTTCTTATCTATTTTTATCTATTTTGGCATCTATTTAGATTTAACACCTTTTTGCATATCAGTGTGGGCTTTACATTAGCACAGTTTTTGCACTGTTGATGTTTTCATCTGGTTCATTTCTCCTTGCTGGCAAGCATTTTGTGTCTCAAGACGTAGTATGTCTCATAAGCTGAATAGCTACCTTTTGCTCTGGGATTCAAGAGACCAGCGTGGAAGTATCCTGTTCCTAGAGCAAAAGCTCATATGGATAACATAGTATGACTAGAGTGTATCACTCACTGATAGAGACATTCTGTCTGTGTAGATAGCTTAGAACTGCTTGTCAGGAAAAGGTAAATTAAGGCAGATAATGGTCTTCTGAGTCAGATTTTTCTCTGGTGTAAGAAATACATAGTGATAAAACAGTGGTAGAATAATTTTGCAATACTGTAATTGGATGCAAACTTCATTGGGGATTTTAGCTTTCAACTGCTTTACCAAATTTACATAACACAAATGCGAATTGGTGAAGAATATTATGCAGTAAACTCTCATGCACATTACACTCAGACAAGGTCAAAATTCCGCTTTTATCAAAAGGTGATAGTAGCTTCTTTTTTTTTTAAACAGTCTCTTGACATTGATTTGGAAAGATGTGAGATTTGGAATAATTTTACATCATGATACAGCATATTTGCATGTGGGTTTCATTCTTTGTCTATTCCTTAAAAATGAATTTTCCATAGTTTTCCCATATATATATACATAAAAAGCCCAATTTTCTTGCAGCTCAGAGTTGAGATGCTCAATTTCTTTTGACTCTTCCTTGTTTTATACTTTGACTACTTTACATTAAATATTTGGAGTTTAGAATCTAATCTTTTCATGTGATTGTTTTATACCTGACTATCTCTACTGATTTCAACAGAATTATCTGTAGTGGTATAGAAACTGGTTCAGCAGTGGTCATATCCAAAAAGCAGAAGTTGACTGTGGAACAATTGCAACATACTGTATTTAAATTCAGAAAATGTGAATAATAGTTCCCTAGCGAGTCTGAGACCGGGTAACTACCAGACTGGACAGGTATCTTGCACTTCAGTTGTTGCATATTGAAGAACTGGAATATTATATCTCCTTTGAATTTTAGTATTTCAAAGTGTTTTTACAAGCGTATAAGGTAGTTAATTAAAAAGAAAAAAGTTAAATATGTTCATCCTGGATAACTACCTTGAATTGCCTTTAAGTGCCAACAAAAACTTGAAGTGTGGTATCTCAGAGCCATTGGCAGTCATGGCTGAAACTGTAAAGAAATGTCTTCTAAGAACACAAAGATCAGATTTGTCATCTAAAACATCTGTTTGGTCCTGCAGATTTTAAGATAACAGAAGACAACAGCAGCATACCCTCAAAATGAAGAGATTCAAAAGAAGCCGTGATCTCATAAGCGTAGAATAGCTTGAGGCTGTCCAAGTTCTATCCATCTGATGATAATTTTAAGGTCACTGCTGAATACGGTCAGTTTATTTTGAGAGACAAGAAACAATACCTGGCAAGAAAGAAACAGAGATCACTTGGCACAATACATAACTCTAGTTCAGTTAATCAAAGTGCCTTTGAAATACTGTTGATTTGTAGCTTTGCTATTCTGTTGTTCTAGAAATCTGTTCTAATTTTTCATCCAGTGCTCTATATAAGGGTCTATGAATTCTGTAACATCTGGATAGAGAATGATTTAGTTTTAGTACTTTGATCAGTCTTTATTGACAAAGCTTCATCAATCAGAGATTAATTTTTTTCTACATACTGTCGTCAGCGTGGCTTCTCTGAAACCTCTTTCAAGCACCTGTGTGCAAGTGGTTAGTTTGCATCAACAGGGGATAAAAAGCAAAGCAAACCAAAAAGCTCAAAGTGCACTGGAGGAAAACCTCCCACCTACTATTTAAAAGAGAACATATCTGTCACCTATTCTGAAAACAGTTTGTGGTGGCATGTTTTAATTAATATAAAGAAATCTCTAAGGGTAGATGCATTCCAAAGTGTTGTTTCTGGTCCTGAGAAAAGAACTTGGCTATCCAAATTAAGAAAAGAAGAAAAAAGTAGGAATAACCTGCAGAATGCAAGCTACAGAATTTCACTAGGTAATTCTCAGGTGAAGCCTAGTAACCTTTCACCAAAATCATATATTGCTAAGAAGTACATCAGTTTTTATTTCAAAGATTTTATGCAAGGAAAAGACCTTTCACAGAAGTTAATACCTTGGGGTTACAAGCTAACTCAAAGTCTAGAACAGTGGGGGAAATTTTGTGTTGGTATCTTTGTCGGAACAGCTGCATAGAAATCAAGGGAAAATAAATCGTCGTCTATGGAAATAACTTCCATAGATGTGTCTGAGAAAGCAGAAAGCCTCAAGAAGACCTAAAGCTAATGACAAGATGTTTTCCCCCGGTGTTCTATATGTGTACACAGGTGCAGATAAAGAAAATTTTTAGGCAGTGAAGGCAAACCACTGGTATAGGAGGAAGTTCAATATCAAGAGAAATTTGAGCTGGTGCCAGAATGAATACTGTAATGCTTTTTAGTATGGTTTAAATAAAGGTTTTCCCACACTGTTTTCAGAAATATGTATGTATCCATCTGCAAAAAGCCAGCTCTCTAGGAAGCAGTGCTATTGCAAAGAATCTACTCCTGTCTTTAATGGAAACACAAAAGTTCTCACCTTCTGTTGTGGAACAGAAGGATCCACACCCTCTGAATACTTCCAACTACTAGTCTTCTGGGCACGTGGTCCTATCGAAACTCACGGTGTGGTATCCCTAGCTTCTACCCTGATGAGCTCAGAACTGCCTTCCTTCAGTCCAGGGAAGGACTGTTAACACGGAGCCCCGAAGTTAACGGAGAACTAACTGTGCTTTTACTCCATCAGTACTATCTACTTCAGGTAAATTGACTTTCAAAATGTCTAACATGAAAGATCATTCTAGGCAAACGTTAAATAATCATCCAAGATACGATGAAGATAAATAATTTCCCAGACTTGTTTTCATTAGCAAATCCCAGCTATTAGCTGCGTGATCTCTTTTCCAGTGAAGGGAAAGAATTCCCTTGTACGTGCCAACTGTTTATCTCAGTTGATATTACCTTTCACTTGCTTTTAGTTAGTTGACTACTCATCCATATAGAGATGGTTAGGTCATATCTCATAACCGTGTGCACCTTTTCTCAAATACTTTTATGCAAGCTTGGGAATTTGACTATTTTCTACCTAAATGAACAATCACAAGAGGAACTTAAAAACCAGCTGGTTTGTCAGAGTTCCTCATCAGGGGCAAATATGTTTACTTATGAAAAATGTGGATAGTGATATTGTGTTTCTTTTAGCGTATTTAATAAGAAAAGTTTATCAATATTTTTCTTTGAAATAAATAGAAAAGAGTGGTTTACATTCCATTAGCCTCTTTATCAGAGTGTTTCAGTTACTGAATGGTCAATATTACTTGTTCTTCTCTCTGTGCACTGAATACTAGAGTACAGATATGCAACAGGACTTTCAGAAAAAGTGTACAAGGAGAGGAGAGGTTTGTGCACACACATTTGTACAGATAAGGGATGCCTCCAAGGACGTGACCCCAGGACTTCAGAGGACAGAACTGCCAGAACGGTTCCTGTGAGTAGTTAGAGACAACGCTGAATCTGTGCTTCTGGTAGTACAACATTTTAGTTCATAGCAAAGTTGCAGTTATATAATATGGCATGCTGGTTAATAAAGCCTTAATTAGTTCTTTTTAGAACCACTGCAACCTTGGAAGTGTAGGGCCTGTTTGTACAATATTGCTGACCATTGTGCCTTACCTGAAAGAAAGCACATTAAGCACGGTGTTAGTGCTAGCCATGAAGATAAGGCTTAGGCTGAGCAGCCATAAAACCTGCAGCATTTGAAGCTTTTGAAATTCATATGCTATAAGGAGTCTTTCATGCAAGTAATAAAGGGGCTGGCACTTAGATGAGAAGCACAAGTTGCAAGAGAGAAGAGTGTAAATGAGACAGCACAAATTCATATGCACACAACTCAGACATTTGCCACAGTTCTAGGACTTCTGTACATAGTAGATAAAGAACAATTTGATTGTAAAACTTGAGCTGTTACTCTTCAGCACTCTCGATGAAATTTGGGGTCATTGAGCAGATTCACGACACCAACAACATGGCGGGAAATGCAGTTACCAAACTGAAAATGCAACACCGACAGACAGGCCATCTGGTCACCTGGATATCCAGACCAAAACGAACTTGCGTGAATTCAGAAACAAGAATTAAATGTTACCATAAACTGACCTGACCATGAAAATGATGATGAAAAAATAAGATAAAATCAGGGTTTTCTTTTTTTCTCTTTTTTCTTTCTTTTTTACTTTTTTCTTTTTTTCTTTCTGTACTTTCTGTACTTTCCCATTGGGAAGCAAGGACAAGCAAGGACTGGCACTGTTATTAGGAGCGACTCCGAAAGTACTGGAATGGATAAGAAGTGTCTGGTGAGAACTGTGACCTGAGACAGAATGAGGCTGTAGAGTGGAAAGGATCAAAACTTTAACAGCCATTAGTGCGGAACAAATGCAACAATTCAAGGTAAAGGAACCAGGGAAGCAGAATAGGCAGACACTATGTGAGAAAGCAGACACTGTGGCTCAACGCAGAGAAAACAGACAAAAGGCAGGAAGTAAAATGCTTAGCCTCAAAATATTACTGAGTTGTGTGGACGAAGAAAGAGTCCCACTGTTTGTTCCCGAAAGGAAATGGAGGTGGAAACACATGTGAGCACATATACAGACTACCAAGAAAGAACAGATGCTGTCTGACAAGATTGTCTCCAACATTCTTTGTAGGTACTCTTATTATCCAGAAAAAGCAGACTGCTATTTTTGCCACTCTGCTATAAGACCAGTAGCAACTTGGGTTCTGGTTGACTGGCAGAGCTGCAATCTTATTCCGGTAACATTGATAAGCAACGGATATGCGACTATGAGAACAGAATTTCAGCATTGCAAGACCAGTGGTCTGGCTATAAATAAAAAAAATCCTTACAAGATGATAAAATTGTTGCCTTGATTTTTTAACAACTGGTGCAGAAATGCCCTATCTTCCAAGAAAATTGCCTCCCAAAACAGTTGAGTAAATCTCAGATGATCCATCAGCCTGACCCACCATAGAAATGTTTCATTTTTTATCTAAAATCAAGTTACATGATTTAATATTTTTTCTATTTTTTCTTTTATTTTAAAGTGACTTCTAAAATGTTTCCTAATGAAAAGCCGAAACTAAACAGTTGTATAATATAGACACAGAATGTTTCTACTTTTCCAAAACATGTTGGCTTCTTTCATTACCTGCCAATTTTTAGACATACCTAGACAAAATTGGACTTGAAATGACAAATAACTTTGGTTCTTTACAGTATTTTGGCAAATAAATGTTTGGCCAAGGGAATCAAGGAATATATGCCACAATAATGAAAAAGTGTGCCTTGATAGTGAGTAGTGGGCAGAATTCTCTGCTCAGGAATAAGGAACTGATTCCACTTTCCACATGAGAGACAGAACAAAGCCTGAGTTTGCAAAGCTGTCTAGGAGTACCAGAGAGTTTGCAAGTCCTCTGTTTTGGAATGTTTATGAAAACAAAGCTCTCTGTGAATTGCTGTGTTACAGTTTTACAAACCCCAGTCTCTGTTCTAACAAAATGTGACACAATTATAAAAGTAGACTGACAAACATTAAAACTGACAGGATATAAAATGTTCTCAGTTCCGTAGCTTGGATATAAACTAAAAGCTAAGACAGCACATGTTTCTGCGCTTGAAAAACTTCCCCCAGAATCTTTTTTTTTTCAGGGGCAGCTTGAAAAGACAAATTGTACTGGAGTTTTTCAATCTGTCACAGTGGAGGACAGCTTCTGAGCTGTAGAGAGATTCTTTCGAATGAATCATATATCATTTTATCTGAGAATTTATAAACCTTTCTACTTCAGCTGTTTTTTCTCTCTCTCTTCGAGTATCAGAAATATACCATCCAACTATGATCCAGTACATACTACCAAAACAACTATATAAATCCAATCCAAGTGTTGGTGTAGCTCATTAGTTAATTTTTGTATATTCGTTCATACTAGTTCTCTCTTCAAGGTTAAAATGTCAGTGTAGAGCAAAGTGAGGAAGCATCCATGCTTAAATGGGAACTCCAGGCTGAAGATCATAGCCCATGCTGTATGAAGCTGGAATCCAGGCTCACTGGATCTCATTAGAAAAAAAACTACATTGTAGCTGTGAGGCTATCGTCTCTCTCATGAGAAGAGAGAGTATGTATAAGACCCTACACAACAGGTTAGTTTTGAGGCTAATTAAAAACTCTACCAGTTTCTGAAGTAAAATACGTGAATTAAACCTGAGAGTTTTTCCTGTTTATGAGAAATCTACATCAGTGCACAAGAACCGATAGAATCTCATCATGCTGTGACATGACATGCGTAAAATTGAAAAAGAACACAGTGTTTTCTGATTGAATGATTCGGTACAAACATAACTTCCTTGGTGGCTGCCTATTCAGTACTCATCTATGATTGTCTGTAGGGTTGTACTTTCATATGAACTCTGTTCTAGCGTGCTGTCATGGGGGATAGCCTTTACAGTTTGGTAAAAGTCATAAAAATGACCATTGTACCACTCATTTTCTTCTTCATATATAGGTTCATATATATTATTTTTCAGTTAAACGTTTTGATAAACTGAATCACTAAGACTTTCTATGAAATAAGTGAATAACGTTATTCCCATTTTATAAATGGGGAAGCTGAAGAACAGAAGGAAAGTGACTTTCATGGTGAGTGGTACTGTCAGTGGCAAGGCTGGGAATAGTAACCAGAGATCTTTACTGCTAGTTCCATTCTAATCGATGGAGACCACTGTTCCACAGGTGACACCCCCGCATCCCCACACAGAGCTACATAAAAGCGACTTCAGCAGAGCAAAATCAAGAATTCACAAGATGTGAAACGACAGACTAAGGACACTTAATGTAACATCCAGTTCCAGCCTACAGGTGCCTGTTCTAGTCAATATCTCTCCTACCACCCCATTTTTCCCCCGATTCCAGTCAATGTTGAGCATCATCTTTTTCTGCAGATACTGAGTACTATATCATTGCCTGATTCCGGTTCAGCTGCATGAGCCTACCCTATCCCAGAGCTCCACAGCCCATTCAGACTAGCTGTAATAAGAAAATCTAAGTAGATTTGTTTAAAAGCACTAGCTGATGCAGGATCCCATCATAACTCTTCTTTACTATTCCTTATTTTTCAGTAACTTACTTCTATATTTAAAGTCACTATCCTTGTGGTTTTACACAGATAATGTGATAGGCAATGCATTAAGTCACCTTTAGCAGTTCTGTTTCTTCTGAATTTTCAAAAAATGGAAAAGAGTTCAAGAAAAGGACACATATAGAATTCAGCAAATGATCAAAACTATTCAAAGAAATTATTATTAAAGTGAGAAGGGAGAAAGCCTGTAATGCCTTAAGGGAAGGGAACTGTGTGGTGGAGTTGTTGTGATGGTATGTAACACAACACCCTTCCTTTGGGATGATGATTTGATGGTGTAATAAATTAGGATTTTGAACTGCTAATGCCAGATCAGAAAAAAAGTCTGGTGTTCCAGCTGCAAACCACCATCTTGCACAGACTGTGTTTGCTGGTTAAGATGCTGTCTATCTTCACATCGTAGTAGAAAGCCATCATAAACATTATCCTTGGTCTGGATGCCTCAACAGAAGTGCAGTTTGCATCCATGGCTGAGCTGGATCAGATTTACGTGGCAAAGCAATTTCATACTGTACAGATCTGGTGTTACTCTTTGTGGAGTCACGGCTTGAATCAGAATGCACAGTAATGACCAATCTGGAAAGAATCCTGGTGTCATCATTTCCTTTACCATGGTAAAAGCCTCATCCAGCCATGGTTCTGCTTCCATTCTGTTTCTGGCTCATTTCTTTGACCTGTCCCTGAATAGTTTTTTAATGTGACCTCTTAGACCATCTCGGTGGCTGGCACTCTGTCTGCTCCCAGTTGTTGGTCTGTTCTTGCTCGTCTGTTCTCAGTCTCATTCTCTATGGACATGCTATGCTTATTCTTTCTGTCTCCAGTATTATACCATTCCTTCTCAAAAACCTGTATGCTAATAGGATCTGTATTCAAGGTGACAGGAAGATTCAAATTCCTTATATTGGTGACAGGCAAATAAGAAGTCAGTAAATTACTCGGGACATTCTCTGATTGTGTTTAAAGTTTTATGTAGAACTGCTTCCTGAGCTCATACCCCATGTGCTCTTGGACAGACCCAAGCGTTTCTTTTAAAAATATGCTCTTGCAAACTTTACACCAGATGACAAGCAGAGCTTGCTGACCCCTTACCAATATGCTAGGCTGAGGAACCCCACGTAGCAGCTTCTGTTACTTGTTGTCTGCGTGAAGTGAGCTGGGTTGTGCAGAAAAGCTGCATGAAATGAGCTAAGACATTAAATAACAAGTTTCACCTCAGGGTAAGTTTTTTATGCCTGAATTATAAACTTCCTGTAGTAGAAACTGTAAGGGAAATTCAAACAGGCTATTAATTGTAGCAGTGCCAATATATTAAAATGAATAAGATTTTCTAAAGGTATATACTAAGCAATTTCAGTTCCTTTTACTTGCTTCATTAGAACTGAATTCTTCATAGGTGCATTTTCAGAAACGTGTGTGCTGATTTAAGAGCTCCTGTATTGGAGTCAGTCACCTCTGCCGAGGCTCAGAAAGCACTACGTTCCCAATGCCGCCAGGGTTATACTGCTGTTACATGCGCCACTATGCCTTTGGCTTTCTATAATCTTCATCTGACCTGTGGTAAATCCATGCTGACTGTTCTCACCCTCAAGGAAATAAAGTGAGATTAAGGTTTCTAAGGGTATAAAGTTTTAAAAATGAATCTCATACTTATGAAGCCTCTTGGCTCTTTTAGATAATAGTACAAGTCCACTGGTCGTGATATTTTATTCAATTGACAAAACTGTTTTGAGGAAATGCTGAAACTTCTCCTTTGACAAACTTCAACTGGTTTCAGTTGTTCTTGGTCAACGAAGGTTTGCCTGAAATCCTGCCTGAAATTTCAAACTCAGAGAGAGAATCAATCCAGTTGTTATCCATGGCGTGGTGCCTCTGTCACACAGTCAGGGAAGAAAGCTGATTTAAGTTCCTTCTCTGCCTCATTCAGATCAAGGATTTGAGTCTCAGTTGAGACTCTTTTCTCATAGCATTCACTTCACCTGGTCCAATTTTATTATTATTTATGTAAGCTAGAACAGTTCTTAGATAAAACACTGAAAAAAAGAAATGAGGATTGACTTTTCATTTAAAAAAATTCTTTGAGTGGGAACTCTTTTACCCAGTCTCATTCTGCAGGAATAGATTGGGTGACATACACAGTACACACGCATAAATATATTAGCCAGAAATCAAGGCAAAACCAGAGGAGACTTAACCTAAAGTGATAGTCCTAACCGCAGTTATAGTGGACACGCAGCAGATTTCTAGAATGAATTAAGAACTGTGTCTGTGAAAGCAATTCTTGTCATTGGAAGAAAAGCACAATTTTGTTTCCATGAAAAATCATCTGGATTGTGTTCTTTCGAGTTGTGTATGAGATAGTAAGGTTGGTTTATTCCTTCACTGTTCTCCTGTGTTCTTACTATGCCAAGCCTCTGCATATACTACTGTAAGCAGAGTTTTTTGTTACATCACTGTAGAAGTGCTTGCCATTGTATATCTGGCTGCTTAGGTCTATTTGGGGAACAGGCATCTCTGCCAGAAACAACAGTAAAAAATAAGTATCAGCGTATATGGTTCCCTGTTTTTCCTGAATATTCATATTTTTGTGGGAAGTATTTCCACAGACTTCCTTTAAAGGAATGAAGTGCTTAAGAAGCTTGGAGGGACAAAACCCATTTCCTCTGACTAAGCATCCCTAAATCATTAAACTTCGTTTTCAGAATGCACAAAAATATCAGCTACTGCATTTGACTTGTTCTGTAAAGTATTGTTTTTCTGCCAACCTGTTACTTCCTTAGCTTCTCTGAAAAAGGCATTTCCATTCTGAGGTGAGCTGCAGAAAAATTAAGGAATCCCATCAGTGGAATAAAAAGAAATATCATCTTTGTAACAGATTAAATTAGACTATCACAAAAGGAAGAAAATCGTTTCTCTTTCATGCTTGTCAGTGTTTCATTGTATATGAATCCAGAACAGTGCTTATTTCTTTTTGTCCAGGAGCATATACGAGACTGTATCTTCTCACTATTTCCAGCTGCTGGATACCTATCACACCACATTTAGCACTTCAGGTTCAGGTGGTTTTTCTCAAGAGATCCAAAGACCAAAAATAAAAACTGTGCTTTATAGCTACCGAACTACCAGGCTCGGTGAAGCTATTCCAATACATACAAGCTGAAAATCAGGCCTGCAAGAGGCAGTGGTGTCCGTCAGTACAAGAGCACTGGTAGGAGGCATTTAAACCGGCTCCAGATACGCTCCCTCTGCTTTGCTTCTTGCTCATTTTGTCTGTGCTGAAATCATGGAGCTTTTTTCTCAACTGCTATTCATTGCAGTTCTTTCCTGGAAAAATACCAGTAATTTAAAGGTTAATAGAATGCTGATGTCACTGTAATTAGAGCAGAGGAAAAACATTTCTGTAATTACTGTTAATGCTTTCTTACTGTTCAACCAAGAAGATATGGCCCCCAGCCTGAGATGGAAGGTGGGTGTAGAGATGTGTGTGAGCGAGAGCTTGTGACAGGGTGATCAGACTAGTGCAGGAATGATGCCTGAGTCACTTTGGAGCATGCTGGAAATGGGTCGTTAAGCAACCCACCTGGGAAAAATAGAAGCCAAAATGTCAGGGATGAGCACATCATATAAATGTAGTTTGTGGAACTGGCTAGCCTGAAAAAATTCAAGACATGCAGTTAATCAAAATTCATTTTTTGATTTTCAGTACACTGCATTAAAAATATACCCATTACCTTAGGAGTTTTACATTTTCAAAAATAGATAGTGATACTGCAGAGCTGTCCGTACAGGATGAGCCTGTGATAGTGACCCCTGGGGCAGGGCTGGAAGTCGGTTGCACCCAGATCATTATTCCTAAAGCGGTTGGTTGGTGCAGTTGTCCCACACACCAGCAGCTGCCTGTGGAGCGAGCTAGGTCCTTGAAGTGCACCATGAGGTCTCTGTTCTGCCTCACTGGGTGGGAAGTGGCGTTTCAGAGCTCAGGGGTTTAGCTGTGAGCAAAGGGAGTAGCTGACCCTGAGAGGTTTTCTGTTCTGCCCGTGGGACACCTCTGCCTGAATGGCTGGAAAAAAAACCAAACAGCTGCGCTACCCTGGAGTACCCCAGGGTGGAAGTAGAAATCTCTCCTGCTGATTACTGTTATGTCCAAATAATGGGTCCAGCTGTCTTTATGTGACCTGACCAACAGCAGTTTATCAATAAGAACAATCCTTGTTGGTGCCCTTGTTGGATGAAGGGACGCAAGGCCGTATCCTGGCTGCTCTGTGCTCTGCAGCGGGGTGCTGGCCTCCCTGGCAGTGCCGAGGGAGCACAACCTGTGCCAGACCGACCTCCCCTGCCTTGCTTACAGTGCCTGGATTCACTTTGTTTTAAACTACAATATCAGGCCATATGTGAAGTCAGAGGTTTTGCTGTGAGAGGGGGAGTGCAGTTGTGTGACAAAGTGTCCCAGCCACAACTATATTTGATAGATGAACATATCTCAAATCTCTTATTACCTGTAATGACTGTACCTTTCTTAGCTACACCGTTAATTCAGCATGTTTTCATTTCTCTCTTTGAAAGAAGGTAGGATTTACGTTCATGATCTGTTAAGTTATAAATCTTGAAATTTTGACTTCAGATTCTTCGATTTCTGAGCTCCCACTTTACGTTTCACTATCTGTAGTTTGTCCTGTGTGGCTGACTCAGTCATGATGGAGATTTCTGTATTTGAAGAAGTTGTATTTTTGGATAGTTTTTGATATAGGTCTTATTGGTCAGTCGTACTGTTTTGTTCTAGTCCGCTTGTTTCCTTTCTGGATTATAGGTGCTTCTAATTAGTCAATTATAGTATGCTTAAGCAGTCTCTAAGCTGGGCCTAAATGCTGTAGAATCATAGAATCATAGAAAGTTTTGGGTCGGAAGGGACCCCTAGAGGTCATCTACTCCAACCCCCCCGCAGCGAGCAGGGACACCGCTAACTAGATCAGGTTGCTCAGAGCCCTGTCCAACCTGGTCTGGAATGTTTCCAGGGATGGGGCCTCCACTACTTCTCTGGGCAACCTGTTCCATTGTTTCAAAATCCTCATTGTAAAGAATTTCTTCCTTATATCCAGCCTAAACCTACCCTGTTTTAGTTTAAAACCATTACCCCTTGTCCTGTCACTGCTGTCTCTACTAAAAAGATTGTCCCCATCTTTCCTATAGGCTCCC
>Ga0065711_1038002_pt1 | contig 19253 bp, 10 predicted proteins | sample Hoacrofraction12_FD_59098 | JGI IMG/M metagenome (GOLD analysis project Ga0065711, IMG submission 59098) | Hoatzin crop microbial communities from Cojedes, Venezuela - Epithelial fraction 12 v2 (version 2) | ecosystem: Host-associated > Birds > Digestive system > Esophagus > Crop | place...
CCCCGCCGACGGCAGGGCGGGGAGCGGGGCAGCACCGGCACCACGGCCCGGGCCCAGCGGGGCACCCACCGGCACCACGGCCCGGCCCGGCCCGACCCGGCCCGCCCGGGGCACCCACCGGCAGCACTCTGCCCGCCCCGACAGCCGGGGCAAGCCGCTCTCTCCAGCCCGCGCACTATCACGATAAGAGGTTGTGCAGGTGGCAGGAGTACTGCTAAGGACGGGGTCTGCCCTAACACCGGGCAGCTGCAGGCACATCAGCCCCCGGGGAAGCTTTGCGTTCTGTCCGTGTCAGCTGCTACAGTTCAACACCCACACAGCCCTTTAACTCCAACTTCGGTTCTACTCCTGCAATTTGTCTTCCAGAAAGATACACAGCTGCAGTCGGCATAGACTTCTGACTCGATCACAAATGGTTTTAAAGCCAGAATTCAGCCATTGGATCAACTGATGCAGAAAATCAATGTTCCTGTCCCGGTGGTACTTCACGAGCAAACCCAACGGATGTTCACAGCAACGGGCTGAGGGTGGCCCTCAAGACCTGCCATCTAGTTAGGAATACAGACAGTGTGCACCATCGCTATTCAGAGAATCACTTCTCGTAACATTATTTACCACACAATAGCAAAGCAGTCCCTGAACCCCTGAAGTAAAAGCTGCAGAGCAGGCTATTCATTTGTTTGCCAGATGGTCATATTTCGACAAAATAGTTCTGGCTATGTTCCTAGCACTGGTGTTAGCCACAGATTACATTGAAAGGTTTGTCCCTGACATTCCAACAGCATTTTCCAAATTTGAATGCTGGTCAGCGCTTCTTTTTTTTTTTTCCCTTTTTCAGTGCTACTCATCTCTGTTCTCTGCTTTCTCCTCCCAACTTGCTCTGACACCTTCTATGCCGCTTCTGGTCATGCACTTCAGATCACTTCGCTGTGTGCGTATCTAACCATAAAGAATAATCAAACATCACGTATGCGGGTCTTAGAAAAATTTGCTCATCTCCTGCAATAAATCTGAGAGTCGAAAAGTGGTAGAGTAGGAAGTAGGCTATGTTAGACAGCTCATATCACAGTCACTGACTTAAGTGAGGCTGCTGCTGTGTCACACTTAATTCCTTGTGTGATCCGGATCTTAGGTTGCAGGCCCTGTGTCCACCTTTATACATCAGGTACGAAAACAGAGACCAGCACCTGCAAACGCTACTCCCCAGGCAGGTTTCAGAACAGGCATTGTAATAAATTATGGAATTACCTTGTGGTACCCACCTAGTAAAACAACAACTGGCAATGTGTCTTGCCCAAGCTCCTGAACAGACAGTGGTGTTAATTCCATTCTCCCCCACCACCCATGGTCTGGTTTTGCTTTTATTACATTGAAACCATCCTTTTTGTGCAGATGAGCACCCAGGAAATAACAGTATTTGGAGCATAAAAATAGCCTACGCCTACTGCTGGAAACTATATATGGGTTTTGAAAGATTTTAACAGGGGATTTTACTGTGCCAATCTCATTCTCATTGAATACCGGTTCATTGCCTCTTTTATCCACTTTAATTTCTTCACCTCGGCCTCACTCCACCCCACTGCCACTTTACTCTTTTCTCTCTAGATGTCCAGTGAACCTGGAAGCTTTGGGATTTTCACTCCTGCTGGAGATCTCCAAAACCCTTTCTGCCGGTGTCCAGGCAAGATCTGTTCAACAACAATCACTTCAAAATTCAAAGCACCTGCAGCTCCATGGTAGAGTCCAACATGCACCCTAAAGTTAAAGGCCACAAACTCAGAGCTCCTGGGAGCCTAATTTTCATCCCTGGAGAAGTTTGTCAGGAATTCTGCAAAAACTAATTGACCACTCAGGTTTAAAAGAAAGCACCATTTTCTAAGGAAACATTTAACTTCCCTTCTACTCACTCTGTCTTGTCTGTATGGACTGTAAGCTCTTCAAGGCAGGAACTATTGTTCTTTGACTATTACACTACATTATTAATACTTCTACCACAGTCTTCTAATCCTCCTCCTCACGCCACATTAGTTTGTCAGAGTTGGTATAACATATTGAATGGGGAAGAACAGCGATACCCTTAACACTCAGAGTTCACATGCATAATTTCTGTGTTTGTCTCATTATTGGCGACATTTTTTATCAGATATACACTTTTCTCTTACTGCTCTCTAAAATGTGCATCATTTAAATAACATTAAATGACAGCTGTAAAGTCCTTACTGTTCATAAAATTGTGAAATATGAACATTTGCACTTATTTCATCGAACACTTAATCATGATCTCGTCCATCTGTACAGCTGGCATGGTCTCTCTTGAGGAAGCTGGTTGGAAGTGTGATGGTCTTATCCTTTGTTTTATGCTGACTTAAGACCATGTGTCTTCACTACCAAACATAACCATGAAATATTTCGTCATTCGTTGATTTACATTCAACTGTAACAGAAAATTTCAGCTTACACTCAAAAGTGCAGGCAGAAAAGGCACAGAAAAAAAGTTCCCACAAGATATAACTAAGGGCAAAATAGAAAAAAATCTCTGGTCTGGTGTTCAATCACACGATAACCACCACATTTCACCCTCTCAGTGAACAATAATAGAAAATCTTCACATCTCTGTTTATCTTTGTTCTGAAAAGCAGGTATACATAATTCTTCAGCAGACTCCACTTTTATATAAAAATTCTCTCAAAACAAGTTCAGCTAAGCAAATCTGATATTCATGAAGGCCATTCTTTCATCATAACAAAAGTCTATACTCCTCAGGAAAAAAAATGTGTTTGGCTAAACTACAAATTTAAAATCCATTGAAACAGTGCAGAACAACATTTGGCTCATAAATCAGGATTATGTCTAATGAATACCAAAACTGGAAGTATCCTGCTGAGGCCCCGCGCAGAAACAAAACTTTGGTTTGAGGCCTCAAAATTATCAGTAATAGAGCTGCACCTGATTGACTAATAAAAGGAAAATGTTAAATTTCCTGTAACTAGAGTCATGAGAACCCCAACTCGGTATAATCAGTTCTTTGGCCCTGCACTGTATTTCTGCAGGGTGCTTGTTTACCCTGAAATAACAAGCTCTCTGGGGTAGCAAGCAATCACGCACTGTCACACTTCACAGATACATTATGCCCTATAAAGAGTAAAGCCTTTGTTAGTATCAAGGTACAAAGTTCAGCTTCAGCACTGTGTCTTTGATTTCTTGGTGTTATGGAACCTGTCATGTTCCACGCTGATCGTTGTCCTGCGCTCTGGAAAGAGCTCCGTCAATACAGCAAGTAGAAAAATAATTATTGTGGCTTAAAGAAAGAAAAACTACTTACATATAGTCCTAAACATTACAGAAGAAAGCTACTGTCTTCCTCTCAGTTTGTGTTTAAATGAATCTAACACTAACTGATACAGTATATACAAATGGTCACTATTTCAAGTATTTGAATAAATATTTGTCCTTTCTTGTCTCTCAAATTCCTTTTTATCCTCAAGCAAAACAACTTGTGGCTTATTTGCATATTTATGATCCTGTACAGTAGTAGCAGATGCATTAAATTTCATGACTCTCCGGAGCAAACACATCTTCATTCAGATGGCACATACTTCTTGTTGTAGTTCAGTGTTCATAGCCCTAACTAAAATGTTAGGACAGACATTTTGAGATAAATTTATAATACACTTTCATGATCATTTTGTGGTTTTGCAGCATATCTTTTCAAAAGGATTTACATGCTGATTGTGGGCATAATTAGAAAATATGAACTTCTATACATGAAGTTTAAATGCAGAGAAGGCAAAATGAAAAATATATTGCAGAAGTAAAATAGCTTAGTTTATTTACACATAGCTATGTGTTCTTTAACAGATTGTTTTTTTCCTAGTTTGCAAAAAAATGCAACCCCACTGAGGACTGTGGGTATGCCAAATTTGAATTCCTGAACTTGGCTGCCACTTTGTTCTCATGCCAACAGTGACAACGATCTGTTTTCCTCAGTCTGTGATGATCTCTGCTTCTGTGATTGTTAAAACTAAAATGTTATTGAGTGCTATTTGAAAGAGGCAACATTTGTTGAGTAAACAGGGGCTTTGAGGAAATCAGTTACATTGCAAGTCATGGGCAACAAAGGTCAGCAGAACAATCACTGCCCTTACTGTAATGGCTCACTGGTGAAAAGCGAGAGTAAGGTATGTGACCTGTGTCTCACAACATGACTTCTGCATGCCACTAGATGAGCATCTAAAGACGCACACCAATATGGAAACAGAAGAAGAGAACATAAGCAAGGAGGAAACAGTGAGAAGGAATTAAAGAAGGACAAGGTTGGAAGAAATACATGATACATCCCTGGGAGGAGTACTAGTGACAAAGACTATGGTGGTTATGAAAGCAGATGAATAATTAATGTAGCAAAATGCAGCAAAACTAGAGGAAAGAAGAAGTGTCAGTAACAGCTGAGACACAAAAAAATTAAACTCCCAAAGCAAAAGTGAGGTCACCAGAAAACTGCTTTAGAAAAGTGACATTGTGCACCAAACGCTTGGCAGCAAGAGGAACAAAATTTTCACTTTCTCACACACAGCCTGTGTGTCAATACAAATGCAGAAGAAACTACAGCAAAACCCATAACATAAAATGGTGCACACTCCTGTAAGCTTGTGTGGGTGGGAACAAAGCAGTAAATAAAACACGAAGCTCAAACCCAAGAATGACATAACAGAGCGTAGAACCTCCAGCTCGATCTATACTTCACAGTTGAAAGTAAACGTAAGGACAAGAAAGCAAGCCTAAAATTCATTTTTGATTCTTCTGTTTTCTTCTACTTGCCAGCTTCTTTTGCTATGTTGGCAAACGCTCTTGTTTCTTCAGTTACACATTTACAATCTTCATTAAGAGACTATACTGTGAATGATTAGCAGGGAAAAGTATCCATTCTCCTCACGACAGCCTGGCTGCAGCCCAAGTGCTCCATATTGAGGGAGGTACCGAGTCACAAGTGCCATAAGAGTGGGATAAACTATTTGCTCTCTGTGAAATGGATTAAACTCATCTCGACTCAGTAATGTTGTCTGGATATAAATGAAGATATTTTTGTTATTCTATTCTCCTAGAAGAGATGGAAGTAGCTTCATTTCCACAAAGGACTCAGATTTGACTTAGCTCTGGTGGATCAGAGGTGGTTCCTTGCTCCTGTGGGAGCTAGCAGATGTACTCACTCTTAACAGTCAGTGATGACATAATTGAACACAATCTATTTGTCAATGAATGAGGATAAAGAAGGGTTAGCAAGATTCGGTAGACAGAGGGAAAGAAACTTCGTGAAGCTCCAGATTCACAGTTTGGAGCTATACAGTCACTGAAAAAACAGCTTATTTTCCACTTTCCTTCATATTTTCTTCTTTGCTGGCTCTATTGCCTTCTGCTCTGAGAACCCCTCATAGTCTGTGACATTTCTTCAAAGTCTGATACCGGTATTAGTAAAGTCTACAGAACAAAATTCTATTTTTGCAGACCCATGCAGTAACTAAGGCTTCTTTTTCTCCTCATTCTGTATACACATTTCCTTACAGAAATTAAGGTGCATTCTACATAAAACTGGAAGACAGTATACATCCTCAGACCACAAGCCAGACTCTAATCATAGCAGTAGCAACTCAGACTATACATAGGAACAGCTTCTCTGCATTCATACATAACAGCAGGATTTAGTCACTGGCAACCAGAAACTACGACAGCCTAAGACAAAGCCTTATCAAATGTCACCTACAAAATGCTGCTGTCAGGTATATTTTCTATATTTCATGTTTTACCAAACAAAATCTATTGTTTACTTTTGCATCTGGTGATGCCACAAATAATTTAATTTCTTCACTGATTACCAATTCATAGAAGGCTATTTTTCCAACACAGGCAAAACCCACTGTAAGCTGACTGACTTGTCCTGCTTAATTTAACAAGGCAAGTAGGGGTATATGCTGAAGTACTACACAGGAGGATCACCCGTGCAGTTACATGTTCTGGAAAGGACTTCTCCATCTACGTGTACTACCCCCAATGAAATAGAAACAGAAACTGCCCTTTACGCTTTCTGGTGGGTAATTTCTAACTTTCTCATGGAGCCTCTATACCTACTCTAGTACTGTGGCAACCATTATCAGGCTAGTAGAACTCAACCTGTCTTCATCAGCTCGGGACATGTGTGTCGCGAGCATCTGTCTGTAAATAGATGGCTTAGCAAAGTGTTTATTGATATGTTCTAATATATCAGAGTAATGCCATTTGAAACATTACTATTATATGTATGGATTTCTTAAATTGTCACAAAGGCTGCCCAGTGATACCTTGCTTTGTTCCCAATAGATATTTAGGAAGAGATCCTTAAGAATTAGGGATCAGAATGACTACCACGGAAAAAGAAAAACACTAAAACACTACAAAAGTTTCCGCTATCTAGGATTACTCTGCATCTATGCATACATTTGCCAGCACAGTATTTTCACACTACTCAAGCCTGTCCACTTATTATTCTTAGCCTCAAATGTATTTAACACTTGAAAAGTAGAGGTGAATCCAAACACCTTGTATTAGGTCACAAAAAAGTCTAAAAAGAGATACTACCATCAATTAGCTTGACCTTACCTAAGTATTTAGTAGCCATGGCTCTAAGTCTATCATCCAAGGAGTGGCAGGGTCCAGCTGCTTCCTAACAGCGAGCCAAGTCAGGTAGCCAGGCTGGCAGGGCAGGAACCACACCAGCCACTGCCCTGTCCCACTACTCCGAGGCAAAATATGCAGAGCGACAGAGACGACAGCCAGGGTGTGCAGAGAGCCCAGGCAAACTTGCAGTTACTGGGCAGACACAAGCGTAAGCCAGAACACCAGTCCACAGGCCAAGAAAGCTTACAGCTAGGCACAACCATAACAGAGATCAAAAGCGGGCCAAGACCCAGGCCAGAGCTTAAATGGAGTTCCTGCGCCCGTGGGCCAGGGTGTGGGTGGAAGCCCCAGATGAGACTGGCCATGGTCATTAGGGCATATTACTGCACTCAGAGCCCTGACAAGGTTTTGGAACTAGTGCTAACAGATTGCTCACACATGGCTAAAATCAGTTAGCAGGTACCTAAGGAAAAGGATAGCAAAAAGTTCAGTTGAATTTTTCCTGGTTTTCATCATACTGCTGTATCATTGTATTTTTTTTTACTTAATTTCACTAGCTCAAGACCGAGGCATGACTAAGATACTCGAAAAAAGCCCACAAGCATTTTTAAAGTTCAGGGTTTTTTTTTTTATTTCAACTTTCTGGAATCTGCTAATCCTGTCTAAATCTCCCATATCTATACTTTCCTACAAAAGGACGATTTGTAGAAAAGCTTTTACTGTACTTTAGTCTGGGATATATACCTTTTCCCACAGTTTTTCCTGATACCCTCTGTATTTCTTAACCCTAAAATATGCCCGGTATCTTTATACTTGAAATAGTAGGAAAAGATGGTACAGGCCTATCTGTGCAAGAATTCCTCAGCTACACTTGTGGTCTAAGCAGTACGGTCTACAGTCTTAATCAAAGAAACAGTCAGAAAAAATGTCAGAAAGAAAAGAATCAGTAACAGATTTCCATTACGTTCTTCTGTTCTTGCATAGGGAGGGTAGGTGAAGAATACAAAAGGCAAAACTAGCTCAGACTATTTTTGAACTATTTCTTTCAGCTGTTTTTGTTTGCGCTATTACAAAGCCTTGGCAGGCAAGGAAAATAGAATAGCAGATTTCTTGCTTTGTTCTGCATCTGTTCCAAAACCATACAATTGTATTTGAACAGCTGGCTGGTAACATGTAACCATCAAACATGGCAATGACATACGATCACAGTGTTCTTTGTAGAGGACTGAGGTTTCCAAGCTGAAGTAAACCCTCAGATGCACACATCTTGGTCTTAGAGGTACATACTCAGATTTAAATCATACTTTCTGTTTTTCTTGAATTGAGCTTTCTGTTGGCAGCGAAGAACAAACAAGTACTCATTATATCAAAATAAAAAACTAGAACTGCTCTGCAGAAGAGAATTTCCTGGTGCTGTTGCTAGGACTAGAACCAGGGGAGCTCAGTCCGGCCAGATGTCATTACCGTGCTATGTGTAGTTGTAGAGTTTTGAAATTGTGTTCTGTTTTTTATACAAATGTGTAGAGAAGTTCAGAAAAAAAACTTGATGAGCATCCATACCTCCTTCTGTGTCCTCATCTACTTTGTAACTTTGTATCCAGGGGTATACATAACCTAACTCCAAAATCCCCAGCTACGATCTTGGGGCCAACTGTGTTGTCCTCCTATGTTACGTGCCTGCAGACCTACGAAGTGAAGCTTGAATTTATGCCTACAACCTTCATAAAATCTACCTTTACATTTAAAGAACTGTAAGAGGATGTCAAGAGTATTTGTCTGGGTAGGAAATAGCATTGACCTAAGTTAAGACCTTACATGAAGTTTCTTGTAATTGCTGCAACAAACACCATAATTAACAGTTATATTAATGTTCAGAGGCTTTTCTGCTCATACTGAATGAGATTTGTACAGCATCTGCTCTCCAAACTGTAAGTGAAAAGGGTAAATTAATTAGGCACCGGAGAAAACTGACAGCTATCACAGTACATGTCACTAATAAAGAAGCGCTGAAGCAACCTTCGTGCTGAACAACGATTTTAATAAAATGTAATTAGAGTAAGGCTTTGCAGAGTGCCTCACACGTTTGTCCTGATGCAGGTCCCTTTCCCTCTCAGTTCTTCCCTCTGCTCGCACCACAGCTCTCACCCGGAACGCTGCGGCCCTGGGCTGGCGGACAGCCCCCACAGCCTCCCCTCAAAGCTAAAACCGCCGACAAACAAGAAACAAAACCGGAGCCGGGACTAGCTGATTTTGGTCAGCTGGACCAACTGCCGAAGTACCAGAGGGCGCCGGCCGAGCACGGGCACGGCGGCGGTGCGAGCATGGCTGCGGCTGCCCCGCGCCGGCCTGGACCCGGGCAACTCCTCTCACTCGAGCCCTGGCACCGCGAGGTGAAACCGCCGGGCTGCCGCCGGCTGCTCCCAACAGCCACTTCCCCGCCCTCTCCGGGCAGCACCGTTGCACTGACGAGATGCGGCGAGACGCAGGGACGAAATAAGGACAAAAAAAGCCCCAGAAACCGGCGCAACGTCCGCCCGGGGCGGCGGGGGGCGGGCGGCCCTAGCCCTTTAAGCCGCGCACCCCGGGCGGCAGGCCGCGGCGGCAGCTGCCGGCTATTTATACGCGGGCGGCGGCAGCGAGTACCCGGTGTGTTGCGCGGGGCGGTCCCGGCAGTGCGGCCTGCGCCCGGAGCCTGCCATGGCCACGATCATCCCCTCCACGCCGGCGAGCGGGGGCCGCTCCCTGGGCCGCGCCAGCACCGCCGCCTCACCGCTGAGCCCGACGCGGCTGAGCCGGCTGCGGGAGAAGGAGGAGCTGCAGCAGCTCAACGACCGCCTGGCCGTCTACATCGAGCGGGTGCGGGCGCTGGAGGCCGAGAAGTCGGCGCTGCAGCAGCGGCTGGCCGAGCAGGAGGCGAGCAGCGGCCGGGAGCTGGGCAGCCTGCGGGTGCGCTACGAGGAGGAGCTGGCGGACGCCCGCCGGGTGCTGGACGACGTCGCCATCGAGCGGGCCGCGCTGGAGGTGGAGCTGGCCAAGATCGGCGAGAATCACCGGCAGCTGATCAGCAGGTGGGTGCCCGGCCCCCCCCGCCGCCCCTGCCCGGCCCCGGCAGGCCTGCCGCCGTCCCGGGAGCCGCCCGGGGAGGGGGGAAGGGGGTGCGCGGCCGGCTGGCGTGTGGGGCAGGGAGGGTTCGGAGCCGGGTGCCGTGGAGGCGGTGACACCTCGGACGTGTGGCCCGGCGCGGTTGGAGTGGTTTGGGTCGGGAGAAAGCCCCTCCCTGCGGTGGGTCCCCCGCAATCTGAGGTGCTGGGTGGCCTGATGGGGTAGCGTTGTGTGAGCGTACAGCCGACTGGGCTTGGCACCGCACCGGTGGCTATGAACTCTGAAGAGCCGCTGTGCTGGAGAGCGCCTGGGAAGTTATGGGGATACGGGAAGGAGTCTCTGTGAGGAGTCAGCTCGCGTCTTTTTTTGGGCTCTTTAGCTCAGCCATTGCCTAGAGGGGAATGGGGAGAGAAGGTGGTCCCGTAAGCAGCGTGGCTTACCTGGTCCAGGCTGGTGCTGCACAGAAATGGTCCTAGGGGCTTTCAGATCTTGATTCACGTGACAGTGGGATGAACTGCCTGCTGTTTCAGGCCTGACTTTCTTGCAAGCTCTGTATCCCGAGCATGGAATCATCTTGCTGTCTAGTCTCACCAAGCCTGGAACAGAGGGGTGGCCCAGTGTAAGTGCAATTAAATCCCCCCTGAAGGAGGGAAGAAGGTAGGTAGTGAAGGGGAGGGAACAAGTGTCAAATCCAAACAAGCTTCCTCTATGAATATATGCAGAATGCTAGTTTTGCTAGTTACTTTAATGCCCCATTGTACCACCAAATCAATTACAAACTTGCAATAATTCGGATGTCCACAGGTCCCCTACGTCTTGTTATAAACTTGTATCATAGCAACCTTAGGCACCAGTTTTTTCTTTTAACACTTGTATGGAGCAAATCCTGCCCCCTCATTAGGACTTAAGTAGCTGTTCTACTTGGGAATAAAAAATGTTTTTACTCTAAGCTTCTGTTTCTAGTTGCTTAGAAGTTCTTGGGCTTGTCCCGTTTATGCTGGGTTTTGGCTCATAGATTGCTGTCATAAATCTAACCAGTCGCTTGAACGGACAGTGAGGAGAGGGGTAATGCCAGTTCTAAAACTTTGCTGCTGGTCTTTGAGTTTGTATAGGTCTGTGGCTTTGTTTATAAAGCTTTAGGCTTGGCAGGGGTATGCAATCCTCTGGACTGACTTTTTTTTTTTTTCTTTAACTAGGTCTTAAAATGGTTAACTTTACAGCCCACTGGAAATAATACATAGTACATGCTGCTTTCTGAAAGGACTAGATTGAAGTCCTAATATTGAGGGGTTTGTATCTGGGCTGCCTAACTGTGAATGTCTCGGATGACTTGGAACAAACTACCTTGAGGGTATCGGGCCCTTTATATATGCAACCTTTAAATAACCTGGAACTCTTATAGTATGGTATGTCACCAGATAATTTCCCAACAGCATTAACCATTGGCTCTTACTAATCACTGGTAAAGAGACTTAAAGCTGTGGCAACAATGAAGTGCGCTTGCATTTCAGCTTTTTTTTACTGCTAAAACAGCAGTAAGTGGAAGTAGGCCAAAGACATTTGGGGAGGAGTTGTTGTGGATAAGCATATCAATTGGTTGATTTTGGACCCTGAGGAAGGTCAAAGCAACTCCAGCAGCACAGCAGAGAAAGACAAGACCAGTTTGTTTCTGCGTCAGTGAGTATAGATGTGCATTTTGCTACTGAACCTGAAATATGCAGTGTAGTAAGCTGAAGCTGCAAGAAGGAATTCTGCAAGTGCTCTTAATGTTCTCTACTCTTGACACTGGAGCATTTTTCAAAAATGTCTGAACTCTTTTGGTAAAATTATTAAATTTTCCAGGTGAAGCATATGCAGCACCTTGATTTACAAGGAATGTGATTAGCACTGCCTCAAAGTTATTGCTTACAATTTATAGTCAATAAACCAGGCTTGGTTCTGGAATGGTTGGTATATGGAATGTTGCAGAGTGCTGTAACTGTCATGGCTTGCTGCTTAATAATGTAAGTAATGTAAGTGGTGTTCTGAACCCCAAACTTGGTTTAAAAGGGTAGAAAGTTTTCTTGTGAAAGCCAGACTTGTTAAAATACTGTTCTTAAAGATGAAACGACTCACTTCAGGGTTCTCTGAAAATAATACTTGTCAGGAAAGAATATAGGAAACCTGAACATGTCTGTCAGAGGCATCGGAAAAGTGGACCATTAAAACACAGCTACTAATGGAATTTGTCTTGCATGCTTTGGTTGCAGAATTAGATTTATATTATTGTAGGATGGAACACTCAATATTATCATTAAGTAGTGCTAGTGGTGTGCTTGTTAATATCATAAGTAACACTCACAATAAGTGGTAGTGGTAGCAGAGATCCCAAAAAGAAGGTGGCTAATACTAGAAAAGAAAGAAACCAGTAAACAGTAAAACTACAACACATTATCTTGTTTTTCATTGTTACCACAGTAGTTACTTTTTTCCTAGAGTCTTGAGTAAAGAATAAATATCCTCTGCTAGCAAAACATCTGGGTTTGCACCATGGTCATGTCAGTGTGAGACACAGTCAACAAATGTCTCTGAATAACAGGGCTAGAAAAGGCCTTGAGCAAGACCATGATGTAGCCACATGCCCCAGGCCTGGGTTGGGACCGACCATACCTGCATCCCTTCCAGCAGATATTTGTGTAACCCTTTTTTTAAATTCCAGATGATGGAGATTCCAGAATATCCCCCCCAGGCAATGTGCTTCAGTGCTGAACTACTGTTAGCTTCCTCTCTCTTACATCTAACCCAAATATTCCTCCCTGCAACTTCCCGTCTTTTCCACAACTGACACGGAGAACAGATTCTCTTCCTCTGTGCAGCAGTCTTTCATGTATGTAAAGACCGTTATGTCTCCTGTCACTTTTCTCTTCTCTAGACTAAACAACCCTTACTTTTTTCCAAACTTTCCTTGCAGTCCCAGCTTTCTAGAGCTGATAGCTCCTGCAGAATGACTTTGGGCTCTCTCCAACTGGTCTGCTCGGTTATCAACTGGAAAACTCATTGTATGAATTATCACAACTTAGCCACTTGGCAGAACAGTTTTTGCTAAAATATATGGAATGCTTTACTCTCTGCAATCTCAAATCAGGGTTTTGAGTACAAAGTTGGACTCTGGGTTGTGGTCAGGCAACTGCAAGGGCTTTAGAAGCTGGGGCAGTCTGGGAAATTATCACCCCTTTCTCTGATGGGAACTTGTGGGCCCCACGATTCTCTGCTGCGGTGCCAAGTGAAACTGCGACTTGAACAACTGTGCTGGCCCTTCAGGTGGTACCCGAGGGCACAAGGAAATGGCCCTCTTCTGAAGGCAGAGCTTTTCTTGCCCTGTAACTCTGCCATGGTGTGAAGGAGGGAACACTGCGTGAGCCTTCCTGAGGGAGAAGAGTCCCTTGCAAGGGCGCTGTGAGGGAAGGGTGGCTGCTGCGGTGGCTCCTGGCCCTGTGGCAGAAGCTGAGGGGCTGTGGGTGGCAGAGCCCCAGCTGGGGATGTGGCGCTAACGAGGCCTGGCCGGTGGCCTTCTGGGACACATCTCCCCTGTCCCCATGCGTGACCAGCACTGACTGGCCGCTGCCGCCAGCGCTGCGGGGCCTCCACTGGGTGGCGGCGGCCTCCATGGCGGCTCCCTCCTGGTGAGAGCAGCGAGCAAGGCCCTGGGGCCTGCAGCAGCCATGCCTTTGAGGGGACCGCAGGCACCGTGACAGGAAGCCGGTGGCGGCCTTTGCTGCTGACAGGAGGTGTCTGTGTGAGCAGGGTGTTCAGTGGTGGCAGGTCGCTATGCTCTGGTGAACTTCGGCTCTGAGTGTGGCTAGTCCCTTCCCTGTGGAGACAGCGGCCTGTGCTGTCCCTCCCCTCTCCGGTTGGTAATGCCATGGAAAATAGCTGGCTTCTGCGCAGGATTTGCACAAAACAAGCTGGAAACTGGGTCAGAAATCTTTCTGGTTAAACAAATCATACTTGTCTGAGGGGGCTGTCTGGTTTGTCTCCCAGAGCCTGCCCTGTGCTCTCACCAGCGTTAACTAACCTCTCTTCTGTTTCAGGTCTGCCACAGACCCCTGTGAAGGTAAACACATTAAAAACAAACTTTCTCCCTCACCAGCTGCAACTTACCAGTGTAAAACTTACACTTGTAGGAATTCAAAAAAAGAAGCTGATTTAAACCTGGCACAGGCTCGCATAAGAGACCTTGATGCTCAGCTGAATGTGAAAGAAGCTGACTTAGCAACAGCGTTGAATCAGAACCGAAGTCTGGAGAATGACCTGCGTGAATTAAAGGATCAAGTAGTCACTGTAAGACCTGTTCCTGGAATTTCAACTCTGCTTTTGTTCCTGAAGGTTTTGCTTGTTTTTCCAGCTAGTTATTGAGATTTAAAAGCAGGGAAAGACTGTTATCTATGGCAATGACAGGTCGACAAAAAGATTTCTGTAATCTTGCTGAAAGTAAATGCTACTGATGGTAGGTCTGTTAAAACCTCCACCTGTTGTAGGTACATTTAATTTTAGTCTGATCACAGTATGTACTGTTTCTTGTTCTGAGGAAAAAGTGAGCTGAAATGTGTTGTACTGCTATAGCCCCTGTAGCATTCCCTTAACATGTCAGCAAAGGGAGCATTTGATGAATGCTGCTTAACTCTACCTAGAATAACTAGGTTCTGACTACTTTCTTTTTGTAGGCTTTTGTGCTACTAAAATGAACTCTGCTTGAGTGGCTACTCTATCAAGGCATTTCTAAGAGCACAGCTTTTCTATCATCATGCTTTAATGTGATCATTGAATAAATTAATTTCAAATCTTTAGGATGAAAACTCAAAAAACCCAAATGTGTATCATTAAAGCAGCACACTCCAACACTGGAAGTGTATAATAGTTTGTTAACATAGTTAAGCTGTATTTGGAGGATTTTGCTTGTTAAGCATCAAACAAATTATATTGGAAGTTAGGGAGAGTTAGTGTTGTGAAGGGGAGGAATGTGTATGGATGGTACAACTGATTCACTGGAAGTCATCTTTGAGAAGTCAAGATTGGTGGGATTAAGGGCTGTTCTGTATTTCCCTTGTGGTAAATTTGGTCTACATAACAATTAAATAGGGTTCTTTCTGTTGCTAATGTGCTGGATCCCACTGAAATAAGAACTTAGAGTAACCAACTTCACTTAAGCAGTGTGTTTTGACTGCTGTGGGACTGAAGTTGAATGACCTGTAATAAGATGACTGTCTTAGTTGGGAAAAATGACCTCTTAGTTTTGATTACCCTGATGTCTGTCTTTTCTAGCTGCAGCTGTTGCTGGAAGATACCAAAACGCATCTCCACAGTGAAGTATTGAGGAGGGTGGACCTGCAAAATCATATGAAAACTTTGGAGGAACAAATGACATTCCAGAAGAGCCTTCATGAAGATGTATGTTTTAGCTTATTAACGAGGATTTTTTTAGGTGTCCATGATCTGTGGATGCACTTAAAAGCAATGTTAAGATGTGCTTTGTCCTTAAAAAGGTAACTAGCTGAGTCAACCTATGACAGTCCACCAGCCAATAAAATACACCTAACTAGGAAGACTTTAAGAAAGTACAGAACCTCATGTTAACTGGTATAGTACCAATAGGTATCTGGAATGTGAGATAATTTTCTTAGGCTGCACTTCTGAGGATAACTACAATCCCAATATACTACTTTGTGTAACTGGAAGTGCATATATTACAGTTAAATGATTCCAGATGCTTGCTAGAAGCCTAAAATAATCAAAGAAGTTAAATCTCCTTTAATAAGCAACTTATGTTCCTTACTTCCTTACCACTTATCAAAGGTGTCTGGTAACCTTTGTGTGAGAAGTTACATTCACATGTTTTTTAGTTCTTTGCAGTAACCCAACTTCCTGCTGACTGGAAAGAATCTCAAAGTGTGTGGTTTAAGTGATAGAGAATTCCAGTTTCTCTAACCAACTGCTATTACTTTTTGAATAAAGCAAGAATAGGTAAAGTAACAGTGCTTAAAAAAACTGAAGTGTATATGCATGTGTTCTAAGTAAAGAAAAGCAGAGAAATCAATCTAGTTCAAATAATTAGCCTTAAAGTTAAATATAAACTACTGCATTTATTAGTTTAAGCAATGTTGGCAGTGAGGAAGCAAAACAGCCCAGCACAGCTGGCAAGGTAGAAGTACCTGACCTAATGGATAGATATCCGAGATCTGAATAAAGATGAGTTACCGTGCACTCAATGATAAAGCTGATTAAATGTTGAATGACTTGCTAAGCTGGTACAGTAAGTCCAGTGTCAAATCAAACTGCATTGACATGCTTATTCTCTGAGAAATTTCTTCTTCCAGGAGCTCAGGGAGGCAAAAAGAGTCCATGAGAGCAGGATAGCAGAAATAGAATTTGGTCGTCAGAGAGAATTTGAGACTAAGCTCTCAGATGCTCTGCAGGGGCTCAGAAAGCAACACGAAGAACAAATTCAAGGATACAAAGAAGAACTGGAGCGAACATTCAATGCAAAAGTGAGTCTGTAAAAGATGCCAACAAAACAAAGCTTTAAGTTCTCTGCACCTCGATAGGACTAAAATCACACTGGCATAAATGGCTTACTGATGGAGCCCTTGCATTCAGTGCAGAGCCTCTTGACATCATTTGTCATGGAATTTTGAAGCAGTGTCAAATTTAGTAATGGAACTTCCATGAACGCTTGGTCCGAAACAAAACTGGTTCATGCATAAATACTGTACCTTTGGGGAGCCATTAGGAATGGCTAGTGTAATAAAGTGGATCATAATTTAGACTTCTGACAAATCTTATTCCTTGCCTGACAAATTCAGGACTAAGGTGTGCTATGTTTGTATTAAGCAAATTCAGTATTATTGAATAAAACTTGATGTACTGATTATAGTTTTACTAAAATGCATGAAATGAGGAATTCTTATAGTTCTAAAAGTGCACTCTTAAATGTATGAGCACAAATGTCCCTTTCCAGTTGCGAGTACTGGATAAGGGGGAGAGGATGGCTGTGGAAGTAGCTGGACAGTTTGTCTTCCAGAACTGCTCTGTCACCTCTCTCCCAGCATTAGCCACATATGCAGGAAGAAGTAATACTTTAGGCTTATACTCTCGGTCAGTAAGATCCCAGGGGTTTATGGGTTGGTTGCAGTGTACAGTATTGGTATCTTAAGCCTTCCTTAATAATCAGTGCGGAATCACATGATCTGCTATTTGTCTCAACAAGTACATGTATTCTTTCTTCCTGGTTCTTCTGGCTTTCTCTATACTCCAACTTACATGCCAGCTCAGTGAGTTCCTTTGGATGTTTCTGTCCAGGTTTACACTGGAAATTCTGTGAGGGCCTCTTGTAGTAGCATGGCTCTACTTTATCCTTTCCTGGAACATCTTAAGATTGAATTGTCCTAGAAATAGCTCAGTGCTGCTTATAGTGACGCAGGAACTGTTTAGTTGTAGAACTTTTGGAGAAGAGCAATAGTGTACTAAGTACATCTAATATCCTGTAGCCACATGCTTTGACAAGCAGCTTCTAAACATATTCTCCATTGTTCTTCAGGAGAACCCATTTACTTCATACCTATACAAAGTCTTCATGCATCTGTAACTAAAATGTCCTAATCCAGCAGTTTTCACTATCTGATTACTGCTGACTTTTCTGACATGAATGTCAAACTTGTGTAAACCTCCCTGAAAAGCAACAAAAATCTCTGACCTGGACTTTATTGGTATCTGTGCACTTAAGTAAAACATAACTATTTCCAGATGTAACAGCTGAAAATCACTTGATTTTTTCCTTTCTTGTTTAAAGTATACAGTCATAAATAACTCATTACTAACAGTGACTTACCCATAGTTGGAGAATGCCCAGCTATCTGCGGCAAGAAATAGTGACATTGCCAACAGTGTTCGGGAGGAGCTGATGGAAACAAAGCAGAAAGCTGATATTCTGACATCTCAAGTTAATCAATATCAAAGCCAGGTACTATCTTTATTTGTATATCCTTAGAATTATTTTAATTTAGATACCCATTTCAAAATATTGGCTTCTCCGCTCTGATCTTCAGTTACAGTTTAATTGATTTTTCCCTCCCATTACTTTTTAGAAAGTTGCTTTGGAGAACAGAATAAGGGAGCTACAGGAGACGCTGGATTATGATCGTGATCTCTATCGAAGACGTATGGCTGAAAAAGAGAAAGAAATGGCAGAAGCCCAGCAGCAGGCACAAGAACAGTTGGAAGAATATGAGCATCTCTTAGATGTGAAACTGGCTCTAGATCTGGAAATAAGTGCCTACAGAAAAATGCTGGAAGGAGAGGAACAGAGGTAGGCTATGACATGACAAGATCCTCATATGAGGGTGTGTTTCATCCAAGATCTCTATGCTAATTAACTGGTTATTCTTCAGAATGTGGAGGATACAAGAAATAAATATTAAGTATGTGACTAGTGCCATAATGTAGTTCTTGAAGCACAATCTTCTGTAGATGGTGTTTATATCCTACATTTGCTACATGGTGTAGTAAGATGAAGTAACTTGATAAACCCTGATAAACAACTGATAAAGTTCAAAGGTCCATCAGACAGCCTTCGCTAGAAACAAACTTTCTCAAAGCTTTGTGCTACGTCCTAGAGAAGTCAAAGACAGCGCTCAAGTTTCATGAATGAAACTGGGAAACTGTATGAACTCCAAACTAACCAGACACTGCCTGGTGAGAACAACATGAACTCAATACATACTAAGAAGGGTCAAAAACTTAAACTACTTCCACTAAAGATTGTGTCTGTAGAGACTTTAAAGGAATACTTATTGTCATTGGGAATCTTTTCTTATCAACATGAGCTTGCTCTGAACTCTAGGGCTGGGGCTGTCTTCCAAACTTAACAAGCTACTTAGCTACTCTTGCCAGTAAAAATAAAATCTTAAATTCAAGACCTCATGGAAAGCTTGTATATAAGAAGCTGTTAGACTTGGCTATAGTGGGAGGATAGGAGTGAGAAGAAATAAGCACATCAGATATTCAAGTGAATGTTATCTGACTCACTTTTAGGCTAAAGCTGTCACCCAGTCCATCTTCACACAGCTCTGCATCTCAAGCAACAAGTCAAGGGCGACGGTTCCTGCATGGGAAGAAAAGGAAAATCAAAGAAGCCAGAAAGAGAAGGCATAGTGATAGATTTAACACTGTTCAGCATGCTTCATCTTCTGGAAATGTATCTATTGAAGAAATTGATGCAGATGGGAAATTTGTTAGGCTGAAAAACAACTCTGATGAGGTACTTCTATTCATTCAAGTGTGCATGGTCTTCATTGCAAAGTATGACTGCTTGTGAACTGACTTGTAGTTTAGTGGGAGATGACAGTAGGGAAGGATGAAGAGATGAGGGAAGAGTACTGCTGAAATAAATACAAAGCGGGGACATCTCGGCTAATCTGGCCGATGTTAAGAGAAGACTAGAGACTGATTTTTTTTTTTTTTTTTTTTTT
>Ga0065711_1038003_pt1 | contig 19252 bp, 12 predicted proteins | sample Hoacrofraction12_FD_59098 | JGI IMG/M metagenome (GOLD analysis project Ga0065711, IMG submission 59098) | Hoatzin crop microbial communities from Cojedes, Venezuela - Epithelial fraction 12 v2 (version 2) | ecosystem: Host-associated > Birds > Digestive system > Esophagus > Crop | place...
AAAAAAAAAAAAAAAAAAAAAAAAAAAATTCCAAATTTGTTGTGTATGTATTTTCTTTTAGCATAGAAGACAATAACATTCAGAACCTGATAACCTGTTAGTGTCCTGACTCTAAGCATACGTGAGCACACGTTCTCAGTATGTTATTTTTTTGTGCCTATGTATACTTTTTCTTTCTTTTTGCTTCATCTAGTTTGACACTGTAATTGCAGAAGCGGCCAGCTTGATGTCCGGGAGCTGATCTCTCTCTACCCCTTCCTGTTGCCTACTTCTTCTTCATTTATACGGTCTCATCCCCCTCTGCATGAGTACGCGGACCTAAACCAGCTGACCCAAGGGGACCAGGAGAAGATGACAAAATGCAAACGATTCCTCATGAGTTACTTGAACGAAGTCCGCAGCACTGAGGTTGCCAATGGCTACAAGGAAGATATTGACACAGCTTTACTCAAGCTGTATGCAGAGGCAAATCATGAAAGCCTTCTGGATCTGCTAGTTTCAGAGAACTTCTGTCTTTTAACAGATAGTGCTGCCTGGCTGGAAAAACACAAAAAGTGAGTGGAATTCTTGAGTATCGCACCTTTGAGACCAGAGGGAAAATTGTCTTAAATGCTGTCGGCTTCCAGAGCAATGTGTTCAAATAGCTGTAGTTTCTGTGCTTTTGGGTCCAAAAGACAACATGGTCTGGTCAGCACTTAGAATTGTTGGTGAAAAGATATTAATTGACAGTCTGAGGTAAAGGAAATGCATTCTGTCTTCTGCTGGTAAATACAGAGTTCTCCCTGAAAGTTTCTATGTCCAACACAAAAATAAAGGATTGGTACAAATCTGGGGGAAGGGGGCGAAAGTGATTTGTTTGCCTTTGTGACAATGTGAGAACTGAATGGATGCAGTAGTGGTACTTGGAGAGAATGAGAAGATGCCTTAAAGCGTGTGCTACCTTAGGTAGAAGCTGTTAACCAGCTTTAAAATTGTAATTGCTTATTCAGGGAAAGAGATCTTCCTTTTCAATTGCCTACTTTCTGTGCTCCCACTGCTTCACCAAAAGGAGGTTGCTTAAGATGACTGCAAATGACTTCTAATTGGACATGCCAGCAGGTGGAGAAATGACTGTCATTAAGCAGGAAACACTAGATAGTAAACGTGTAAAATGCAAACTCCATTCATAGGTAGTGTCTATTTCTTGGATTTAATTTCTTTAATCTTAAAATGTGTGGTGCAGTAGTAGCAACTACAATGGTGAGGAGGAGTCTTTAATTGAGGTTAGATTTAGGGTAGTTTCATGTATTTCAGGTGGTTTGTTAAATCCTCTTGGGTAAGCATAGTTTGCATGGCAAACTTTCACAAATGTGCATGGTAGAACATTGTTCCATGAGAACAGCTGTTACAGAACTTTAGCTGTATTTTTGTTACAGTACACCAAAAAACTCTCTAATGGCACTGTACAAAACTCTTCCTTGCCTGACTTGATTTCATGCTGCAGTAAAGAAAAAATGTTTCTGCTAGTAAAACAGAATTTTAAGTAAAAGCGTCTTAAAAATCGGATTTAATGATACCTGATTAACTATTGGAGCAATATTTGTTATTTGGAGCTGTATGTTAAGTCTGTATATAAAATTAGGAGAATGATATAGGAACCATCTCTAACCTGACACATACTTTAAGTTTGAGCTAGTAACTAGAAACTGCCTTAGAGACAGGAGAGAGACAAACATATTTCTAGGAAGTAACTTCTCTCCTTGGATTCTGGAAAAGAGCCTAGAGACACTTGTTCAAGTGTAGGCATAGCCATGTACATGTCACTAAGTAATTATTTGTTAGATTCTGCGCTAATCAACCCATAATGAAATTGGTAGGAAAGATCTAGCGATTTTAAAATATTTTGTCTTTCTATACAGGTATTTTGCCCTTGGTCTCCTGTATCACTACAATGGTCAGGATGCTGCAGCGCTTCAGGTTAGAACAAAGCTTTTAGTGTCGTCTGTAAACCATGCCAAAATACCAGTTTACCTCTTAGGTAAAAATCTGAGGTGCTGATTTATCTGTTTGAGAAGTAGTGATGTGTATATAGGAGAAACTTATGCTAAGACTTTCTTGAATAAATTAGTATGCTGGATGTGAAAAACTTCAAGAGCTTACTGAAGATGACAGCTATTAAGATGCTTGTATGCTATTTTTTAAGCAAAACTGTGCATACAAGAAAAAATGTTTGTGTTCTTAAAAGTGGGCAGAAGCGCTAAAATAATCAAGGGATTGCTTAAAAAGTTGTTTGAGGGACTTCAGGAACATATCTTATGCTAACAAAGTTTATTGCTAAACTGGTCTGCTAGATATGGCACCTTTTAGATACAATTATGTATATAAAAATAATCACACAGAGTACTTAAAGTTCTTCAGTCAACATGAAAGAGGAGCAAAAAATCAGTTTTCATTCTAATTTGTCTGTATCGTTTGCTTTTTATCTTGCACACGCAGAACACATGAAAAGTATACCATGCATTGGAGATAAGGACTTTTATCAAAAGCTTGCTTTGTGATTAGTGTACCTCCTCCTGAAGTATTCAGGCAATCGCTCTAGGTGACATAAATTTTGAGTTGGAAGAGCTAATATATGTTTTAAGCACTTTAATCTGTGTGTTTTTGTTGCAGTTATGGGTGAAAATAGTTGATGGACACATTGAAGATTCTACACGTTCAGATCTCTATGAATACATAGTAGACTTCCTTACATTCTGCTCAGACCAAGATCTAGTGTGGAAATACTCTGAATGGGTTTTACAAAAAAATGAAGAGGTTTGTGATTGGTGTACTTTTCACAGAACGTCTAAAGTATTTCCCTGCAGTGTTGTTTGGGTGTTTATTAACGTTGTTCCATCTTGATAGCTAATTGGACCATTTTTGCAGATCAGTGATTAGTGATCAACAGAAGAAAAGCTCCAGGTTTCTCAGTTCTTCTAAGTCCCTCTGTTAATAAGTGCTAGTGATAATTACCTCTTTTTCTTCTGAGAGCAAAGTTTAGGTCATTCTGTATAATGAAACATACAGTATGTCTTTTTATCATATGAAGCAAGGTGATTTTCAGATCTTAAAAAAATAAATACATAAAAAAATCACCTAACAGGTTAACCGTTGCTGCTATTTCTTTTTTGACAGGATTCCAGGGACGGGTGATACCTGCGTACACTAGGAAGTGGAATAAATAGCCGTAATTTAAGACACAATCTCATTGCTACAAGGATTAACTTAATCCACCAAAATAAAAAAAAAAAAATTGTACCATCCATTAGTGTGGTGTGCTGCTAAATGGCATGCTTGATGCTGTATCAGTCTGTGCTGTTGGAACTTGTCACTGTCTAACTTGTATTGGTTTGAAGCTCAGTTATTACATGCAATGACAGATTTCTGAAGTTTTGTTTTGGTCATTACAGAAGTCTCTTGCTCTGTGTTTATCATCACATTTGATAAGGATGCAAACATTCTGGTCTGACTTAACACTTCCTTGCTGCACAGGCTGTTACGCGGACCTGTTCAGTACTTTTGGTGGCTGGTGGAGGTTGTGCCCAACGCCTGGTTTACAGGCTGGACAATGTATAGACTACGAATTGAGGTAGTGGAGGTAGGAGTGAGTAAGCACCCAGTAGTGTAATCTTGGTGGTGTTGAGCAGGGTTTTGTGTTGTTTATCTTGCTGAACAATGTACTAACTAATCTGATAGTGCTATGAAATAGGTATTTAAGATAAAAAGGTAATGAAGGGGTTGCCTTTGAGTTCCTAAATGCAATTAACTTTTTCTAGGTTGGCATACAGATTTTCACTAAAAGGCCTTTGGAAGAACAGGAGAAAAACATTAATCCAGATGATATCATCAGTTGTCTTAACAAATACCCTAAAGCACGTGTTAAATATCTAGAACATCTAGTATTGGAAAGGAAAATAGAGGTGAGTCCTACAAGAATACTAAAAATAAGCATAGGATTCAGAATGCAGACTGTGATGAACAACTTCGAAAAAAGAGAAGTCCAGAGAAATAAGCATAATTTGAAGGCTTTCAGATGTGCTCAGAGTAGGCAAGGAGTGGTTTTAAGATTAAAGTAGAAGATGAGGAGCAGAGAGCTGCATTATTTTTAATTTTTCAACTGTCATGATGGCAAGACAGTTGCTTGCCTCCCCTCAGAGGTTTGGGGGTTTTTACATGTGATTATTGTATGCTTTTCTGTTTCACCGGTGAGGCTCAAACCTCCATCTGGTAAGATCATAGAAAAACAGTTGAGCAACTGCTAATCCTATTGCACCGTGGCAGGAATATACTAAAAATTGTTGATTCAGTATTTTACAGGTGGATGTGTCTTATTCTGTCCTTCTGGAGAGATTTGAGCAATTAATGATAGAATTAAACCAGGCACATCTCACTGTAGAATTCTAAACCACTGTAGATGGTGAATGTCCAAAAGATGTGTTCACAGGAGGTGGCAGTGTATTCTGCCTTTGGCTTTTTAAGCACAATGCAGAAGCAGCCAAACATTATGGTACTTGGATGTGAGACATTTTAAGCACAGGAGAAGTAACTTTAACCTGCAAATAAAACAAGGAAGTGAACATGAAGGAACACAGCAGAACTGATGACCAGTTCACTAATTTGCATTCGTCAGATACACATGCTAGATCAATGGTTTCCTTCTGTCGCTATTGCAAATACATCAAGGTACGTGGCAGCGTGATGGATGAATATACTAGTTTCTGGTGTCATGAATATTTTCAAACAAACTTTGAGTTAAACATAGTGCATTGTAGAAGATTTATAACAAAAATAAATTATAATTAAATCTACTCTGCCTGCTAGTAAAGGCTGCATTATAAATTGATTTGGTCTCTTGAAAGTACTCGATTTATAAATTGATTTGGTCTTTTGAAAGTACTCGATTATTGTGAATGCCTTAGTAAGAATCATAGAATCATAGGTTGGAAAAGACCTCTAAAATCATCAAGTCCAACCATCCACCCAACACTGCTATGCCTACTAAACCATATCCTGAAGTGCCATATCTATACATTTTTTTAAACACCTCCAGGGATGGTGACTCAACCACCTCCCTGGGCAGCCTGTTCCAGTGCCTGACCACTCTTGCAGTAAAGAAATTTTTCCTAATATCTCATCTAAACCTCCCCTGACACAACTTGAGACCATCACTTCTTCTCCTATTGCTAGTTACGTGGGAGAAGAGACCAGCACCTGCCTCACTACAACCTCCTTTCAGGTAGCTGTAGAGAGCAATAAGGCCCCCCCTCAGCCTCCTCTCCTCCAGACTAAACAGCCCCAGTTCCCTCAGCCGCTCTTCATAAGACTTGTTCTGCAGACCCCTCACCAGCCTCGTTGCCCTTCTCTGGACAGGCTCCAGCCCCTCAATGTCCTTCTTGTAGTGAGGGGCCCAAAACTGAACACAGCACTCGAGGTGCGGCCTCACCAGTGCTGAGTACAGGGGCACGATCACCTCCCTGCTCCTGCTGGCCTCGCTGATACAAGCCAGGACACCATTTGCCTTCTTGGCCACCTGGGAACACTGCTGACTGAAACAGTCAAATCATCAGCTTGTTTTGATGAATATTGGGTAGTGGGTAACAAAAGCACTGGGCCTTCAGAGTGCTTGTCTGTCTGTGCTGGCTTTCTCACATTTTACTGCAGAAAGAGAGAAGGTCAAAGAACGCATCTGAATATGAGGAAGAATGAATTAAATCAAAATGACTCACTCTATGACCAAAACAAAAGGAGAGGACACAGTGGAGATTATACTTTTACTCAAAGGAGAGAGAACTGCTTTACTGCATTGACTTTCACTAAGTGAACTTTTGAAAGGAAATAATTTTTGCAGAAGAAAAGTGATTTATAGAGCTTGGTTATTTAAGGTGAATAGGTGTTTAGGACTACGATGTTTCATATCTACATTTTGGAAATATCTATGTTAATGAAATGGAGAATCCCGTACTATAAATACAGTGTATTTGGTGAAGCTGGTCTGAGTAAGTTGTCTGTCTGCACGAACAAAAGACTTTCTGATTAATTAGAAGTGAATGAATTAAAACATGTTTCTGTGTAATTATGTAAGTATTCATCACTGTTATTGGTGGGGAGAAGGGGTTGGCTTTGTAAACTGAGCTAACATTGTTCTTTTCATCTGTAGAAAGAGAAGTACCATACTCATCTAGCTGTCTTGTACTTGGAGGAAATACTTCAGCTAAAATCTGTAACCACAGATAATTGTACAGAAACAACTGAACTGCTGGTTAAACTACGCAGTCTTCTTCAGAAATCTGATCTTTATAGAATTAATTTTATTTTGGGTAAGATACGCATTGTCTGTTATAAATGCTATATATCAGTTCCAGCAGGAAACAAAATAAAGTGCTTGAAAGGGTGGAAAACTAAAAGATCTGAGGTTTCTAGGTGTATTTGGTTGATAGGCTTACCATCTGTATTTAACAGACACAAGTTAATTTAGAAAGCATATCTGTTAGTGTTGTCCTTGATCTCCCATAGCTTGTGAGGTATAATGGAATGTTTGCCACTGCATCAGAGTACCGTAACTAGCTAGAAAAATACCTTCATAGAATTGTTGTCTTAATTTATAGTCAGTTTCTTTTTAATGATGAGAGTGTAACTTGTGACAGTCTTTTGCAAATGGAAGACTTACAAGTTTGTTTATTAAGCAGTCTGTTTCTCAGTGAACTGAAGTGAAGCTTTGAGGAACCTGATCACCAAGGACTTGTTTGTTGTCTGTAACACATTCTCGCCTCAAAAGCTGAGATTCATGCTAAACAATAATTTGAGCATCTTTGAGTGAAAAGTGCAACATACGTCTTTGTTGGTATAAGGCATGTGACAGTTGCACTAAATTTTTATCTTGGCTAGTGCTTATAACGGCTGATCTTTAACGTTTCATCCACTGTCCCAGTGGATGAAACGGAAATTACTAGTTACTGTACTGAAAGATGTGAAATGTTTTTCTGAAATTCAGTGGAAAAATCCAGTGAGTGTGGACATAAAAATAGCTGAGTGGCAACTAAAGTAATTTACTAACGTTTGATGTCCCCTTGCCTTTCCAGTTAGCAAAACATTATATGACAGATAATGTACGAGTATAACAGTCATTGAAACACTTGCTCTTCATCCTTTAATTTCTAACCAAATTTTGAAAGGCACAAGTTACAAGATGGATTATTCTCTTGAAATCCATGTACTCCAAAACACAGGATTTCTTTCATGGCAATTAATATCTTACATGAAGGTGAGATCACTGAACGCTAGTGTGTTCCTCCTTGATAACCAAACTGTTTTGGGGGAAAAAACATTGTATTTCCATACCTTGTACAGAGGCCTATGTCAAATCTTTATCACCTTTAAGTAGAAGATTTTCTACTTTATCTTGAAATGCCAGATGAACTTGCCATTCCCCCTGCCAGTCTCTTAACACTTTAAACTGTCAGATGGGAATTAGGGTTTGTAGTGTCCTTTTCTTAAAAGGAAGTACTGTTCGATCTTTATTGTCTTTTATGGACTTTAATTTGTAATTGTTTATAATATTGGAGAAGCAGAAGTTGAAAATATTGTGTCTTCATCTTAGTTTATCATACATGGTAGCAGCGTGCACAGAAATGGGCAAGACTGACTGCTCGAATTTAAAAGATAGCAGTGACACTGTTTTTATCATCTCTTATGTAGTAGTTTCTTTCTCTCATATTTTGTGGTGCTCTTTTGTTAGAGATGTTTTTCCATACATCTGGGTGTTCCTGTACTTATAAACATCTGTCCTGTCTATAGCTGCCAGCACCCCTGCAAAAATAGCAGGAGTTGAGTTCTGTGGGTTTGTTTGCATTGACTCTGGCAGAGGCAGTAGTCATCTTCTCCACTGAGCAAATATTGCTTTATTTCTCATTTAACAGAAAAAATCCAGGGCACAGACCTTCATATGGAAAATGCGATTTTGTATGGAAAACTAGAAGAACATGAGAAGGCTTTGCATATTCTAGTCCACGAGTTAAAGGACTTCCGTGCTGCGGAAGAGTACTGTGTATGGAACTCTGAGAACAGAGACAAGCAGTACAGACGGAGGCTTTTCCACATGCTGCTGTCAGTGTATCTAAATCCAGGCGCTTCGGATTGTGCACTAGTCATGGCTGCTGTGGATCTCTTGAATAACCACGCTGCTGAATTTGACACGGCTCTAGTTTTGCAGCTGGTGCCTGACAGCTGGTCAGTGCAGCTCCTCTCGCCGTTCCTGGCTGGAGCAGTGAGGCAGAGCATTCATACAAAAAGAATGACTCAGGCTGCCCTTGGGTTAGCACAAGCTGAAAACTTAATCTACAAATACGAGAAGGTAGGTTGTTTGGTGTTTTTTTTTTTTTAAATAGAGGCACATCAAAGCTTTGCTATTAAGTCCTTTGATATATAATAGTTGGAGGAAGTTTGAAGAATTAGGACAAAGTTTTCTTCGTGTCCTTGGCAATTTTGCTTACTACATTTGTTAGTTTTTTTGTCATGACTACTAGATTCAAACTTAATTTTATGCTTTCTCTATAAAACAAAAGGGAAGGTGGGGGCCTTGAAATAGGAACAACTATGGTGAACTTCTGGGCTGAGTGAAAGTGAATCTGGGATTTTCAGATTAATGGAGTTCTTGAAGCAACTTTAGCAAATGTGAGTTAGCGTTTCTTTTTCACTTGGGTTGAGACCTATCGGAATTTGCAAAAAAAATTTACCCAGTGCTTAGTATTAATTGAAGCTTGTTAGTAGCTTTTGTTAGTGGTAAATTCACTTGTGAAGCTTTCTTCTATTCCTAGCTAGAGGTGTGTTGCTTAAAGCTCCCAGCAGATTCTTATACCTTTTTAGTTCTAACAATGGTATATCCAGCAGAATCTTATCTGGAATAAAAACATGTCTGTGCTCAGTTTGCTGTGTAGCTGTCCTGTGACTTTGGTTAGGAAGCTGCATCGGGTTTTCAGTTGCATTAATGTGTAAGTGCTATTCTTTATGAAACAAAGAAGAAATAATATGAAAGTGAAAAAAATAAGCAATACTTAAGAGGAAGCATGAAAATGAAGTGAGTATGAATGTGGATATTGAATTCAAGTTAGAGTTCAAGCTGTCTTTTCCTACTACCTCTGTCATTGCCTGGGTTTGTCTGTTTGGTACAGCTGAAATTATGTGCCTTGTAATTTCCCTTCCTTTCTTGCTAGATTCATGTTTGGATTTTTTTCCCCCTCTCTTTAGGTTAAACAAAAAGGAACCCCAATTCTTCTTTCGGACAAAAAGGTCTGTCAGGTGTGCCAAAATCCTTTCTGCGAGCCTGTATTTGTAAGATACCCAAATGGGGGTATGGTCCACACACACTGTGCTGCAAATAGACATCTGAATTCAACCATGACTCATCACTCTTCCAGCTCCAGCAATCAGACTTGAAATATGTTCTGGCCCCACGGGTTCCCATGACTTACACTCCATTGAAAGTGGGATGGAAAAAAGAACAAAGTGCAGCTACTTTAGGTATAAATCAAGATGAACAGCTAGTCTTTGGGTGAATGGGAAGACTTCCAGTAAATATGAATTATTGCCACTTATCTTTTTGATTTCTAATGAATGTAGATAGAAAACTCACTACCAGAAATGGAGAGGTGCAAATATAGGCTTTTCTGTATATAGTAATGAGCAGTTAAAGAAAATGAGCCTTTTCTTCACAGTAAGGATGAATGTTATGGAAACAAGGCGAACAGTTATTTTAAGAAATGTCACTTTGCACTGAACGTAGTGTTGATAAATTTGTAGAGGTGGAGATGGCATCTGATGGAGCTGGAATTCTTGGAACATTATGTAAGAAGACTGGCATCGTGCAACTTACTATCAAGACAAAAATGTGCATTGGTTATAACGTTTGCTGCAGCATGTCTTCTTTTGGGATGGATTCTCTTCCCCAGGATCACATGAACTTTATTTTTGCTCTACAAATTGTTGGCTTTCAATGCACTTTTTAGTACTCCCCCCTCCCACCCCTCCTCTGCTACTTAGAATTTAAATGTAAGCACTGGTCTGTTAGGTTTCTACTCCTACAGTTACTGTAATAAAGCAAGTGGAAACTGATAGCCTCAGTCACACAGCTGTGCTTGGAAGAAAAAAAAAATACGAAGTCAGATTATCTGGTCAGACCATAGTCACTTTTATGTGGAGGAAGAGACCTTAACTTTAATACTAATTTATTTATTAATATGCAAATATACTGTACATACAGCTGAATAAATCGATCTTATATCATTCTAGAGTTTCTTTGGAGGCTAAAGATGTAGCTGATACATAAGTGTACAGGTTATGTGCTAAATGTTTGCTATAACATAACTTAGGGATGCTGAAACTCCACAAGAATAGGTTTTAGTACTTGTGGATGAGTTTGTGTGATCAGAATCATGGAGAGAAGGTACAACTGGGAAGAAATCTACAAAGGTGTGCTGCAGGGGTACTGGATTTGTTACGTTCTACAAAACATTCTGTGAACTAAGATTTTACAAATAACAAGAAGAACCCTTTACTTAACTGCCCTGCTAAGTATTCACATTGATATTTAACTATCCTAAAGCAATCAATTTAAAAGTAGCTTCTTACAAGAGATGTTAAAAAATGATGACTTTAAATAAAAGTTAAGTATTTCAAAGTCAAAGCATTTATTTTAATTCTGTAAAGCTCTAATAAATACCAAGCCTACTGACCAGCATGCAGTTGAGTTAGTATGGCTGCTCGCTGTTTCAGTGTTCCAAATCGGAGTGGAGACTTTCAGCAAAATTGGGGTATCTGCATGGTAGCTTCTAGATGTGGTCTCCTTCTCTCAGAGGCCTCCTGTAGAGGAAAGGACGGCTTGTGAAACAACCTCATAAGCATAGCGCTGCCTCCAGGACAGGGCAACCAGACTACATCCAGGTGAAAAAAATAGCCATTTCTTTGAAGCAAAAGACATTTGGCTCTTTCCTGAGTTTGAAATTAGAGAATTGTAGCTGTTGGCTTTTAAAAAACAAAATCCGAGAAAGGAATTTTGTAGTGCTTTCTACAAAGGCATGTAAGTCATGTCTAGGTAAAGGCAGCTTCAAAAAAGACAAATGTGTGCATTTTTGACTTAATTTTGGCTTCACAGGAGTGATTCTTTTGTGTTGCACTGGTATGAGCAGATTCTTCTGTATCTTGTGTTCACGGTTTTCAGACACTGTGTACACAACTGGCAGTGATGACATAAACAAATTTGTAGTCCCCTGTCCTCAAAATACTTGCTGATAGAGAGGAAGTGATTTTACAAACATCTGGTAAGTCTTTTGCGTACAGTAGCTTGCACTCTGTAAGAAATACTTTCTTTTGCTGCAAGCATCCTCAGTATACTTTGTTCCTGTGTAATGAGGTACTAGGACAAATAATCACTTTCCATGATGAAGGCTGATTCTAGCCACTTGGTAGTGATGAACTTAGTCTTGTCAATTAGCATTGCAGTGCAATAGAGATCATGTCATTCCAGACCACAACGTTCTTAACTGGAAAAGGTATGGCTGTAGAAGATCAAACAATTCTTTATTAATATTCAATATTTTTTCAGATTTGTACTTTGGCTAAAATGCAGCAGTAACAGTAACTGTACATACAGAACAAACACAGAAACCAGAGTAATGCAAGGCAGGATATTTGGAATCATAGGGAACCAGAAGGATGATTAATATTTATATCAGGGAATCTAATTTTTAGCCCCCCAGAAATGTGGACTGGAAAAAACGTTGACGTTGGATTTATACATTGTTACCTGTTTCTTTGTTAAATTTTATACTAGAACTTATTTGGATGAATTAATGTGGAAGCCCCATGGTAACAAAAAGAAAAAGCAAAAAAAAAAACAACGTGAGGCTGAGGTAGAGCAGGAGCTCAGTGGAGAGGTGGCGGGTGGAGGACGCTCTTCCAGTATACATGCAGCGCTTGAGCAGTTGGGACAATACCCAGCAAGAGGAGATGACAGCCTGTGTCGGAATGGCACGTGGTATTCTGTATGTTATCGCCAGGAACTTTGAGAGGTCTGCATTCAGATTCCCTTTGGTAGGACAACTGCAACACCCCTTGGGTCAGAGAACTTCACGTTGGAGATCCTGAGTTCATTGCTCCTTTTGTTGTGGCACTGTCAGTTTGCTCGTTCTTGTTTTGTGTGCCTGAAGTCCTGGGACAGCATTGCTACTGTGGTGAGTTCTGCTGGTGCGGCTGCAGCAGCAGGGAGGGGACGAACGGTAATCCGGTTGTTGGTTGGTGACTGGATACGTGAAGAAGGAGAGACAGGAATGAGGAATATTTCTTTGACTGTCCTAGTTTGGAAATTAAATGGGTTCTGGGAGTTTAAGCTTGATGCAATCTTTTTCTCTCCTGTTAGGGAATGTGGTGTCTTAGACCTGCCCTTGGAGAGAAGAGATTGTTAGAATACTTCTCCTTAATTTAGCTCTTGCTAAATTATTTGTGTTTGCAATAAGACTCTTCCAATTTTGTATGTGTGAAAGCCGAAACAGTGCAGACTTTTAATGTGAGAGTGTGTCTGTGATTCCGGACACAATAAATGAGATGAGTCTCTCACACAGATGCTTTTGCAGGTATTGGGGCATGTTTCCTTGACATGTAGTGTCTAATTACAGAAAAACTGCAGCTCTGACTTTGTTTTTAGCCATCTTCTGTTGCAGTCACTTATACATACAAAAAACACTGGTTAAACCCTTTTCTGCTCTTTCGTATCTCCACGCTTCCTCACATAAAAATAACCTATGATGTGTATCTGTCATCACACGCAATTTATCCCCCAAGTCAAAAAGAGGAAAAACACTAGTGAGAAGAAACTGCCCAGAATCTGGCACTCTGCTCGAAATAAGATTAATGACTGTACATTTATGAGAGAGAATTCAGTTAGATCTTCATTTCTATGCTTTAAAGCAAGAAGTTAGCAGATTGATAATATGACAAGAATACTGATCTACAGTATTCTCTACATCTGGAGAAAATAAGCGATTGTTTTTTGTTGCACAGAGCACACCGCAGGTGCCTGTGAACTGGCTTCCTCAGGCAGCCCGCTCTGTGGTGGCTCAGATGTGCACGGGAGTCTGGGTTACGTTGAGAGCTGCTTGCTCTGCTCCTCAAGCTCCAGAAACTTTCTGCCCTTTGTTACCTGAGTAATGTCACTCTTCCAGCACTTCATTGCCATGGGTGTAAATCTGGAGTTCTGGGTGGAGTGCTGAGCACATCTGTCTTTGTTCAAGAAAATGTCACTTAATTACATCAGCCACATGAAACCCTAGTAATGTCAGCTGTGGAAAGGTGGTGGTAGGGATGGAGTATGCATATGTTTTCCAAGACCTGTAGCACATGTTTGAACACAGAAGCATTATCCTGACTCCACTGAATCTTTATGACAATGTCTATTCCTTCCTGGACTCGCTATCCTGAATGATACTAAAAAAATATTTTATGCAGTTGTATCAAGAAGTAACTTTTATTACTCTTCCCAATTTGCTGCAGTCTTTCTTCAGTGTAGCTCTAAGTGTTTTATTAACATCCTGCTGTTCATAATAGGCAGCAACCAACACATTTTCATTGTGAGCACTCCCCCTATTGCCTATATTTACTAATTAATTTTTCTCTTGCTGTACAACAGTTTGGGGCTTATGCCTTGTGAGCACTGATAATTAAATGTGCTGCTGCTTTTAAAGGGAAAAGAACTTGATGATGTTCTTGATATCTGATTGATTACAAAACAGAAGTTCCCCTGCAATGAATTTGTTCAGATGGAAATCTGTACTGTCAGTGCTTTCTGACTTCATGGTTATGTTGGTGAACATATACAGCAGTATGTGGAATGTACAAATGTATAAATATGTTGATTTTTAATTAAAAAAAATCTTTTAATTATGTTTCTGTCATTCATTCCTAGGTATGTAGACTGTGGGATGTGAATGGCCAAGAGAAGGAGAAAGATTTTTCAGTGGTAAATAGCGGATTTGTCTGGGTGACTGACAGAGGTGGTCAGATGAAAAGGCTGAATTAAGCAAGCGCAGGGTGTTAAAGGAGGTAAACAGGTGTTTTTGAAAAGGAGTGAATTTTAGTTTTGGGAAGAAGTTTTGCCTTGTATTTACCGCTTCCTTGACTGAATGTGGGTTTTTACAGGTTCAGGTGAAAGTGGTTACTGCCATGACAGGTTTGGAAGATCTTGGTCAGCCCCTATGTAGCTGAAGCAATCCCTTCCGTGACTAAAGCCAGCAGTTACATGGGGTCTGGTCAGTGACGGGGGTGTGGGCATCCCAGATCAACACCAACAGGAGGACAAAGATGTTTTGAGGGGAGGACCTCGGAACTGGGCCAGTGTTGATCCGGGAGCATAGGCCGGTAGTTGAGAGCAGTAAAAGCGATTCTGTTTGCAGAGTTTGCTTGGGGAGCGGGTGGAAAGTGAGCTTAATCTGCAGCTTCTCCACTGGAGCACTCTTTAGTAAAAACAAAACATGCAAGTGCTACCAAAGTTGGATGGTGTTTATTACTAGAGATCCCCAATTCAAGCTTAGGAAGCCAAAAGCAAAGTTACTGCCAGAGCCTAGCCCACGTCCCCAGGAAAAGGGGATTCTTACATCCCTGCAGTGGGCAAATGAGGCTGGCACTTAAGTGCTCTGCAGCAGGGAGCCGGCGTTCCTCATCCTCCTCCTTGCTGCTCAGGAGAAATGGCCCTAGCTCAGAGCAGGCTTCGAGGCTGGAGGGCCGGGTGTCCTCCTCTTCCCACTTCCCGCAGAAGGGGCCAGGGCTGCTGCAGTGGCACTACGGGACCGACTGATGAGGAAACCCCCGGAAAGGGAGGGTGGTAAGGGCTGGTAACGGGGCTGCGGTAAACCAGGGAAACCAGTGGTGTCTCCAAGGGGAGGCAGTGAGGCAGAAACACAGAGGACAGTAGAGGAAAGAGAGGAAACTGTCTTTAGGACGTGCAGGTGTGACCTAATTCGGCTGGTCTCCAGCCCCGCTCTGCGTGTGCGTGGGTCTTTTCTCCCTGCATCTTCCCTGCCCACAATATAGGGGGAATCCTGTACGTGACCAAAATGCACTGCGGATGCTGGCTAGAAAGTGTAGGCAAGCAGTGGCCTTTAGGTAATGAGGAATGGGAAAACTGGATAAAGTGTCTCTCAGCCCTGAAAAGACATCACTGGAAGGAGTTTAAGAGAATGTGGCAGTAACCAGGCAGGGGGAGAGGTGGTCGCTGCTAGGTTTGTGTATCGGTATGGGCCTGTGCATCATGAAGGGGTGATGTGTCCTTTGCCTGCTACGCCTCTCGCCCGTGCAGTTTGTGGATGTGGTGGTTGTCCCAGCAAACTATAAAATGGGCAGACCTCACTGAAGCTGTGGTTTGGCTTTGGTATGGATGAATCTGTCACCTGGATATTTTACTGCTCTTATGCTAAGTATCACTTGGTTCTTCGCGTATGCTGTTTAGTCATCAGCACTTGCTCCTTGTTTCAAGTTTGTGCAAATAATATTTTCACCTGTCTTTTTGTTGCTGCATTGTTTAGCCAAAAGGAAGTTTATATAAAGAAATAATACCAGAAAGTCTGCTGAGCAGTAGCCACGTGCCATTCAGTCAATCTGGTTTCAGTGGCAAGTGTGGCTTTGACAGCATTGCGCTGTTGTGCTTTTATTTGATGTCTCAAAACCAAATAACAAATGGGAGCGTGCTCATTCTCCAGCTTGGTTTGTGCATTAAAAACTCATGGGGTGGTCAGAAAGAAAGACGCAGAAGCAAAATTTCTGCCATTTGGCTAATTCTTCCCTGATTTTCAGCTACTTCTCTGAAACCACTTCTTAGATGGCTGACTGGCTCTCCTCGGAAGCATCGGTTGTATTACTTTTTCTCATTTGGGCACTTTGGGGAGAATCCTGGATGGTTGTGCCTGAGCTCAGCTCAGCCCTTGTGAAGCATCTTGGTGCTCAGGCAGCAGAGGACAAGGTAAACCCTCAGCCAGGCAACGCAGGCGCTGGCAACGCTGCAGGCATCTGCTGGGTGCGGGAGGCAGGTTGTGCACCGCGCAGCTGGGGAGCCGGCAGGGTGAAAATCCAACAGGCAGAGCGGGAACCGTAGCGAGGGGCTCTTGTTCTGAAGTTCAGGTGTGTGTTCACTTGGCAAGGTTTCTACAGCCCTGTCAGGTCAGATTTGTTCCTCTGGCTGAAGCAAAGGCTATGGGCATGTTGGTGGGTGTTCAGGACGCTCTCGCAGAACATTTGGGATGCAAAGGTTGGAGTGCAGCATGATGCTGAAAGGAACGAAGAACTTTACTGCAGCAAGCATCACTTTGTTAGCTCAGCCAGCAGGACAGTCCTGGTTTGAATTTCCCCAACCATCCATCCAGTCAGGGGAAGAAGGGCAACGCAGAAAGCATTAAAAAAAAAATGGTTGTGGCTTTGGCACGGTGGTATTTCAGCTAGTTTTGCCTCTAGAAAGAGGTTGGAAAATGCTCCGCACTAATCATCCAGATGGCAACTCCTTCCAAGACAAGTAATCAATAGAGCATAGCTGAGTTTCGGCAGAAACGAGCCCCAGAGGTCCAGTTCACTGCAACAACCATAGCTGCAGGACAGCACAGGGTCAAAGAGGCCAGGGCTGCCAACAGAAAGCTGATGGCTGAACAGACAGTGGTTTTCAGTGGGTAGTTGGGCTGATAATAATAGTGCCTAAATATCTAATAGCAGTCATGAACAACACTCTATTGCCTATAATCGCCAGCAACCCCCTGCAGATACTGCCTTGTCAGTGTGGTGTTTGCATTGAGCGGGACCTGACCATACCAAAGTCTGTTAAAATCCTAGGAAAATTTAGGCTGGCTGGGTTCTCCAGAGACGGTCTTGTCCAAGCCCAACTCGAAGCGGGGTTAACCTGTGTTAGATTGGTTGTTGTTGTTTTAAACCGGTGCTGACAAGCTTGAAACCACACTGGGAAGGGCCCAGGTATCTTCTGGTCAGCTCTTTGCCGGAGGAATGTATTGCTTAAACATCTGCAAGACTCTGTGGTGAGTAAATGGCTAAAAGGTGGATCTGTCTTGGAGGAGTTGTTTGGGTTTTTTCCAGATATTACAGAAGGACTGAATAAAGAGCAAATTTACAGAAAATAGTAAGCTACTGATGACAGCTTCAAGAGTGTCTGCTTGGTGCTTCTCTGACCTGGAGAAGTACATTCAAATAAAATGCATAGTTTTTATATCTGTTTGAAAGTCACAGACTGCATGCAAATATGATTCAATCCCTTTAGTCCCTGGAACGCACACGGTTACTCCACAGTGTCGTGCCAGAAAGCTGCCAGTTTGACGGAAATAGGGGTGTTTCTATGTGAACTATAAGCAGTTGAAGATGGGGAGGGAGGAGCACAGGATGGATTTGTATCTGCTAGTTTAAAAAATGTTATGCACTGGGGATTTACATTTGCAAATCGGAAAAAAAGGTTTTAATTTCTGTACTTGTTTGATCCATCTTTAGGTTTTAACTTGTCATATCTTACTTCAAAGCATCTCTGTGGCCTATTGTGACCCAGAAAGTTTAGAGTTCCTTCTTCAAAACTTTGCTGAAAGCTCTTCTTGTGGATGGAAGCCACTCAGTACACCCCCAATACCCCAGCCATCACGCCAGGAGTATTTCTGACAGCAGTCACTCATTCGGCAATGCTGAGTGGCCATAGAAACGTGGTGGTCAAAACTAAAAACTACAACGTAAAGAAATCTCAGTCCTGGAGGAGGGAGGAATTCTCTTTTTAAGCTGCTTTTGACTTTCCCATCTGCCTGATACAAAGTCACTTACAAGTGTGTGGTATTTTGTACACAAGTAATCATGGAATCAGAGAGTGGCTTGGGTTGGAAGGGACCTCAAAGATCATCTGGTTCCAACCCCCCTGCCATGGGCAGGGACACCTTCCACTAGACCAGGTTGCTCAAAGCCCCATCCAGCCTGGCCTTGAACAATTCCAGGGAGGGGGCAGCCACAGCTTCTCTGGGCAACCAGTGCCAGTGTTTCACCACCCTCATAGGAAAGAATTTCAGCCTTGCGTCTAACCTAAACTTGCCCTCTTTCAGCTTGAAGCCATTACCCCTTGTCCTAGCACTACAAGCACCTGTAACAAGGCCCCCTTCAGTTACTGAAAGGCTGCAGTAAGGTCTCCCTGCAGCATTCTCTTTTGCAGGCTGAACAGCCCCAACTCTCTCAGCCTTTCCTCACAGGAGAGGTTCCAGCCCTTGGATCATCTTTGTGGCCTCCTCTGGACCCGCTCCAACAGGTCCATGTCCTTCTTGTGCTGAGGGCTCCAGAGCTGGATGCAGGACTTCAGGTGGGGTCTCAGCAGAGCGGAGCAGAGGGGCAGAATCCCCTTCCTCGCCCTGCTGGCCACGCTGCTTCTGGTGCAGCCCAGGACATGACTGGCCTTGTGCTAATAACTTTCCTCCCCGTGAAAGCAAAAATGGAAAGGCTTTCTTGATTGAAGCCATGCCGTGACAGTATTTGAAGGCAGCCAAGAAGAAGATCTGCCAGAGCCTTTTTTCAAAGCAAATACCCCCAAAAGCACCAAGAGGGCTACGAATGCAAAAGCCAGGCTTCAGGAAATTGAGAGCTAGAACAGTTTTACAATAGACAAAGCTCATGAGTTGGGTAGGGAGAAAGTTTTAAAGGTTTTCAAGCAAATCCCCCAGCTTGTGTCTTGTGTCAAAGGTCAGGTTTTGACTTCTTGTTAGGCTTCAGAACAGACTTCGGTGGCTTCCTTCCACCCAGACCCATCTTGCTCCCTTGGCAAAAACCCCGCTGCTCCTGCTGTCAGGGGCTGCTGGTCTCCGCTGAGTCCTCAGGCTCCCATCGGTTCCCCTCCGGCTTGCTCGCTTGCTGCCCTTGCTTGGCTGCACCTTGCTCTCCAGCCACCTTCCCCGGCCGGAGAGCTGCGGGGCTCTCGGGGCAGCGCAGGTACCGCCTTGCCCGGCGGCTGCAGCTGGGGCTGGGCAGCTGGGCCCTCTGCGACGGACCATGGGCTGGGGAGGAGCGGCGCTGGAGCAGGGAGTGGGGAAAGGCCAAAAAAGGTAGCTCCCATTGTCGTTTTGCCAGCATGGTCTGTTAAAAGTAGTTCGTTTTTCCTCTCACGTCTTTGCCTTTTTCACTTGGCATTAGAAGAGTTTTTGTTTCTTCTGCTGGTCTTTTCAAAAAAAAAAAAAAAAAA
>Ga0065711_1005760_pt1 | contig 19251 bp, 11 predicted proteins | sample Hoacrofraction12_FD_59098 | JGI IMG/M metagenome (GOLD analysis project Ga0065711, IMG submission 59098) | Hoatzin crop microbial communities from Cojedes, Venezuela - Epithelial fraction 12 v2 (version 2) | ecosystem: Host-associated > Birds > Digestive system > Esophagus > Crop | place...
CCGCCTGGACAAGGTCCTGTGCAGCCTGCTGTAGGTGACCCTGCTTCGGCAGGGGTGTTGGACTAGATGACCCACAGAGGTCCCTTCCAACCCCTACTATTCTGTGATTCTGTGATTCTGTGATTCTGTATGAGGTTCAACAAGGCCAAGTGCCGGGTCCTGCACTTGGGTCACAACAACCCCATGCAACGCTACAGGCTTGGGGAGGAGTGGCTGAAGAGCTGCCTGGTGGAAAAGGGTCTTGGGGTGCTGGTCGACAGTCAGGTGAACATGAGCCAGCAGTGTGCCCAGGTGGCCAAGAAGGCCAATAGCATCCCAGCTTGTATCAGGAACAGTGTAGCCAGCAGGAGCAGGGGAATGATTATCCCCCTGCACTTGGCACTGGTGAGGCTGCACCTCAAATACTGTGTTCATTTGGGCCCCTCACTACAAGAAGGACATTGAGGTGCTGGAGCGTGTCCGGAGAAGGGCAACAAAGGTGATGAAGGGTCTGGAGAACAAGTCTTATGAGGAGGGTTGAGGAAACAGGGGCTGTTTAGTCTGGAGAAGAGGAGGACAAGGGGAGACGTTATTCCTCTCTACAACTACCTGAAAGGAGGTTGTAGTGAGGCAGGTGTTGGTCTCTTCTCCCAAGTAACTAGCGATAGGGCGTGGAGTCACCATCCCTGGAGGTGTTTAAAAAATGTGTACATAGTGCCCTTCGGGAGATGTTTTAGCAGGCATGGTGTTGTTGGGTTGATGGTTGGACTTGATGATCTTAGAGGCCTTTTCCAACCTTAATGATTTTATGATTCAATGATTTTGACTCTTTGTGTAGTTGAAATTTTGAATAAGAGAAGCTAAAAAAGAAACTGTAACTAGCAGTAGATGCTGATCCAATTCAAAAAAAAAGCATCTGAGCTTCCAAATTTTAGCACGAAGGTTTAGGAAACCAAATATTAGCTAACCAGTTCACAAAGTAGAAGTAAAGGAATGGCTCATGTAAGAAACATATACTGAGAATAAAAACTGTGCACTTCCAGGAGAAACTTAAATGGAACTACAGCTGGTCATTTGAAGACTTGGAAAACAAAGACTTTAAAATGCAACAAAAGAGGAAGAGAGAGAAGAATTTGGTTTATTTAAAAAAACAAATGATACCAGCTACAGATGTGACTACATGTCAAACTTTTAGATAAGTCTCTGCTCTTCATAATTTGTCTAGGTGTTTTGGGATGTGTGTTTTACATTTTCCTTGTCTAGACATGGAAGATCACAAAGTTAACACAACTCAAAACACTTATTCAAGAACATTTCTCAGACATTCGGAAGTTCTTGCTTCAGAACTATGTCTCCTTCTCCTTGTATTACCTACTGTCATCCTAAGAGCTACTCTAAAAATGCGTACTTCCCATCCTCAAGTCTGTGTCTGCCCAGAGAACAGTGGATACTACCTGGGCGACGGCTGGGCTTTGATGTTAAAGTAGAAAGATCACAGCAACACTTGCACATGCAGTGGGGATTTTCTGATGAAGTCTGAACTTCACTTTTCCAGTTGATAATTTCATTCATTGAGAGTAAGGATTGGATCTGGCACTGTTGTTATTAAAATAACACACGTTCTCAGATTTCCCCAAGCCCTATCTTGGTGCATACAAGTGGGGTTTGATTTCTTCCTGTATGTCAGAAGGCTGCTTCAATTTTCTCTAATTAAACTGTCACCGTAATAATAGCTTGGCTGAATGCCAAGATATGAAAGTGCTTCAGAAAATAATCTTTTTAGAAGATTATAGCAGATTAAAGCACCATCCTGTGCTTAAAGATTTCAGCATACCTTCCAAACAGTTAGGGATCAGAATGGTTTTAGAATACATTGTCACACTTACTAAAGCACTACTGTAAATAAAAATGTCGACTTCAGAGGGAAGGGAAACTCTTTGTGAAGATTAGCATTCATGGTTTTCAGTCTGCATGCTGTGTGTAGCACATGCAAGGATAAGCAGAGGATGATTTCAATATACTAAAATGTATGGGTTTAGTGGAGCTACTGGTTGAGGTCAGGAGTGGTATCAGTTATGTGTTAGTCCTACCTGATTATGCTTCTGAGAAGAATTCTGCCTTTTCAGAACTTGGAACTTTCTGCAGAAAATTAAATAAAATACGCGATATTGTTGGAAAAAACTTTTTTCTTCTGATATTTCATAGCCAATGGCAGTGTGAGCTAAACAATGAAAGTCGGTGAAACTTTAGAAGCATTAACTGAGATGAAAACCCAGTTGTGCCAGTTGTGGTCTAAATCCATGTAAGCCAAAATAAAGGCCCTGCACCCCAAAAGGCTCAGTTTTCAAGGACTCTGGGTAAAAATGTTCAGAGCCTCATTAAGCTCACTTTGATTGATCTCAATTAAAACAACTAAGGAACCTTTTCTGAGTGCATTGATATTATTTTAATGGCAACAAAATAATATTCCTAAAAGCCTTTCAGTTTGTAGTAAATTGGATAGTTGTTTAACTATGAGACTAATTCTTCATCTACATTAGTGGAGCCTTGTGCTCTGAGGCTTTTCAAGGAATGACGGGCAGGAACAACAGACTTTAAAGAACGGGAGGGAAAACACAGGAATTTCGAACATATATTTTGAAGCCTCCTTGTGAGCATTGTTACAGGGAGTGGGCAGATTGCCAACATGCAACGGTCCCTCATGTAGTGGGTTATTTTTTTAGCCTGTGGTGTCTGACTAAGATTGAACATGTAGTCTTTACCCCTCTCTCCTGGGCTTCTTGAGGTGAAAAAAATTGCTTTTTCTATCCCTTGTTAGGTACATTAAAGAATAGGCCAGCTCTTCACAAGTTGGAATCTAATTATTTCCTCTATTATGTGGACATTGCTGTTCCTCCAATGCCTTCCTTAATTTCCTGTCTCCAGCTGTTCCAAATTCATTGCTTCTGTGGCACTCAAGAACTGTCTTTGCCCTCTGTGATCACACTAGCTGTCTCAGGAAGGGATGGAAAAGGGTTCATCACAGGCTTCATGTGTGACACCTATGTGACAGACCAGACTGTCCCCACCCTCAAAAATTTGAAAAGCTGATGGTCATCTTAGCTGCTGCCAACCATTTCACACTATGCTACCTGAAGATCTGAAAAACCCAACCTCTATCTTTTTACCCTAGATAACCAGCATAAGGCAGCAGCCTGGAAGGGAAGTGGGAAGAATCAGTACCTGTAGGTAGATTCTGGAAGCACGAGTACAAATATCCTTAACTACAATTTCTAGAATTGAAACTCCATGGTGAAGCTTCAACAAGCAAGCATGCCTTTTAATACTGCAGAAGATGTTGTGCAAGAACAGTGGTAGCCTGAGTTTCTCCTCCTACCGCACTGTTATGTATCTCCACTATCCTCACCCAATGAGGGACAGGCCACCTCTGATGGTCATTTAGTTCCACAACCCTGGTGGTGTCGCACCTCACAGTGGGGCTGCCTCGAGGGTGTGGAGAGACGGCAATTCTCTGCTGTGGTGTGGCCAGCTGTGCCTAGTCCCTCTCACAGCTCCAAAAAGAAAGCCACGGCTATGAAGAGATGGTTTTGTGATTTGCAGTATGTATACTAATCCTAATGGCTGTATGATTTGAAGAAACCTTAAAGACGGTGTTGTGATCTAGGTGTGTTTAGGCCAAAGAATGCAGGGGCAGCCAAGCTGCTGAAGTCCTTGAAGATATTCATTAATTGTTCCTCTGCGACAGCTGAGGGTGTAGCCCAAGAGATGAAGAATTTTGAGAAAAATCAAGTTGTTTAAAAACAGAGAAAATAGTATCAAGTATCTTTCAATGAAACTACTAATTTTACTAAAAACACTACTCACTTTTATCTCAAACTGCCATTTCAGATAACATTCTGATTTTTGTATCTGCTTGACACAAAGCAAATGTTTTGGTGCTGCCTTGTTGTAGGGCTTTTTATTTATTTGATTTTCCAGAATGCCATTCTTAACTTTATGATCAATGCCTCTTCTGCAGTCAAAAACTTGAATATTTTGTCTTTGTGATCAAGGGCGTTGCTATTACACATGCACTGTATGTATTTTCTGGTGAAGCAGCTGGCAGTGACACAGTACATTTGATCTCCTGGCAACTGTGCTCCATGTAAGACATAAATGCATTAGAGTATTTTCTTTAAAAATTGTGTGAGATTAATAAAGACTATAACACTAACACTTGTTGCATTGCAATACACGGATTTACTCCACGGAGCTGTATCCAAACCTGACATGGATTACTTTCAGACTCATTGCTTGACATTACATGAGACTCATCAGTTATTTCCTTTATTTATCATCTGTGGCACAATGCTTTGTTTGCTTTTAGCTGAAATATCAGACAGCTTTCTTTCACAAACACACAGTGCACGTATTGAGTTGCAATTACTAAAAACAGAAGGTTTCAAAAAAACATGTCAGTTACTGACTATGGATTTAGTATGCACTTGATTTTTATTTCACATGCCCTTTCTTATTGTATCTGAATACCTACTGAGCGATCGCAAGTCCCAACCCTCTTGCCTGCAGGGCAGCATTATAGAGCTGTTCTCCGTTTTTGTTGTGGAGAAGCAAAGGGAACCAGAAAGGAATGTTTTCAAATTTGCATTGCTGAGAATTCGAAAACAGGGACATGGCCTGTAGTAGACTCTATTACAGAAACTGCCTGTGAGACTCAACACTCTTCATGAGTGTTTACGTCACTGGAGAGAGCATTTTAAACAAATACGGAAAGATCTCCTAATGCGCCTGCCTGTCTGCACCAAACGAGGAGAAATGTTCGTTGTGCCAGGATATATGCCACATAATTTTAGAATAAACTTCATAAAAGCAAGTGATGTGCCCTCATTTGATCACTCAGGGCTTACTGTAAAGCTGAGTTATGTGTTGTACCAGGCTTCCTGTAATAATATCGCATGTTAAGGACACACCTATAGACAGTTTGGGGGAGGAAGGCTTTGCAGATATTTTGTAGAAATGCTGGCTTTACCCAAAGAACGATCAATCTAGATTCCCAGCTTAATAAAAAAAACCCACATTTTATTTGCTGTAACACAGGCAAAAATAGTATCTTGTCTCTCTTTCTCTCCTTTGTTCTTTGCCAAAAGACTACACTGTTTTAATCAAAAGACTATGTTATTTTAGAGGTCAATCTTAGTAAACATAAATAAACCATTTTCCACAATACGTGAAATAAATAACGTTGTTATTGTCGACAGTATGTTACAGTTGAGAATCTCAGTGTTTTATAAGCATACACCTTGACTCCTTAAGCGCAGTCGTGCCGCCAAATAGCATTGATACAACTTGGGCATCAGTGGGTCATGTCGTTTAACATGACTGAGGTGACTGAGACAAAAAACACTTTCCAAGAAGCTGGACTAAAGCTTGTGAGCTGAAACCAGTATCCGGAATTGCTAACTCTAGTTGTTATGCTTAATCTGACAAGCATTTTGACATGGAGGCATGTCTTTGCCATGTTCATTACCTGTTAGAATTAAGTTAAAGGGCAGCTGTGCTTGCGGAGAGGTCTTCCCTGCTACTTAATCCAAGCTGAACCTCTAAATGCAATCTGAAGTAAATAGCAGCAATTTTCTGCTGGTTTGAGCCTTTGCAGTAGGGTAAGTACAAGCTTCCTCGTATTCAGTACATGGCTGTTGTCAGCAGATTGGATCTGGGTAGTGTCCCTCATTCCCTGAAGAGTAACAGCTTGCCTTTCTATCACTTTAGTGGGAGTGTATGCTAGTTAAGACTCCCTTTAGGTCACAGCTTCTTTTTTCAGACAACACAGCAATGTCATGGTTCATAAATTAAGAGGTCAATTGTTTGTCACTGGAGGTTTAAATACCTCCCTAAAGGTTAGGACTCTGAGAGGCTCTTTAAAATGCTGGCAAGTTTCTATGACAATGGTCCTTCAAAAAGAATGTTTTCTGATACTTACCAGGCACAAAACTTCAACTGGGTGATGCCTTATTATTTCGGACTCATTAGTGTGGAAACCTTTGCCATGCTGTTTGGAGTGTTACTTGACATTTCTATTGTTTATTACAGGGACAGTTAAACCTATGCTACACAGAACTCAATAGCACTGATAAAATGCAATTTTCAGTCTTTTTCTTTCCCAAAGACGAAAATGGTTTTGTGGAATATAGCTAAAACAAATGCTCTTCACTCATGCGCTGTACCACCAAATCTCAAGGGCTACTTCGTCACGTGTTCATGCCAGTGACTCCAGCCACAAGCATGCAGTAGTCTCAGATTATCCTTGTTTCTTCTGTAGGAGTGTGGTGGTTTTCTGATGGCATAAGCATGATTATCCTGTTCTTATCAACTTGGTCGTAGGAACCACTAGGCGAGCCGCCATGAAAGCCTAACAGATCGACAGCCCCTTGCAGGATCAGCTTTCTGTCAACATATCTACCGTTATTTTGCTGTTCACTGTCTGACCTTGCATTGTTGATCTTGCATTTTTATGTTTAGGAAGAACATAACTCAGTGCACTCAGGGGCCTTCCCACATTTGCGGTAGCAAGGAGGACAGTGAATCTTTATGTACACAGTATATCTAGGCTGGAGAAGGAGAAAAAAGTAGATTTAATACTTCTGATATGTGCGTGCTGACTGAATGTGCAGATGACAGACAATGGCGGTTTAGGCTGTTGTTTATCAATGCCAGTTGAAATGAAAGAGAAGAGATGAAGGTGGTGGTATGGTGGCGGTGTGGGTATGGGGGTGTGTGTGTTCTTGCCTGTTTTGTGCCTCAGGTATAATTTTTTTCCTTTCCAAAGAAACATCTGTAAAGAAAGAAACCGATTATGACTATACTTTGTTAAAGAAAGGTTACAGGAAACAGTTGACCAATAACCTTCGTATCAACAGTGTGGGCTGCACAATTTTAGCTAGTAATTAAGAAGGAATATATACTATGCTTGAGTTTCATTCACTAGAAACTGAACTACTTTCTTTCCGATGTGGACAAATGTTGAAATTCAAGAATGGGTACGTGTACAAAAGGCATGTCTTCTCTTCAGTGCTCTGGCATTCCTCAAGCAAAGCTCTGTTAATTTCAGTCTGTCCTTTAGATAGTGTGACATTGATAGATTGCAAAAATGAACTGTAGTTAAGGAGTACAACAAGAAATGAAATGCAAAATTCTTTGCTGGAGTAATCAAACTGGTTTGGAAGGAGCTTCTGCAATTATATTATGGATTAATGGGTCAGAGACATTATGCTTTCAAATACGCCACCACTTTTTTTAATCAGCCTCTAAGTATAGTTATGTTGATGATCCTAACCAGACCACTGTACTACACAAACAGGCCATTCATCATGGTGAATTAGAAGCTATGTTCCAGCAAGCACAAAGACACAAGCTAGCCCACAGCCATTTATTTGACTCAGAGTAGGTAAATATTCATTCCAAGTTTTTCCAAAATTTGATAAAATCTGAGGATTACTATGGATCTGAAACCCAGAACAGTATATCACTCTGATACTAGTGTTGTACCTCAAGAAGATTTTTTTGCCTAGTATTTTTCATAAGCAAATACAGCCCAGATTGTATCATATTACACATGGTATAGCTTTCAGTTCATTTTAATTTATAACTGTCATCTGTTTTCTTCATCTGCCTTTAAGTCATGCCACAGAAACATCTGCTGGTTCTTTTCTTTCATGCTATTGACTTCAGTTTTGCATTTTTATAGTGCGGTTCTGTTTCCCTATGAGGGTCAAAGTCAGTTTGCTTGTTCGAAAAGGGGCAAGGGGAGGCAACATGCTATGGTTACAGTCATGCTGGATTTGGCCGTTGCTTACACAGGGAACCTGAGAGCCAGTAGCTCTTCCCCAGGCTGTCCCTCTTCCACTTCAACAATGCCCTGTGTCTGGGCTGAAAATCTGTTTGTCCCTATGCTTAGAAGTGGTTTTGGTCCCTGTGCTGAGATGGGCACAGGGTGATCTGTCCTTGGCAACCTCTGTCCCTGTGTTGCGACCTTGCAATACAGCCTCTGTGCTCTGAAAATGTGGGCTGTCAAGTTTACTCCTTGGGACGCATCAATGAGCCACTGTGTGACAGCGAATTTTACTCAAGCTTCTACTACACAGTCAAATCTGCAAATCTGATTTGAATCTTGTGACAGCAGGCTGGAGAGATACCTTGAATTCTAAGAGGTATTAAATAATTGGTGGTATTTGGCCTATGCCCTTGCTCTTTCCTGAATGCAAAAAAAATAATAAAACAAAGGTCAGTAGTCCTATAGTCCTGGATTTTCCTTTGTTGCAACTGCAGTTATTCAGTAAAATGAATATATGTTTATTTGAAAACTTAATATTTTAACATGCAACAAGATTTTGAATAGCAGCCAACTGAACATTTCAGCTTGCAAAAAGTATCACATTTTTAAGTAGGCAATATGCACTACTATTAAATTGACAATTCACTTGATTTTAATTTCATCAGGCACCTTGAAATAAGACCAAACCTGCTTCACTATTATCTTACAGAGGAAATTAATCACATCAGTACTTCAGTAAAGAATATTTTCCCCTTCTTGAGAGGGAAAACTGATTCATCTGAAATGATTTTAGGCGACATTTTTGTCTATGAATCTTTAATACATAAATGAGTGAGTGTGCGTGTGTGTGTGTGTTTTGAAGGAAATATCCTGTAGCAGAAGTGTGAAGAAAAAAAGAGCAAACCTTTTTAACAGGAGCTCAGTTTTTAGTTCCAACAGACTTAGCTAGCAGAAGGGAAGGGAAGATCTGGGGCTGACTGCCAGAGAAGCATTGCTGAGTGTAAATGCTCCAAGGCATCTCAGAATGCCCTTATCACAGGGAGCTGAAACCGTGTGTACTCTGGGAGTCTGCAGTCAGGAGCAGTCTTGCAAGCAAAGAGTGTTTATTGTGGATTTTTACTACGGAGTAAACTACGGCCAAGCTGACCAGCGAGACTGGAATTTCATCTCTCTCTCTCTCTCCCCCCCCGCCCTGCCCGCCCCGTCTTTCCCTCTGTCGCCTGCTCATTGGATTTCTTTCTCTGCCAGCCTTTTAAGACAGAGGTTGCTGGGTCAATGACATTCATTATTCCTTTCATTCTGGTACGATCTCGTGTTCAGCCTCCCGGAGAAACACTGATACCTGTAAGTATCTGCTTCACGTTTGTTGTATACAAACGCTGTTGTGTCTGTGGTTGTACTCATGCTTGCCAGATTGCAACAGTCAGTTTGCTGCTGAATGTTGCAGCAGAGCAGCTGGACAATAATTTTTGTACTCAGGATGGATGAAAGCTCAGTTCTAACAGGCACTGGTTCTTGCCAGTAGTTTAGTAGAAGTTAACTTGGAAGTGAAGGATTCCAAAAAACGTAGTTTATCCTAATGTTCAAGTTGAGACAGATTTCTAAACTATGCTGGCTTTCTTCCATCAGCTCTAATAAAACTTTGTGGGTTTATCTTCTGTAAAAGCTTGGAAGCAGTAGGCAAGATTTCTTTTCTTAAAACTATCTTTTTCGTAAGACACACTGGGAAAGAGAAATGTGATAAAAAGAGGTGAGAAAGTCATGAAAACGTTCAATATTAGTACGTCTTTCTAAAGGATGTATTTCATTTATCTATGAGAATTTGTGTTTTAAATGCGTGTTTTACAATTGTGAACTTTTATTTTGCAGTAGGGATCTGTGAGAGTTTTAACACTTTCATGTACATTCAGACAGCCGACTTCATTCACCTGAATTAGACAGATGTTCGCTGGTCATGTGTATGTGTAAATGTTCATCTGTGTTTCAGAACACACACATACATGCTTGCACAGCTTTTACATTTCCTGCTGATTTCTATGCACTTATCTAGAACCAGACTCTAAATCACCAGCTTTCAGAGATTAGTTGCTGTCACTGTGTTGTGCTGAAACACTTTAACAAATCCTGTAGATAATTACACACGGTTTCTTGAAATGGTTGTTAAAAGGGTATTTTGCAAGTTATGTTTTTGCTAGTTAGAGAATTCTGCTAGTTCAGCATCTCAGCTAACACAGAACTGCACATTACCCTAGGCAAAATGCATCTCTGCTGTTGACATGTGTCCAGGGTGTCTGTGGGAGGTATTGGCACTGTAAATCACCAGTTGCTTTCACAGTAAAAGAGCACAAACATCTGTAGAAGCTGTCCCACCTCTTTGCTTTTACTCAGGTGTTACTGCTGTGGGCCTGCCAGCGTTTTCTCCAGAATTCTTCCCTCAGGTTTATTTTGCATGCAAAATGACTGCAGGCAGATCATTTTGACCTAGAGAATGAAGTGGTTGGGTTCTGGGCACCATTAGATTTTAAACATTTTTATTCCAGAATAGATCCCTGCTCTAATGAGATTTAGGCAAGTATAAGGGCAAATGATTAAACTAATCCTTGGACAATGACTTGATTTTTAAAATTGAAGTACTCCATGCATGTTCATTCATTATATTAATTTTCTGTAGTCCTTGAAGTGGTCTTGATAATATTAGTCTACGGTAATATTAGTTACAGTACAAGTGGTCTTGATAATACGTGTCTGATAATATTGGTTACAGTACAACAAGAATTAATTTATTCATGGGGAAGAGAAATGATCATGGACTGCATCAGTCTAACAGTGAATTTAGACAGCAACAACAGTATGTGTAGTAAAATAAAACATGCTAGTCAAATAATGATATATTAAAAGAGCAATCTGCTTGACTGTACCAGTTGAGCATAAAGGGGGAGTGAGCAGATCATTCATCACCAATATTTTAACTTCGCTTCTCTCATTTTTTGAGATTCTGTGGCAGCCAGTGGTGGACCCAGATTAATTTATGTAATGCTAGTGGATGTGTGGGCTACTGTAGCTAGGGTGTCCGTGCACAGTTTTGCAACAGGAGATCCTCAGAATGATTCAGCTGCTTTTTGTGCAGATGGGTAAAAAAATCCGAATAGACTACATTTGGGAAGTTGTTAAACACTCCCTAATTAAATGTGTTATTTCCATCTCTAGTTGGTATCATTGTGAAGCCTGCATCAGTATTTCAAAGAACTCTAATATCTGGTTGTGAAGATAAACTGGATTGTGTCTGATTTTCTGACAAATGTTGTCTGAAACCATTATGTGACTACATTAGCTGACAGGTTGCAACTGCACTGTGCAGGTACCCTGCATGCATAAGGATATACCTTTATAAATGAAAATTGTTAACCGAAGAGGAACTATGGTTTCAGTGTTTTTTTAGTGGCTCTAGATTAATTTTTGATGAGAAGTGTAAGTATTTAATCTAGTGCATACTCCTTGTTTATCAAACATAATTTGAAGGCAATCATACCACATCTAAGTAACATACAGATTTCACACAAGCACCTCAAATCACTTTTGATTTCTATGTAGGGAACACCAAACTCCCGGTGGAGTCTCCTCACATATTTTTGGAAATGTAAATTTGTGTCTGGGCTAAATCTATCCTCTTTCCCTTAGCTAAACAAACAAGAAGGAATTGCTCTTTGGAGGCACATCTTTTGCTCCCAGAATATAGCAGCAATCCTGGCAAAAAAAGCTCAAATGAGCATCTAAGTTTCACATATATGAGGTGCGAAGAGATGAACCAAGCCTGTGTGTTTGTGGGAAAGTGTAAACCATACCACCTACCAGCTGTTAAAATTCAAGCCTTCAAAACAGCCTCCTTATAGCATGTGCAGCAGATTGCAGGTCTTTTGTTGAGCAGTGTAAGATGCAACACACTCTCCAGCGAGCTTGTTTTTGGAAGAACAGTCTGCAAAGTCTTCCTTCCCAAAAACTTAAAACCTGTGCCTTTATCCGCAAAGCTCATCAGCTCAGGGCTCAACCTTCTCCCCACACTCAGTTAACCAGCCAACCAACAGCAGTGCATAAAGAAATTATTCTAACAAACGCTGAACCGACATGCTGTGCTTCAGGTAGGTGTCTACCTGTAAAAGAGAGTCTGTCAGAGATGGAAGTCCACTGTCATTTCATTGCTCTGTACTTCCATGTAGAGCAGGGTTGGGTGTTATCACATGCAGCTTACCGAGTATGTGAGCACATGTGTAACACTACCAAGAGGGGCAATGTGTCACTGGTACTCCATTTCATCACTATTGCCCTACAAACATTTCGCAGAAGTATCAGACCTTGCAGTTCATGGTGTAATGAAACAACACCATTGTTGGGCAGCTGGCCACAGGTTCCTTGTCCCTGCCTCCTTACCTTGTTTTTTGTTGTGCAGGATCCTTTTTCTGTGGGTTTAGACACCCTCGCACTTGTGGGTCAGAGATACGTTCACTCTCCGGTAGAGCCACTCTGCCACGAGTCAAAGCTCGTCTAGCACCTCATGCATGAGATCTGACCACATCTTGCAGAGGTCACGGAAAAGCACGGGACTCTGCAGCTGGAAGCCAAATGTTGTCATGTTAGGTACTGAATGCAGTGATGTCATTTCTGTATTCACTCACCAAAGTTATGGATCAAGGTGGAGCTAACAATTTTGTCCTTGTGTCCCGGTTTTGGCTGGGCTAGAGTTAGTTTTCTTCCTAGTAGCTGGTATAGTGCTGTGTTTTGGGTTTAGCGTAAGAATAATGCTGATAATACACTGCTCATTTTAGTTGTTGCTAAGTAATGCTCGTCCTAAGTCAAGGCCTTTTCAGCTTCCCATGCTCTATCAACTGAAGCTGGGAGGGACTACAATCATAGAATCATAGAATCATAGAATGGTTTGGGCTGGAAGGGACCTTAAAGATCATCTGGTTTCAACCTCCCTGCCATGAGCAGGGACATCTTCCACTAGACCAGGTTGCTCAGAGCTCCATCCAAGCTGGCCTTGAACGCTTCCAGGGAGGGGGCGATCCACAGCTTCTCTGGGCAACCTTTTCCAGTGTTTCACCACTCTCATGGTGAAGAATTTCTTCCTAATATCTAATCTAAACCTGCTCTCTTTCAGTTTAGAGCCGTTCCCCCTTGTCCTGTCACTACACNCCCTTGTGAAAAGTCCCTCTCCATCCTTCCTGTAGGCCCCTTCAGGTACTGGAAGGCTACTGGAAGGCTGCTAGAAGGTCACCCCGGAGCCTTCTCTACTCCAGGCTGAACAGCTCCAACTCTCTTAGCCCGTCCTCGTAGGAGAGGTGCTCCAGCCCTCTGATCATCTTCATGGCCCTCCTCTGGACCCGCTCCAACACATCCTTGTCCTTCTTATGTTGGGGGCTCCAGAGCTGGATGCAGGACTCCAGGTGGGGTCTCATGAGAGCGGAGTAAAGGGGCAGAATCACCTCCCTCAACCTGCTGGTCATGCTTCTCTTGATGCAGCCCAGGATACGGTTGGCTTTCTGGGCTGCAAGTGCAGGATGTTTAATCTAGTCCTTTTACTTTACTGTTTTCACTAGCTTTTCCCCAGTTTATATCCCATCCCTGCATAACTAAGAGTATCTGGGATTGCTCTCTCCCCTCTCGTACAGGAAAAGGAGAAAAGAAGAGAGATTAAATATGCTCCTTATCTTTACAATTTTGTCATGCCTTTAGGACAGTACAGGTATGACATCAAACTACAAAACAATGACAGTAAAAACCCAGTGATTTCTGTTAATATTTGCACTGAGAAGTAGCCTACTCCCTTTGACTGCTAAAAAAACAACCTTCTGCTGTATTTGAATGGGCAAAAGAAAATTTTAACTGTAAATATTCAAACCTTCTGAGAAAGTTAATTAGTCCTGGAAATGGTAAAGAGGTTGGTTCAGTATTTGTTTCTCCTAGGCTGGCTTGACTTTCCCTGTAAACAGCTATGCCCTATAGCTTTATACTCCCAAAGAGAAGATGGGAAATCAATGGGTACTGAGACCCAGGAGGATGAGGGTCATGTGCAGGATAGTAAGCTATGGATACACCAATGGAAGAACCTTACTGGAAGCTGGAGTGTTTTATGCACTTCCTCAGACAGCTGTCAAAAAGATATAATTATTTATTTTTCAGAGTAATTTCTCTACTGCACTCTGTTCCAATTCCCCGTCGTCAGAGGGTGGCAGTGCCTATTTGTGTAGTGATCTTAAAAACACACAAAGGGCACCTAAGAATAAAAAAAATCACTTTATCTTCTCAACTGCTGTTATATGAGACAGTTTTCTGGGCTTAAAAGAGTAGATGACAAGGACGTTTTCGTTGGTCTTTTGAAGAGAAAATATTTACTTGTTCAGAAAACACAGTTTAGCTGTTAGTCTCTTATCTTTATTAAACAAAAGTCAAGACTTGTTTTTATTTGCTTTTGCAGTTGTCTTCAGTATAAGAAGCATCTGCTAACAATGCAATCTGCATCTCTATCTCTAAATTTAAAGTACTTCTAACAATATAAGCAGATCTCTTTAACACTTAAAAGGGAGCAATGCATTGTCTTCAAGATGGCCTTTAAGGGGCAACCACAATCAATAGCTCTTTTTTTTTGTTTCATTCTGCGAATGACCTACTCTGCCTTTTGAAAAGTATGTTGTATAATGGTTGAAGGTCAGGCTGTTAAGTATCCCTGCTCTTGGTTGTTTTAAAGTCTTCCTCTCAGTGTTTCTCTTTCCCTTTATTTTCTTGTCTATCTCTATCTGAGCCTCCCCATCTGCCCCTCTACGCCCTAGCTCTGTCTAATGGGAAAGAGTGGAACACTGCTCTTTACACAGAATCCCCTCTGGCCTTGCAACTTCTGGTTGATGCTGAAGGGGGGTCTCAGAAGGAGCAGAAATTAAAAGGGTTCAGCAAGGACTACAGAGAAACCCCGTGGAAAAGAACATTTCAGTTTTCAGCCTTGCGTTCAGCTGCAGTACTTGGCGTTAGAGCTCTATAGTGTTTATGGTATGTTTTATCCATATTCTCAGATTTTTCTACTCTACTACTTGTCTGCCTTTGCATAATGTCAAATATGCTTTCAGTCTCATATTGACCTGTCAGCTCATGGGGATACTTCCGCACTCAGTTTCCACTACCTAATATCCTGAGTTTTGGTGACTCATTACTTGGTGTATGACAGTGACAATATCACACTGAGAATGAACATTGGAGTCAGAAATAATCTCTGTCAATTTGAACTGTACTAGGTCTGAATCTGATTATAGCTGTTAAAACAGCTATAATGTGAAAGAGGGTAGAATGGAGGAAAACTTTTTTTTCTACCTTGTAATATTCTGCTTTAATACAACAAAGAAACAAAGCACAACAAAGAAATGTTATTAACTTGTATATGTCTAATGTGCTTCACACCCTTCAGCTGTTTTCCCTCATAAAGAAAGGTCTACTCATTGACCATGCAATGCAACACTTACTGTTTCCTTACTTTGCTAAAACGTGTACAGGATTTGTCAAAAAGTGCACAGGACTTCTGTTCGCAGACAAAAACTGCGAAAGCAAAAACAAAAAGAAGGGAACTGTTATCTGCCATTCCTTAACTCAGCAAATACCTTGCTGAATACTTAGTTTCTGTGACCTATAATCCTTGTTTGTAGTGCATGGAACAAAAACATTAAATAGCAAACAGTCCAAGGGGCGCATGTGTTAATTGCACATTCTGAAGTGACAACCCCTTAATTTAATAGCTCGGGATCCTTTCATTGCCCTGGGCTAATTTTAGCTACTGTAATAATATTCATCTGGTTTCCTAGAAATTGTGGAACGCTGTTCTTTTTTTTTTTCTTTAATTCCATTCTCGAAAAAAAATCCTATGTTCTTTCTGTTTCTTGTAAACTGTTTCTGGTGTTCATTAAAACAAATCAGTCCAGCTCCCAGCCCACAACAACAACCCTCCATAATCCTCTTCAAGGTTTGCAAAAGAAGAGGGCAATTTTGAATGCAATTGTTCAGTGAAATCTCCCAGGCAACCAGATATTTTGTCAGTCACAAAGAAACTCTTAAGGTCTCATCCAAACCCCATTGAAGACTTTGGATGTCATTGAGACTTGGCTCAAGGTCACTAGTGATTTCATATTTTTCAGTCAGGTTTTAGGTATTATAACTGAGAGTTACTGGTGCTGTTTCTGATCTTCTTTTCAGTTGTTTTGCGCTGGTAGATAGCTATCTGAATAATTTGGAATAGTCTTTATTCACATATTAGCCCTCCTCAGAATCAGACTCGGGGATCTGTACCTTTATGACTTCTCAGTAAAGAAGAAGTGGTGGAAACCTTCCCACCAATGTATTAATATTTGCATTCTTTGAAGTAAATTTCATTTATGCAGGAATTGTAATGACAAAAAAAGTTTTTCAAAAATAATCTGAAATAGAAGATCTACCTAATGTGGACCTAGAGACGCACAACTGAGGGTTTCTACATGTACTTCTGGATGGGTCCTGCACAGATGTATACTTTCTCCAGAGTCTGCTGTTGGAAAGCCATCTAGCTTTCAATAACTCATGGATACTCTAAAGCACTTGACATTGTTCTCCATATTCCCAAAGGCAATGAAGACTTGACAAATTGCAAAGTTTTGTCTGATATTTTGTGATGGTAACTCTACAGCAGTGTCTGAGTTCCTTTTGGGCAATTTTTCTTTCCTCTTCTTCTTATCTTTTTTTTTTTTAGAATCTTTTTTAGAATCGCCAGTTGTATTTGGTGAGAATGCTGATGTTTGTAATTAGCCATTGCATCATTTCTCACATGTGCACCAGCAGCCCTGAGGGAAAACTAGTTCTTATGGTACTTGGAGGAGATTTTTAACAAACCACATCTGGCATTCTCTGTAACCCTCCCCTAAATTGTCCCCAGTCTGGTCTGTCCCTCTGTTAACTCTTCAGAGTCACATCCACGGCCTCTTCAGAGGCCCCTTCTCCCTTTGCCTTCTCCCCTGGGCTCATCTGCAGAGCAGAGCAGGGGTCTGCCAGCAGATGAGGAGCTTCTCATAGTTCCCCTGGCTGAATGTCCCTTGCACAACGCCTTGGACATGTCTTCAGGGTGATATCAGGGGCCAAGAAGAATATCCCTTCTCCAAATAACCTGAGGTATATTCGTTTTCCAGGCTCCCAAATCTCAGGTTCATCTTGGCCAGGTTAACTCTAATTATGGTGAAAGACATCTCTGGCTTTGTCACCACATTTTTAACACCAGTATGTTTTTATATTTTTGATCTCATGGGAATTACTGGATGGTTTGCGGGGCACAATGCAGTGCTTTGCAAAAATGCACGAAGTATTTAACTTGGGTTCTGGCAGCCAAACAGCTCTCCCATTCCAGCTTAGAGTCATCACACGATTTAGGGTGTAAAAGTACTCTGCAGGTAACTGCTTCCACCCCTTTCTCTCAGCACAGCCAGCATTTATGGCAAGTACAGCTTCAAAGTTACGTCAGGCTGCTCGGGCCCTGATTAGCTGTTTTTAAAATATCTCTGAGGATGGACACTCCACAGCCCCTCTGGGAAAGCTGTTCCACCAATCATGCTCACTGTGGCTTTTCTTTTTTCTAATATCTATCTAACGTGAATTTCCCTTGTTGTGAATTTTGTGGGTTGCATCTTGTCCCTTTGCTGTGCACCTCCAGCTCTCTGCACTCTTCTATTGTATGTCTAAAACCATCAATAAGCCCTCTCTTCTTCAGGCTGAACAAACCCAACTGTCTTGGCCTCTCCTCATAAATCATGTGCTCCATCCCCACTGAGGAATAACGACTAATATATGATGTATCACTGAACTGACATGGCTATTTTGCTTCTGGGACAGAAGGTGGTAGCTTTCTGTGAGCTTGTGGGCACACAGTACACCTGGAGCTGGTTCAGGTGTTTTGCCATATAGACAAACGCTGAGAAAGTCAACGAGTAAATAGCTTAGTTTAAAACCACTGATTTTTCTAACATATTTTCCATGCACATCATTGTTTCATTAAGCCTATAAGTATACCTGAAACACACATATATATATATATAAAGGAAACATAGATAATATTTGATAAATGCTAGCAATCCATGCATTATGTGACAAATGCCAGTCAGATATTCAGGTTAAAAGGGTGCACTTGCTGCAAACCATACTTTCTCACTTGGAAGCTGAAGCATAATCTGTTTTCCTCCTCCTCTTTCCAAGTTGTCCTTTACAGGATTGAAGACTGTGTTTCAAAACTGTGAATTTTAGGAAGTGGAGGTCTGTCTCAGATGTGCTCATTTCAGTGAAGCACTATGCGTACCCATCCCACTAGAAAGAAACAAAAATTAGGAAGTATATTTACATATCTGTATTTTAGTAAAAGCTGTCTGTGTAAGTAAACTTTCTTAAAACTAATCGAGATTTTGATTTGCTTCTGGAACACACTAAAAAACCTCAACCATGAATTTCATTCCCTTTCCTCTGGCTAGAATTCTACATTTCCTCTCATATTTTGTTCAGACTGATCTGGCTGCATAATTTTTAGATCAAGTGCAAGATTTTCAGATAAAAAACTAGAAAATCAGTTAAGATTTGTGGACCGGACTACATAGTCAGCATATATCTAACCTGAAACATATGTTAATTCCAGTGTCTTCAATCCTGAATCTGGGCTGAAGTGAGTGCACCTGTCTTGTGTTACTTTAGGAAGTGAACAATTTTAAAGAAATTTTTAACTGCTGTTTGTTGTTCAGTTAAATGTAAAACTGGGTGGACATATGCATACAACTGTAGGCTGTTCAGAAGGTCATCCTACTGGAAACATCAAACACTTATCCTTTAACAATAATGAAGGCAACAAAGAGATACATAGATTTGTCTTTTTATGTACTTTCAGGAAAGCTCACTGTTGGTGGTAGGGTTGTGGTTAAATTAGACTGTGCAGATAAGTAGTCAAGACACTAAAAATTTACAAAAAACTGAAGGAATTTTTTCCCCCACATTCAATGGCAAAGCAAAAATAGATTTAACAAAAGGCCGCTCTCCTTTTATCCCACTTTAATGTACATCAAATCTAGTGAATGCCTACTCCTTCGCTTTGAAATTACTTGGATGCTCATACCCTTTTGTTAATATCTTCTCAGCCCAGCAGTAAAAAAGCCAGTAACAAAGAATCCTGCACAGCAAGTATTTGTATGTGCTTAGAGATTGAAGGTGCCTGGAATTCATACTGAGAGCTGATCCGTTGAGGGAGCATCTGTGCACTTAATAGTATTCAAAGGTGAAGTTAATCTGCTGCTTGAAATGAGCTGCAATTGTAATAAATGGTGGGACTTTTTTGTGTGGTCGTTTTTTTCCCCCAACCATTGCTCAATGGCTTATATAAATGTTTTTTCTTTTTTTTTTTTTTTTTTTTT
>Ga0065711_1038004_pt1 | contig 19251 bp, 9 predicted proteins | sample Hoacrofraction12_FD_59098 | JGI IMG/M metagenome (GOLD analysis project Ga0065711, IMG submission 59098) | Hoatzin crop microbial communities from Cojedes, Venezuela - Epithelial fraction 12 v2 (version 2) | ecosystem: Host-associated > Birds > Digestive system > Esophagus > Crop | place...
TGGCACTCTGTCTTCCCACACCTCTTGAGTGGATGGACTGCAAGATGGGGACTGGGGGAGCAAAGTCCCTCCCACTGTAAGAGAAGATCTCATTGGCATGTTCAGTTCCCATCAGCCCGTTCCCTTCACTTCATATCAATGTAGAGTAAATACTCTGGACGTAGCCCACACTCTCAATTTCTTTGATTTGGCCTTGTGAGAAGTGTTTTTTCTCAGTCAGCCTTGTTTTGTAGAGTTCATCTTTTCCTCCAGTTTCCAAAGGCACTTCTTAGAGTTTAGACGTTGTAAAGGACTCGAGCAGTTCTCTCGTGAAAGTCATGGATGCTCCCAGATTTTCCTTGAAAATTAATAATTTCCAACAGCACAGGGACTAATAAGTCTCTCTTCTGTTGAGAGTGCCCCATTTAGCATCCAGCCCCATTTACAGTATACCACTGTTGCAGGAACATCGCCATCCATACTTCTTCATACCAAGGATGCTCATGCCATGTCCCGTGATCCTTCTGCACTGTGTCTCTCTCCATTCTGCTTATATTCTTCTCTAAAGATAATGACGGTTGTTGTAGGATTGGTTTTGTTTGCCCCCAAACTGGTAACCCAATGTCCAGTTGACCAGAAGTGTTATCTTATTTTGTTTATGGACTTCTCACACTGTCACCTAGATTGTTAAGAATCCACCTACCCCATCTGGTAACCCCAAAGCAGATCTACTAGAGGAGGATATTTTATCAAAAAGTCAGGTTCTGACGGAGCAGAGGACCAATGTCAGCATTCATACTTTAATAATTTTGGAATCAATATGAATCTGATGGCGTGAAAGTCTCCAAATCCTAGTACGAGGATATTGCAGGGGATACTACTTCAGGCTAGGTTACACATCTTGAAGTGCTCCAGAAGATCTTTTTTCTCCCCAGATAAAATCTACATTGTCATCAAATGTATACATACAAGAATGAGCTATCAGGAAGAGGTGGTCTCTGTCCTAATTCAAAGCCTACCTGTGTGATGTTGGTAGGCACAATGATGCTTCCAGCCAATGCCCCGGAAAAAACCTTCAGATAGCTGTTTTCTATGTTGAAGTCAACATGGGGCCTAGATCAAAACAGTGCAAGAGTAGTTCTGTCCCAGACCTAAGCCCAGCCTTGAACCGGGAGCAGAGAGACCTCTTCTGTGAAGCTGATGATCTTCTCCAGCCATTCTGGGGCCTAGCTGGGCAGCGCTGGGGCTGGGGAGGCAGTGGGAGTCCGTCGGTGGCTGGCCCTGGGGCGGCTTCAGCACTTGCAGCCACTGATGTGTCCCTTGGAGCTCAGCATAAGTGTTTGCTGCTGCGGGGAGAGATGTATTGCCGATGCACACCAACTGCCTGCAGACAGCCTCTAAGGTAGCTGTTAAATGCTGTAAGTTAGATCCATGCAGTGTCAGATTTGCCTCTTTTTGCATGTTTAGTCCTCAGTGCTTGTTCATTATCAGCCTGCATTTTATTCCTGTCTTCAGTGAGAAGGATGAATAATTTCTAATCTGTGTGTTTGGACCAAGAAATTTAAATTTGATCTTCACTGTAAGCTTACAGTATTTTAAATTCCTTCCAAGCTACGTTTGGCCTCAGCTGCACAACGTATTTACTGAGATAAAAACAAAAGGATGATAATTTTAACTAGAGCACACCTGCAATAATGGCTCACAGCGTTTAATTTTTCCCTTGGTTTCCCTAGTAGACTTTGTTTTGACACCTGCAAACAACCTTTTCCAAATCGAAGTGAGCTTTTTCTCTCTGTGTCATTCTGCCACCCAAGTTGAGCTGACAAAGTCCAACTAAGAAACAGAGCAATTATAAACACAGTTTCCTCTGGTGCTTGTGCTGTTTTTAGCTTTGCTGCTCTCCCAAGGAGAAACCTGTGCCTAACGTTTCCAGCTTAGCATGCAAAATTAATAAAACCTGACAATTAGACTGAGCAACATAAAATACAAGTAAGGAATCCTTTCCAATGTGATTGGACTCGAAGATATTAAATTGGCTCCTTATTCTTAATTTTTTTTTTTTTTTTTTTTAACACAGTGATCATAAAATGTGTATCTGGAATGATAAACAATAATTGGCTTTAGGCAGCCTTTTCTCACAGAGACAAAAGAACAGTTGTTATTGCTGTACTTCTTTCAATAAATACATTTGTAAGCTGGAACACAGCTAGGCTGCCCTGAAAAGAGGCACACTTCGTGAGAAACATAAAAGAAATCAAATTTGTAAGTGGTCATGTAGACTGAGGAAAAGTTTTTGTCATATTAAAAAGTATTATCTGTGCTCATACAATGCCAAGAAACATCTTGCTGGGAAAAATGCAGTCTGAAGTCAATCCTGTAACATTCTATAGAAAACAATGGCTTTAGCATAGATGTAAATCAGGTCCTGATTCAGCCTATAGATGGTTTGGGGATTAATATTCCTTATTCATACAAAGTTGTCTAATACTACTTGGGCTTACTTTTAGATTTCGAGACTTACACCACAATATTTCCAGTTGTTACCTTGCTTTCAGTTTGCCTTCATGGGAAGGATTTACTTCATTTTCAATGCATAGATCATTAAACCTCATCAGCCAACTTCCTGCTCTGTTTCTTGAAGGTCAGAGTGTGTCTTATAGTGATATTCTTCAAGATTATGGATAGCTCAGAAGTAAAAAGCTTTATTTAAGGATAAATGTATTTCTTTATTGTGTTGCTTCTCTTTGAATAATCAAGAGTAACAAGAATTCAGTTATAAATGTGTTTATTACAATTTTTTTTGTATGTGTTCTTGTTTATTTCATGACATAGTGTACAATATTCTATTGCTACTGCAAGCGGAATTTCAACCATTATATAGCACTTCAGCGATTTATTCCGTAATTTCTAGATGATCCTGTTTGATGCAGTACAGTTTAGACTGTACCAGACTTTGAAATGGGCATGTGATCATTCACCATGCTGTTTGGGTTCATCATATTTCCAGGTTACTTATTATAATTATTGGTAAGTTGCTCCCATCGGAAGGAAAAGGAACATATAGGCTACCATTTTGTACATGGTCTTTTCTTTAGAGAAAGAAATATTGAAAAATTATGTCAACCTTCTATTTTTCCAATTAATTAATTTTATTCATGGCTTGTCTTCTTGTAGCAAGAGATAAAAGCAAGTATGAATTGCCCTTAAGAAATTGCTGTATCATTCGTTTGAAAAAGAAGTGATTGTTCTGAAGGATTGCAAGCTGACAGCCTAATTTATTGACTAAATACCTATTTGAGCAAAGGCTATATGAGACTATAGAAGAATCGTTGGAGTATCTTTTAAGATTGACTGGGAGTCTTAATGAAGTCAACGACTCTGGCCTGTATTTCTATTCACTTCAGCAGTCATTAGATGAGTCCCATGATGACGAACGCTTGCAGTAACAACAGCTTTCGTAAACTCTTGTGAGTAGTATTTTACTAAAGGAATATGCTCAGCTGATTGTGGATCTGTCCTAAGCATTTTTGAGGCGCTGCACATGGCGCTAATCACGGCCCCTGCATTCCCAGAGACTCGCTGTGTGAACCACATACTTTCATTTCAAGTTTTATTTGTACATGTGCTGCAGCCAAGAGTGGTCACAATCTGGAAAAGTGATTGCTTCCTCTTCAAATCGAAAGAAAGTTGCATCTTTTCACACAGCCCATAGGATTTGATTGCATAATGTAGGAAATGCCCAATCATGTTTGTGTCCTAAGCCTTCTGGTAGAGCTTCGTCAGACCAACAGATCTTGGGTGGTCTTGAAGGTATAACACCTGTGTCCAGCGACATGGCATCACTGAGTGTGAGGAAGCAGAGGGACAGCAAGACCTGGACTCACAACAGAGAAGGTCCTGTGTCTTCCACATTCTGTGTGGTCTTTGTAACAAGGCTTTCTTTGATTTTGTTCCTTCTAGTGTTCCTGCATCACTCTTCTGTAAAGCACAAAGCATTTACAAAATATGTAGTAAAACCCAACCATCACATTAAATGATTAAGAACAGAAATAATAACAAAAACATACAGAAATATTGTATGAACACTTGTAACCACATATTTATAAGCACTGACCCTCAGCTCTTCAGAAAAACATAAATGTTTCTTCGAGAAAATTGCTATAGGAAGGGAAGAAAAACCACAAATGCTCAATAAAGCTTGAATTGTGTTAAATAAATTGCTTACCTCCAACAGGTGTGTGCTTGAATATAAGGGCCAAGGCCAGATAAGCAGACCTGAAACTGCTACGACCTGGCAGGATCAGCTTGAACTTATTTGTGAGTCAGCTGACCTACAGTTACTATTACATGAAGGAGAGAACAAGATTGGTAAGTAAACAAAGACAGAAAGTCAAGTTAACTGCCTGGGTTTGTCTGATTGATAGCTGGTTTATTTTTAAGATAACTTTCTTATTTTGTCTCAATGCACATCCTACTTGTTAATATAGAATGGTGGCTGCTGGTTAAGATATGAAGAAAGGTGCTATTTGACTTATCCAGAGTCTTTTTTGAAGGGAGCACAAAAGGTAACTTTCTGCTTTTGAAATGAGCTTGGAATTTCTTTTGCCTAAACGTTTCATCATCCTATTCCTTCTTGATGTTTCTCAGAATGAGATTTTTCAATATTTTTTCCTTATAAACTATTATCATGAACTTGTACAATCATAGGAATAATAGAAGATTTCATAATGTCATTTATTAGCATAAGTTTAATAGCTGCCAATGATCATAACACGCTTATTTTTGACTACTGGGACCCCATCTGTTATGATATTCTAGACTTAAATGAAAGATTATATTGTACATTACTGAGTCTTTTTTTGACATGGGAGGTGCTAGGAATCTTTATTTAATTTCTAATGTTTTTAATAAGACAGCTTTCATTGAGGGAAAGTATTTTTTTCAGTAATATGAAAAATATTATTTTTTGTCTGTTTTGTTCTTCTGGTATTCAATATTGCTGAAGATGACACCTCTGACCCTATTGTTCCTACACTACCTACAGGTTTTTTTCCCCCAACCTCTACGCTGAATTTCTGTGTGTGTTGAAAAGGCAGCCTGCTGTCAAATCTTGACTTCCTGTTTATTCTGCCAAGTCTGAGAGCTTGTAAGTAAGCAGCTCTCTAAGTGCCTGTAGAGATTGTGTCTGCACATACTGTGCATGTTAAAAATTTCCAAATGTTATGGAAATGGGAGGGTCAGAGCTTCAGGGACTGCATTTTGGTGACTTGCATTGTTACCCCGTGTCCTTTTTGCACTCAGAAGTGCTTTTCTTCTTTGCTTAAGGGTTCCTGGATAAAACACACACGTATTAGAAGTAGTATGCTTCTGTTAGCTTTTCACTAAAGCTGCAAAACTCTGACAAAATAAAAGTGTCTCCTTTTTAATATTGATCTGCAACATTACTTAAAATGTTACATGTTTCACAGTGTTGTGGAAGTGCATCATGATACTGTGTGGCACAGCATATCAACATCTCTTCTAGCCGGCAAATCCCAGCTTCCCAGCATCAGGGTAAAATAGTGTTTGCTATGGATGCGTTCTTGTAAAGAAAAGGTTGGCTAGTTCTTCTCAATTGCTAGTGATTTGCTAGAGGAATGTGTTATGGTAGAGAGGGCTGAAACTGGGAAGACTGAAGAAAGGAGAACAATTTAGAGTCATGTATCGTATATGGGCAAGCACCTGCAATTGGTCCTTGAACTGGATAACTGGATACTGGACAATTTATAGTTCCTGCTTAGGAATACAAATGAAGATTTCTAAACTTCAGTTGAGAATAGGAGCTGGAAGCTCAAAACCTGTTTGCTTTATTGCTGAATGGGAGCTGAACTTCTAAAAATGTGGCTGCTTATTTAGCATCTGAATGGATTTTTAAAAATTTGTTCATGTACATTTGATTTTAAAATACAGAATAATAATAATAGCCTTTTGGTGCTCCATATTATAGCATTATGATATTGAAAACTGTGCTGAAAATTTTTGTGATACTGAAGGAGAATTTTGAGAAGGTGGCAGTCTGGACTTTCTCAAAGACCTCTGTCATGTTAGACTGCTTTTATAAACCTGTGCCAAAACAGATCACTACCAGCTGTCCTGTCAGAGCTGACAACTTGCTTTAGGTATACTTCTAAGATACTGTTAGCTCATCTTGTTTGAGGTCAGCTTATATGTTCAAACCAGTATGTGCTTATTGGGCCAACTTTTATTCTTGTGTGTTTAGTTTTAATTAACATCTTGTCATATGCTCAAAGATCTGTAGGCATGAGCTATGGTTATCATTTTTTTTTTTTCCTCCAAGTGTGGAGCTAGTGAGCAGACCTAAGAGCTGCTGTGTGTCCTCCATAATGCAGGTTAGCCCTTTAGTGCACAGGTTTTGAAAGCTGCCTCTTCAGAAGAGTTGACAAAATGGGCTCTCTGAGGCACTTGAAAGATTCCAATATCTTTTTATCTGAAACAAGGACATAAAAAGCAGCTGGGAATAAAATATAGCTGAACAGATGAGATACACAGTCTGTTTTCTCCTAAGTAAAAATAGAGATTACTGTTCATTTTGAGACTATATGATGCAATAAGAGTTCACTTGCAGTGTAACTATAGCTTATGCTCCACAAGAGTTACAAAGATGAGAATGCTGCAGTTACCTTCTTTGCCAGCCTTATTCCAAGAGGTGTCAAGGGAAAGAGCACATGTGTGTGTGACAATATTATCTAGATTCCTTTTTAGTGATTATCAAGATTCTCTTATGTAGTAGACCTTATGTCATGAAAAATATATATATATTCCTAATTCTCAAATAAGAAAACAAATCAACCTTGCAAAGATCATACTAAAAACATCAAGTAAAAATTCCAGTAAGTATAAATTTTTAAACTGTTTCACTAAGCTACCAATGTGTTAGGCTTAGCAGATGTCTTCTTTCCAGTTTTTGTAAACATTTACAGTTCTAGCTAGGTAGGTGAACACTTAACATCAGTGAGTTTTCTGTACTTACAGCCATAAATTATTTGTGACTCATGTAAATATCTTTATATGCCAAGAAATTCTGCCAAGTGAACACTGGTCAACTATTTAGAAACACCTTGTATGAAAACAGACTGCTTTAAATTTTTTGATTTTTTTTTCTTTTTTTTTTTTTTCTTCTCGTATGACCCCAGTTAACTAAGTCTTCTTTTCCTTGGCAAGGAATACTACGTCTTTGACACCTGTCTTAATTTTACCTTTTATAGCTGTAAGACAAATTTTATTTTGTGAAGTCACAAACTGTTCTTCACTTCCTTGAGTCATCCCTGAAATAATTAAATTTAGGGCAAGCCTTTCCTCCAGCTTTGACTGCTGTTAAGGCTCCATGTGTCCCTGCTGCTTGCTCCCTTGCTCTTTCCGGACCTGTGTTTCCCATGGGAGGGTGGGCTAAGAAGCTGGATACCTTGGCAGCAAGCAGGCACACTCGTTTTGTCCGAGCAGAACCTGGGAATCCCAACATGCCAACAAAGTGATGTGTTTGAAGAGGCAAGGGCCAATATATTTCCCAAATACCTTTTGTCTGTAAAGGTGTGTTGCAAAGCACACAGCTTTCTTAACATTTTTGAATACTGTATTTTTGTGGTTGCAGAAGAATAAAACAGGCCAATAAGTAACATTGCAGAAATTAAGAAAATTCCACAGAATAGAAGACTTCAGAGACGTAAATCATGAAACATATGCATCCAGTTTTAAGAAAGCATGATTCATAACTTCTAGCTGCAAGCTTTCCATTTGTTCACCATTTTGCTGTTTTAGGTTTGATTCAGAAACTGGCTGTTGAGCAAGAAACTTAATTTACCTTTAAAAGTCTCTGGGCTGTAAAAATGATGGTATTTTATATATATGTAAGTTACATATTTTAGTCTTTGTCTGTGTAACAAACTACCACCCAGAAACATCTGAAATGACAGCAGACAGCTTTATTTTTCCAGTGAGCCATAAAAATGACTAAACAACGAAACAGTTAATGTTATGAGTTGCAGTTAGGTATTGTGATACCAAGTGGAGAACATGGTAATAACTTTTTAGGATGTCCAACTTGTCTATCAAGTGTACACTTGTACACACTTTTATGTAGTTTATTGCTTTAATATTATTCTGCTAGATAGTTCAAATCATATTGTGATGAAATTCTCTTCAAGGGAATTCTCGCAGTATAATGAAGAACGTTGTTTGTATGTTACTTAATGATACATTTTTTTCAGCTTAAACCGAACAATTGTACTTTATATTTTGCTGGCTGAGAATATACAAAAGGAGAATAACTTTGGTCACAAAAAACAGTTTGTATGTTTTTGAACTATGCACATGCTTGAGGGCAAAACCAAAATTATTTGAACTTAGTTTTGAAACTGCATATTACAAACAACAGTAAAGAGTTTGTGTGGGGAGTAAGAAATTCACAATGCAGTATCGTAATTCAAAATATCTTGGTATGTAACTGCTGGCCTCGATGTCCGTTGCATGACTGATGACTCTGAATTCATGCAAACATGGTTAACGTTCCTCAAAGACCATTTACAATGCTATGAGAAAATGAATGGTGCAACAAAATCAAACACCATTTGTTGAACTTAAAAATAAAAGGGGAGGGGGGGGAAGTGCAGTAGTGAGTTTGGGCTTCCTTTCAACTGTTCTCAATGTCATCTTCTGAAGCCTTTCTACTCTTGGAATCTCTCTGTCTGTAGCTCTCATAAAAACCAAAAAGAAAATATTACCTTTCTTCACAGTATTAAAGTCTAACACGTGTTAGACTGAAATCTGTTTGGTTTGGTGAATGTTGTAATTAAGTTATTTTTGAAGTTACATTGATGAAATTAGATTAGAGACAACATTTCTTGGAGAAAAGTGGATTGCTGAGGCAACAGAGGGGTGTAATGAAGTGAGTTTCTGCAATTTCATTAACGGTTCCCTTGATTAAAAAAAGAACAATACAAACATTGTTTAAATATAGTTCTTTTTCTAATGAACACTCACATGAAAACAGACAAGTATGTTGCATATTGTCTTCTAGTTCAATTGTAGTTCCTTCAAATGGCAACAGAGAAACACAGGAACATCGTATTTGTCTCTTCTTCCAAGTGGAGAGACCACCATTGTTTATCCAGAAGCTCCAGCATGTGTAGACCACACAGAGTCATCCATGGCTGTGTTTATCTAGACCAAAAGATTGCTTTCTGAAAATCCTGGAGACAGGAAATTGTGGAGGTACTCTCACCATTTCTAAATTTCTTATGGGCTGTTTGACGTTTTTGCTTCCTGGGCCAGAAGTTGGAATTGTGCAGTTTGGCAAGATGAGAAACAGGAAAGACAGATCTATCCAGTCTGCAAAGTTCATGACAGGTTTTTCTCAAGTTTTTGATGGTTTGAGTTGGTTTTTCTTGTTCTGTACTAGTTCTTCCACTGTCTGTGCAATTTCCATTAATAGTTGTGAGTGATTTGTGTGTCTAATTCTTCATGTAGAGTGTTGAAAATCTACCCTAAAGCTATGAAAAAATAATGGAAAAAGCATGTATAATTGAAAATAGTCTTAATCACTGGAATGTTGAAATCCACATGGCTTGGAAGACTTGAAAGATTTCTTGTTTTAGAAAAGTTGAATTGAAAAGCGCTGTCATTTTCTTTAAATACATTCTTTTGAATAAAACATCCATTCCTGGCGCCAGCAGCAACCTTCTAAACATGTTCAAGATGACATGATTGATAACAAGAATGCTTTTCTCAAGATGTTTCTTATTTCGTCTCTCTGTTTCAAGAATGTTAAACTTCCAGCCTGATATATGATATAATAACAAATATTTAAACCAAAGATTAATATTTTTCTTAAGACGGTACACTAACTGGAACTGAATGGAAATCTGAAAGCTAGATGCTGACTCCAGAATGTGGGTAAATTCTAGAAGCTACTGCCTGAGTACAAATTATTTCCCACTTAATACTGCAATGGTAGGCACATTTCCAAATTAAATGACTTGACTCTATTCATTTAAGAAAGGGTCTTTCCAGTTTGAACTATAGCAGCACATAATTTCAGGTCTTAATGGATTTATTAAATTTATATTGATATGATAGCCCATGTAGTTTTCACCTGATCCGAGGAAGATACCTTTCTTTTGCTTGGATGACAGCAAAAATGCACAGAGCAGCTCTCACCACCCGATGCCCTGTGTGCTCTCCAGCCATGATTCACTTCCCCCCGGCCACCTCCCCTCCTCCCAGAACCCAGCATGACCGGCACATGGTATCGAATACTCTGTTTTGTTTGGCCGGTTTGGGTCAGCCACCTGGCTGTTTCCTCTCCTAGCATCTTGTGAAAATTAACCCTGTCCTGGCCGAACCCAGGACACTAGGTCAGCAATGGTCCATTTCTGTGTGTAGAGAGCCTGTACCGAGGAAGCATGTCAGATTTGTCAAGGAAAGAAGAATTGCCACAGCCTGTTGAGACAGAGGATAGCCTAAATCATCTTAGGCTAGCTTTGGGAGCCAACCAAAGTTGTCTTATTTTGTAATCAGGAGTCAGAATCTTCTTGAAGTGTGAAGAGTATGTTTGATCCTTTTATAAAGGTGTCTGAACCAGACCAACTCCCAAGGTTCTTGGCTGTTCCCAGTTGGGTTTTTTGTTTTTCCATTTGGAAAAGTTGATGTCTCAGAGGGTTGAGGCCGATATGCATGTTTGAAGGTCAATGTAATTTCTCATCTAGTGCTTGCCAGCTGGCAATCTCCACCTGTAAATCTCTGAGTTAACATAATGGTTTAAAAACAATTAAATTTCAGGAACAATATGAGGCTGATTAATGATAGTGGAACTTGGTATGGGAAAGGACTATCTGCCCAATTTTAATTTAAAATGTGTCACACGACATGACATGGTGTTATCTTACTGTATATCAATGCCAGACAATGACGTTACTGTAAATAGTATTAACTGGCTGGCTTGGTGAAAACCAAGAAAATTTGCAGTTGATGTACCAAATTATAGCTCAGATTCCAGCTTCAAATTATACTCTTGTCAGAAAATATGGCTAAATAAGGACAGTGAAACGCTTATTAGTTTGAGATAAAATGGAAGCGGTACCCTGGATATTTAGCAAGTCTCAGTTTGTTATACGCTGAAAGCCTCCTGCTGACAACTCATAGAAGACTTTCTGTAGTACCTCTAGACCTCCTCACCGGTTTGTAGGAAAAGGAAAAAAGGTCAATTGGAAACCAAATTCCTTGCAACTTTTCAATTCAGTCAAAAACTGTCTCCAAGGGGAGGAAATCATTAACCAGGAACAATGACCTCTCTGTGAAAGTCATATGCAGTACTGGGAGGAGGAATAGGTCATCTATTGCTCTGACATTTAGGAACAGGGCCAAGTGTGTTACTTCTGTATAATACACTTACTGGGCTACACATGGAAGCTGGCTTCAGTCTACTGAAGTGTAATCTGCTGGGCCTAGGCTTCTACAGAAACTTTCTTCTTTTTAAGTATCCCTGTTTTTCCAGTTCTCCTTTCCAGTTGCTGAGCATTAACCCTTTTAAAATTCTCTTCCTGCTAGTAAAGCTTTGCTGGGTTTGCATCGCAAGGTTTTGGTAGCGGTGTGGCTTCTGTGAGGAGCTGCCAGAAGCTTCTCCCATGTCCAACAGAACCAATGCCAGACGGCTCCAAGAGGGACCTGCCACTGGCCAAGGCCAAGCCCATTAGTGGCAGTGGTAGTGCCTCTGGGATAACATAGTCAAGAAAGGGAAAGAAACTGCAGCAGGAGAGAGGAGTGGGAGTATGTGAGAGAAACAACTCTGTAGACACCAAGGTCAGTGCAGAAGGAGAGGCAGGAGGTGCTCCAGGCGCCAGAGCAGATTCCCCTGCAGCCCATGGAGAAGGCCATGATGAGGCAGGCTGTGCCCCTGCAGCCTGTGGGTTGTATATTTATTGCGTCAGCCTGTAGAAATGTATTAATAATATAGGAATATGCATTAATTGATTGCTTTCTAGAAATGTGAAAAAAATCTTAACTACCTGTATGACTCAGACTAATAACTGTTAAGAAAGGAAAGAGAAATAGGAAAAACAGCATCTGACCCTGTACAAAAATATTGTACGCTAGTCAACTTACATAGGCCATTTATTTGAATAGTCTCCTCTAACCAGATGCAAGTGACCTGCAAGTATTTGAACAGAACAGACATAAAATACAACCATTGTCATAGAAAGTCAATAGTTAAAAAACAAGAAGATAAAGTTGAAAGCTTTGCTACTGTGTATGCTGGTGTGGCTTCTGGTCCCCATATTGTAGTCGTGGAATCCACCAGCAATGAGCTAAATTTCAAATTGGCATTGGGAGTGCGTGGCAATTCTGCCTCCCCCTTTACTTGCCACTGAACAATCTCAATAAAGTGTTTCAGAAGAACCACACTCGGCCTGGTACTTGGCTTCTTCAGGCTTTTAAGTAATGTTTGCTGAATTGCCAGAATGATAGGGGAGAAATAACAGAAAAATGCTATGTGTGTATATATAGTTATTAATTGTAATTATTAAGAATTATTATTAATAAACTTATTAATATTATTTCTAAATCCCATGCTCCTAGAGAGAAAAATTATGTATCTTAGATAATTGGAGACTAGGTAAATCTAGGGAGTTTGGACTTCCAGCAGAACTCCCAGTGACACAAAAAGCATCCTCCAAGTGATCACCTAGATGGGTTAAACTGTGCATCATAGAAAATCCAGATTTGATGTTATGTTCATCTTGGGGGGAGAGATTTCTCGCTACTACAACAGGGCAGCTCCACAGAACATACTCTGTTGACTCACAGGTTCACAAAAGCAGCACTTGCTAGACCTTGCGTCCAGGGTGACTGCTGGAGTAGCTTGCTAGGGAAAAGGGAACTGACAAATTGCATGTACTTAGTGTGGTAGGTGCCTGTGGCAGAGAGCGTGTGGTGCTGCTATCTGGCTGTTGGAGAAGTTGTCTTTTGGACTTTTGAGCATAGTTGGGCTATAGCTCATGATGCCTGCCCACATTGGCTCAGCCTGAACTGTGCCTTTTGCCTCCTGCGATGGGGAGGGTGGGTCAGGGCTGTCCGAGAGGATGAGCTTACTCTGCGCAAGACTTGGGCATCCCTGGGAGGCGTTGTGCAAAGTTCATCCATCGGTTAACTGCTGTTACTAACAGCAACTTTTGTTTTCAACAACCTGGATAATACGTTACCAAAATCCCAGCAGGTGTAGCCAGAGTTCCTTTTAGAGACAATTGCAGCTGTTAAAATAATTAAATTTAATTTGGTTTGCCGTGATACCAATTTGTTGTTTGTTTTCATGAAGGTTTTTGCTTCGAAGCCTTTATAGATTTCATCTAGCGTTGTCTGAAATGTAGAGTTGTGACTCTCAAGATGGTTTTAGAAAGGCTGTTTGTGAATTCAGCTGGGAAGGTTTCACTGCACCCAAGCTATGGCGCTGTTTTTCTCTCATTGCACCACCTCTTTTTCCTGAAATATGGCAAAAAATTATTAAACCATGAAAAATGCTGGTGGTTCATTTGCAACAATGACTTTTCTGGAGACTTTCATTAAGTGTCTCTCTTGTATCTCAGTATGATAAAAAAATCACAGATTCTTGGGCTGAAAAAAAAAATCCTTAATTTTCTTGTGTATACTTCTATATAAGTGTAAAAAGTTGGGGTTTTCTGCTGTCCCTCTGTAAAGGTGGAATTGTAGTCATGGATTCCCACATGAAACACAACTACGATCCCTTTTAAACTTGAGTAATTTAAGTTAAGGTAGAATTCAGATTCAGTTGTAACTTTCTAGGGAAGCATCTGGAGGTGCTATTTGTTTGTCCTTTCTCTGAGGAAAAGAGTCTCTTGTAAGTCCATCCTTTAAAATGTATCTGTACTCTGTGCAGTGGATCTTGTCATGTCTAGCTCATGGCCATTACTCTTGGACTTTTCATCTCAAACCACCTCAAACAGTTCCTCCCTATCCTTGTTTTGTTGTTATATTTACATTCCACTGATATATCTACTCTGTGCAGTATCATTTTCTGCTACCCACTTCTTCAAATGTGATGGCCTCAGATCCTTAGCTTGTGTAAATTAGATTAGCTTTCCTCTGGCTAGGAGTAAGTCAATGGGACTGCCACTGATTTACACCAGCTCAGGATCTATCCTGGTGCTTTTAATCATTTTTATAGCACCTCTCCAAGTAATCAATGGCATGTCTGTACTGTACTGAGCTGTGGACCGAGTTCTAGCCTTAGGAGAAATCTAGTCTTGGTTATGTTGATTGAATTTTGTTTAAAGTGAGAGTCCTGCGTGTGTACCTAGGGGCACAACTTGGACTTCCTCACCTGAATACAGAAAAGTAATCGTCCTTCTAAATGGAAAGCTATATCTGTGTGTCCTTTTTAGATGTTGGCTCTCAGGAGTGTTTGTTACTATTCTTTTAGGATCCACTTAGCCAAAGAAGAGAATTACTAAAAAGTAGATAACTAAAATGAAAGATGGATTAAAAAAGGGAAGAAAGGTAAGAGTTAAGTGGGTTTTAATTGCTGCCAGATTGCATCTAGTTTTCAAATGCTTTCTGGGGGAGGATACTCAGATTTCCCATCTCCAGCTGGGTTTGGGTTTCCAAATCTCTGTCAAACTAAGCCTGTTTCCTTGGTAACTATCTCACTCTCCCACCTATGTATAAGGACAATTACTTCCTTCTGCTGAGCGATGATGGTGGAGCCAAAAGAGAAGGAATAAGGTGAGTCTACTGCACAAGAGCCCTCTGCACAAATTCCAAGTGGTTGGGTCTCTGTGGGTTGTGTAAGGATTACATGAATTAGGTAAGGACAGGGAAAAGACACTGCATACAGCATGCTTTCCTCTATACTTGATATTTTTGCTCCATCTGGGTGCAGTTTTACATATTTACAGTTGCAATGATAAAAGAAAAATATGTCTTACCTATGTGGATGCTCAGGAAGTTTGGGGTTTTTTTGTCTTCTCAAGACATTTTCCTTTCCCCTGTGATTGTGCTTGACTAATCCCTAAATCTATACCTAGAGTCAGTTGTTGGTTTGAGATCAGTGGCCAAGCTCAAGATCTTTGGAAAGTGTGTCCATGAGACCAAAATTATAATTTAGGACTAATATTCTGTCATTGTTTTCTTCTTCATTGTGCCAAAAAAAGAATATTTAGCAAGGTTTTGAGAGTCATCCCTGAAGATTTTTCCCTATTTTTACTTTAGTTTTTAGACAAAAAATGAGGCCACTGGAATCTGTCCATCTCAACAGAAATTATGATTTTATTTCTTCTATGCTGTAACAAATTTACTGTTATGCTGTGAAGACCTTTTTCATCTCTACTGTTTAAGTTCTGCTTTAATGGATGCATCTGTCATGTGGTGATACATATGGTATACACTGAGTCTCAATGAATGGCTCTTTAATAAAAAAATCAGTCTGACAAATCAGAGTCCTCTTATACAGTCTCCTTCCTTAGCTTACATTACATAAAGGAGCTGACACTTCGATTATAATTTTTATAAAATGCTAATACACTGTTCAAACATGAGAAAGGCTAAAAACTAATTCTCTCCTTCCTTGTCACACTTCTTCATCTTTCAACAAAAAGTTTTACTTATTTATTGAACTGATTTTTCTATTACTTTTTTTAATATAAGACCACAGTAACTATTTATGATGTGGCTGCAAATACTTTATAAATTGTTTCTTGTAATTGCTTAATCCATGAATTTGTCCATCTGTTTTCATATATCTTTCTTGATTTGTTGTATTTAGTTGATGGATGTTTTTCATACAGAGGTGAGATAGAAAGTGAGCTTCTACTTACACGTCTCCCAGCTGGATTGTCATTTCCTGTAGTTTTTAGACTCTTTCTAAGAGGCTGAGTCAAGGCAAATGTACTGATGATGGAATCGTCTGCCTTTTCAGTGCTCTGTGGGAGGCTCAGTTTAGTCTCTTCTGTGGAGAAACACTGTCAGCTACATGTAAACCTAATGAGACAATTGTTAATGAGGTTGGTCATTGGAGGTTGGATCTTCGAAGGTCAGCCTTAAAACTGGCAACTCCTTTTTTCTAAGGTGATCTAAGTGTTATATCTATAGACTGAGACAACGTATAATCCAAAGAACCATGCAGAGAGTAAACAGGAGAATAATGATACCTCTAGTGAGTGCATAATGTTTACTCTGACTTTTATAAATAGGTAATTTGTGAGACTGGAGGTAATCCCACCTTACTGCCTAATTTAAATGTCATTCAGAATGTATGCTGACATGCAACTGATTAACAGCAAACTTTGGTGGCAAATTAATTAGTATTTAATCCAGAGGCTCTATTAAAATATGATAAAAATACCGTTTTTTTGCAGTAGTCATTAAATTAAAATGCACAAATGATCTCGACCATCTTCTGAGTTTCCCATATTTTAGTTAAAAGCTTAATAACCATGTCTCACTTATATGAAAGTTGGCACATACACAACAAACTCCCAAGATACAGCTTGGATTAATGTGAAGTGCTTATGATAAAAGAGCAATTGTACATTTTTTAAAGAAAAACTAATGCCAATAAATATTGCTTAGATGAGTCTGTTGGTTTTAGCATCTTTTGTATACTGTTTATATTCCTTACTCTTCCCTTATTTTGCTAAGTGCACCATGTGTAGTTTTTAGACTATCATTTATCTTTCAGCACCTCTTTGTTTCTCTTCTGAAATCAATGGCTTAAAAGAATGTGACTTTAAAAAAAGATTGTTGTGCTCCTAGATGGAATTCTGTGTAAATAATTTATCTTCTTGCAGCGGTTTTCTGTTCTTACTTGAACATCCTTCCATCTTCTTTTTTATTGGAGCTCATAATGATATTCTCTTTTGCAGATAAGACTTATTCTGCTGCAAGCTCTCAGTGAGAACAGTTGTGCCTTTATGGTAAGAGTATTAATGCAGAGTTCTTGTGATAATGGCCACTATTCAACAAGAAAGAGCCCAAAATTCATTTGAGGGAGGATGGAAGCCATAGGCTGTAGGCAATAGAGCTATATGTTATTGAAGTCTGTATGTGCCTTTCTTTAAATTATTCAGAGATTTGTTTCTCTCTCTCTTTTTATTCAGTGAAGCCCCATGTTACTGTTATAATGTCTCTAGTCATCAGATGGATATGTGTTTTCTCACCAACTAGATTCAAAAAAATGCACTCTTGCCTTTCCAGTTTTTCTCTAGCAGCATCCTTACAGCCAAGGATGATGTGGCTTTCAAAATCTCAGATTTTGTCAGATTCTCCTGTTCAGGTCCCCACTGATATTTTCCAGAAACCTTTGCTCACACATCAGGAACAGTGTCCACAATGAACAATGAATAAAACAGTGTACACATAACTAAAACAAAAAGAGAGATAAATTTACAATAAATCAACCTAGATCCAACCAGGAAAAGTGCCACTCATTTGGGCTGTACCCGAATTACAAATCTTTGTAACTTATGCCTTGAAACTAAACAAGAGTAGTGGGTTTTTAGTGTAAAAATATCTGCAGAGCTGTATTTTAAGTTATGAACAACAGAGTGGTTAGCTGCAGTAAGCAAGGCTCTCCAGCACTGGGAATAGAAATTTTGGTACCGAGACTGAAGATTCGCTTATGAAGATATTGGGTCATTTTGTGTCACGTATTCATAGACAGAGAGGCCATTCATGTATTGTTGTTTTCCAGAGCATCTGTTTAGACATCAATAGACAGTATCAAAACAGAATGGAGGAAGTTAAATTACAGAATTTTTATTTTGTAGCCTCAGATATGTCTGTTGTGTTTGCTGGCATGTTTTATCATTACTTGCCATCATAATCACTGTGGCTGTGTTATAATACCCTTCGGAGGTCAGGAGCTGCTCTGAAATTTGATTTATTTAGTCATTTTAACTTTTATAAACTGACTTATTTCTAACACTGTGACATATATCTTTTACCTCTGTAAATCTAATAATGTGCTACGGCCACACTCTTGGCTGGTATAAGTCAAGACAGGTTCACTTAGGCCCAAGTTAGCACATAAGCTGAGAATATAGTCAACAGATTTTCATAAAAGTACTGAGCAGTGGGCCATGGCCTTGATTTTCAATCACCTCCTGGAAATGGAAGAAGTTTCCATAATTACCTTGTTCCAACCTCTGTATCTTCTTGTCATTTAAATAGCAATTGCTATGTTGCTCAGCTTAATATTTTAGTTTCTCTCTTTGCAGTATTTCTCAGATACTGCAAACTTTCTTCTGAGCCTTTCTGGCTCACTTTCAGCGATGAAAGTCAGCCTACTGTTGCTAAATGTCAGCAATACAACTACCCACGCGAGGACTCAACACCTCCCCTCCCTCTGTCTGTCTCCTTTTTCCATGTGGCAAATGACGAGTTTCCAGGAAAAGCACAGCAGGTGCTTGCGCTCTTGTGTGTCTCAGGGAGCTTCCAGGCCCTCCTAATATCGAATGAAGGTGATATTTCCCTAGAATACCCACTTCGCCCAATTTCTGATATAAACTAAGCCAAGGGATTGACGTCATCTGATAAAACTTTATTCCTGCCAGGCTTTTAACCTTATTGTTCGACATAACTAAGGCAAAACCTTGCTCTGGAGTTAGTGAGCATTTTGCAATAAAGTGCCTGCGCTGGAGGCCAGGTGCCCACCAAAGCCACTCTATCCCTCCCTTCCTCAGCTGGGCAGGGGAGAGAAAATAAAATGAAAGGATCCTGGGTCAAGATGAGGACAGGGAGAGATCACTCCCCAGCTACTGTCATGGGCAAACAGACTTGACTTGGGGAAAAATTAATTTAATACCAACCAAATCAGAGTAGGATAATGAGAAATAAAACCAAATCTTAAAGACACATTCGCCGCACCCCTTCCTTCTTCCCAGACTCAGCTTCACTCCCGTTTTCTCTCCCTCCTCCCCCTGAGCAGTGCAAGGGGGACGGGGTATGGGGGTTGTGGTCAGTTCATGACACCTTGTCTCTGCCGCTCCTTCCTCCTCAGGGGAGGACTCCTCTCGCGCTGCCCCTGCTCTGGCGTGGACTCCTCTCTCCACGGGGCCACAGGTTCTGCCAAGGAGCCTGCTCCAGCGTTGGCTCCATATGGGGTCACAGCCTCCTTCGGCCATCCCGCTGCTCTGGTGTGGGGTCTTGCATGGGCTGCAGGTGGAGATCTGCTCCACCATGGGCCTCCATGGGCTGCAGGGGCACAGC
>Ga0065711_1038005_pt1 | contig 19251 bp, 15 predicted proteins | sample Hoacrofraction12_FD_59098 | JGI IMG/M metagenome (GOLD analysis project Ga0065711, IMG submission 59098) | Hoatzin crop microbial communities from Cojedes, Venezuela - Epithelial fraction 12 v2 (version 2) | ecosystem: Host-associated > Birds > Digestive system > Esophagus > Crop | place...
CCGATTTTTTTTTTTTTTTTTTTAATTTGTATCCATACGGTTTTAACTTTTCCCTGGGAGCAGCAAGCCGCACTGATTTGCTGTGCCAGGCAAGTGTGCTGCTGCCGGTTCCTGGCAAGGAAGCTGGGTCATCTGTACCCCTTACGCCTGGTAGAGAAATGAGCAGTTGGCTGAACTGTAACTTTTCTCTTTACAGCAAAGGATAAAATGAAGGGGAAAAATTAAGGAAAAGACCTTTGCTTTGTTTTATGTGAAAGCATACACATGTAGAGATAATTGCAAAAGCTGCAGAATGAAGCTCTGAATGCAAAAGCTTTTTAAATAAATCAGAAGTAGAGTAATAGTCCCTGCTGAAATTGCTGTTATAATCACGGTCTCTTTGTTACCGTGCAAATTTCCTCAGAATAATTTGTCTAACACCATTTTTGTAGTTTCTGAATCAATATGAACACAGAGTAAGAGAAAGCAGAAGACCTGCGGGTCCAGCTGGGTGTTTAGTTAGAGAAAAGCAGTGTAAATCTCTGCCTGCGCCAGCCGCAGATCCCTGCGCCGAGCCTGAAGCCAGCGCAGGGGAGAAGACCCTCCTGTTGAGGGGTTCCATCACCTTTACTCCTGAAAAATGGCTGTTCAGTCAATGAAATTAACTCAATTAAAGCTTCCCATTATTTTTGGCAATGACTGGTGTATTTTGGCGTGTGGATGAGATTTGGTCCCTGTTTAGAGCATCCTGTATTTACATCCTTATAAAAACATGGTTTCTGTTCTGTGTGATATTACTTTGGTATGAATAAAGGAATAATATGGGTGTCACCTGCTGCTTTCCAGGAGCCAACAAATAAAAACTTTAAAAGTGATTTTGAAGACCTGTGAAAGTAAACCCAATGCTCTTCTGCTTGTGGAGGACAAGACCTTTGGGACGTTAAACCTGCTTGTAATGGCAGCTGTGGCGTGACCCTGCTTCAGCTGAGCACGGAGAGGAAGCACCTTCTTTGCAAGACTTGGCTTGGAAGCGTTAATTTAAGTCATTTAAGGGGACGATTTCTTTGCAAATATGCTTAGTGCTCAGTGCAAAGGAGTCTGTGTGGTAGAATACTGTGTTCTTTTTACTACTTCTTGCATGAAATGCTATTACGGTACTAACTTCTTTGCACGATGCCTATTCTCTGTGTGCTCCTCTCGGGTTTTTTTCCCTGCGGAATTGCGTATTCTGTTTGCCTTGGACCGTGACTAATGGACGGATTTGCTTTCTGTAGCACCAGTGGTGTTCTGCCAGTGTTCTAGCAGGGGATTCCCACAAGAATTTCCCTGCCTCTCCCGTGTGCCAGCGAGGAGTTGCGTGCATCGAGAATACATGTACTTCATTTATGTACTTTGGGGAGCGGGAAAACAAAGGCTCCCGTTTAGTTTCTTTTTTCCTTTTTTTTCCTAAAACGGTACTGCCAGCTCAATAGCTGGTGCCGGAGGGGGAGGCAGCCCTGTGAGCAGGGCGACCACTGGCCAGGAGTCCGTGCTCCAGTTCTGTTCCCGCTGTGAAACCTTGGCAACACTTTCCTTTGCTTTCTTGTTTTGTTTTTTTTTTCTTTCCTTCCTTTTCTTTCATTTTCAAGCATTCTTTGTTTGGACTGTGAACAAAGAGTGTTTTTAGTAAGTGTTTGTGCGGTGCCTATCTCGCTGGGCTCCGCTTTCCTCTGGGATTGTTAGGTGCTTTTGTGGCAATAATGAAATTAAAACTAGATGCTGGTCAAACAAGCTGCTGTCAAAGTGCTCTCACCAAGAGCGAGGGCTGGCGTTCCACTTCCCAGATCTTCCAAAAAAGATGTGAAACCCACAGAAATGCAGACGACGGGTTACCTGCATCATACGTATACGCGTGTTCAGCTAATTGCAGAGATTTGTTTGTTTCGCTGCCCTTTCCCTGCGTTCCCCTCCCCACACCCTCCTGCACCCCTCGAAGCCCACCCGAACGCGGTGTCCAGCTTCAGTGCTGCGCGGAGGGGACGGTGACCGTGGGCCGGGGGGGTCAGGGGGGTCACCACCGCTGCCTGTCGGGGTGGCTGTGTGTGTGAGGGGGTGATCTTCTGGGGACTGTTCTGGTTTTTGGTGGGGAGGAGGAGACGGCCGTGAGATCCTGCGGGACCGACCTGTGTCCGGGATTTGGCAAGAGGGTGAGTAAAAGTCGGCTGAGAAAGTGCAGCCTCGAATGAGAGGTGTCGGAGTGCAGTTTGCCCCGTGAGCTGTTTTGGGAAGGACCCAGGGATGAAGTGCCCCTCTTCTTAGCTGGTAAAACCAGTAAATGTGAGCATTTTGCAGCCTGTCCTTACTGCTGGACTGTTTCCTCGTACCAGGATGATTCCAGAACTGCAGAGACCTGAGCACTAGCAGCGTGCTGCTCGCTTGCGCTGTCTGCTGCGGCAGCAGAGATTGCAGCTTGTGGAAGAAAATTGTTCATTGCTGTGTTACTTGTGAAGAAGTTTTTATTCCTGTTGCTCTTAAAGAGATGATGCATAAAATTAATCATGAAAAATTACTATAACAGCAGCAAACTACCTCTTTGTAAGTTTTCAGTTATTAAAGGGAGTGATTGTCAAGGTGTGGAGATGTAAACACACATATATTATATGCACGCACGTGTATATATATTTATACAATTAAGAATTATATATATTAAAATTTAAAAAGAGTTGGCCTGGCTCATGGTCTTGCTGAAGCTGTTCAGTGTTACGCACCGTTCAGAGTACACAACTGTGGTTCCCCTGGTACAAAGGCTGTCTTTGTTTCTCGTGTGAAGTCATGGTCTATTTAAAACTCTGTGTTTTAATAATTAATTTCACTGGAAACTGGAGGAAATGAGTCTGTGGGTTTTTGTCCTGATAAAAACCAAATTGGAAATTGCAGAGTCAACAGTGAATAAATGTGTATGGCTTATTTTATTGTTTCTGCTTTCCCGTTTTGTTCCTCTTTTCGAAGTGTTTTGGAAGAAATGATAAAGCTCGCGTCAGTGACTTCATACCAGTAAGTTCTGCTTACTTGCAAAGCGTATGTTGACCATGGAAAGAAAATGGGAATGGAAAAAGGCACTGCACAGCTTTTGGGTTTGTTTCAGCTAGATTCCATTTAATGGTACCCCCAGCACTGACCACGCTCCCCTGGAGGGCTCTGGCGACGTGCAGCCCGGCGGAGGGGTGCGCTGCTTCGGGTACCCATCAGCACCGCCTGGCCGGTGGTGATCAGAATAGTAATAATAATAATAAATCTATTGTGAGTACAATGAAATTTAATCCACTTATTGAACATGTGGTGTGAAGTGGACGTATCAAAGATTTCTTACCTGAAGACCCATTCATCTAGTTTTATTGCTGAATTATTTTTTTCATTTTAGAAGAAAAATTAGCAAACTTAATTAACTGAAGTTATATGGGTGTTTAACCTGCTTTTGACACCAGTTACACCCTACAACTGATTTAAACTTCTCTCTTTCTTGCAGGATCTTAAGAGGAAGCGTTTAAAATAAGTTGCAGAAATCCATACGACCAGGGCGAAATTTTCTGTTTAGTTTGTTGAAGCCTAAAAACACAAAGAAGCTGAGTTCTCAAAGGAATGTGTTTTGGTAGCAGAGGTGACTGACAGCAAAGCTAGTTCCATTTTCTCAAAATTTACTCAGTTTTCAAAAATTTTTCTTGCAACTGAACAGCGATCAAACCCCATTGCTGGCTTGATGCCACCAAGGAGCTCCAAGTGGACTGGAGCAATCGTGCTTTAAAGCTGCAGTGTCCCTATAGTAGTTGCAGATTCAGCAGGGGGAAAAATAATTGATAAACACAGCTTTATAACTTTTTTTTTTTTGATTGACATTTTAAACCAGCCTTAGTTTTTCAGGTGGCATCTGTAAGCCTGATTAGTGCGTATGAGGAATTTTTCTGCCGTTGTATGAGAAGGAAATGCTGGCCATTAGCAGAGATGGGTTTTAAAATGTTGAAAACTTAACGAGAATTGTGAAACGTCATCTTTTAAAACATCTCTTTGGCTTCCTTTCTAGTGGCTTGGACTAGGTTAGAGTATGTGGAAAACCTGTATGGCTCACAAAAAGCATCCTGAGTTGTCTGTCTGCCCACACAGTCAGCTCTACCCAGGAGAAAATTGTGAAAATACAGATTGCAAGCCACAGACCATCCCCGTGTATAACGGGTACCTCTAGACATCTCTGTTTCCACGAGCGGGTGTACCGTTTCACTTCTAGGTGTTTTACTTGGGAAGCTGTGATGTATTCACACGGTGTGCTTGTGTAGCGCTCAGAAAAATTTTGTGATTGTAAAGTTTTTGTTGCTAATTTAAAATGTATTGCCCTGTTCAAAAAGGTGGCTCTTTCACATAGTGTTACCATACGGCTGGAGTGATTTGTTGCATCTTCTGGGGTTTTAGGTGATTTTTGCTGCGTGCAACTAACAATACTATTAATACACAGCAGTTCACGTGTCTGCATCAGATGTACAGTGTTGCAGTTAGGCAGGCTGACAGGGCGTTCCTTTGTTTCATTCGCAGGTGAGTGTGGTTGTTGGGGTATTAAATAAGGGCAAACAAATAACAGGTATCTCCTTGTTCCCTGTTTGCTGTGCACATGATTGGAAGTGTTAGTTTAGCCTGAACAATGGCCTATTTTTTTTTAATTAGATCTCTATTTTCTCCTTCCAGCAAGAGGTTATCAATAATCTAAAAGCTACCAGCAGCTGAGAGATTAATTTTTCATTTCTTTGAGTGTGAACAATTCTAATAAAAAGCTTCAAGAAGATTACAGGAGGATCACACAGTAATAGACAGCTATTCACTTATCATTTTTGTTCCATTTATTCATTCTCAATAAAATACTAATGCCTGTTTTTTCCCCCTCAGCTTTGCACGTCTGATATCTTGCCTTGTTACTAGGAGACGTGGTATGATATGGATGGTACCTTGGTATGATATGGATGGTACCTTGGTATGATATGGATGTTACCTTCCTCGGGCACGGTGGTATTAGCTGCCTAATCACAGGAATGTAGGCTGGGAGCAGTCCATTGCTATTCAGCTGTTACTCTAAAACAGTAATGCTTTTTTATTTGTTCAGGGACTCTGTGGAAAAGCCTCCGGCCTAGCCTTTCCGGACATACCTGGATACGTGTGATTTTCATATACATATGAAAAATACATGGGTTTTGACTTTTGATAATCAATATGTGCTATTCCTGCAATTTCCTGGCCTTCTACTGGGCCTCAGTTGTTACCTTGGTCTCTCCCTGGCAGGCTGCGTTTTAAAGAAGAGTGATACATCTGAGCTGCTCCCATGTGAATTCCCCCGAGCTCGCTGAGCTCCCTTGGTAGTCGACAGTGTGGCTTTTTAATCTGGTTTCCTGCGGAAGTGAGGTTTGTGCAGTTGTGCTGTCTGTCCCTCGCTGCTCTGGAGACTGCAGGCTGCCTTCAGAGCAGGTTGATAAAGGGGGTAAATTGCTCCAGAATAAATTTTTTTTTTCTGTTTCCTTTCAGTTTTTCCAAAATCCATCAGCCAGACGGGCAGGTCCCTAGAGAGGAGGAGGGAAGCGGGCGGAAGCATCCGTCTGGCTGCTGCCAGCTGGGCAGCGGACACATGGGCTGCTCCCGGCGAGCCCATCCGGCGCTGGCCCCTGCCTGCTGGGCACGTGAGCGGGGCACAGCGGAAAGCTGGCCTCCGAGGATGGGGATGCGGCCAGAAAGCTGTAGGACTAGGCTAGGTGAGCCCTGCGGAGCTGCTCCGTGCCTTTTGGCTGCAGCGGTCGCTGGGCTGCTCGGGTTTCTGGCTCTTTGGATTTTGAAGCCTTTTTAGCCCTTTCCCGTTGCTTGGTTGTAGCAGTTGGTGTTTTATGGTGTTTTGCTGTGTTTGCATTGGCAGATTTAATTCTGCTTTTCCTTCAGTTGGGGCAGGAATTGGGATTTTGCTTTGGGTGAAACTTTGCTGTCAGTGGTTATAGAGACATGGCGGCGGGGGGAACGTCGGAGCGCAGGAGGACACAGAGAATCATGCTCTGTGCCATCTGGATACTGCATAACCAGCAAAACTTACTTTTGTTGTGATGTCAGAAAATAAGTAAGATTGGCTTTTTATTTGTATTAGGCTGTTTGGTTTGTGGCCTAGTAAAGAAATGTTGAAATCCTGTTTGGCTGGGGCAGAAAACGGGTAGAAATACATGGATTAGGTGGTTTGCTCTCTGCTTCACGGAAGATGGGCTGCCTTCCCTCGGGGCTTCTCCACTCCTGTGCCAGCAGTATGTCTTCTAGGGGTGATATATGTATAAATGTAATATTACTTCATCCTCCTGCTGTGAGATGTTGTTGGGGAAAACATTTTATTCATACTTTTTTAAAAATTTCTTCTCTCCAAAGAGGCTCTTGCAGAAGCTGCAGATTGTCATCTCAAACCAAGGCAGAAATTGCTGCAGTGAGAGAGGAGTCCAAAGGGGACCCACTTAGGATATTTCTCCCACCCGTTCTCCCCGGGCCCCACGTGGGTGGGAGGTATCGGCCACCTCCTCTGGGGCCCTGGGACCCCGGTGGTGTCGGGGACTGGGGCTGAGGAGGGGGCTGCGGGAGAGGGCGGCTGCTGCGGGGGCTGGCTGCGCCGGGGTTTGCTGCAGAGAGACTCCGCAGCCTGACGGGTCTGTCCAGCTCTGTGCCGCGCTGGCTGGTGGCTGTTCTCACGGCGTCTTCACCGCAGCTGTGCTCCAGGTCTGTCCGTCTGTATGGCCCACAGCTCAGTTCCCTTCTCTCTTCTTGGCTGACCTTTCTGAACAAGCCCGCTGGAAATCATAGGTAAAATTGTGGAATTCCGAGTGGAAATCGTAGGTAAATGTATGGTGGAATTCCGAGTGGATTGCCTTTAGCAGCCACGCTTGGAGACCCAGAATGGTCTGTCGGGTACACAGACTCCTTGGCGTCCTCTGAGGAGAGCGGAGGTCTGGGCAGTGTGCCATGGTGGAGCTCTCTATTTAATAACTACTACTAAAAAACCTTTCGCCACTCTTGTGTGTTCAGAGGCAGTGCGTGGGGACTTTTTTCACGTGCAACATTTAAATACTTTAGTAATAGTTAATGATAAACTGGTATCTGTGGAAGTCGCTGTTACTTTGTGGCAAATATTGGACAAGGAGCATCGCGCTTCAGCCAGAAGCCTTGCGTTCGTGTCACTAATGTACCCAGCAGCTCTTGAATTGATACAAATTAAACTTGTATCACATTTAATCAGTTTGGTGAAACTGTGTCTGCCTTCCCCAGCGGGATTTTGGGACCAGGCTTCAGCCTACCGTGGATTATTTTGATTGACTTTTAAGGGGGACTCTGACAAGCCCCAGGGAGGGGGAGTGTGGCGTGAAGTCAGGGTCTCGCCGGAGGAGCAGCCGTGGAGCGGTGTGTCGCGGTGCCCACCCTGCTTTTGCCAATGGGCTCTTCTCAATTCTGCAAACGACAGGAAAATCGTTGAGATGATCTGTTTCATACTATGCACGATAATTGTCCGTAACAGAAATGCTGCTCTGTGTTTTAACGATAAGCTGATGCTCCTTATCGAGCCTTCCTGAAACTAGTCATCCTTGCTTCAGCTTCAGCTCTGCAACAGGTTCATCCTTGTCAACCAGTTTTTAATTGCAATTGAGAATTAATTCCCATCTGTGCAAGTTCCAAGATGTAAATTAAGTTCCAGTTCTCCGGCTCCTCTCTGGAGGGCTCTTACACTGCACTCGTTTCAGACAGCATCCCCCCTGCGTCTCAGAGAAGTTTCATGCTTTTCAGCTGTATGAAATTTCGTGAAGATGAGAGCAAGTGCAGGTAAAATAATGGTGGTGGTAGTAAAAGACGTTTTCTTCTCCTGGTGTACAGTCCTGTGCAGCCGGGCTTTAAAGCATCTCCACTGAGCAGCAGCGTTGCCATCGGCGAAGCCCCCTCCCCTTCCCACATTTATTTCCATGGTAACCTGGGGAAGGCATTCTGCAGCCTCAAAACTACTTTTGCTCTTTCATCATGCAAGCTGGCATTGTCAGGGGCTGAGTGTATTCCTGCAGCTTTGAATGAACGTAAGAGAGAGGAAAAAAAACCGCTGAATTTGGATGGGCAGTTGTTATTTGGGAGGCCCTACGGCAGGAGAAGGACGGGCAACCTTCAAGTGACCTAGTGTCCGTACATTGCTTAGTAAGGAAAAACCAGTCTTGCTTCATTAATTGATTAACTTGGAGGGTGGGGGGTTATCCGAATTATCCTCCTGCGAAGCGAGCGCGGTGGTGTCCGGGGGGCGAGGGGCAGATGGCTGGCCAGGCTGTGCTGGCGAGCCGCTGGTAAGCTTGCATGCTGTGGTCTGGTGCAAATCTCGCTTTCTGATGGAGTCTTTAATGCCTTTTCAGGTATCGTTCAGAAAATGGTGTCTTAACAGATGCCTGCTCTGTGGCTGTGTAATGCATTTGCCTTGGATTGGTGTAGGAGTGGGGCTGTTTCGCGGCGTTGGGCAGTGCGTGCTCGGTGTGAGCAATTTGGAAGCTGGTAGTAAAGCGTTTGCTGTGTTTCCTGCCGTAATGAGCTGGATTGATTGTATGATTTCTACGGTGCATGCCTTCTGAAATCCGTCTTTATGCAGCGTTTGCGTGTGGATGTTGAGAGGATTTTATTATATTTGAGCAGATTTAAGGCTATCTGGTTGCTCTGTGTGATGAGAGTAGCGTGTGGAACTCGTAGTACTTGGTAAAAGAAAACCAATTGCTTGCAAACAGTATCTGCAAACGGGGAAGAATGGAATGAAGCTGTAAGTAATTATTTTTTACATTTTCTGAAAGCAGGATCCTGATACAAGTGTGGTCCGAAACGTTTCAGTGTCCTTATGTTGTATGGTAAATGGATTGGACAGATTATTATTTTTAATGTTCTGCTGATGTCCGTTTCCGTGTTGTCCGAGTACGTGAAGCACAGTGCAGCAGCAGTGTTGATTAAAATATTTCAGGGGTGCTGCCCTATCAAAGGATTGGATTGCCATTTGATTGCCTTGTCACAATCCAGCAGGATTTTTGTTTTTCCTTCCTTGCATTATTTCATCGGGGAGGGGTAAAAATGTAGCTTTCTTCTACATGTGTCTGAAGTGCGTAATGGCTGTGAAGTCACCATGACAACAGGGGGACCTGGATCAGATTTTCCCTTCACCTCTTTTCTGTTCTGTTGTTTTCTAAATATTTGTTATTTATGCATACTCTGAGATGTTTGAGGGAGTATCGTACAGCTCCTGTCGGTATGGGACTTTTAATGATACTCGGCTCTTACAGTAGATCATGTCTGCAGGGTTTCCTCTGATTAAGCACAGTCCAGTGTATATAATTTGCTGTGGGATCCGACCAAGGACGTGCGCACCTCCAGCAGGAACCAAGGGTCTGCCTTTCCTGCGAGTCCGCTGTTGGGGCCATGAAAACTTCTGCTGAGCTCTTGCGTGGTCCTGGGGCTTCCTCCCTTCTCGTGCCATTGCCGTGTGGGAGGTGGAGCCTGGGGACGTCGGGAAGTTGCGTACGAGCTAAGCTGTAAGAGCATCGTTGTTCGGGCACGGCTGGAGTTTGGGGCAAGCTCAGGGATGGGAAGAAAAAAGTCTGATCGTGGTCAAGAAACGGATTCCGCCCTGCTTTGTGAAGGGGTGCTGGATGCACCTCCCGGGTAGGAAGAGGGTGGAGGGTGTTGTGAGGTGTGGTGCTGGCCATTCCTTCCCACTCGTTGAGACTTACTAAAGGTGCGCTGCCTGGGGTGGATCAAGATTTCTGTTCCGTTCCCCCCTCGCTCTGAGACACTCAAATTTCACCCCTTGCAGATTTTTCCAGCCTGCCAAGGGTTAGACGGCACAGCTCTTGTGAAGCGCTGGCCCTGTTCCGAGGGCAACGAGAGGCTCACTGGGTTGGAGAGGGGGAGCGTGCGAGGAAGGCTGTGGCTGCAGCATGGTGGTGGAGAGGCTTCGTTGGGGAGCAGTGATGGAAGAGCATCTGGCTTCTGGCCTCCGCTCCCACCGCGGCAGGCACCTGCGTGGAGTTAGACGGGTGCTTACTTTGTCATTAATGTTCTGGAGCGACCCAACTCGGGAATCTTTTAGGTGAGTAGTTACTTTGGGGAGCAGACATCGTACCTGGAAATCTCTCCCTAGCGCTATCTTCAGCCTCGTCTCGGAAGGGCTTGTAGGGTGGGAGGGAAGGTGTTTGTTTCATACTTGTAGCAGCAACCTGTGTAATTTGTAGTGATTTTAGTGGAATAACGGGCAGTAGTAAATGTTCTGTGGAGGTGACCTTTCAGTGTCAACAGAGGAGGGTAGTTATATACCTCGAAGTTGTCATCATACTTCCTCATGGAAATAAAACCCACTCTAATTTGGTTAAATGGAAGTAAAAATCACTGCAGCTGTCACTTGTGCCTGTGTAAACCTGGAGGAGTAGTATCTGTGGCATCTTCTGAGAAGATACAGATTTACTTGCCCTTGTGGCAGAGTTGTGAGCGTCTTTCGGTATTGAGGCAGCTGAAAAGCAAATACAACATGACAGTGACGTTTGTCTTATTACCCTGCATGCTTGACCTCAGAAAGTGAAGAACCGGGCATTTTCCTCTCCGCTCCCATCAACCTGATGTTTTACTTCCTGCCACATGATACAATCACATTTTTTAATTTGGAAAAGTGTCCAGTCTAATGCTGGAGCTGAAGTTCCAGGTAATGTTTAACAGGGATTTTCTGGAGCTGGGTAGGATTGTGTCCTTTGAACAACCAGATGTCTACGTGACACGGCCTATTTCCCCTTCTTCTTCATGTTACCTGATGCTATCATTACCATTATAGCAACTGTGCAGAAAATCCCATCCTTTGGAAATTCATCTCTGAGTATCTGAGAAAAGATTTCGTTTGAGCCAGAGGCTCAAAACAGCGACATAAATCAGTGATGAGAACAACAGGTAGGAGCAACAGTCTGGTGGAGTTAGGTTAGACAGATTTTTGTGGTTACATACCTTGCTTTCAAGATCCTTAAAATTAGGAAACGTACCATAAATGCAAGAGGAAAGAACTTGAAAGTCATGAATTCAGGAGTAGTTAAAAAACAAACCACCACCACCCCCGCCCAAGAAAAAGTAAACCAACCCAACCAACAACCACAAACAACAAAACCAAACCCCTCTTATTCCCAGGGTTTGAGCCGAGCTTGGTGCTGTAGGGAAATCCAAACCAAAAGAATCCCTGTAGATGTGTGAAGGTCCAGTGGGGGTAGGATGGATTGGCAAGGAAGATGGCCTTACAGCGTTCTTGGTGCTTAAGGGTCCTGGAGGTTGAAATTATGCTTTCTACTCCATCTGATGTTAGCAGTAGTGCTTTAAGGGCCCACTGACACTCACCTCAAATCAGGGTGTGTGTATTTTTTTTTTCCTATTAATTTTGTCCATTTGTAAGTGGGGAAAGGAAGGACTTGGTTTCAGTCCTACGGAATCAGATCATATGCATTTGCAGTATTTCATTAGGAACAACACAGTTTTGCTGTGCATCAGAGACTGGTGCTAGCTTGCAGTTTAATCCCTCTTCTTGGTCTTTCCCATACGTGGAGAGTGTTGGCGTATGGGCTGCCATGACAAACTGCATCCAAGGTCCGGAAATTGTTTCCAACTTACAGCTCCCTTCCCCCATCTCTCCAAAAACGTGAAGAATTCACCACAGAGGATAAATTCACAATTCATTGTTAAAATCAAATCCTGTTTTTATAGAGCTATTGTTCTTTGCCTTCACCCAAAAACCCAAAGTTTCTGCATTTGCAAGTTCTAACAGGAAACCAAAATTGAGCATTTTCACTTAAGCATGGGATCAGCTCAAGTTTCATTTCCCCTATAAATGCAGATGTGGCATTAAAACGTACTTGCCACAAAAATGATAGAGGTCTGGAGAAAACGCTTCGCTGCAAAAGCTCGAGGTCTCAACCTCTTTGGTTATCAAAGACAAGCTGGTTTTAACCTGGGCTACATTTATTGAGGGATTATCCAAAATGCCATGGTCTGAGAAGGTGGGAAGATGAAATTGTGTTTAATTTTACATCTAAAGGTGACTTTGTTTTTAAGAAGAAGGAAAAGTATCAGGTTTTGGGCAGTTCTTTTGATACTGCTGATTCCCAGGGAAAGTATTTTGTTGCAGAACAAGAGGTTTCTATGTTTTTTCCCATGGTATTAGGCAAAAATAATTGAGATGCAGTGATTCTGCTTAGTGGGCAGTTGAATTGCTTTAAACCACATGATTCCCAGGGCTCTGCAGAGCGCAGGACCTGTCAGAATAGCTGCCTTATCTGTTGTACCACGGCAGGAGACGTCTTGGAGCCCAGCTCCACTTTCTGCTGGCTGTGGTCTCGCTGGGTTCCACCCAAACCTCAGCCTGCTTTCACACCACTGCCCCATCCATGGGATGAGCTGAATCAATTCAGGGTTGGGTCAGTTTGTTGACTTGGCAAAAACCTTCTGACTGAGAACAATACAGTGTCTGTGGTTGGGGGAGCAGGGCAGGAGGACTCCTTCAGCTGGAGGAGGTTAAAACTGCGCCGTTGGTCCCACCGTCTGTAGCTCGTGCCTGTGTGGCATCCTGTCCGTTAGCACAGGATTTGCCATTTGTTGCTGCTGTTGGACGTTTGGTCTGGTTTGTTAAAATGTCCTTTTTCGGAAACATTGCCATGAGAAGCAGAATGAGTGGCAGCTGGCATGGAGTTGAAGTCCTGGCATGGAAATAGATAGGACACGCAGAGGGCGAACAGAGCTCCCGGGCTAATCCTGCGAGGTGCTGAGTTCCCCTTCCCAAGGCGCTGCCCAGTGCTCTCGCGTTCCCCCTGGGCAGCCTGGGTGGCTTCAGGGCTGGGCCCTTCAAGAGTTAAATGTGCAGAAGTACTAATGAGTGAGTATTTAGGTCATGGAGGAGGGAGGCTGGAGGGAGACTGAACATTGCTGACAGCTGGTGGCTTTCGTGTTGGTAGTAGGCTGGAGAATCGCTTCTGTCTGGCACTGACACTGGATTCGGAGTTTCTAATTGTACTTTCTGTTGCGTCTGCGTTCTTAGTTGCGTTTCTGTTGCTTTGCCAGAGGTGAGGGGTGCAATGGGGCTCTCAATGGGCTTTCGAGAACCATTACTTGTCTCTTCCATCGTGTCCTACAGCCCCCGTCAGAGCTGGCTTCCTAACATTAGTAGATGTTTTGAAGATTAACAGCAGGTAATTTGCTATCTTTTCTGAGGCAATGTTTACAAAATTCAGTGTCTTACTGACTTTCTGTAGGGCTCTGACCCAGAAACCGCTTCTTCACCAGATGGGTGGTCCCGGCTTTGGAAGCTGTGGGTGCGCGTTGTGACTGTAGTCCTGCGAGCAGTCTCCCCAGGAGCCACGGGATTACTCACGCGCCTGGCCGTGTCCACGTTCAGGCTTGAAAAACTTTGAATTTCACATGCTGGGTAAGGTCTGCAGGAGTCAGGTCTGGCCTGTGGTGTCGTCTCCCTGCTCTGGGCCAGACGCACGCTAGAAGCTCGGTCTGACCCTGCTTACCTCCAGCTCTGCCAGTGCGAAGCAGTTCTTCTCCGGGAGACGTTCGTCCAAGCACAGCCACCCCGATACGGCTGGGAGAGAAGAGAACTTGGATTAGCACAGGGTTTTTAATAGTGTGGTGAGAAGGGCTTGGGTGTCAGTGGTTTGTAGAGGAATCCACTGAATAAAGCTTGCTGAAAATGCCACGTTAATAGGACTTCTTTTCTTTTATGGTTAGTGTCTGTACCTACATGGGAGAAGTAGGGTGGGGATGAGTAAGGGACGCTGAAACTCTCCCTGCTGTCGCAGGAAAGTGACCCTGTTTGGAAAGGGCGAGGTTCAGTTCTGTAGATCGGTTTATGTCATGCCTTTGGTCATGGTGCTAGAGTTTGTGAATTGTCGTTCAGTGACAAGAACTCTGGGAATGAGTTTGTTTTATCAATGGACCGGGTGTTTCTGGTTTGTTTCTTGTCTGCTGCAGGAGGGGATTATCTGTATTTTGGAAGGAATTGGGTTTTTGTGCTTGGCACTGTTGGGAATTGCTCAAACTACGCTATGATCTTCAATGTTGATAGGAAATGAAAAGCAGCTTTAATATAGGTATAAACCCTGGGTAGCCCCCACACCCCCTGCACTCATAATTAGGAAAGTAACTTTAAAATGTCAGGGAAAGACAGGCGAACATTCTCATTAATATTGTATTTTCTCCTGGTTTCTTATATTTCCAGGGAAGTGGAATTACATGCTTTTTTTAAACTTTAAGATCAAAACAGGTAGCATATACTTTGCTGCGTACAATGGAACTGTCAAGTCTTCCTACTTTCCCAGTAATTTTGTTTGGCAGTGATTTTTAGCATGGGTAGATCAAGGCCGGGGCATTGCTGCCAAGATTAAACGGCGGCATCTTTGCAATTGAGAAGTCGAAATGTTCACAAAATTCAAATGTAGCTGTATCTAGTGCTCTTGAAACAAAGAGCTTTCAGAGAATATCTGTGGCCTTGATTTGAAAGATTGGTCTGTCTTTTACAGGAAAAGAAGCCATTTCTGCCATGTGCATTTTCTAAGCAGCAGTCTCTTCTGCCTGTTCTGAGCAGGGTATTCTGATGGCAACGTCTCATTAACTTTTTTCTATTATTTTTCAAAAAGTAGAATCTGACAGTCTGGTGCCCTGAAGCGTTCAGTTAACAGCAAATGATAATCCTCATTTATTCCTGCACTTGTCGCATGTCGAGTGCCCGAAGTACAGCGGTTTGGATGAATGTTCGTTTTTGTGCTGAGGCAGGGTGAGAGAAGACTAAGAGAATATTTCAAAGCAGGGAAAATCCTGGGGTTTTTTCTTCATCCTTATGTACTTGGAAACCAACTAAAGAGCGCTCTCAAATAGTATGTGGATCTGTTTATTAAATGAACGTGAAATGGGCTTATATCTAAGCTACTTAATTAAATCCAGGGGGAACATGCAAGTTTTTGAGGCTACGCATTTGCTGCCAGTTTGACACATGCGCAGAGAGAAGGGATGAACGCTGTGGGGTCGGGCAGCAATGTGGGACACTGGGTGGTTTGGGAGGAGTGCTAGCAGGTAAGTGATTGGGAGAAAGTTGTCTTGACCTTAAAAAAAAATACATATATATTTAAAAAGATCAGAAGAAAAGCATTGAAGAAAATGAAGCTATGCATATTGGGAACTTCCTACAGACAGATTTTCTGCTTAAAATAGTGGTGTCCAACATTTGGTTTATGTATTGGCTCAGTTAATGAATGGAGTGAACAGAGGAAAACTGGTATGTGCTCTCTTCGTTGACTTCAGCTTCATTTAAAAATATTTTTTTGCTAGATTGTGTTGTCTCCATGATGGTTTTAAGGAATTCTTCAGAATAACCGATTGAGAGCCTACGTTTAAAGTGGGTAAGGTTTTCATCCTTGCATAATTTATATCGTATGTATGGATCAAAACCCACTGTTCCATGGACAAAAAGATAGTTGTGCTGTGCAAATGAAGAGTTGTCCTGCTGAAAGCAATGGCAGCTGCCCTCCTACCCCCGTTCCCATAACCTGTGGTGTGTGCCCGTGTGGGGTGTTGGGAGCTCAGCTGAGGAAAGCGGAGAAAGGGGAAGTGAGGACCAAGAACACAAGCTGAACATCTCACCGAGCTATCAACGTGGTATTCAGCGGTGAGGCAAAAAGAAGACATTACATCTACGGGTGAGAGAATCATTCCTCTGATGGATGTGGACAGATCCATTGCTACAAGTAAAGTAGCTCCCAGTGATACTGCAAATTATAATTAGGAGAAGAAATAGAAGCGTATTCAGTATGTGAAATGCGGCAGGTGTGACCATCGGTTCTCTTTAATGTGGAGGAGGTTTGCCACCAACAAAAGGAGTCTCGGACAGGACCTGCAGTAGTTGAAATGTTTTTCCACCAGCAGGTCTAGCTGGTAGTTATTGCAGGGCTACCGGCTGCGAACAGCAAGACTGCGTTAGCCCGAAGCGGGTTCCGTGCTGGCACGTCTGCCGAGCTTATGGGTTAAAATTTTGACAAGGGAAGTGAAAGCGTAGGAAGAATTCAGATGTGTCTTCTGGAGAGATGAGTTAAAAATACCTTTGCCATGGGTTTAGTTGTAATAATAATGAGAATTAGACTGATATGAGTGAGTGGACTAATGATAGCAACCTAAGGATACCAGATTTCATACAGTTTCATTAAGCCCTGGGCAATCTAGTGCCCTTCATAATGAGTTTTCCACCCGAGTACTTACTCTTTCTGAGCACAGCTATGCGTGATGTGGGCAACTGGGTTTTGCAAATCAGTACTGTTGTTTCATGCAATGATAAAATATTGCTTGCTTGTTTATCCTTCACTGATCATACCACTATGAATACTTTCTTTGGTGGTATAGGTTACGTGCCTTTCAAGCTTGGTAATGACATTGTCTTCACTGTGTGGTGGAATTTAAGCCGTTGTCCACCCGGTGAGGACTGGTGTCTGCTGATGAATGGCTGCATTCTCTGGTGCTCAAACTCGCTCCAGTTCATCTGTGAAGAATTGGATTTTGGATGTTAATTATCCAGACAAATCAGCAATTGGCTTAAAGCATTGTTAAGGACAAAGCGAAGAATAAATAGCTTCTGCAGAATATGGCATTGTGAATGGCGCTGATCCTATCTGCTGCAATTTGTCTGCCTTTGAAAGCATGGTGCAGAAAGAGGAGCATGGCTTTTGGAGATAATTACCCATAGCGAATATGAATACTAGCCTGTTTCTTCCTTGCTATTAAAATACAAAAGAAAAAACTGTCATGTGCTTCTGTAAAAATAAACAAACAAACCCACGCTAATTAAAACTTGGCCTGAATCCTGCAGTCCTCAGAAGGGTCACTGATGTCAGTGTTTGTGTTCGTGGTTTTGTGCTGTACGGGAAGGGCTGGCGAGGTGCTCAGACCTGTGCTGAAGTGAGCTGCGTGGTGGAACAAGTTTGGGAGTCGATTCGTGTCGGACTGGGGGGATGGCTGGCTGTAGGCGTGTGTGCACACATAGTGTTTAAGCTGGGGTTAACAACGGCAGTGAGCCCCGCACGGGGATTTGTTCTGATGGTGAGAGAGGAGGTGAGTGCGCGTACAAAGTGGGGGTTTGACCTGAGAAATGCCACGCTGTGCTGCTGCGTGCCGAGTGAAGGCGCGTTTTCTACCGTAACGACAACTTCGAAAGTTTACTCATCCAAGAAATGCGTGTGAATGGTCGTGCGACACGTGCAGCATCTTGAAACCTATTTCACCATTACCCTTTACGGTGCGATAGCCGAAGATTAGGGCCCGGATTATTGTGGGATGCCTGTCTGCCAAGCCGCCTTGCTGCCCATGTTGTCTTGCACTATCTGATCTGCTCCCTTGTCCGAGTACCTACACAGTAAAGTGGATTTAGAAATAGCGAAGCGTTGATTCTCTTTGATTGTGGATGAGTGCTGCTTATGGCAGTTCGATTTTTGCTTCATGAGGCTTCGCTCTGTCAAGTTCTTAAAAGAAATTCTCGTTTTTATTGGAAATTAGAGCATTTGAAAAATCTCCAGGAGTGATTTCCATCCCTCCCTCCCAATTTTAACCTCGGAGTCAAGTGAGAAAAGAGGATTAAATGCAGCTTCTGCAGTGCAAGGTACAGAATCCTTTTGTGCTGTAAGACCTTGGATCTCTTCTCAGGCAGCCGGAAAATGTGAATTGCAGCAGTTACGGGACCAGTACTGGCCTTTGATACACTCCTATTGAAGTTTGTGGGTTTGGGGGGGTTGTGTTATGTGAGGTTTGGTTTTTTTTTCCCTGTTCTTTTTCATTTGTCCTAAATTAAGGAAAGCGCTAAACCAAAATAAGAATTTCAACCTTTTCAGAATCCGGGAATGCAACGGTTTGCAATCAAATCATGGCAGAACAGTAAGGTACCATCTATCAGCTCAGATCCTGAGTGGTTAACGTGTCAGCTCTTAGCCTGCCCCAATTTTGAGACAAAATGTGTCAGTCTGAGGTTTCTTTTTCCCTGTGATCACACAGGCGGTGACGGCAGGCCTTCTGAGGAGGCAGTAATTTGCTGAGCTGCAGTAACGAGGGGTGCCGAGTTCACCCGAGTTCCGCCTGGAGCCGGCGTCGGAGGGCGAAGGCAGGCGGTTGCTTTTCTTGGGCCGAAAGGTTTACAGGCATTTCTTCCCATTGCCAACTTGTGCAGCACTGGTTGCTGATAACTGTCTTGTGATGCAGTGTTGGGTGGAATATGGATTTGTACATAATGAAAATTGAATGAAAAAATTACGATACCTGGTACCACACCGGGGTGACTGCATCTCTGTGAAATGGTGCAAAGTGCCACCCACGGGCAAATTAAAATACTGATTTCTATAACCTCTTGCGGAGGAAAATAAAGGCCGTCAAGGAAGGTGAAACAGGAGCAGAGTATTTCAGTGTGTTGCTGGTGCTTCCCTACTCATGCCCCTCTCTTGGTCACCTGTTGACCTGCCTTCTCCTCAGTCTGATCGCTGGTTACACCTTGCAGTTATTCACTGTTTGACAGGGTGGCTCTCATCGTAGTGTCTGAGTGTTTCCAATGCATCATCTGCTTATTTCAGAGAGTTCCCAACTTTGTGGGCTCCTTCCTGCATCAAACAAGGAAAAATTAGACATGGGGGGAAAAAATGACCTGCGGTTCAAGCTCGAATAAATGTCTAGACCTGTTCACTCCAGATTCTGCCTGCCGTTCCCACTGACCCCAGGTCCCTGGGAGGAACACATGGCCGAGTGATGGACCTGGGCTTCCCTCCCCAGCACAGCCCAAGCGCTGTGTGTGGCTCCATGAGTCAGACGAGGGGGGAAGAAGGATCCTGGCTGGGTCCTCTGTGCTGGCTGCTGCACGGGTGCCAAGGGACGGGTTGCACGGTGGGCGTAGTCTGGTCAGGCTGGCTCCCAAAGGCTTCTGCGAGTGCTGCTCCTATGGCTTTGGTCTGTCCCAGGTAGGGTTTGGGTCCCAAGAGCAGGGCTTTCTGGGCTTTTATCTGTCTGTGAAATGTGACTGAGCATCTGTGGCGTGACGTTAATAATGATGGTAATGAGGGGCTTGCAGCGTGGTGTATTTCCCGGGGAGAGCAGAGACTCCTGCCCCACCGTTCCCGGTCCCTGGTGCCCGGGTGGTGGTGAATCTCGACAGATTTGTTTGGATCCTCTTTGAACGCCACAACTACT
>Ga0065711_1038006_pt1 | contig 19250 bp, 13 predicted proteins | sample Hoacrofraction12_FD_59098 | JGI IMG/M metagenome (GOLD analysis project Ga0065711, IMG submission 59098) | Hoatzin crop microbial communities from Cojedes, Venezuela - Epithelial fraction 12 v2 (version 2) | ecosystem: Host-associated > Birds > Digestive system > Esophagus > Crop | place...
GGGGGGGGGGGGGGCAGATGCTAGCAAACCAGTCCAGTCATGCCAATATCCCAGCCCGTTTCTAGTTACTTGTCAGAGGTGATGGATCATTCCAGTGGCAATGGAGAATGGGGACATGCCAGCCAGGTAAGTTGCATGGTGCTTGCTTTAAAGAAGTCCTGTTAGGACCCAGGTATTTTTCATTCTCCTGTCCTGTTTTGAGATGTAAGTCAATGGGCAGAGAAGGCAGGAAGGAATTTCCTTGTTGTCATATAGATGATTCATGACTCCTTGCTCTTTAAAGCTAGACTTGACCCCTAAAACAGAGAGAATATTAAGCTTGATGGGCAAATTATCTAAGCTGTCATGTCGTGCTGTTCAAAGATAGGAATTTGCTAGTACTTTCAAGCGCAGAAACATCTGCAAAAGTGGGTGGAAGGAAAGTGCTTTGGGTGCACAGATAATTACTGGGATTGTTACATGATAGATGAGGTTATTTTCTCAGTTCTGTGCATGCAGTTCATAATGACTCTGTCCCCATGAAGTAATGCAGCATCCAATTGCTGCCTGACTGTCAGCCAGAAGATTCAATGGCCTTTTCACTACAGAGAGGAAAATAAGGAATTGTTTAGTCAACATTAATTCCCTCTTCCATGGCCTGTAAAAGATAAGGATCAAGGCCTACAATTCCTGCTTATAAGATAGAGTAAGTGCTGGATAAGATTTAGGAGCCTACACACCTTTGTGATTCCAGTGTGTCACTCTTCACATCAGTCCATATACACTTCAATTACAAGGAGGGATTTTTTTCTTTTTTTCCAGACATGTTTTGGTTTGGATGCTGAACCTGAAATACTTCAAAAAAATGATGTGACAACAATATAAAATGTTTTAATTAATTTGGTGCTAAATGGAAGGACACACATATGCAGTGTTCTCCAAATCCATAACAAGGGAGGAAAAACTAAGAGAATTTTTTCTCCATCGTACATCAACATTTTAAGTTCATCGTCCTTGACTTTGTTAAAACACTTTCTATCTTCTGTTACCTTACTTTTATGCTTGGAATAAGGCCATATTTCTGAAATTCATGTGGATAATGTTACTGAGTACACTCAGTGTGAGTGGAGAGCATAATAGCAAACTATAAAAGTAGGTCTGTTTATATGAGTTATGTCATTGTACTCATTCTGGAGGATACTACCTGCTCTAGAGTATATTACACTGCTGAACGTATTTGGGCCCACTGAAGGTTACAGAGTGCTTGTTCTCCTCCATCTTGTTCTGTTGAGCTGGGTAGTGGCTGTTCCACTCTGAGAGAAAGGGAACATAATTTTTCAGAGAATGAGGTTTAGTGCACAAATATGCCAGCACACCAACATTTAACACATACATGTAGTTGAGTATAAATTCATTTGGCTTACCATGGATTTACCAAGGATAAATTGCGCCACACTAACCTGATCACCTACTACAACAAAATAATATTTTCTGTCTACATGAGGACTTGGACTTCTACAAAGTATTCAATACTGTTTCCCACAGTCTACATCTAGACAAATTGGCAAGACACAGACCGGATGGGTGGTCTGCAAGATGGGTTGGAAATCAGCTAACAGGCCTCATTGAGGGTGGTGATCAATGGTTTTTACTCAGGCTGGCAGCCTGTCACAAGTGGCATCCCCCAGGGATCAATACAGGGCCCCACACTGTTCAACATCTACATAAATACTCTGGAGGATGGGATTAAAATCCCCCTCACCAAGCTTGTTGGTGACACAAAACTGGGTGGTGAGAAGGACCCATCAGAAGTGAGAGCCATCTTACAGAGAGACCTGGGTAGGCAAGCAACAATTGTATGAGGTTTAACAAAAAGCAGCACAAGGTCCTGCACCAGGGATGACAAAACCAAAGAGCGCAGTACAGGCAGGGACCTGTGTGGCTGGGAAGGGACTTGGGAGGTCCTGATGGACAGTAAGCTCAACAGGAGTCAGCGGTGCGCAGCTGCAGCAACAAAGGTAAATTGGATCCTGGGCTGTATCCGCAGGGGCATTACTAGCAGAGGTAGAGACATCATTATCCCATTCTACTCAGCACTTGTCAGGCTGCACCTGGAGCACTGTGTCCAATTCTGGTCCCCTCAATTCAAGAAAGACATGGATAGGCTGGAGAAGTCGAAAGGAGGGCCACTCAGATGATCAAAGGGCTGGAGAACCTGCCTTGTGAAGAAAGACTGAAGGAGTTAGGTCCACTCTCCCTGGAGAAGACAAAGCTCAGCGGGAACCTCATCACAGAATTCCAGTACTTAAAGGACAGCTACAGAGAAGACAGAGGCTGCCTCTTCACAAGAAACCACATGGAGAAGACAAAGGGCAAAGGGTAAATGTGGCACGAGGAAAGGATTCATCTTGATACAAGAAATAATTTTTTTTACAGTGAGAACAACCAACCACTGGAACAACAGCCCCAGGGATATTGTGGAGTCCCCATCCCTGGAGATTTTCAAGACATGACTGGATAGGGTACTGGATATTCTCATCTAGACTCCCTTTGTCATGAAAAGTTGGACGAAGTGATCTTTTGAGGTCTTTTCCAATCTGGGCTGTTCTATGTTCTATGATTCTTTGAAATACAACAGGAGGATAGGGTCTAGCATGTTAATAACAACATTCATCAGTTTCACAGAAAATTCAACTCAATTAACACTTTGCACGAAGTTTCATAATCAGCTTGGACTCTTGTACAGTGGTTTTCATCTCCAGGTCATTAGTGCTATTAGAAACTGCTTTAGAACACCAAACAATCCTTGTTTGCAGTAGAACTCCCATATGTCCTTGACTTAGAACCCATGCCTTCTCTTGCCACTTTTCTCATTTAAGTTACATCATTTTGACTAGGACCGAGTTATGTATAATATATATAAATATAACACTGCCAAGAGATCAGGCTGTTTGCACTGGAATCATAATAACCACAAACCTGTTGTGAGACTTTAAGAAAATCCCTTCTCTCCTACTTCTTCACCAAGCCTAGAAGACCTTGCCTGGTACTGTGTATTGCTTTAGCATCCAGTACTAGGCTGAGCTAGATTTTCTAGATGCTTTTCTGCAGTTCTTCATGGGACTATTTGTTGATGTCCACAGTTGTACCAGTTTACAGCCTCTGGGAAGCATTTTCAGCATACCTTGTAAATCACAAGCATTTTCCAGTTCTTCCTGGAGAGAAATCTTTCAGATTTTAAAAAAAACTTTGTATGTCTCTTCCTGTAAGAGGACACAAGCCATCATTGTTCAATGCACTGGGATGGACTGGGGATCCTGGTGTAATTTTGGTTTTGCCAGGGTGTAATTGTCACTGCACCTTGTTTACTCCCACCCCTTTGAACAGACAACCCAAACAAAAGAAACAGCTCATCTATGATTGATTGTGGTTGAGATCTGCCTTTACACAAAGTAACAGAAAGAAAGAGCAGGTTTATATTACATTCAGCATTATCTCTTGCCTCTTAAGGTCCAGAGGAACAAGGTTTTTATGTTTTCTCCCATTGGTATTGCTTAGGAATAATTCCCTAAAATTTCGCAGGTCAGAGATATATTTGAACGCTAAAGTCACTGCACGTTCAGTAGGATGTCCTTGAATGTACAGTTCTCTGCCTATTTTGCATTAAGTCCCCACCAGGATGCCCACAAGTGCAAAATTGCCTCCTCCACTTCGGAAATGGAGTGCTTGGAATTAACTAAAGGCCAGATACAACAAGTTTAACTAGGAATGCTCATATGATTTAAATTTCTGTCCTGTTTATGTTCAGATATGAATAAATCATAAATTTCTTAGCATAATAAATCCTAAATGGAAGCACAATTTGCCTCTTTAAATCTATGGGCATCCTTTCGGATCAGAAGAAAATCTGCCTGCGGAAACTTTGCCTGAAACCTGCATGACTCAAAAGCTTTTACTTGCTATGCACCTCATGCACAGAATTGCCTTCTGCTGAGAAGTACAAGGAGCACAGACTGTATCTGTTTTTAAATCATTTGATATCACTTGCATTGTTCAAAAAGATTTTATGACATGTCCTTTTGCTCTGGTAATGATTTGTTATTCTATTGTGTTTCATTAAGCTATTATTTGTAAAGTGTTTTGTGATGCATTGCATGAAAGCTGCTATATAAGCAATTTTATGTGCTGTAATGACAATTCAGGTATCAACAGGCAAGGAGTAATGATGCTAATTATTCAATAAAATTGTTCCTTTCTTTAAGTCCTTTGTTTAGAGGGGGGGTGAATTAAAATGAGTGAGTAGATGTTGTACATAATACGTGTAAGCATTTCCGCTGATGGAAGATACAAGAGGAGATCAAAGAACATGAAAACTCCAAATATTATCTATTTGAATGTGGCTACTATATGTCATGTAACTTACTCTATAAAATAGGACAGTACAAGCTACAGAGTAAAACTAATAACACATCAAATAATCCATTTTCCAAATATGGAAAAAAGGTAAAAAATGCATCCTTTATCATCTTCACCACCAACTCTAACCTGCAGCAGGTTTGCTGAATTGGACTGTACTATTCTATACGTTTCAGTAGGAGGCACATGTCTACTGAATCTAGTTCTGTTCCAAGTGGTCTGCTGGAAGAAATGTTCCCCCGCTAAAGAAAAGGTAGCTACTGGGTTAAAAATGTTCAAGAAGTTTCCTGTCTCCAGGATGGGGACAGTCTCTCTAGGACCAATTAGGACATTGTAATGCATAATCTAGACAATCCTTGTGTTTCTAGCTTCATAAGCAGGCTTGACTTCTGTAACATCTGCTGTTTAGTCCAGATTTTAGGCCTCTTTCTAGGAGCTTCTGCCAATCCTGAGCAAGTGAATACTTACTGGCCTAGAACCAGCATAGCACCTCCATATTACATAACATGTATAATAACTGAAAATATCAAGTGCTACCCAAATAGAAAGTGATGTATGATTTTTTTACTTCTGCTCTGTTTGAGGTAAAGGATGCTCCAACCCCAATGTGCTGTTGTTCATCCTTGATGGTGAAAAATTCAATGTCTATTAGATCATATCTTCCTAGAGAATATGATTGTTTAATGTTTATTAATAATTGATGTATTAGTTTGTTTCATTGGCTTGATCTGTGTAAGTGAAGGTCTTCTTGTTTCATATGAAAGAGTGCCCATCTAGCCACAGGCACCTGACAGAGCAAATGACCTCCACTTGCCACATAAGAAACAATTTACAAGATTAGGAGTAAAATAAACAGTCCTCCAACAGCCCAAAACTGGATCTACATGCTTTTTGCCCTATAATTTCACCTAAGAATCTAGATACTCACCAACCTCATGTCAGAGGAGCTCATACACATTTCAGTACAGAAAGAAAGTACACAACAGAAAACATTTCACTGTGAGGGCAGTCAAACACTGGAACAAGTTGCCTAGGGAGGATGTGTAGTCTTCATCCCTGAAGATAAAGACCAACCAGACACAGTCCTGGGCAACCTCCTGTATCTGACCCTGATTCAGCTAAGGGGCCAGCCTAGAAGATCTCAAGAAGCCCCTTCCAATCTAACCATTCTGTGATTCTGTGAAATACCACTTGAAGGATCATAGCCTTCAATGACCTGAAATCAGTAATGGGCTGTGGGGTGCCCAGGATTCTCACAGGTCACACCTTTAGATTATGGAATGTTCTGGTTTAACCCCGGTAGGCAGCTAAGCACCACAGACACTCGCTTACTCCACTGCCCAGTGGGATGGGGAAGAGAACTGGAAGGGTAAAAGTGTGAAGTCTCGTGCGATGAGACAAAGATAGTTAAATACAGGTAAAGACAGAAAATGACATTATTTTACAAAAGGAGGGGGAAAAAGACAAAAAAATAAAGAGAAAAAAAACCCACAACAAAACAAAACAATAAAAAGCAAGTGATGTAAAAAAACCCAGTTGCTTTCCACCAACTGACTGATGGCCAGCTAGTCACTAAGCACAGGCAGCCCTGGATAACCTGCATCCCCAACCTAGTTTTATGGCTGAGAACAATGTCATATGGTGTGGAATATCCCTTTGGTCCATTGGGGTCAGCTGTCCCAGTTGCATCCCTGCATAAATTCTCGTGCACCCCCAGCCTACTCACTGGTGAGGTGGTGTGAGGAGCAGAAAAGGCCTTGACTCTGTGTAAGCACTGCTCAGCAATAACTGAAACATCAGTGTATTATCACCAATGTTTTTATCACATATCCAGAGCATAGCCACATACAAGCTACTATGAAGAAATTCAAATCTATCCCAGCCAAAACCAGTAATGCAGATTTCTTTAAACGTTTAGATGACATGGATTTAGGATCCCAATGTCTGGCACTTCATTTTAAAAAGACTTGGAAGGAGAAACAACCTCTTTTTTCCTCATTTTCAACCTGGAATGAGTTCTACATATATTGTTTCTTTAGATGAGAAAGTAAACATCACTCCCACACTGAATCAACAACCTCCTTTGTGTTCCCATTCCCCTGTGCTAAGCTTTTCCCCATGGTGATCTCTTTTAAGGCAGATGAATCTACTCTATAGCAGGACAAAGGACAAAAAACTTTCAGAAGCAAGTAGGAGTCCCCATTCCTGCTATTGCTTTACCCCATCGCACTAAAGTCCTCCACAGAAAAGAAATGTTTGCAAAGAAGATCCTGTTGTGCTGACTGCTATACCACGTCCCAGACTGCCACTAGGATTAGGCAGGTGGAGAAAACATGAAACCATCTCTTTGTTGAAACACGGACTGCAGCTTTACAAAGCCCAAAACTGTGTAAGTCAAATGCCTCCTCATGGCTGCAGGGCCATGAACCAAAGCATGACCTGGTTACTAATACAACCAGATAATTGTTCCCTGGTGGTTAATGTGTATTCATTATAATATGTATCTAATGCAAATTATTCATTTTAACTGTGTTCTCACCTCCCTACGCACACTTAACTCCCATTGACAGGGACATCAGAACAGACCCCCTCTGCTTTCATTTATTAGCAAGTGTTACAAGGATTATTCTAGTAGAGGAAGGTTTTGGGCACTCTGCAACGATGTGTCTGACTCATCCCCTATTGCAGCAAGTAGGGAGGGTTATTTTCACAGTGTTGCTATGAAAAAGCGTGTGGAAAAAGTAATTCTTCAAAGAGCTGCTTTCTGTGGAAAGTCATTGCTAATTAGGCGGTATGTGGGTGTCATTTGGGTCTCTGTAAACTATAGGTCATGCCAATATTTGAATCCTCTGAAGAATTTAACAAAATTAGAGGAAAATAATTAGCATTTCACCTTTCATGGGGAAATTGTGATTAACTATGAACTAACATTTTTTAATGATTTTCAGGTTTTCTAGAATTACTGAGTTCATTGCTGCTTTCAAAGCTGTGTTCTTAATGACAACCAGAGGGCATGTGGAAGTCTGATTGACTATCACAAAGTGTCTCCATCTCTTTGATCCATACAATTATTGTTATCACCTCTTTATACAGAAACACTGTCTACACCCACCTGAGATCTGGACCATACTGTGCTAAGTTCTGCATCTCAGTAGGGAAAGGCACAGTGCCCTGTCTAACCTAAAAAAACTGAGAAGGAAATCAGAAACATTAACTGTTTTGTAAAGAGTTGCTTCACATAATAAAGCAGACTCAGGACTACAGGCTTGAAGCTATCAGGCTGACACCACTAATTCTCCTGACTAGAAATGTAAAGAGTATCTTACTCTCTTCCTGGTGGGTTTTAAAGAGATGAATACCAGGATGTCACACCGCTCCTTTCAAATGGAGATACCCAGTCCACTCAGAGGCAGTGAATACAGCAGGAGACAGGTATGTGAGTAAACTCTAAACCAGATAACTGAAGTACTAACTACAGTGTAGTCATAACACAAACCCCCTGGGACTCTGGAGACCTCTTGTGCTAAGCTCCTTGATGCTATGTAATTAAAAGCTGTTTCAGGTATGTGCCTGAGAGCTGCAGTCACACTTTTGATTGACATGAAGTCTTACCCATAATATGAAGCATTTCTGCTCTTGCCGTTGATTGGTTATGTGCAGTGTCAATCAACCTCAGAGGAGATGTTCTCTGAGTCTGATAATACTCTGAAGCAGTATCTGTCCCTGGACTTGTGTTGCGGCCATTTCTGTCTTGTGATCAGGTGTCGAATTCATGTCTGGAACCAAAATTCCCTGAATTTGGCAGGTTTCCTCTTCCTGTGGGAAGACTACAGAGTCAGATCATTTTCACAGAAGAACAAAGTCTTCCTCTTTTGCCCTCCACCCAAGTGGACAGAAGTTTAACCTCCAAGAACACCTGTCAAGCCATGCAAGGGGGTCCATCCAAGATCCAGTCAAGAGGCCAGGACTCACTGCTCTCAATGATACACCCTAGTATATCAATTTCACTAGAGTCACAGGACCAAATCTCCCCACATTTTAAATGAGATTCCTGTAACACAGTTGAGAGTATCTTCACACATCGCAGGGTAAGGATCCCCTCCTGGAGCTCCAAAGCATTGCTGTGTTCCTGGGATGCATGCATTGAGGGCTACGTTGCAGTCCCCTTGCATCCTAAGGGGATATAGAGTTTTTTTCATCTCATTCTGTGTGTAAAGTTGACAGACCCCTAGGAGGTATACTTATCCAAATGTAGGATGTGAACTGTTAGTTTAGAATATTCTGCAAGAAAACGATACTACCCTGTCCATGCTGTATCATGGTTTTCCTCTTCTCAGCTAGAAGTAGAGCAAGCACATAATCCTCAACTTTCATTTTTTTATTAGAAACACAAGCAGCCTGGTTCCCAAAAGCCTTTGGTGGCATGGTGTTAAGTAGGACAGAGCACAGCCTCAGTATTTTCAATTTCCTGATGTCTTCACTGCTTTTCTGGCTGACTATGGGAAGCCCTCTTAGGAGCACTTCAAGACACTTTGCTGTGTGGCATTTCGACTGCTGCCAGCCAGCAGAATAAGGCATGTCCTGCATTGCAGTAGGGGACCTTCAGCTGTCTCCTGTCCAACTCTCTCTGTATGTATTGTGGACCATATGTTGTTCCTGGCAGGTTGCAATGAACAACACTAAACGTAGGAGCTGGCAGTGCTCCACCCATTCTCCCTGAAACACTACAGATATCAGAGGAGTTGCCATCCATTGACAGGCAGGAGATTCAGCCTAGAGCCATTTGTCCACACTTATTTTCTGCCAGTGCTGTTGCTGATGCACAGCAAGTTCCCATAAGCCTGAAGAACGAACTGCATTTGGCCTCACATAAAGAACTGGTGCTGAGCGGGAAACATGACAAGAAGCCTGTAACTTTCACCTTTAAAAAAGAGGTATGCATGTGAGAGGAAATTAGGAAGAAGAGGAAGACCACCTACCTTGCTGGAACAGAGCAGTATGTCACCATATGTGCATGCTTCAGGGCCTCGGGGGTACTGTGCTTGGAAGAGAGGTGACAGCTTCATCCAACAAATTAATAATAGCGATGCAAATAAAGACTATGGTTTACTCACATTAAAGCTCATCAGAGAAGGCAAGTAGTGAAGGTGACATGACAGATTCTGCTAGCCTAGTTAGTTTAGGCATGATATTGCCTAAAATACATGCATCATTAGACTTCACAGCTATGTGAATATACTCCCATGTGTAGCCACAGGCTGCGATAACGCTGTGGGAAGTTTTCAGGATATACTGAAGAGCAGCAGGCACTTCCCATACACTAAATCTTCCTTGAAGGTAAATGCACAGAGGCAAGGTGGTGCCCCAGCAGCCTGAAACCCTGGCTTCAATATCAGCTTGAAGAAGCAACTCCAAATAGTCAGACTTGAGAGAGCAAAAGTTTCAAAGGGGTGAGCAGCACTGAAGGAGAAGTGGAAGAACAAAATTTACATGTGCTCCATGATGGCAGGACACTCCAAATCACCTCCAAATGTCAGAGAAGCAGCCAGTGACTGGAGAAATTCACAGAGGTGGATGCAACCCAGGCCAGCTCCATGGAGCACTCTTCCAAAATCCATTTTCTTTCTCTCTGCTTAAAGTTTCTGTGGGTTTATGAGGAAGCCTCTGAGCCATATGGGAGCAAAAGTGGGATACTGGGACCAAGCTGCCTGTAATTGTTGCCCGGGGACACTAGATGGAGAAACGCCTTTAGGGATAGAGAGTAGGTGAGGGGTTGTGTCACCAGCCTTACAGGAAAAAACAGAGGGAGTAAGTGCCCTCAGCTCGCTGTTATTGATGCTGTTGGCTGTAAGTTTTGCTTAAAAGCTTTCTGTTTTCAGATCCCGTTACAGCTCTATACAGTCCATTAGTTAATTAAGTTACGCCACCAGAGTCTGTCAAAGCTTGGATATGCTGTTACTCACTGCCAGCTCTCTCAGGCTCTCCCTCAACTCCCTCCCCTCACCACTGGCAGTTTTGGAAAATACAGTAAAAAGTGAGACCCTGAGCGGATCAAAGAAGTTGTTTTATCCTTGATGAGGTTGAACCAACACTACTGCCCTGTGCCAAGTACATCAAGTCACTATTTCTACACAACTATGTCACCCACAGCTTTCAGATACCAAAAGCATCATCAAAATACATAATTTTCTTTTTGTCCCCACATGACACACCTCTTAGGAGTAGTTTACCTACAAGAAGAGAAACTCTCAATATGGAGCAGCCAAGACATCTGTGCCTTGTAGAGAAAGGTATTTTACATCCTCCAAGACACACAGAGGAAGAAGCAAATTGGCAAAGCCAAAGAACTGACTTCCCCCGCCTCTGTCTGCCCCAACTCATGTGCCAACACCAATGATTTCTGCTGGGAAACAACCTCTTATGGTGCCCATAGCCATCTTTTCGTGCTTGAGCTCTGGGGTGTCTCATGATGTCTGAGCTAGCAGAACTCACAATAACTCCAAAAAATGGATGCAATGGTCCCATGTGGACAGTCTCTGCACCTAACGAGCAAACCATGTTGGTATAGTGCCATATTAATATCGTTCCCAAGACCTCTATCGTATCTGTGTTCAGCACTGTACTGTGTGGCTGCACCAGCCTGGCTCTACACTAGATTTCTGTACATCACACTGCCCAGGCCCATATCAGTTTTACGGCCCTAACCTGCTTATTGCTGATTCTATAGATCATATTATCTTACCAATTCTCACAGTGACAGCTCGTTAATTAAAATTAATGTTAATTATCTTTATGAGTGGGTATCTATATGTAAAAAATGTAGATGGTACCGGACGTCTCTGAAGACTCTCTGGATTTATCCATCAAAAGAAAGGACTCAAAATGTTGCTATGTGGGAAAGTGTGATGGGTAGGACATTCAAGGCTTGGACAAAGAAATCAGGACTGATTATCACCATGAGCTGCACTCAGACAGTTGTTTTTCTGGGAAGTCAGTAGCAGAGGGTTGTGAAGATCAAATCAGTCTTAGAACAAGACCAAGTTATTCTGAGCAAGTAACAGTTGTTACTACAAAGAAGAGTGGAGTCAGTGAAACTGGTGAAAACTTGTACCTGGCACAGGCAAAATTTGACTTTTAGTGTCAGGGGCTTGAGGGTGGTCACAACTTCCTTCTAATTCTTGAATAACCCTCTTCTGCCAATAGCTCTACCTGAGGATGTACACATTCAAGTGATGCTAAAGCTTGGAGTCTTATGCAAGATCACAGACAAAGATAAAGAGCGCAAACTCATGCAGCCCCTGCACAAGTTCAGTGAGCGGTACGATCTCTGATACTTTTGAAAGACAAGCTTTTTAACAAAAAATATTAGGATTCTGGGGAAAAAATGAATCCCATTGATTGAGAGCAAAGTACAGAGTGAAGCCATACAGATATTCACCTTGTTCTTGATAGACGCAGATTTTACAAGCCTGGAACACAGCTGATAAAACTGGTAGACCTGATGCTTCTGTACTTTTCTCTTAGCAGGGGGCTGGTTTGTTCCTCCATATAAAGGAAATGGTACAGTCATCACCAGATGATCTAGGTTGCATTTTACCCAGTGTAAAAGAAGAACCCAAAGGGTACTCAGCAAAAGGAAGAAGTACGGCTTTTGACAAGTGACAACGTGTGGTACTCAGACTGCTTCTTATCAGAACATGTAACAATTCAGGAATTTGTTTCTTATATTTTCTAAGCATCTATTTTAGCCTCAGTCACTAAATTAGTTACCTCTTCTCCTTTCTTAATATCTTTGTTGCAAGCCATTGACAGCAAGGAGGCAGAATAACACAGCAGTTTTCCCTTATCAGATGCAACTGAGGGCATTTGTCATCAAACACGGTCTGAGGTGTGGAGGCTTTATCAGATAACTAACCTTATAAACACATGAAACTAGTAACTTGTGGCTATAGTGCTGTTCCTCCTAAGGCTGAAAAAATACTGTGTGTGGGTGCATTTGAGCAGGAGGAGAGAGCTGGGAATGTCAAGAGGCTAAGCCTCAGTTTGTTTGCTTTTCTCAGAGCCAAGAGGTTTTTTTATTATCAGATGTTAGAACTATGTCAAGTAAACTGAATTACAGACATGTCAATGGAAAGGGTGTGAAATTAACTGAAAACATAAGGAGAGAATGAGATGAAAGTTGAAAATGGCAATAGGGACTCTAAATCCAGCTGTATTAAAAATCAGTGGATGCTAGAGTTTGTATTATGAGTGCTATGTTCAAATTCTCCCTATAGTTTTAAAATAAAGCTGATCACACCTAATTTATCATTGTCTTTTCTTGTTGCCTTGCCTTGTAGTGTCAACTTGGTACTGCAGAGTGCCTTAAACGGCCTGAATTTTCTTCAACACAGAAGAAATAATTCCATCAGCATGACAAGATGTAGCAAAGCAAACACTTCATGGAACTGAAAGGAGGGGAACTGTGTGTTGATAACCCAGCACTGGTTCAGGAGAGTGAATTTGGGATGGCAATCCCAACCACATCACAAATGAGAAACATCAAAACATTGTATCTTTAATACAACTGTAGATTAATTTGCAGAAAATAGTAAATCTAAGTGAAAAACAAACTTAGATTCACAGAATCATAGAATACTTTGTGTTGGAAGGGACTTTTAACGGTCATCAAGTCCAAGCCCCCTGCTATGATCAGGAACATCTATCACTAGATCTGGTTGTTCAGAGCCCCGTCCAGCCTGACCTTGAATGTTCCCAGGGATGGGGCCTCCGCTACCTCTCTGGGTAACCTCTTCCAAACTTTCATTACCCTCACTGTAAAAAATTTCTTCCTTATATCCAGTCTAAATCATAGAATTACAGAATGGATTGGGTTGGAATGGACCTTTAGAGATCATCTAGCCCAAACCCCCTGCAGTGAGCAGGGACATCTTCAACTAGACCAGGTTGCTCCGAGCCCCGTCCAACTTGGCCTTGCATGTTTCCAGGGATGGAGCCTCCACTACTTCTCTGGGCAGCCTCTTCCAATCTTTCATTACCCCCACTGTAAAAAATTTCTTTCTTATATCCAGTCTAAATCATGTCCAGCCTTTCATGCACCAGTACCCCCAAGTCCTTCTTGGCAGGGCTGCTCTCAAGCCCTTCATCCCCCAGCCTGTATTGATAGAGGCGTTGCCCCGACCCAGACTCAGGACCTTGCACTTGGCCTTGGTGACCTTCATGAGGTTCACACAGGCCCACCTTTCTAGCTTGTCCAGATCCCTCTGGATGACATCCTGTCCTTCTGTTGCGTCAGCCACACCAGTCAGCTTGGTGTCATCTGCAGACTTGCAGAGGGTGTACTCAATCTTGCTGCCTATATCATTGATGAAGATATTAAACAGTACTGGTCCCAACACAGACCCCTGAGGGATACCTCCTGTTCCGAATCTTCGTCTGAGTATTGAGCCGTTGACCACTACCCTCTGGATGAAACCATCCAACCAATACCGCATTCACTGAACAGTCCACCCATCAAATCCGTATCTCCCCAATTTAGAGAGAAGGATCCTGTGGCATACCATGTCAAGGACCTTACAGAAGTCAGGATAGATGACATGCATAGCTCTTCCCTTGTCCACTGATGTAGGCCCTCCATCAGAGAAGGCCACTCTGTTGGTCAGGCAGGACTTGCCCTTGGTGAAGCCATGCTGGCTGTCTTGAAACACCTCCCTGTCCTCCATGTGCCTTAGCATGGTCTTCCCAGGCACAGAGGTGAGCCTGACAGGTCATTTGTTCACAGGGTGTTCCTTTGTACCCTTTTCAGAAATTTGTGTGATGTTTCCCTTACTCCAGTCACCAAGGACTTCACCTGACTGCCATGACTTCAAATATCATGGAGAGTGGCTTGGCAAACACATCACCCATTTCCCTCAGGACTCTGGGATGCACCTCATCAGGTCCTGTGTGTTCAGTTCCTCAGGTGGTCATGAACATGTCGGTGGAAAGTGGGGTGAATGCTTATCTGAAGACAAGTCTCAGCCCTTGTTCAATAAGCAGCTTTCAAACTGACAAATCATTACTGGCCAGACCCACAAAGACATATAGGAACCTGAATTTCTACTGGGCTGATGAAATTTAGTATTTAAACATGCTTGTTAATGCTAGTCCAAGTGTATACTGGTATCTCTAACTGTTGAGTGTGTTCAGGATCCCATAGGACCTTGAAATTCCTCAAGAGCTGATCATGAAGCTGAGAACAGCCTTTGCTGCAGTTATAAATAGTTAACTGAACTAGTGCTACCTTGTGTTTAAAAATTGGGGAAAAGTAAAACAGTTTGGAAGTGACTCTTAAATAAAGATCTAGTACTTGCAGTGCTTTAGACAGATTCCTCTTATATGAAACTACTGAGCCTTACCATGGTCTTTCTAGTTAGAAAATAGTGTCAAAATGCAGAAGGTCATGTCGTCTGTCTCCCTGCTCCAAGACAGCATAAGCTCTACCTGAAATAACATCAGACTCACTTGCAAGAGGGAAAAACCTGAAAAGCAAAGACTAAAACTCTGAAACCCAGTAGCTTCAAATTAGGCACTGTATTCAACACAAACCCCATATCTTAGAGCTGCCAGAGTTCAGTGGTATGCAATGCCTAGCTATAGGCAACTGCACTTCAATTTATGATTCTTAGCACCTTCTATGTGAAAATGAAGTGTTTGGACAAAACAGTCCCTGGCATGGACTCCATCCTCAATTTCTTGTGGTGAGGAGCTGGAGCTCTAAACATGGGCTTTTCACCCTCTAGGATGGGGGGTTACCAGCTGAAATGGCAATGGGAAAAGGTTAGGCACCAGGCAGGAGTGCTTCATCAACTCACTTGTCTCACAGAACTTCAGTGAAAATATGACCAGACAGAGATTTTGAGACCCCACCTGGAGTACTGCGGTCAGCTCTGAAGCCCGCAACATAAGAAGGACATGGATGTGTTGGAGCGGGTCCAGAGGAGGGCCACGAAGATGATCAGAGGGCTGGAGTACCTCTTCTATGAAGACAGGCTGAGGGAGTTGGGGCTGTTCAGCCTGGAGAAGAGAAGGATCCGGAGTCACTTTATAGTAGCCTTCCAGTACCTGAAGGGGCCTACAGGAAGGATGGAGAGGGACTTTTCACAAGGGTGTGTAGTGATAGGACAAGGGGGGAATGGCTGTAAACTAAAAGAGGGCAGATTTAGTTCAGATATTAGGAAGAAATTCTTCACCATGAGGGTGGTGAAACACTGGCACAGGTTGCCCAGAGAAGCTGTGGATGCCCCCTCCCTGGCAGTGTTCAAAGCCAGGTTGGATGGAGCTCTGAGCAACCTGGTCTAGTGGAAGGTGTCCCTGCTCATGGCAGGGTTGTTGGAACCAGATGATCTTTAAGGTCCTTTCCAACCCTTACCATTCTATGATTCTATGATTCTATGATTCTATGATTCTATGAATTGAGCCCATGGGACTGAACTAACGAGAGAAATTAGAAGCAGAAGCACCCAGGTCTCGGCACCAAAACCAGACAGCAGGTTGCTCCCAGCTGTTTGGGAGCTATTCAGGACCACTGAGTATCCAACCTGAGTATTTCCTCTTCCTGTTAGTTTGACTCCATTTACACCAATGAGTGCAATCAATCAGCTTTGTGGCACCAGTACAGCGATGAAGCTGCATAAGATACATCCAGATGACCACACCAATGACTACAGCAGGTCAGTTCCACTTCTGAGTCATGTTTCACTGTGGTCCCTATACAGGAAGGGCACAGACCCCATGAATCAGTCTTGGATTGTTTCTTCTGCCCCTCCACAGTAAGGTTAAGTGTGTTTCTGGTCCTGCAAGGTGTTGTAAAGAACAACGAGTGGATGAATGCAGTAGACTGAACTGAGATGGAGAAGACTCAACTTCTGTTTCTCACTCTACCGGGAAAGCAACTCACAGATCTTTACCTGTATTTCTTTTTCCAATTTTTGTCAACGTAAAATGTTAATCTTCTGCAGCAGGAGCTGTTTTGCAGGACAGTGCCACTAGTGTAATCTTCTGCTCACCAGCTTCCAGTGTTCCCCCTTTCCTCCCTGCAGGGAATTGCATCTCTCCCCCAGTGTGTCCCCATTTTTGTCCTGGTGCTGTGACAAAACATCTCCTCCGCTTTCTCTTTCGTTATTGCATGGGGTTCGGCACCGTTTCTCTGTGAAACTCCAGAAACATCCGTAGGGACAGGGCACTGGTGGCCCAAACAGCCAGGCCCAGAAGGGACAGAAGGAAGAGAGTTAGGTGGGAGGCTCTGTTGCATGGGTGCAACCATGCCTCATTGTGTCTGCAGTACCTGGACCCAGGGCCAGGCTGCAGTCTGATCTGGGACTTCTGCTAATTGTTACCATGAAGTGATGGGCTATGTCAGATATCAAGCCCACAAGCAGCTTGATGTTCAGCATGCAAAACCTCTCTCCATGAGCTGGGTTTTCTCAGGCCACTGTTCAAAGCCTGACTGATCTCAGAGTGCTCTGACGTCCCTCCAGCCAACCTGACCCCAAATGCTCGCTAAACAAGCACCAAGTGCCCTATTTCGCATTGCCTGTAACATCCCAAAACAGTGTCTGACTTCTCAATTAGTCCAAGAGAGGGCTGTAAACTTGAAATCCAAACTGATGAACTGTGAAATCCATATCACGTTGTCACCCACAGCACACTCTCCCTACTCTGCACTGAGCTATAAATAGATTTTCATTATTAGCAAGCAGACAAAGGCAGCCTGGAAGATGTTCCACACTGACACTACTCTTGGCTTACTGATTTCTTGTTTTCACCTTGATAAAGGAGGGAAGATGGGGACAAGCAGGGAGGGGCTGCTCAACAGCAACAAAGACAAAATCACTTCTTCCCCTAACCAGGATTATTTCTGGGTTTTGTTTTGGGGTTTGGTTGCGGTTTTGCTTTTTATTTTTTTTTACATTTTCTCTCCTGGAGCCAAAAGACTCAGAATACATTGCCCAGTGCAACAGAATGCATTACACCGACTTCCTTTGTTAGGTCATCTGTTTAAGGTCCTGGAGTCTGACTAACAACTCCCAAAAAATGCAGTGATTAAACCACTAATGTTTTCTCTTTCTCTTTCTTATTTCTGTTATCAAAAAAAAAAAAACAAAAGGAAGTTGATCTTTGCATTACCCATTTAAATGTATTCTGGGAGCTGTCCATTTGGAAAAAAATGGAAGGGACTCAAATGTTCTGGAAGGAGGCAAACCCTGACATATCAGTCTCCTCCACAAACTCTGTCTTTGCAAAGAGTGAGCTTGTACATGCCTTTCTGAAAAACAAAAAAATCCACAGCAGCAGTGTGTGATTGCAGCTGCTGATGAGACACAGAAGCTGCGACACTGAAGAATAAACTTGAAGATTTGTGTCCTTTAGCCCCAAGGCACAGACATCCTTGAAGCACCTTTTTTTCCAATGGTCTTATCCTCCTTTAACTAAAAAGAAAGTCGTGGTAGGAGATGAGATGAGCAGAATGGTTAGCTTTTCTTGCTCATTCATACTTTGAGTCTAAATGCCAGCTCTGCTTTTCCCATGCATCAGTTCCCCTGTGACATGCAGCAGCTATGTTTCTGCCTGGTTCCTTGGCATTTACATCAAGGGCAATTAAACAAGACATTGGCTGGCCATTATTTGTACAGTAGGAGTTTATTCCTCAACTAACAAAAGTGAAACGGCTTGGCAGAAAACCCAGGAGGGTTTAGTTTTGGATCAAACAGCAGACTGAAGTTTTGTGATAGCTGACGGTGTTCATTTGCTCTGCAAGATGCTCTTTTGTATCTCAGCTTCCTCCAAAAATGAAGCAAACCCCCAGATGACCATAATGCATGTATGCTGTATCTGTGAAGAAAATCTTACCCACAGAGCTGTGTCTGAGGGTGTTGTTCCATTAATGTTTCTTACCCAGAGCAGATAAGGTCACATTTTTCCACCCCTCTTTAAAGCCCTGCTGGCCTTTTCTTCCCCATGACAGTTTTCAACTCCACAGTTTCTGCTGAGCTGCTAAAATGGTTTGTAAGGCTTTGCTGAAAACTGGATCTTTGGGCAAGGGAAGGAGTGGAGTATGTTGAACCCAAATCGCTGTAACCTACACCTGTAAAATGATCCAGCTGTTAAAACTTATTGTTTCAGTGATTCAGTCTGGTGCATAGCCCATAAATGGTAGCACAGATAAAGGAAAGGGACAGTACATTGCAGCTTGGGAGCAGGGAGGTGTATTCTGGGCACTGAAGGGGCTGGAAAGAAAATGGTCTGTATTGCCAGAGCCACAGCCCTGGACAAGCCTGGAACAGCAGTTTTGAGGGAAGTAATCTGTCTGGTCATCTTCATGAAGCTTTACCAAGTGGCTAATGAAAATATAGTCAGGTCTGATTATTTTTGCTGGAGTGAGGCAGGGGTCGCGTATCTGTGGGTGGCGTCTTCTACAGGGTGCCTCACTGAGTAGCGCAGGGAAATGCAGTTAAGCTACACAGTAATTCATAGAATCATAGAATCATAGAAAGTTTTGGGTTGGAAGGGACCCCTAGAGGTCATCTAGTCCAACCTCCCTGCCGCGAGCAGGGACACCCCTAACTAGATCAGGTTGCTCAGAGCCCTGTCCAACCTGGTCTTGAATGTTTCCAGGGATGGGGCCTCCACTACCTCCCTGGGCAATCCATTCCAGTGTTTCACAACCCTCATTGTAAAGAATTTTTTCCTTATATCCAGCCTAAACCTACCCTGTTTTAGTTTAAAACCATTACCCCTCGTCCTGTCACTGCTGTCTCTACTAAAAAGATTGTCCCCATCTTTCCTATAGGCTCCCTTTAAGTACTGAAAGGCTG
>Ga0065711_1007543_pt1 | contig 19249 bp, 18 predicted proteins | sample Hoacrofraction12_FD_59098 | JGI IMG/M metagenome (GOLD analysis project Ga0065711, IMG submission 59098) | Hoatzin crop microbial communities from Cojedes, Venezuela - Epithelial fraction 12 v2 (version 2) | ecosystem: Host-associated > Birds > Digestive system > Esophagus > Crop | place...
AATGCTCCGGGCGGCGGGAGGGGCCGGGGCCGCCCGGGGAGCCCCCGCGGGGGTTCGTACCGGCTGCCCGGCAGCTGCCCTCCCCGACGGCCCCCGGGCCGGCCCCCGGCGCGGCAGAGCTGGGCTCGGCTCCGGGAGTGAAGAAACGCGGAGTGCCTGGAAAGCGGCGTTACCGCGCCGGGTGCGGACGGGAGCCGGGTCCCGCTGCCCCTCTGCCCGCGGGGTGAGGCCGCTGGGAAGCCCCGTCCGGGCCGGTGCCCGGCGCCTTGGGCCGAGCTGTCCCCTCCGCTGTCCCCTCCGCTCCCGGGACGCTGCGTGCGCGGGGCGTCCGGGCAGAGCCCCCCGCACAGCCGCGACCGAGCCGCGTGTGAAGGCGAAGTTTCTCCTCCCGAGGGGACGTAATTCCATTTTTATGTATGAGGGCTGTGATCTGTCGAAGGGGAGTACTGCAACATACGCATTTATTTTAAAAATGCAGTCTTGCTCCTTTTAAAATCAATGGCGAGGGCTTCATTGACCCGGAGGGGACGAGATCAATTCCTCCCGGTGTTCTGTATTACTGTATAATTCTGTATGATAAAATTGACTGCGGGACCTCTTTAGGAGACTTTGGAACAGGGATGCTCACAAGACTCTCAACTTCATCTTACTCCCAATGTCATATACATAGGGGATGTATTTAATTGTCTTTGATCTTTCATGAAGTCTGCTTGAGCTGTAGTTGAGTTGTACAGGCTTTTGATTTGGAAAGGTCAACACAGAGATTCCTTGTGAAGTTGTATCCCTATAGTAAATATTTCAATTAATTCATTTCCTAGTTTTTATCTGAGGAAAATGAATAGACCTGTACCGGTGTTTTGAAGTTTTGCCTGCAGGAAATGATGGCAAATGCCATACATTGTTCTGTACAATTCAGTTTCGGAGTCTGAAGTGAAATGTGCTTGGCAGTATTTCTGGATGGGTCAATCCTTTATTACTGAGCTGTAGACCGCAGCGATCTTCAGGTATTTAATAACGATTTGTGGAATTAAAAGAAGAAAAAAGGCAGCGGGATTCTGCCCTCTGCTTTTTTGCTTGTTTGTTTTTCAGCTAAACTTAGGGTTGCGCCTTTGTCCTAGCAGACAACTCCTGTCATCTGGAGTTTCAGCATTACAGAAAGGGAAGTTTGCATCCGTTAGGTAGTTTAAAACACGGTGAACTCACAGTCTGATGTGATGTCCAGATAGTCCTCTCTTACAGTAGGTAGAGTCTGCGTGGAAGGCTTAGTGCACCTGCAGGGTCCCTGTTGGGGGGGGGAGGCTCCTGCACCCTGACGAAGCTTTTGTGGCCATCCAGCAGGCAGACAGTCTCTGGGTTTCGTATCTCTAAATCCTAGGCAAGCTAGGATGTTGCAGGAGGGTGTGCGTGTTTTTAGAGAAGTTGATTTTTCATTATTTTGTCATAAATTGGCAGATTTTAAAGAAGTTGGTTCCCTAGCCGTTGTTGCAGATGTCAAGTAGTAAATAAAACCACATCTTGTTCTGTCGTTTTCTGACTTTGATTGAACAGCACTTCCGTGAGCATCTTCAGTTCTGTTGTCTGTTTCTGTGTGGGTTGTTACCCGTCTGGATTTGATAGAAAGCAAAGTTACACATGACCTGAGAATCACATTTTGGCTTTTATGGTTAACAACTGCAATTTTTTTCCCCTTGCTGGAGCTAATGGGTGATTCTGGGGCAGTGGGTCTGCTGGGGCAGAGTGGGTCTGCGAAACTGTTTGCTTGGCCTTTTGACTGACCGCCCAATTTTATCCTGGAAATCAATGCAATGTGCTTGATCCTTACAAGGTTCATTACAGTGAAAGAAAGTCTGAACTAAGCTGCTTTTAAAAAAAGCAGCAGGGGAGAATAATCCTCCTTGGAGCTGCTGATACAGCTGATCGCTGAGCTATCCCGGAGACAAGAGCGCAGCACCTCTCTCTGTACTAAACAATAGATGGTGCAAACCAGCCTGGAATTAGGCTTTTTGAGGCTGATACCCACGAGCAGAGTTGCATCCCTTTCGGTCTTACGTTGGGCTTTGACAGCTTAGCTCCCTTGGAGAGAGTTGAAGTGATATTTTATGATATATACTTTCTTTTTTTAATTTCAGAAATTGCTGTAGATTTGCTGCCTGGGGCTTAAATGCAAATTACACTATTTTACTAATTAATACCTTTCATTTCAGGTAATGTGGTATATAAAATGGGACATACCATTATGGGCTTTTCTGGTTAGGAAAGAAAACGCTGATTGTGAAATGTGATGGCAGAGAGCCAAGGTCACTTCTATTCAACTTCGGTCTCTCCTGGATCCTCGGACCGATATGTTAGAGTCACACCAGGGATCTGTTTCTACGAGAATTTTAATTAACCATAGAAGACAGAGCAGGGCCAGCTTCCGTGCTGCTGTTACACCCGTGTTTTGCTTCTACACCTTATACTTCGGGGAAGTCTTCTTTACATAGATGGTATTTCCTACAATCAACGAACGTTGTTTATCACTTTGGCAAAACTCTGGGGGTTTTGTATTTCTTTAGCTGGTCTTTGATCCATTTTTTCCCATAGTTTATCACAGACTTGGTCTATCCAGAGTGCTGAAACCTGGTGTGAAAGCAGCTGGGCTGGGGGTGAACGGCACTGGGGCTGTTCCGAGAGTTTTCCGAGACCGTCCTTCAGAAGAACTTCTGAAATACTGTGGGTGTTTTAAGATATGTGGTATCCACGTTCAGCATGAGAGATCTGGAAGTGATGTTTACATACTAATACACGCTTGAAAAATATTTGGGATTCCATCTATATGTAATAGTATGTGACCTTTGGTAAGCCAGTTAGTCTACCAATACCTCTATTTCAGCCTGTAAAAAAAGAATAGTCTGCCATGTAAATGGCATAGCGTGTTTTGAGATGTTCGCATTAAAGATGCTATGTAAATGCAGAGTATGGTATTAGACATTATAAAAGTGTCCGAATGCAGAAAGAGCGCACTGGAAGAGCGAGGGAAAGGAAATCCAGCATCTGTTAGAGTGGCCCCTCAGGGGATAAAGCAGGAGGCTAAGAGTGGTTTATAATGGTAGGCGCATTACACACAAGGTTATAATTTATTGGCTCCTCTGTTTCCATTACCACTGGCGAACCGCTCAGGGAATTCAGGTTCTGTCAATGTAAATGGCTCCCTTAGATTGTTGAGGCATTATGGTAAATCTGCCTTCTTTACGGGGTGTGGGGTTTGGGTTTGGGTTTTTTTTTTTAGCAATTGTTGCGGTTTATCACTAACAATTTTTTGAGGAGATCTCAAGATTGAATAGGCAGCTAAATGCATGCAAGTCTTTAGCAATTTCCTCTCAAACCAGGCGTCTCCCACTCCAGGTGCGAGGTTTATGGCTTGCTTACTTGCAATACAAACTGAGAACAACATTTGCGTGAAAAAGAAACAACCTATAAAAACAAAACACGTCTCTCGGTTTTCCCCGAAGAGAGAACATGGCCGAAGCGATGGGTCGGCGGTGGGTGCGTAGAGGTAACGGCAGGGAGTGAGATGTGGGCGTAAGGAACATGATGTCAGCGCGCTTGAGCGACGTGACGGACGGGCTGCGCTCCCCGGCGGTGCGCTGGGTGCTTCTCCCGTCGCTCAGCTTTGCAGAGCTATTTCACCGGTTCAGGTGGAAGGCTGCAGTTCGCTGGAACAGGGGAAAGGTTGCTTCCCTTGGATTCATGGGGGTTTTGCAAGCGGAGGGAGCAGCGCTAATTTGCTATCTAGGCTTTCCAGTTGCTCTGTTTGTAGAAATTCTCCAAAAGAGCCATTGAGTCATTATTTTTTATAGGCTTGCCTCATCCTACGCTGGTTACAGTGGATTGAACGTGGAGTAGACCTTGCAGTAATTTTCCGCTGCCGCGTTTCCTTTGTGGATGCGTTGTTTGTCAGGTGAAGATCCCACACTGGGTTACGCAAGAGGAAGCGGATGGAGTCTGGCGTTTGTGTGCATTTATGGCTGTTAAAAGCAGCAGTGGGTTGTGTAGGGGACACGGTTTGTCCTGGGCAGAGGAGGCTCTTCAGCTTGGCTTTTTAATGATCGGATGTGGACAGACAGGAACACTGTTCTTGCCAGCAGCGCACAGTATGCATGGGCCCGCGGACTTACCTTACTGCTGTTCTTCCTCTCTGATTTATTTGCCTCTAATACTGCAGTTTGGCTGGCCAGCGCCTGAACTTTGTCATAAAGCCATCCGAATAGGACTGATAGTCCACGTGTCAAAATCTCTGATCTTGAGGATTTTTTTTTGGCTAAAGAATGTGTTTCAACGCAGGAGAGTAACAATCATACTAAAGGGCATTGCAAAAAATATAGTCAAGGAATATTTAAAATCCTGTCAATTAAAGCTGTCCTCACAGAAGTAAGCAAGCATAGGAGAGGGGATTGCTGAGGGGCTGAGTCAGAAAAATTCATCATTTGCTGAGCTCTTAGGCTTTTCAGAAAACTCACCGTTTGCAGGTGTCATCTTCATGTCCATTATGTTTTCCAGAAATTAGGTGTTTTTACCCGTCTTTGGATGAGGCTGTTAACTTTTACTTGCAAGCTAGAAAAATTCAGGATGGACCTGATGGGTGCCAGTGTTGACAGTGGACTTTTCCTTCTGGATTGGGATGGCCAGCAGTGGTTCAGTCACACCTAGAAGAGTTGTGGGACCGTGGAGAGAACTTTGTGCCACTACCCCGTCTCCTCCCCAGTCTGTGTCAGCGCGGCATGCCTCTGTGGGACTCCTCTTGCTGTCCAATGTGAATGCCAAGTTTAATCCCTGCACGCCATCCCTCAGAAAGATTCATGATGAACGCTGGTAACGCTTTGTGTATGACAGCGTTTGGTGTTGGGTAGCTGGTTACTCGAAGAGAGATGGGTAGACCTGCTTGCCTCAGCCCTAAGATCCTATGCACGTTTTAATTCTGGCAATTTTTGCCTGAATCCCCTAAATTTCTGCTGTTTACTGTTTGGGGAGATGGCACTGCTGTGATTTCAAGGCTGAGAAGGAAGACAGCGTGGGTCTGTGCAGGACGTGGCCATTGACCTCTGGCGAGCTGCGTGAACTTTCTGAGCTTCGCATTTCCCAGCTGAAAACGTGCCCCGGTAGCGCTCACCCACCCTCCTGCGCTTCGCCATCTTCAGAGGGAAGCTGCTCTACAAGCGCAGAGTTATTAACTGGAGAGGCTGGGATCTGGGGGGAGCAAAACGCGCCGATGGTGTACGCTGAAGCCGCGACAGTTGTTTTCTGCCGTTGAACGGGCTCCGGCAGAGATGCTGCACTTTGTTTGCGGGGAACGTCGGTGCCGGAGCGCAGCAGTGAGCGCTGTGTATGGGCCGTAACAGTACGTCGTATTCCTTGTTCCTCATCTTCTCGGTTGACGTTGGGGCAGAGCCCTGGTGCTGGCCGGGCACCCAGCAGGGCAGAGCGGCGGAAGGCGCTGGGTCTCTAACGCCGGGCGCCGGTGCTTGCAGGGCGGGGGGAGGCTGCGTGGGCTCTTTCTAGACAAACTGTGTCCGTGCGGTCCGTAAGCTGCCACATAAAGTGCTACAACAACATTTTATTTATGCCATAGAGGATTTTATGCTCTGGGAAGGTCTTTTCTTGTGGTCTAGAGTAATTTTTATTCGTTGTCTCGTAATTTTAGGTTAATAATCCCATCACGGTTTCAACTTGAAAAGTCTGCGTGGGTACTTTTTGAGTTTTGCACTGTTGTATTTAGAATTTCCCCTCTAATTTCACTATTTTGTTCAGCATTTCGTGCTGTCTCTGTTAAGAGGCACTGCTTAAATTTCAGATAAAAACCACAATTCCCTGTTGCACTTCAGTAACCCACCTGTAATGTCTGTAAGTATGGGATGCCACTTTCTTTTGAAGCCTGCTCTTCCTTAAAAGCCTTTCCTTAAGCTGCAAAAAGCCAGCTATAACTAGTATTTCACTCTGATTAATGTCTTCAAGCATAGCAACATTGTAATTGCTGACCTCTACTCCACCGGATTCATTCAGTATTCAGGGACTTGGTGACTTCTGCGAACCAAAACTGTTCGGGACGCACGTGGTTTCAACTTTCCAGCACTCGCTCATCACGTATCAAGCTGAATTTTCACAGGCATTTTCAATGTGGCCTTGTTAAAATCTGATATTTGACAACAGGTTTTCCCAGTCTGCGGTAAGCTGTCATGGGAAGAACCCAAGATTAGTTCTAACAGGACATGAGAGCCTGGACAAAGATAAACTGCGGGATTTGAGAAAGCTGCATGACCTTGGCCTTGCCCCAGCTCCCGCAGCAGCTGTGCTTCTGCAGCTGGGGAGGGAGCGATGGGGAAACGCAGTGCCAGCTGAAAGCTGCCCGTTTGTCCCTAGTCTTGCACCAAACCGAACTGCTCCCGATTACAGAAGCCTCTTGCGTGGAGCAGACTGGTACTTTGGCTGGAAAGTCACTGGCCTGACCATTATGCAAAAGAGAAAGTTAAAAAAACCCAGAACAAAACCAGACGAAAAAAGGGAGAGCGAACAAAAAGTGAGAAGAATTTCTTTCGAGTGCGTTGTGCAGATGGGCCTGGGAACAGGTTCTCCACATTTGCCAGCCCCAGATCTTCTTTCTTCTGCCAGTTCGGATTCCTCTGACAGCTTGAGCCATGCCTTTTCCTGACAGTTCGGGGCAGCGGTGGGGGGTTGCTGATGTGCTAGTTTTACTCACTTGGCGCCGTTACCGTCTTCCTCAGCAGTAATGTTAAACTGGTTACCTCCTCTTTGCGGGAAGTTTTGCTTAGGTTGCTACAGCATTGCTGAAAAACCTTTAAAATTGTTTGAATAGCTTTAAAAAACCTCACAGCGTGTGCCCAATAATTTAATCTAATTGTCTTTGCGTGTAATTTGAACGTTTTTATTCGGTTAAAAAGAACAAACATTAACTTAACGATACATGTACATGAGATACCTCTCCTTTCAGGGGAAGGATGTAAGGAGGGAATATTACTTTTGGTATTAAAAAGACATTTTGTTTTCAAAAGCAGAGAGAAAAATGTAAAACATCTGGAGTGAAGAGCACTTTCTGCCCAGTCTTTTTAAGCATAACTTCCATGGGCTCCACAGAACTTGCTGCGTGCTGGTCGCTGTTAGCCGGGGTCGCCTCCAAACTCAGGCGATGGGCAGCTGTTAGGCTGAGGAGCTGGTGGGGCTGCACCCCTCCTCTGATGGGAGTCACCAGGAAGGTCTGCTGTCTGGCACCGGGCTCGCTCCGCCCCATCTGTAGGCCAGCTATCGAGGGGTTAAACAGTGAAAACCACGGTCGCGTTTGTCTCATAACTGGTTTCTGGCACTTCCAGGGCGTGGGTTGGCCCCTGCTGACGTTTGGCTTCTTCTCCCATCGGGGCGGTTGGGATTTTTGGTGTGACCGGCCTGTTTGTGTGTGGTTGACCCGAGGGCAGGGGTTTCTGAGGGACGCACGTCCTCGTGAACGCTGTAAAGCCATTTGTGCAGCAGGTCTCTGTTTTGTCCCTGTTTGGAAACTGGAAGGCTTAGCAGTCTGGCTTTGCCACGCTGGGTGCCAGAGGAAGGAAGGCTGTGGGCTTCGCTAATTAAAAAAAGAGAGAGATGGAACTGTTTTCTTTCGCCATGGTAATCGCATAACACAACTTGACTCGGGGATGCTGAGGAGTTTTTGTCTCTTGAAGGCAACGGGACAAAGCTGCAAAGCCCTTTCCTGCTCTGCAGCATTCAGCCACATTTCGTTTTGAAGATACCGTAAGGATTTGTGGTAGTGAAGAATTTGTCCCTCATGTTGGCTGTCAGCTGGAATGTGATTTATCAGACAAGCAAAACTAATGCTGTATATGGTTAAGGAGTGCCTTTCGGTGCACAAAAATGCTATTTATGGGAAGAGGTTGCTTCTTAGTTGGTACTTAGAGTGTCTTTCCACCGTTGCAGCAACGTGCATGAGAGTCTGATTATTCCTGCAAATTGGCATTAGTTTTTTTTCCAGTTTTTTTAAAGATCTGATCCAAGCCAATATGAATTGGCCGTTGCTAATTTTAGAATGGTCTGGTTGCATGAGATAACAAATCCCAGTTTTAGTTTAAAGAGAAAATATTTTAACAGAAGGCTGGCAAGATTGTTATCAAAATGCTAATGATCATTTCTCCTACAGTCTCAGTTATTTTCAGAGGGAGGACTAGAATAGACACATCATCTGAATAATATTGATTTTAATATGTATTACAGTCTCATTAAGCTGTTAAAGTCTTTCCCCTTCTGGACAAGGATTCATTAATTGCTGCAGTTGATGTATCATTAAAGTGGGTTTAGGTGCAAGATGAGTAGAGGGAAAGAGAGATCTTAAATGTTGATTGTGCAGTAGTGGATGGACTGTGGGTTTCTAACCAAAAAGAAAGGGACACTGCTGTCTGTGGTGTGCTGCTGCTGCCTGATTGCCTTCCGAGTCACAGCCGAGAAGGCAGCCAAATACAGGCGCTATCACATTTGCTTTACTAAATGATCGTTTCAGTAAATATTATTGAACATGTTTATTTGTGGATTAATTTCAGGCTAATTCCAATCAAAAACTCCTCTGGGAGTTACTATAAAAAGACATGATTCGATGAATTTACTTTTTAATTTCTAATTTCATTTTGAAATTCATTTTGAAACAGCTTTTAACAGGCTCGCTTTTTATTGGCTGCCTTCTTAATGTGTTTTGAAATACTTTTATTGCAGCTTGTATCAGGTTTGCTGTATTGTCATCTCTATAAGCAAATCAATACGTTTTCATTTCCATTGATAGTAATTATTTATGAATTTTTTATAATTTTAACCCAGCAAAGTAGAAGGAAGTAGAAGGAAGATTTTGTTTCGATTGATTGGGTTTTGATTGACCTCAGCTGACATTTATTTATCTGTAGTGTGTGTAGAGTGTATGTGTCTCCCTGAATGTACAGTTTTTTAACAGATAAGCCTGTTCCTTGCATTCTTCTTGAGTCCATGTCCAGTTCAGTAAATCCTGCAGTATTGTCGCTGTGTGATGGGCACGGGTGTCATGTTGTGTCACGGCGCGGTGGCTGGTCCTGCTGCATCTCTGGATGTGTGCCCACTGTGACCCCCAGTGATGCCTGGTCGAGAGATGGTAGGTGTGCGTGTGGGCAGCCTCCTCTTACACCCTGAAAATACAGATCTGTGCTTGTCATGTGAGGGAGGAGGGAAGTCCAGCAAGGGGAGCAGGAGTCGGCTGGAGGGATCGTAGGGGAATGGGCACCAGCCTGCTGCAAGGCACCTGTCCTTTGGGGATGCTGAGGCCCATCGTGACGGGCTCTTCTGGCCTTCGCTGCTGAGCCTCCTTGAGGTTTTGTGCTAAAATGTCACAAGAGAAGAGACAGAAATAGCACAGGCTTTCCTGGCAGAAGCGTGAGCTGCCACTCGTCGAGTGGGCAGGATTCATCAGCGCTGGGGCTGCCGCTCCTCGCTGGCTCTGCGCAGGGAGGGAGCAGCGCCGCGGAAGAGGCGGGGGTGGACGGCTTCGTGCTCGGTCCAGAGCATCTTGCGTTTCAGCCAGGAGGTTTCGTGTGAAGAGCCTCGTTCTTTCACATGCTTCCTTTCTAAAACAAACCATAAAAAAGCCCTCGGAGAATACGGTCATAAATACATATCATAAAATACAGTAAAATAATAGTTGACAACCATGAGATGAATTTTTTTTTTTGCTTATTCTGTTCTGCTGTGTAGGTAATCATGGTGTTAGATCATAGTGGAAAACATGTGATTATTTATATTTGACAGTCACATAGTAAAGTAAAATCTGAACTAATCATACCTTTTTAATAATGAAAAATCAGTAAATTATTTTCTAAAAGGAAAGTATAGTACTTTTGGTCTATATTGCAGAAAGGAAACTTTATTTTTTCCTAGCTTAAGTTTTATCTGTTCTTTTGATAAACGCAGGACTTCCTTTTATACGTTGTCAGTCTCACTTTTATCTGAGTATCTATTTCCATGGTGGGGCTGTCGCTGTAGTCGTCACTGTTAAGAAGAATTTAGCGCACTGCAAAGAAGGGGCTGTGTAGGGTTCAGCACCTGTAATAGTGTTGTTCAGCCAGGGAGAGGTCATTTTGTGCTTATTAACAAAGAAAAACTCAACAGCCAGGGTTGAATGGCCATCTCCCATTCATCCCAGTCCTTGAAAACAAGGAAGCAAGTAGCTAAGGGGAAGGTCGGTGTCTTCCTCCCTTGGTCCTGCTAGCAGCACACTGCAGGAGATGCAGAGGTGTGGAGAGCTATGGGGCTTTTGCTTTCCAGTTTCTCCGCTTCTAATGTTTGTTTCATACGGATTTTATACCACTGAAATCTCTGTTGCTAAGAATTGGGTTTGCCTATCCTATTATTTTTTTTTTTACAAGCACAAAATACAGCATCAAATTTGCTGTCTTCTGCAGCGTGTAGAGCTGAGAACATGAACCCTGTCAGCCCCCGAATGAGAGTGGGAAAGGGGTTTGGTGCATCGAGTCACTGAGGTCCTCTGGGGCACTTGGGGGAGTCCATGATGCCCTTTAATGCATCTCCTCTCCCAGATGTTTCACCCACATTTAAGAACTTACTAAAAATGGGAACTCCAGAAGCAAACTGCTGTGTTAGTAGCAACAACAGAAGATCCAGGAAAGGATCTGTGTCATCGTCCCCTTCCTGCAGCGCTCCGTCGCCAGTCGAAGACCTCCATCAGGCAGGAGTGGGCAGGAACAGCCTGACCAGGGGCAGGGCTATGGCTCTCCTGTCCCCCTTCCCTCTCCATGTGCATCCTTGCCCTTCAGTGGGCCAGGGCACCTCACAGTGTCAGGAGCGGAGGCACGGGTGGTTGTTGAATCATTAACCTCCCAAATTAGTGCATGCTTTCTAGCCTATGTTGCAGAACCTGCTTTCAGGCTGGGCATCGTCACTCTTTTCTGTGTGGTGGGAGCAGAGAGGGACCAAGAAGATGAGCTCCTTCCAGAGAGGGACCCAGAAGATGAGCTCCTTCCATGTGGATGATGAAATGCTTCACAAGCCACTGGTGATGCTAGTGGTCAGGGACGATGGGAGAGGGGTGTGCTCGGCAGTAGCTAATGACAGGATGACTGTACCTGGTTTAGTCATACTGAAAGGCAGCACGGGGCTGTGCAGAAGGATCATTTTGGACGTTTGGTTAACTGTGGGAGTAGGGCTCGTGCGATAGCTTAATCTTAAAAATATGCGGGGAGTGTTTATGGAGAATTTGCCTTGACAGCATTGTAGGTTGGAGTTCTTGAGTGTAGTCCAGAATAAGACTAATAAGATTTGGAGAGCATGTTGAACTCTTTTTTGAGTCTCTGTTCCCCCCTTTCCAAGCTCAGGAACCGCTGCCACACCTAAGGCACAGCCAACTGTTGCTGGTGAGCGTCTTCCTTGTTGCTACAGCTGAAATGGAGTTGGTGGGCTTGTGCGTGGCGTATTCGTCGTCTAGTTAAAACTCCCTAGACTCACCTTGCTTTGACCGCTCTGCACATAGGCCACCACCTGCTTAGAAAACAGCGGTAGCGGCAGCTGTCTCCTGCCCCTGAGCACAGGAAGAGGACTAAGATGGTAACACTCATGCAGGGCTGGGCAGTTTCTGCACTAGGACACTGACCTCTCAGAGGGGCCCTTCCCTGTTTCATTTGATCACTTGCAAATGAATTCTTCTAGTTATCAAAATTGTGATGAATGTGGGCTTTTTTTAGTATCAGTCCGTTGTCTTGGATGTAGGAGAAGCATATTTCATTTACTTCTCTCCATAGCTATCAGAGGGAAACTTTTTGTTGGTACAGGGTTGGGGTTAAAAGAGTCTGAGCTCACATTTAGAATGAGAGATCGCAGAAGACCGGATGGAGTTGAGGTTCCTCAGCTGCTCTGATGATTTCAATGAACATGTGCTTCCTTGACGAGTCAACTCATGACTTAAAGGTTTTGGATAGTGATGCCAACTCCCCAGATCAGTAATTCCTTTCCAATGACGGTGAAATAAATAGAAAGCAGAACAGAGCAAAGACTGCGGTCACCCTGAAGTTGTCTCATTAGTCCATAAATCCAGAGCAATTGGCAGTGAGCAGATAAAGACCACAGTGAATCTCAGACGAGACAGTAAAGGCTACTTGGGGTTTTCTGTTGGGTTTTTTCCCTCTGAAGAGCTCCCTTGGCTGATGAAGTGCATTAAAAGGTGTCTTTATAGCAGTATTTCACTTTCTGAAGTTGTGTAGCTGCACAGCCAAGAAGGTACAGGGGGACCCTGACCTTCATAGTGTTCAATATCGTAGCAGTTTAGTAGCTTTGTCTGAATGAACTTAAAATAAACACCGTTTTGTTTTTCAGAGCTTTTTTTTCAGTAATTAATGAAGGAAAGTGAGTAATCTGCTACTTGGCAGTGCCACTAGGCACGTGGTACGTGAGCAAAAGTCTCTCTCTGTAGTAGAAAGGATGAATTGATTTCTTTTTTTACTTCCATCTTCTCTTCCCCTTCAGTCCCTGTAGCTCCAAGGGACTGCAGATTTTGAAGCTAGAAGTGCCCAAGCTGTTCCTAGGGGCACGTGAGAGCCTCCAGGGCCTCTTTAGGACTGTGACTCAGTTTCGGTGGGAGGTGTGAGAAATCACTACTGTAGTAAGTAGCAAAATTGTAGCACCTCAGCAGAGCCACTTTTGAGAGTGTTGCTGGAAAGAAATAGTCTCCTTCCTAGGAAGAAAAATTTGAGAAATGTTGTTTGAATAGCTTTGCTCCACTGACCTGGTGCAAATATTATTCAGGATAATTGTTTGCACTGATGGAGTCGCTGTATTACTTCACTTCAGGTCTGCCAGGTGTTACTATTTTCTGCTCTGCATGCTATGAATAGATATGCCTTTTCCCTCTTACTTCATGTATTTACTTTCTTTGCATGCACAAGAAGCAAAAGGAAACAATTTTGCCAGTAATAAAGGTCTCGCGTGGGGGCCGTGTCCCCACTGCCGTGCTCCCCATACATTTGGGCCATGAAGGGATTTTGCTGGCTCTCCCTTGGGGCGTGAGGGGACTCATTGTGTTTTCACTTGGGCTTCATGGGAGGTGACAGCTCAGGAAGCCCCCACGGCCCACCCTGTCCGCTCTGTGCCCCTATGAGGTCCCACGCCACCAGTGCCCCTTGCTGCTCACAGCCACCTGGGCAGCTGCAGGTCAGGTGGGTCTCTTTCCATCACCCCTGCAGCCCCTCAGCGTTGTCCCCCTGCCCCATTGCCATCACCCCTTGGCCGCAGGAGGCCCTCCACATGGGGTGGCAGGCTGCCAGTTTTGCACATGAGCAGCATTGGAGCAGAGGTGGACTGAATTAATAGTCACTGCCCAAATGGAGATCAGTTAACAAGTGGTGTCCCTGAGGGGTCTGTACTGACCAGTGCTGTTCATTGTCTTTGTTAATGACATAGACAGGGGTATGAACACACCCTCAGCAAGTTCACAGATGATGCCATGCTGAGTGGTGCAGTTGATACGCTTGAGGGACAGGATGCCATCCAGAGGGACCTTGACAGACTTGAGGAGCAGGCCCATGCCAACCCCATGAAGTTCATCAAGGCCAAGTGCAGGGTCCTGCGCCTGGGTCAGGGCGATCCCCAGTATCAATAGTGACTGGGGGATGAAGAGATTGAGAGCAGTCCTGCAGAGAAGGACTTGGGGGTACTGGTGGACAAAAAATTGGACTAGAGCTGGCAACATGCACTTGCAGTCTAGAAAGCCAGCCATATCCTGGGCTCCTTAAAAAGCAGCATGGCCACCAGGTCAAGGGAGGTGATTCTGTCCCTCTACTCTGCTCTCATGAGACCCCACGTGGAGTCCTGCATCCAGCTCTGGGCTCCCCAGTACAAGAAGGACATGGAGCTGTTGGAGCGGGTCCAGAGGAGAGCCACAAAAATGGTCAGAGGGCTGGAAGATCTCTCCTGTGGAGAAAGGTTGAGGGAATTGTTTAGTCTGAAGAGGAGAAGGCTCTTGGGAGACCTTATTGCGCCCTTTCAGTACTCCCAGGGGCCTTACAAGAATTACGGAGAGAGATGTTTTACCAGGGCCTGTAATGATAGGACAAGGGTTTTAACCTGAAAGAGGGTAGATTTGGATTAGATACAAGGAGGAAATTGTTTACAGTGAAGGTGGTGAAACACTGGAACAGGTTGCCCAGAGAAGTCGTAGATGCCTCATCACTGGAAGTGTTCAAGGTCAGGGTGAATGGGGCTTTGAGCAACCTGATCTAGTGAAAGATGTCCCTGCCCACAGCAGGGGAGTTGGACTAGATGATCTTTGAAGGTCCCTGCCGACGCAAACCCTGCTGTGATTCTATGAACAGAGAATGGTCACGGAAAACTAGGACATGGCAGACACAGATACCGACGGTGAAAAGTAAATAATGTAAAATGCATATTTATGTGTTTTGGAAGGTTACAATAGTTCAGATCTCTACTGTGGATTCCTCAAACATCTTGATACAGTGAAGATGCTATAAGGAAAATTACATTTTTGTGCTGAAGGGTTTCTTTGGGTTTAATGCTTCCAAATTGAATATATAATTGAATAAATTTGAAGTCATTCTCTTCTCTTTATTTCATCGCAGCTTTGCCGGAGGAATTTTTTTGATCTGCAGAAAGTTTTATAGTGGAAAAATTATTTGACATCCGTAGCAAGTATAGTTTCATCCTTAATGGATTTTTAAATTTCCCGATAGGGATATTCTGTTTCTGCACAATAATAGTAAATTCTTGACCTTATGTTACAGTTTCCAGTTCTTGAATAAATAGGGGTATCTTTAGTTAATGTTTCTTAACTCCACAGAGTTTTTAGAACTGTATAGAATATAATAAATATCAGTGCTGCCTTTGTAGATGAGAAGTTAAAGCACGTCCAGAGTGACCCGCTACCAGCACGGCAGAGCCAGGGAGTGATCGCATGCGTCCAGAATTCAGCACTGGGCTTTTGTGGCACTTGATGCACTCAAGCTCTTGTCATCATCCTCATGTTTGGAAGGAGCGCGACAAGACATTTCACACCAGATTTTGTTCTGGTTAAAGTGCTTTGATGAGTTTCACCTCCTTTACTGTGTGCTACAGCTTTATTTGGCCTATATCCAAGTTTAGTTACTTTAATTATTGAAATTGTTTTCCTGTTGTATTTCCTAATATTGAATTGCTGTAAAATTAACTGGAAAACTACTATTATGTACCCTGTTCCTTTCTTTTGTCTTCACATTTTGGGTCTTTTTTGCTTGTGAGTATTTATTTTTCCTTTGCTTGTTTTCTCTTTTATTGCATCTATGAAGCTTTTGTTCCTAATTTTCATGTCATTTGATATATGAGAGAAGCCAAATAAAATATTTCACATTTCTGGTTCAACTTAAAAACCAGTTTTTATGCTGAACAATAATTGTATTACAAGGAAGCCTGATGTGCCCTCAGTGCCATTACAATATGTTGAATAAAAAGGTAATTTAATGGAAACAGCGGAGTGTTTGAAAGTTCACTGCATGAAAATTGGATTTTTGCCTTTTATTATTTACATTGCACCTTATTCATATTTAAGGCCACAGGGATTATCATCCTCCTTAATGGCTTTATTTAATAAAGACTTTGCATTTCACATTATAGGATCTAGTGCAGGCTTCAATCTGTTATCAGGATTTCAATTAGCTAACTTTGGCTTCAGTTGCCCTATAAATCCTATAAATATATCTAAATAATTAATTTGCTTTCACTGGATGGTAGTGGCTACTTTTAAATACAGCTGCTATATACTTAGCTGCTAAATGGTACAACTGTGCTCATAACTTGCTTTTATTATTTTTTTCTTAAAGATAACATATGTCTCTTAAGATGACTGGCTAGACTAGGACCAGTCTTCTAAGGTAAAAGACCTCGTAGAGGAACTGTAGTAATGGCCAAGGACTGTTGCAGCTGGGATGCAAGTGCACCTTGAATTTTGGGAGGAGAGGTTAGGGACAGGTGGATATCACGAATCAACATATTGCCTAACTGGCCTGAGGGACTTTGCATCCTTTGATTGTGGTTATGTATATTGGGAATCAAGGGCTGGACGTAGCTAATACCAGGGTGGAGGGTCGGTGATAAATGTAGCAGATGGAATGAAATCCTGTTGCTCTTACTTTTGGGTCTTCCCTTCACCTATGCAGAATTGCACATCTGTGGTAAATTTGTGGTCAAGGTTTTCTTTTGCAGTGATATTTAAATCTTCTTGCTCAGTATGCAAACCAAAGAATGATGTAAACTGTTTCTGCTGCACCCTTTGGGGCACTGAGAGAGCCTGAGATTGGATTTTAAGCAAGCCTAGTAAACAGTCAGACTTGGAAAGATATGCCTCAAGAATACAGAGATAGGGCATAGCGTTTTCTGTATTTCCTCTTGTAAATTCTCTCTCCTGCAATAAGGGGAACCCTGAAATAAGGAATCAGCCCCGCGCCAAGCTCTGGGGTCAAAACTAATAACGAACGAGTGCTAGTTCAGTGGGAATCGCACAGTGTAAACATGCAGCCAGCCCAGGCACCCACTAAAAACTCCTCCCCGTCCCCAAACCAGAACAAAAGTCAGGACCAAGCGAGCTGCAGGCAGCAGCACAGGTGAATGTGCTCCGCGACTCACCTGAGAGCAGCTGCAGGCCGGCAGACGAGTTGGCAGCGGCAGAGAAGCGCTGTTCATCTGAGAGCCCCGGTCTTTTCCAAGTTATTCCTGTTGGCTCGCGTCCCGAGGAGGAAAGACTTGAGACCTTCAGGGACCTGCAAAGACCAGGACGCCAGTCAAATTTAAAATGCTTAAGTTGCAATACTTACAGCTTTAAAAATGTTTTTCACCTATCAGTGTATGATTAACTGAGTGTATGAACTTGAAGGGAAACATAATATTTATTAAATATATTTCACTTAGTCATTTTGGCATTTGATATGCAAAGATTATGCATTTTTCCCAGGAGTTATGTTAATAATTTCAGCATGATAACTTTAATTTTAAAAAGATCTTTTCTTTGCTAAAGGGAGGGTTATGCATGCATGTGTACAAGGAAAACTTTAATTAAAATTTCTGTTCTCCATTGTTTCATGAGTTTAAAATGCACTTTCTCCCGTGAGACAAAAAGACTCCTTATATTTACAGGACTCAGAGGGTTAATGTGTGAAAATGAACACATTCAAGGTTGTATTACTGACAGCTCCATTGTGTTGGCAGAGGAGAAAGATGAAGCACAGCCTCAATTTACTTCTCTTGCTAAACAGTACTTTGTTCTGTATTGTTAGAAGAAGTCATTCCATATCTGGAGAAGATGGGAAACATGGAAATCATGGTACTGCCTCTGCTGACCTTATATATATATTTTTTTTAACCATTTCTCCCCTGGCCGTCATGGAAGGCTCGAAAGAGAAACCACTCTGTTTTTCTGAGGACTTGAAATGTGATCCTCCTTTTTGGTGCCTACTGCAGGAGACAAAATATGAGGGAGTTCTCCTTATGTTTGTCCAGTATGGGAAACTGCTGCTCTTAGATACATCTGCCATGGGAAAACAGGACAAGTTTAGTAAGTTCACAAGCTATTAACCATTTGGTACATTTCATTTATCCATGGTGTAGGAGATTATTGCTAGTGTTAGAGAATTGATGAATAAACTGGGGGAAAAAAGGCAAGATAAGTGTTTATGTCAAAGCTCCATCTGTTTCCTGTAGGCTCCTACAAGTTTCCTCAAAAACTATGAATTTGAATGGAAAAGGAGAAACCCTAAAAAAAAAAATCCATCTCTTTCCTCTAACAGGTGTTGTAGTTCATAGGACAGTTTTAGTAAAAATATAACTTTACTGTAAATCGGTACTTGTCCAGAGTAAACTCCACCCATGGAGTACACAGTCCTTCAGAGAACCCAGAAGAAGGGACACCAAGGTAGCTTCTCTCCTTGAAACCTATCATTAAGGATGCTGTAATTATTTCCTGGGAGACGTTCACTTGTGCCTGCACCGCCCTCTCCTGTTGAAATCCTCCCCGAAAGGTCAGGAGAGAATAAATCCCTGTGCTGCTGCAGCTTTCTCGGGTTTACTTGGGTGGTGCTCTCGATGGCGTTATCATCTATCCCTCTGAAAGGGTTAGGATTTTCCACCCAAAAGTTCTGTGCTGGACCAGTAGCCCTTAAATATCGTGTACATCAGCAGTATGGGTCCAGAGGAGCCACATCGTTGGAAACTGCTCATCTGCTAGCCAGCATCTGGCAAAGTGGGTCGTGTACAAAGAAGGAAAGCAAACGAGGAAGAATATAAATGTTTTAATTCAAGAGCTGTATTTTTCTTTGAAGATTGATAGCAAGTGGTCAGTCTGTTAAGAAGGAAACATTGCTCTCACTTCAACTCACTGCCTCAGAGTCAAATCTTTGTTCTGTTATTTTATTTCAGTATAAAACGTTGCTATTTTAACCTTAAAAGTAACCAGTGTTGCTGATGATAGGAAACTGTTTGTCTGCTAAGACAAACAAATTCATCTGTAGCTAATATGAACGGTCTATTGCTCCTTCTGTACCAGGCACGCAAATCTCTCTTGGCTGTTTGTGATCAATCTGGTTTTCTAATATTTGCCAGTGGGAAGGCCCTGGCTCATTTCTTTCTTCTGAGTCATATTTTGATTGTCTCATTTCCTACTGAAGTGATTAAAGCTGAGCTGGGCATACACAGACTATAACTTCCACACATAGCTTTGCTAAGCTGCATGTATATTATTAAAATTTCTAAAATTATCCTCTGCTATTGGCTTATTTAATGCCCTAAAGCCTTCTAAATGAGTTAAGAATAAATGATAGGGTTATCCTATATTCAGTACTTTTTATCAGGTGCATTTGTATGAAGGATCAGAAGGAGGAAGTGACGTGCGCTGGGTTTTCAGCCCAGCCAGATTGTGTCCCGGGGGACTGGGACTCCTGGGCGCATTGAGGAATGTGCACACTTGGCAGGATGGAAATGGCCAAAAGGGTCCTTAACAGGGACCTGGAAAGAAGTACTGAAAAAGCACCCGAAAAGCAGCTGACCTGCCTCTTGGGCTGTGTAGAATGATCTGGACCTGAATACGAAGAGTGTGTCCCTGTACATTACTGGTAGATCTCAGAATCACAGACTGGTTAAGGTTGACAGGGACCTCTGGGAAACATCTGGTCTACCCCTCCCTGCTTAAGCAGGGCCACCAGTTGCCTGG
>Ga0065711_1038008_pt1 | contig 19249 bp, 10 predicted proteins | sample Hoacrofraction12_FD_59098 | JGI IMG/M metagenome (GOLD analysis project Ga0065711, IMG submission 59098) | Hoatzin crop microbial communities from Cojedes, Venezuela - Epithelial fraction 12 v2 (version 2) | ecosystem: Host-associated > Birds > Digestive system > Esophagus > Crop | place...
GGCCCGTGAGGCGGGCGGGCCGGGGAGGCCCCGCCGGTGCCGCCTCAGCTCCGCGGCCCGGCGCCCCCTCCCTCGGTTCTTGCCTGGGGAAACGTCCCCGCCGCCGCCCCGCCGCTCCCTGTCCGAGGCGCGGGGCAGAGGCGCGTCGCAGCCCCGTCGCGCTGGTCTCGCCGCTCCCGGCGGTTTCTTCTTCCCTTGGCGCTGCCTTGCGCTATGGGCCGTGGGAGTGGGATCGTCCCGCTCGTCCTCAGCCGCTGAAACGTGGATTTTTTTGGTGCGTATTAATGACACCGGTGCTGCTTTCCGAGCTACATATTTACAGGTGGTTTTCGTCCTCTAAGTGTCTTTTGAGAATGCCCTCGATCCGATATGGCTTTGATTAGCCGAAAAAGTTTCCAGTTTTACTCGCCCAGCGCGCCAGCAAGCAGGTCCATTTTGATGACCCTAAGCAAAAGGCTGAGCTGCGTCAGTGGGCAGCGAAAGCCCCAAAACTGTAGCCCCGTAGCCATGAGGGTGCTGTGTTTCAAAGATAAATCTCGGTATACCTTCTGTAGAAAAAACCACGTACAGCTGCGGATGCAGTCTGTTAATGAAACCGTGCATATTTGTGGAGATACTGGGACCTGTCCTAAATCTGATAACGAGCGGATGGATGAGCAACTGTTTTTCAAAAAATTAAACAGCCTTTGCATGTCAAAAGAGATTTTTGACTTTCTTAGCTCTCCGGAAGCCATGTCTGACACTATGGCATCAGGAGCCCTGCAGAGGATTTCTGAAGTTGAGGTGGATGAAGATGGTCTGAAAAACCCTGAAGGAGTGTTAGAGAACAAAGTTTTCAGGGCGTTATGCTTCCAGTTTGAATTTGAATCCTCAAGACTGTCAGATGATGGGCTGCTGAATGCATTGCAAGCTTTGGTAAAACTGTGTATAGATCCCCAGAGCACGCTGATGGCAAGCTTGCTTTCAGAGAGCAAGGAACGTCTTGGTAAAGGATGGCTGACTGCGAAAAATCTGTGTGCTCTTGGAGAGAGTTTGCTTGAGTTGGAAGGCGCAAGCTGTGCGACGCTGGAACAAATTGTGAACCGCATGCAAGAAAAAGACATTGAGAAGTGGAGTCCCAAGGAAATGGTGATGGTTTATAAGATGCTGCAGGTGACTGCCAGGGAAGGGGAACACTATCAGGACTTGCTAACAGAATGAACAGTGTCACTTTAACCATAGTTTCACAGCTGAGCCCAACGTTCACAAGCATAATACTGAATTCACTGGTTGTTCTTCATCAGACTCGGGTAGTTCCCTTAGTGACAGCGCTATGTAAGCATTCTGTGAAGCATATTCCATATTTCACAGGTGACGAACTGGTAAATGTACTGGAAGCCTTCCTATACTTTGGACATCGTGAACAGAGTTTCACAGAGGCACTGGAAATACAGGCTCTCAAGTCCATCTTTACCATGCATCCTCAAACAGTCAGCAAAGTCATACTGTATTGCTGCCGAAAGATGATCCTTTCTAAGCCCATCTTTGATGCAGCGGCAGAAGGTTTCATTTCCGATGCTGACAGATTTACCACCAACCAGACTGCTGAGTGTATTGCACCATTTGGGACTCTTAACTATCTCCCTTCAAGTGCTTATTCCTTGTTCAGGAAGCTTGAAACCGTACTGCATACTCGCTTTAGTCACTTTAAGCCTCACGCCTTGCTGAATCTGCTGCACTCATGTGTCCTTATTCAACGTTATCCAGTAAATTTTCTGCCAAAAATATTTAGTCCCTATTTTCTGCAACAGCTTCAAGGTAAGGAGCAGTGTTTCTCTTGCTACGTTCCGCATTTCCTTCTATTACATGGTGCGTCTCTTGTCAAGAACCCATTTGTTGTCAATTACATCTGTCAAATCAACAATGACCTGATTAAGGTGGCTGCAGAATAGTGATCAGGAGGTCAAAGATTGTTGCTTACTTGTCACAGTTGCAGTTGTCTTTCAGTTTGTATCCATATTTGTGGATATTTTCCTAAGCATCAAACCCACTCTCTTCCTGAGACTCTTAAGGGCAAGGTACACGATCAACAGTTGTCAGAAAACCTGTTCATAGCCTTAAAAATTGGGACCAAATTATAATATGTAAGAAAAGTTAGTTCCACAACTTACTTGTGTTACTAGAAAGCTCACCTATTACTACAGAAGTAATTCATTGTTGTTTTTAAAAAATAATCTAAAAATCCTTATAAACTGTGGTCAAGATTAGTACAAATTCTAGATAGAAGTGAGGTGTAGCATTGAGACAGGAAGAGTTTAAATTACTGTTATTGACAAGAACGTTTTACAACTATATACACAGAATTGTAAATCTCTGGCAGTACCAAATGTGTTTTTCAAATACTGTTTTGCCTTATGATTCAAAAAAGGTCCATTGCACATTAGTGATGCTAGCACTTCATTCCTTACCTTCTGGCAGGCTGCGTCATGTCCAGCTTTTCAGGTGGGGGTAAGGTAGAACCAGGTAGAACTTCTGCTGTCATCTCTTCTGTTCTTTCAGGATAAGGATTATTGTATTATATGCTGTTTCCAACTTGGTTGTATTTTTCTCTTGTATTCTGTTATGATCAGCTTATAAAAACTTAAAAGGGTAAATGGATAAAGCTGAAAAAATTATTTTGCAGTGCATAATTGTTGGCTTAATTAAAACAGAAATGAGATCTGAACCAGTAAAATGTAACAGCATTGTAAATGTGAGCAGTTAAGGCTAGGCTGGTATGGTTTTTTAAATTACCTAGGTAAAAATGTAAATTGAATTGTAAGGCTCACATATGTTTTAACAAGGCATAAAGACTGGTGCTTCATCCTGGTTTTTAAATTACTTTTAATCTAGAAGCTGTTGTGGTTATGTGATGCTTCTTCCCATTGGCATCCTGTCTGCTGAGTACACTCCTCTGGTGGAGGCTTCCCGTGCCTATCTTTGTTTCGTGCCCTGAGCCCCTTTCCTTGCTACCTTTGAGTGAGCACTACAGTCCTGTCCTTGGCCCTGTGTCTTACCATACTGAGGAAGACATTACGAAATTTAAAAATCTACCCCATGGTTTATCCCATCTTGCTTAGGAGCTCTCAGAGTCTGCTTACCCACTGCATCCAAGACCGTCTCGTCTGCAAGGGCAGCCTTCACCTAATTGTTTTTTTTCCCCGGTCTAGTATGCTTCTAGAACATCCCCCATGTGATATGTCCTTGGCTCTAACTATTAGATAATCCAACACTTTTGGACACAAACCTGTTATGAACAACACAGTTGTAAGCTATAGATTTTAAGTAATTATGTTTTAGATTGTAAAGCATATTTAGCAGCATTATAGGGATATGTAAGGTATGCCAGAAAGATGAGGGACTTCTCTGGATCTCAAATAAGATTGCTCTGTTAATAAAACTACATAAAAAGTCAAGTTTTCAAAGTGATTAGAAACTTTGGTCACTCAATTTTTAGTTGTTCAACATAAAATATCTTAAGAGGTTGATTTTTAGGAAGCAGCCATTCCTCATATACTAAACAACAGAATGTCTTTTAAAGTTCTCAAGCTGATACTTCAAAAATGAGAAATCTCATAGTACCACTGACCCTTATATTGATTTAAAAGAATATATTAAAAGTATTCCACTTGAGTGGTGAAAGTTCAGAACAGGAACTTGCGAAGAGGACGTGGATGATTAACATCTTACACTACATGAGGTTTTTACTATTCCGTAACAATACTTTGCACATAACATGAAAGATTCTTGAAGTATACACTTGTAGACAAATGTCCTGAAATTTTTCAGTATTATCTCCTACTTTCAGATTAAAAAAAAAAAAGTGAGTGAAACAACGAAATCCTGGGATTATAACTTGGGGAGAGGGGGTTGTAGGTAGAAAGAAATGGGATATTTCTCTGAGACCTCCAGTCAAACCTATTCCTCCTGCATCTTTCAGATCCTTATTTTTTTGTGAAAGAGTACGACAGTCTTAACTAAGATCTTGCTAGTTGTATTTTTTTTTTGTGTTCATATTTCTGTAAATAATTTCCTCATTTTTCTAACTACATCATTTTGCAACTGATCTTTCTGTTCATTCAAACAATGATCAAGGATGATAATGATCAAGAAGCTTCTCTGCGCGTTACACTGAATAGCTTTTGCTAACTGCTGTATGATGGTTTGTATAAAGATACTTTGTTGAAGGTATACTTGAAAGCCTGATTATTTTTGTTTCAGCTCAGCCACCTGGTTTGGACAGAATTGTTACCTCCCAGCTAACCCAGCTTTTTCTCACTGTTACCCTGGAGTGCCCATTTTATGAGGTACGGCACATATGAAAACAGAACTGATGTTAACAAGAGGTGATAAGGTCACTAGGGCCCTGTTGATAATTAGTTGAAGATTCTTTCCCATAAAAAAATTGGAATTGGACAAAACAGCTTTTTTTTTCCTTGATGAAAATATGAAGGATTTCTACCTGTTTGATTGACTTGGTATGTTTGTATGTTTGACGGAACTGACTAGCTCTAAGTTAAAGTGCTTTTTGAGTATTTCTGAGTACTTTTCCAGCAACAATTCCATTTTTGTATTTGACCTGTGAAATGTTGGAGCACAAAAGAGATCAGGCACGTTGGTGCTGGCCTGACTGCAGAGGAGTGGTAACAGATGTGCATTTGTCACAAGCGATACGTCCAGCGTGATAGCATGGAAGCTTGCTGAGGATATTCTGGTGGTTGTTCTTTTGTTTTGTTTTATTTAAGTTCTAGCAGATCATACATCAGACTGTAGGTCTCTCAATAGACATGGCTTTGAAATGCACACTACACATTTTGCTACGTTACTATGAGGTAATAGAAAAAATGTTTTTCTTCGCTTTGATTTGTTTTTCTGTTGTTGTGTAGGGTCCCAAACTCCTTCCAAAGTATCAAGTAAAATCCTTTCTCACACCTCACAGTTCCCTGGATGTTCACCTCCTCAAAAGGGTGAAGACTGGATTACTTTATTTACTGAAAAAAAGAACATATTTTGCGTCAGAGGTATCAACACCATATTTCTATACAGTTGGTAAGTGACATTTCTTTAGAGCAATAGTAAAATCTGTACTTATGCCGTCAAAACTTTAGGCTCAGTTATTTTCCAGAAATAAAAATGATTGGTTTTATTCCCTTGGTGTGCATTCTAAATTGTGCAAATATGGGAAAAGTGAACTGGAATACAAAACTCTGTAGAAGGTCCGAAATGAGGAAACATTATGGGAACTTCAAGTAAATGCATTTTCAAAGTGAGAAAGAAGAGCAGAGAGAGAAAAGGAACTGCAGCAGTACTTGGAATTTACAAAAGCCAGTCTGCACTGAAAATAGCTGCTAACTCTTGTGTTCTGTATTTTTACTATCAGCTCCCCTTTTACTTATCCTGTAAGCCGTTTGTATAATGTAAAGCAAAATGAGGCAATGGCACTTGTCTGATCTCTCTGCTTTGGTGGTGAGTGGAGAAAGGGAGAGCTGGAAGGTTGTCAGTCCTCTGCCCAGCTCAGCTGGGCTCTTGTCCCCTTAACAACAACTGTTGACTGTGTATAGTCAGTGGGGGTTTGTGGACCGAAAGAGAGAAGTGGGCAGAACAGAGTGTTTCATGCAGCAGGGAGGGAAACTGAGAAAAGGTAATGATGAGGAAAGATGCGTACCCAAGAGGGGTGGAGGATAAAGAAGGTATTGAGAGAAGGGTCTGTTGGACCCCACGGACATCGTGAGGATGAAAAAAAAAAAAAAAAAGGGATAACTCTAGAATTATTCTGTATTTCAGCTTCCACATGAGGTGGAAGATGGCAGGGTGTAGGTCCCAAACTCTGTTTGCAGATTGACCTAATCTGTCAAATTAGGGAATTACTGAGAAAAATAAAAAGGAAAAGGGAAGGGGGAGAGTCTCTCCCCAAAGCCCTCAAAATTCGAGAGGCCCTATCCAGCCTGCAAAGTGCCATTTAACTACATAACAGTTTTTAGTGGACTTGGAACACTACTTTGCTGTTAGCACTATGAAAGGCTGAAGTGCTACTAATTATCACTCTTTATGTTAAATAGTCTATATGAATTTTTGCAAGCTTCTGTGATTCAGCAAAAAAAAGTATTGCGACAGTATTTTAGTTATTTTGTAAAACAACTGTATGAGGATGAGAATCACAGTAAACAGTTTGTTGTATGAAATGAGTTTTAATGTCACTTCTCTTTTCATCTATACTAGATATTGAGATTAAATTAGATGAAGAAGGTTTTGTATTGCCTGCTGCCCAATGTGAAGAGGTACACAGACGGTAAGAGAATAAAAGAAACCCCTGGTAAAATGTTAATGGTGACAAAGAGCATCCAGTGTGAAACTCCAGCAAAATCTAAGCTAATTGGAGTTTTGCCATCGACCTCAACAAAGCTAAGGTTTCATATTGAAACCACTGGTAAAAGGACACAAGGTTGGCAAAATGAATGATCTGCACTTTTTTCTTCATTATTTTGCCTCCTGACTATACAGTATCAGACAGTTAGTCTCTACCCAGTGACAGTCAGATCAAAGTGATCCTGATTTGGCTTGTAATAATGTATTTTGATCTTCAGTAATTCATTTTCAAATTAAAACCAAATTAATTCTAATTGAGCATGTGCGCATAGATTTAACACAGTTTAAGCCAGTGTGAGTTCACAAATTTACCTCTCTAAGGAATCCTGTGTAAGGAGGATATTTGCTACAGATGATGTTTTTACTGAAAAATGTATAGGTGTTTAAAAAATATGTTAAACGATGATTAAGTTGAGAAACCTTGGATACAAAGTTAAGCAACCTGCCTATCTGGTATTTGCAACTGCACTTCTGTGGATAAAAGTCTTTGAAAAGGTTACATTTTGTACAGCTTAACCTTCACAAGACACACAGACTAATATAGGTTCTTTAAAAAATCCCAAGCTTAAATGTTTAGGAAAGGGCTTTGATTTTTTTTTTGTTAAATGACACCTTTCATGTGTAAATAAGGTCACAGTATACTTAACATACTGAAAATTTAAGCCACTTTTTTACAGTGGATATACAAATTTTGGTTGAATTTGATGCGGTTTTTATCACCAAGGAGAAAAAATATAGTTATAGTCCATGATGCTGCCAACCCTACATACAGGTTTAACTTAAACAGAGTTAGCATGAACTTAACTTTAACATGTTCACTAATATTGAAGTTGAATAAATTCAGCTGCTGAAATGTTTTCACGCTGAGACAAGAATTTTGTATGTTTTTCCTTCTAGAAGAATTTAAAACATCTTAACAATAGTAGCATTAAAAATATCAAACTCTTACTAACTTGTATGGTAATTTTTGTTCAGAGCATATAAATAAGCTTTCCAGATCAGTTTCACTAATCTTCAGGCTTTCCCCCTCCCACCCTTAAATTGAGTGATTTAAATGGTCCTGAACTAGGGAACTCCCATCCCACAACATCTAATTCTAGGAGGTATTAGGGAGTAAGAGTATTGTGTCATGCTTCTTAGGAACTGCTGTAGTTGTGGTTGATTATAATAGTCGATTTTTTTTTTTTTTATGCCACACTTGTGCTTGATTTTAGAATCGCCCTCTGTGTTGATGGTCAAAACAGATTTTGCGTTAACAGCCACAATCTGTTGGGAGAAGAAGCTATTAAACAGAGACATCTTCAGTTACTTGGTTATGAAGTTGTGCAGGTAAAGTCCAAAGACAGTGGTTTGCGTTTGCTCTGGCTAACAAAGCAAGTGAAAAATGATTATTTTATAATGCTTAAAACTATACCTGCAATTACTTCCTAAGGCAGATGTAGTCTTGTCCTTTCTATGTTATGTTCTCTCTGCCTAGCTTTTGCCTTTTTGAGGGTGTTACAGAATTTCCTTTTCTTCCTTGAATCAATGGGTATATTCTGCCTGTGTTTTCTGCCAAATAGTGGCTGCATGAAAGAGTACTTCTCTACAGTGATTAAGGTTCAAATCTTGACTTAAAGGAAAACATTGTCTAAGGGTTTAGTAGAATTGGGATTTTCAATTTGAATTTAGAGTTTAAAAAGAGGAGTTAAAAAAAAAAAAAGGAACTGCTTTGTATTGTAAGTAGTATTTTCACAACAGAGTATATCCTTTATTTTGCCTGTTGAATTAATAGGGGTATTTTTATTTTTAAACAAACTTTAGACCAAAAAAGTTACTTCTAGACTTTGGAATTTTCTTTCCCATTTATAATCACTTACATCATAAGCCTAACTCTGTTATTAACTTAGTTTAAATTGTAATGGATATCACTGTTTTAGAGTGATCTCTATGCAGGTGATTTACAGATCAATAATACGCTTAGGATTAAATGTTTAATTTTAAAATGGACAAATCTTTGATGCGTAGTTTTACATATGCTTAATGAGCATCAGTCTTACCCAGTTGTTTATTAAAAGGTATTTCCAGCAATCATTTTTGTTTTTTTCCCAGATTTCATTTTTTGAGATAGACAGTCTACAAAATTGCAGAAAGGTGGCAGATTATCTACACAAGAAGATCTTTCCTCATACATATGGACTCAGCTGATGACACTGGAGAACAACACTAAATCACAGGTTGACGTATGAAGTGTAAATATTGTGCATGGAAGAACAATTCTGTTTTCTAAATAACTCCATCCAAGATAATTTGAGCTTCTGAATGTGAGACATTCCAATATGTGGAACTACTGACATGTAAAGAGTAATAAAGAGCAACATGTTTTCTTAAGTTCTGTGTAAATATTTATTATAAGTTAACAGATCTAAGTGCCAGAAAGTCAGTGCTGCATTTCCTTTGTATTTTCACTGGTTCTAACTCAACTGCAAATGCACAGATGGGCTATTCAAGCATACTGGCTGGTGCTGAATGTACAGAATGTGCCATGCTACCTACCAATCAGGGCTCTTCTTGACAGTACAAAAAGAAATTGTCCAATTTACTCATAGCTGTTTGTGTGATTTCCCAAGTGTTTCATAAAACTAAAATTTGCAGTAGTTGCACAAGCAGAATTGACTTATTGCTCATACTTAAGAGATGTAGAATGCTGTTCACGAAATAGCAATGCCTTACAGAAGATGAGAGCATTCTTTAAAAAGATTCACGTTACTCTGTAAAAGAACAGCTGCTGTAGGGTAGTGGATTTGCACAGCTGTCTCTGTGGGTATGTACTATTTGTAGTTTTGTCTTTGGTGGCATTTTAGCTAACCTGGCTAAATGGGGTCACGTGTGCACTCCAGAGTTCCTTCAGTTTACAGCCTGCCATTCGAGCCTAAACTGAAACTCATTACGCTCTGAAGCTCTGAAGAACTATGTCCTGCGCAGTCCTTTTTTATGTACGGGTATAATTTCTGGCACAAGGGTGGAACTGAGAACTGGAACCAGTAACCACTTCAGCTGGAACAATCATGCCCTAACTTGGGTCAACGTGCTGCTTTACAGATGGACGAAGGGAAAATAACATAGCCTTAGTTCCGCTCACGTAACATATACTCTGAACTGCCATGTAAAACACATTTGCAGGCTCGCTTGTGCATGCTGTCCTATGTGGAATTATTATTTATGAGTAGCAAAGCAGAAATTCCAGCATGAGCTGGTTTGATTTTAGGTATTACGATTTGATAAAAAACAGGTGAAACTTTTACATCCTTGAAGTTCTGTGTGTTTCACCAGTAGATACAGAACGTGGCCATTTTTTTCCTTCCAAGGCTACTATTAATAATTTGTGAGTTGCAGATGTCGATCAATTGTTCCAACAATCCCTGGAGGTTTTGGGATGCAAAATCCAGTTCCAAAATATGATGTACATTGTGTCATGCTGTGCATTCTGTTAATGTTACTTTGTTGCATGTGTAAAACCCTTACTCATAGTGGTATGTCATCACTGACAGGTAAGGGAGCACCAGGAGGTAACAAGACACTTTCCAACAGCGTATTGGGAAGCTTACCGCACATGGTTAACCTACCAGCTGTCATCCTAGCAAAAGAAAAATGGAAGGAGAATGACTGGAATGTCTTTTCAGACATTTACAAGGAACTTCTCCCTAATACAGAAGAAATTGTCAAGGTATTCTTTCGACACTAACTGAGCACTGAAGGGAGAAATCAGCCACTCAGAACTGAATGAGAAACAAGTAATAGGAGGAACAGCCTGTGAAAAGCCTTCAAAAGTGGGGAGGGATGAGAAGGGACTGAAAGAGAAGGGGGTAACCTAAGCAAAAAAAGGAGATGGGAAAACTTCACACTGGTGTTTTGATGACTCATGCCTTTCCCCACGGTGGAAGTGAGCTGATGATGCCTGTTTCTCACAGAGGCCAGAAGGTGGTGGTGTTCTCAAACAAATGATTGCTTGTAGTTTTTCAAACACAGATGGTTTGTAAATACAGCAAGACTACTTAAAAGAAGTAATTTGTACTGACTGTCCCAAACTAAAAATAAGCTGCCTAGAATATGGCCATATTCCATGTCATTCTTCACTGTTATACACTTGACACTGATTCCTGAAAAAACATTCTGGTATTGTTAGAAAACATTTCCTTCTCACTTTGATTCCTTTTCATTTAATACTGCTGGAGTTGTTTAATGAAGTATTTATTGTTGAAAAGGAATGTAGCAGTTACTGCCCCCTTGTTGCTAGCTTATTGAATGTAAAGGAACTTACAGGTCATGCATAATGAAAGTAAGAAACCCCTCCTGGAATGGGCTGCTCTGTGTGCTCTGCTTCTCACATCATGCCAAACAAGTGGTATTGATGGCCTGATTTACTACTTATCCAGGCCACAGATTAAGCAGTTCTTTGTTTTCATTACTTTTTACTAGGAGACTCACTGTGTTCACAAATACATAGGTTTCCTATGTGTAAGTAGCTGACACAACTCCAGTGTCAGTCAAAGCTGTGGACTTACAGTCTTCGTTCTGGTATGATCAGTCCGGCTGTTGTTCCTTTCTGAGCAAGTACTGCCTTAGCTTTAAACAACAGCAGGATCAATGGCACTTGAGAACCAAACTGATGCACACTCTGCAGGAGACAGTCCTCCTGAAATTACCTTGTAACTGGAGTACTGGATTCAGTGAGAACACAAGGCACTAAATGTTTAAGCAGATTTAGACATATACTCTAATCACGCTTTTTAAATGGCTACTGCTCAAACCCTTGTGTTTTTGCCATCCTTTCTTCCATACTATTTAGTGCTTGTTATCCTAACATTACTTTTTTTTTTCAGCATTGGATACAGATGATTTTTCTTCTGACATTCTTGAACAGATCAATCACTCTGTCACCATTTGTATAGTGAAAGTCAGCAAAATGGATGTCTGAAATCAGCCAAGCCCAGATTTTGTCTGTTTAAATGCTAAGTACTCAGTTAACTTGTCTTCCACTTGAAGTCTGTGGAAACTGCTAAGCACTTCTCTTAAGTCAGATTGGTTCTTTCCTTGCCCATTTATGGGTAAGCCCATCTATTTTGGAAAATCTGTGTTGAATCCCGGTTTCAGCTGTTGTACAGACAAAATAACACCTAGCAATTTTGTAATCCCTGTACGGATTAAGAAGTCAGTAACCACTGATACCTTGAGAAGCAAGCTCACTTAAATGTTAAGTCTGTGAATAGTTATGTGGAAGCACTGCCTGAAATAGCAGGGAAGCAGCTGTTCACCCAACAGGTCTCGTTTCCAGCCTTGCTACCTATGACGTTCAGCTCTTGCTGATGCTCTTCTTTATGAGCTTTATATGAGACTGTAAAGAGAAGACATGTATTTGAAGTAGCATGAAGAAAAGTACAGTTGCTATTTCATCCTATTTTTAATACAAATCATTCTCATTAACTAAAATGTAGAGGGAAAGGCAAAAGCACCATATTGCTTTTTGATGCAAGGCGGGTTTTTTTCCACATAAATGTTGCTGGTAATGACATGTACAAGAGATTTAGCATGGATCCAGGCCGGGTTTTGCTAATAAGCAGATGATGCCATTTTTCCTGTAGAATTCTGCCTGCATGCGATTAACCCTTGCATGATCTCTGATCAGCTGCTCTATGGGCTTATTTATGCGTCTTCCATACTCCGAAGATGACAGAACAGCAACAGGTCTTGCCATTTCCTGTGAAAATACAAAATTCTCTTTGTAAGAAAATTCACAGAGCAAACACTTGGCATTTATCTGCTGGTCAATGTGCTGTGGCCAGGGGCAAAATAACAGATGGAACTGTACAGCATCTGCTATAAGGATGTATATTTATTTAGCAGTGATCTGCACTCTTACTGTTCCATCCCTGACCTAGTTTTTTATGTATACTAGTAAACCATCAATGTATCACTAGATGACAAGATGACATGGAGCTGTGTCACGAGTTACTGTGGACAGATAATTTTTTTAAACACACACACACACATGCAATTACCATGTGATTACTGGCAAACTGAATGCTGTGTTACTGGAAAGTGGCACAGATTTTATTTTCATTCTTATTTTTCTTGTGCACTGACTTGCATGATTCATTTGAAAAACAGGAGAGGTTTAATTTGTATCCCCTGTTACAGGAACACCTACCCTGCTTGCACAACTCAGTGAAACCACTAGTCCATGCAAGCTTTCCCTGAAGGACACAAAGCATATACTACTGTACTTGATACAGAAATAACTGCTCTGAAATGATGGGAAATGGACTTGATGAAAAATAATGTAACCAAGAAAAGATTATTTTAAGCTTGTTCTTGCTACACTGCACTTCAAGTGACTGTGCAATCACTATCTGCAATCTGCAGTTCCTTCCTGTGCTACAGCAACAGGGAGCTCTGGAGTCAGAAGGGAAAGAGAGGATTTGTTTTTTCTTTCCTTAGCCAAAAGTCTCAGATTTATCAGGCTGCTTGTATGTTTGCTCGCTGGCTAACACAATAAGCCTTGGTCCCCAGTGTATTTACCTAGTTTTACTGTATAAATAATATCTACAAGGAGAATCAAAGTGGGGATGCCACACCACAGTTCAAGTGCAAACCAGTGACTCCTTTGCTGCCACAGGCGCAAGTCTGAGCCATATCAGCACTTCTCATAGAGCCTGTGAAGCACACGAGCCCCTGCATTTCCTGTGAGGATGCAGATGGGAGCTCAGATCTGAGGGGCCTCATAGCAGGGCAGTCAGATGTGAGACATTTCCAGACTCATGGACAAAAGCAGACCTGAGATTATTGGGAAGATACTCCAAACCCTTTTTTCAAAAAAAACCGCGGAAAAGTCCACTCTAAAAACACCATTCATCTCCAACTCTTCCCCTACCCTTCCTCCTTACCTTGCTCCACCCCATTAAAAGCTATTCAGTACACCAACTTATAACCCCACCAGGACAAAAATCAAGTCAAGAAGAGTGGCAGGCATAAATAAGACCATTTCCTCCCCTCCCCCAGTTTTGGATAAATGTTAAAAAAGGAGGAATCATAGAATCTTTGTACCATCAAGACTTTGCCAGCGATACAGAATTTACAGTGCTAATGGTGGGCAGCAATATGTAATTCAGATAGTTTGTGCTCCCTTTAAGTAAATAAGATTCAGTTTTCAGCATCCTTGGCAGCACAGCGCTGACTGTGCACAGTGGCGTTTCATCTTTGCAAGTTTGGCATTCAGCAGATTTCAGATTTTCCAAGAGTTGGCTAGGAAGCGTCCCGCTACATGCCTTCGCAGCACGCAGTTCTGGCACTGTTAATGCTTGAAATCAGTAGTGGCAGCCTTGTGCTAACACTCCGCTGCAGTCACTGCGCTTCGTGTAGCTAAACCGAGCACCTGTGACTGTACTGCTGGATCCCCTGGGTGCACCCAGGCTCTCTGCAGGAAATGAAGGGCTGCCTTGCAGTGGTTTGGGTTTTCCCGCTTCAAGGAAAGGAACGTACTGTGGTGGATTCAGCCTGTCCCCTTTCAATGTTGTACTAGAAAGATGTTGATTGCAGCCATTTTATTTATTATGTTTTATAATATAGTTTTTATTATTATATGAAGTTTGTGAGGGCCACTGAGGTAGTTAAAGAGCAGGCATTGAGTACTTGACCTGCACTTGGTCATAGATAAGTCCAGTGTTGGGTGTTATCACGTGCAGGAGGATCATGTTGTAACATTTAACGGCTCTGGGTTTGATGTGTCTCCATGCCAATGAAAGGGCTGGATTAAGGGACACCTGTTCAGGCAGAGTCCCTTGCGTGCACCGCCCACAGCAGAGCTGGTATGAATTCTGGCCTATATGCATTTGTTTTAGAAAGCAAACTAGTAGGAAAGTGAGTTTTGGTGATACTGAAATGACACAAGAGCTCAGTAAGAAACCTTAACACTGCATTGATAAACTATTTTCTACACTAATTTCCCAGCTGGAGGTTGAGCTTGGTATTGGGGAGCAGGGGTTGGCTTTGTTTTGTTTAAATAAAATGGCTCATTTTGAACTGGAGCAGTCATTTACATGGCTTTTGGCCTCAGGCAGACTTGCAGCTGAGTTCCTAGGCATGAGCAGGTGATGGTAATGGGCACTCCTGGGATTCCTCTGGGAGCACCTAACACTCCCTGCATTGTCTGGTAGAGTTGAAGGGCACCGTGGCTACGCACCGATATGTCTGGCATACATAGCTGCTAGTGAGAGGAATCACAAGCGGTGCCCTTTGTCCCCAAATCTCAACAGTTTGATTACGCAGCAATTGCAGTAATTTTAACTTTTGTCTCTTTCTCCTTTCCTCTGTCTCTATTACATATAAATCCCCAAAAGAGGCCTACCCACCTCTTTATATCCCATCAATCCATCAGGATTCTGAGGCCATGAACGCACAGAGGTTGCACTTCATTTGGTTTTTGACAGCCTCTGCCTCTCTGTGTATGTATGCGTATAAATATAAATGTATATATATACACACTTATGTATGTATGTGTATTATTCAGATGCTGCATGGGAAAATACATATTTTTATATATGTATATATACTACAGTATTTCTGTTTTCAAGTCAGCTGTTTAAAAACACGGCTGCATATTTCCTTAGCTACCAGGCAGCATACTAAACCCAGATTCTGCTGGCCTTGAATGCTTTGGCCAGCCTTTTCCAGGCATGTCCCAGGTCTTCTGATTGACTAGTCCTTTGCACTAGCACCCTACGAATTGTCTTCCTGCAGGGCAATCTGGTGTCAGTTTGCCAGTCTGGTGTAAGTCTGTGTAGCAAACTCACCAGCTTCAGAGACTTGGGCTCTGTCAGCAAATGCTGGCGTAGGGAGGGTGGATGTCACAGGGCAGTGGTTGAGTCAGGGCCCCTGAATCCAGTCCTCTCAGAGAAGAGTTTTCAAGCATCATGGAAATAGCCGCGGGATCACCTGAACTGCAAATGCTCGAGGGGCACAGGCATTTCAGAAGTCACTCTCGGTGACCCTGAAGCTCTGCAACAGAGGGTTTGCCTCTCTGTGTGTATCCCTTTCCCCACGCTTTGACTTGCATACGGCTTGTTACTTAGAAATCTACGGGACGCCAAAGAGCAGGAGCTAACTCGGGTGTCTTCAACTGGCTAATGCTTCCTCCTAAACCTCCAGGCTGAGGACAATGATGTCCTCCTTCCGATTCCTCTGCTGCCATACAGGCTGCATTATAAAGGGTAAAACAATGCCTATAGTCTCTAGCCACATCAAAATACCTTTAACAAAGATAATTATGAATTTATCAAAGGGTTACCTCCTCATTAATGTTAAGACCACGACCCTTTGCGTGTTCTCTGTCACATCGGTGAAGACTTTTGTTGTAACCCTCTGGTCTTTTAAAAATGGCATCATAAGTGGAAACACCTCCTGTCTTGAGAAAAGGGTAAAAAATGGATAATTCACAGTATTGTTTAACTTTACAAGTTACAGAATATATGCAGTCAAATCAATACTTGAACAGTGCACACAGAGCATTAGATAATGACAGCTGTAGTATTACTGAGCTACCATCAGCAAGTTTGGGTGACTCCTTTGGAACAGTCTGCAATAAAAATACCTAACAACACCTGATATCTTTTTTTAAGTCTGTTCAGCTCTGAAATTTCCATGGTGACAATTTACATCATTTTTCCCTGTAATCTGTTGTAACTTTTGGAAATGTAACTGTTTTATTTGTTTTAATTTTCTGACCTTTATATTCTCCTTCTTAAGTTTATAAATTTGTCAAATGATCTGGCACTGTAATGTAACAGGAAAACAAGCAGTTTCAAAATTCATTTGGAATGAAAAAGACAAAGGTATCCTGCAGTGAAATCATGATTTAATTTCTGATTAAAGAAGAGTTACGAAGAGTTCAGAAACATGCCACAGTGGTAATCCTGTGATCCAGTAGTATGCATGTATCGGTCGTGTATGGAAACACAGCACACCCCAAGCCAGAATATTGTTGTATTAATGATTCCTGTTAACATAGTTGCATCCAAATAAGCAACACTAAAGATCTGATATGCTAATAAATGCATTTGTGAAATCCAATCAAGAAGTCGTCTCATCACTGGAATCACAGGAATTTCAAAACAAAAAAAAGTTTTCAAGGACAGAAGAGCAAAATCCCCTGTTGAAATATGCTGTCAGTTGCAAATGAACTTCATTAAAAGGTCCATATTCTGGTCACCAATCAATGATTTTGTGCACAGCTGACTACAAATTTGAATAATTGTGCATTTTGTTGGCTTTTTTTACCTCATTTTACAGCGTGCCCACTTTAGCCTTTGAAAATCTCTTGGGTTTTGAGTCTTACAATTTACAATGCTATCCTCCAAAAATAGTCAAGTCAGGGCAGGTCAAGCAGGCTATAACAGTTCCGTTAAGAGGCACCCATAGGTAAGAATGCTAGTGAGGCACTGCTGTAATCACAGGCTTCATTTGGAAGGGCATCTCCACTACTTCGTTCTGCCAAGAGGAGAGGTGGTTTGATAGTTAACCTATCCATCCCTTCATTTCTCAGAAACCATCAAGCCTCACAGCATTTCAGGCATGTTCAAGAGCATTCTGCATCTGATTTGTCACCTCTGTTACTACCGTTATTTCTGTTCTTCCTTGCTTGTCCTTTCCACCCCACGCTACCAGTTTAATTCAGAATTTTAGTGGGCGTCTAATTCGTGCTCACCACTGGGAATGTTATTTGCTCCTTTGTTGTTATTCAGGTGGCCTTATTAGTCCATTATTTGTTACCCATGCCAGAGCAGATGTTTCATTCTTTCTGGAACTTGCAGATAGGTAGCCAGCCTGTTATGTTAAAAACTAGCCCTGTCCCAGATGATCTGTTTAAGATCTTCTGCCAGATGTGTAGAGGCAACACTATTGTGCTCAATATACTGATAACATTTTGCTGTTGCTTCTCTTTGTTGTTAAATGCTGACTTAGTTGGCCTAGGTGGTGGAGAGCTGTGTCTTAAACCCATCAGAGCAAGTGAACCATGCAGAGCAGACAATAAATTTGCACTCAGGGTGGGCATCCTCTGTGTGCTGCTACTAAAGCTAAGCACTTTGCAAACATTCATTAATATTCCAGACAACATAAAATAGGTAACAGCGTTCTTCATGTCACAGAAGAGGAAACAACATGCAGACTGGCTACAGTAACTTATGTAAAGCAATCGAGGGAGCAACTGTCAGTCAAGAGATTAAAAATCAGGAATTTCTGGCTTCTGGCCATGTGCTGAGCATATCTTCCTCTATTTCTCTCTGCTTCAATCTCTGACACACAGTTGGTTTTATTAGGTATTTAAGCTGCAAAAATGAATGAAATTCCCTTTATCTATAAATAACCTGACCTGCCCCAGCCCGACCCTTCTGGTGCTCTCCCTACCGTGTTTTGTCAAGCGTGGCACCGACTGTGCCCGCTCGCCTTTGGCTCAGCGCACCTTCCCAAGGCGACGCTGAAACAAATGAGAGAGTCTGAAGCTACAAATCCACCTGTCTCTTAGCAGGGTCGCCCCACCAGTGGGGGAAGCCTGCTGTTCCTCCAGCGCCCAGCGCTTTGGCCTGCACCCTGCCCAGATCCCAGGGCCACAGGACCTGTCGACTCACCTGGGTTGCCAGTCATCGCTGCCCACTGCTTGCCACGTTCTGCAGCCTGTCCCTTGGGTGGGGAGGGGGGATTCACGGCACGTATCTACTGCTGTAGTTAAATATATGTTGCCGTAATACTCGACATTTCAGAACTTTTTAATGCTAGTTTTGAGGAGGGAAAAGCTGTTAAATTGAATGTCTCATATGACTCTCTTCAGGGAGAAAAAGGTTTGCTACCCAGCGAGCACAGCCGGGCTGAGGCTGAAGGTGCAAGACCGTTTTAATTTCTGATTTCAAATATGAGGCCTGAAGGGATGAGGGACAAAGGCGATACAGGGCAGCACATAGTACAGAGGGGAGGCTCCCAGCAGGCCTGCTGGAGCTACTGCACGTGAAGTGCCAGCGTAACATCTTTAGAAGCATTCAGTTATCAAGGCGTACATTGATGTTATTGTTTTGAGTAGCTCTACTGATTTTCTTTATTAAAGCTGAGCATATCGAAAAGTTGTGCGGTGCATGTGGAAAACCTCCTCCCTTGACTGCAAACAGAGCGGTTCCTTACTAAAGGCTCCCTGAGAGCGTGCGGCGTTACTAGAACAAAGCCCAGGCGACGTGTCCGAGCCTGGCGAAAGAGGACGCCTTCGCCTGTGTTCCCCCACGGGACGCCCAGCGCTTCAGCGGTGCCCCGGGGCCGCTCGCCCTCAGCAGACTGCGTCTCTCGACGCCTTCCCTCGCCGCCCAGTGACGGGCCCTGCCCTTGCTTCCCATCCGCACGCACCCAACATCCGTCACACTTCCCACAGGCCTTAAGACAAAACCAGCCATGTTGGTATGGGCTAGCCCAGCTCGCCAGCAGCGCGTAGCACTGCTGCCGGCCTTTGAAATGTCAACGCGGGTTTTCTCCCTGATCACGGTCCCTCACGCCAAGGGCCGAGCGCGATGTCACTACGCTGCGCAGAAGCCCACGGGGAAAGGCCCTGCGAGGCTCCCCAGCTCTACCCTGGCTCGCTCCTGCCCTCCCTCACCTTGGCCTCCCGGTGGAAATAGCTGAGCTCCGGCGGCCCTTCCCGCCTGGCCGGGATGTGGCTGAAGGCGGAGAGGGAGGACAGCGGAGGCTGCCCCCTCCTTCCCGTCGAGACACTGGGTTCCTCCGCTGCCCCTCCCAAGCCCGGGGCGGCCGGCGGTGCTGGTGGGGCGGAGGAGGCCATGCTGCCGCCCGCCCG
>Ga0065711_1011162_pt1 | contig 19247 bp, 17 predicted proteins | sample Hoacrofraction12_FD_59098 | JGI IMG/M metagenome (GOLD analysis project Ga0065711, IMG submission 59098) | Hoatzin crop microbial communities from Cojedes, Venezuela - Epithelial fraction 12 v2 (version 2) | ecosystem: Host-associated > Birds > Digestive system > Esophagus > Crop | place...
TGGTTTTCAGCATGGCTTTTTCCCTTCCTTACCAGCAAGTGGTGTACAAGCAAAGCCCAGCACAGACACCTGCACAGAAAGTTCCCTTCTCAAGACAACCTTTTTGGGGAACTTGTTGAAACTAGTTTAAGGATTTCTTTGCCAATACAAACAGCACCGTTTCAGGCACCATGCAGGCCATACAAAGAGCTAACTAGGGATTACTTGGGCTAGTTTCAAGTTTATTAAGAACCTGCTATGACAGTAGGTTCAGCAGTTGCATCGTGAATATCCACTAACTATATCAAAAAAAGTAAACATGAAGACAGAAAGTATATGTATCTGTTACCTCCTGTACAGGCATTCATGGAAACAGGACGAGGTGACTGATGAGGACACAGTGAGAGAGCCTTCCTGCTTCTTACCTCTGTCCAGTATCTCAATTCCTTCTCCTTTCATCTTGCAAACCAATTTTTCTTGCAGCCTGTTCACCTCAGCTTCCTTCTGCTCCAGTCTGTCTTTCAAAGCTGCTAGCTCCTCCTGTAACAGACAGAAAATCACTCAGTGACAGCTTCCATGTGCACCTTAGCCATTTCCAAAATCCCCTCCTGTGAAGCGCCCAAGGGCCCCCTGACCAATATCGACACTGCCTGAGGGTACACCTGCCAAACTCTGCCTCTGAACATCACTACAGACCACTGAATCTGGATGGGGGCAAAAGCAGGGGGCCTACGGTCCGAAAGTGTCAGTCCTATATATAATTGAACAGAGATTTTACATCTAAATTTAAAAAAGAAAAAGTAAAGCAAAAAAAGCAGTTTTCTTATTTAACGTTGCAGAGACAGAAAAAGTGCAGGTGATGGGGCTGAATGCTAAAATTTATGAACACTTATTCTGGTATTTATTGGGCATTTTGCATGTTCCAAGCTGGACAGTCATGGAACTGTGCTTACACCAGGCTGAGGACAGTTTCAGAAATAACCACTGCTTCTATGAAAGAAAAACCAATCACGACACCATTAAGCACATAAACACATATTGGAAAGCAGTTCAGATGAAAATGTGGTACTCTTGCCACAGTTTGGGTTTGCTGATGAAGCATTAGGAAAGGAAGCTTAGAACTGAGATTCATGGGAATAAGACAGATGGTGTTTGGGGGAGTTGGGGGGTATTAGATAAATGCTGTCAAATTTTAACTTAGATCTAACCATCTGCACTAGCAAGTGACTGGCATGGATCCATGCATTTAACTTTTTAAAATCTGAGTCAAATCCTACCCAGTTTAGTAACACGTTTCTTTGATGTCCGAGGATATCTTACGCAACAGCATCATCAAGACAGGACCCTCAGTGCAAATGTACCCAACACTGAAAATTTAATTTGTTCAGTTTGTAAACAAAACAAAACAAGGCAAGACTCATGATTTTGGCATTTACAGCTTCTAACTGAAGTTTTAAATCCTTAAAGGCATAAACCAAACTAGAACACTGTGGCTTAGGTGTATATTCCCGAGCTTCCCTCAAAAGATCTATTGCAAATACACAGTGATGTCTGCCCAGACTACAGAATTGCCTGAAATTGGTTCCTGTTTGCTCTAAAGCATAATTAAAAAATACATCAATCTTCAAACTGTCATGAAATCAAAGCTTCTTCCAGAACAGTGGATGGGTAATACAATCCTCCAGTGCTCCAACTTGGTACTGATTTTGACGGGATTTCTGCCAGTGTAGGACCCATGCTTCTCCAAAACAAGACCAGCTCTTGGTCACCTGAGAAGCTGCTGTTATACTCACAGGCAACTAGAGCTGCATGTGACTGTTTATGTGCATTTCTTCCCCTGAATTAGAAACACGTTATGTAAATTTACACGTGGGAGAGGGGACAGTATAAAAGAATCACTATTTTCTAGCTAGTTTTCATGAATAAATTTTCTCTAAAAAGGTGAGGAAAAGTTCTGTTTGAATAATGGACGTAAGATACAGAAGCGGCAATCTTCTCGTGAAAGGGGAATGATTTTAACCCAAGTCTTATTCCATTATGTATAACCTATGCAAAGTTCACAACATCAAAATCCTCTCCCACCCAATATAATATTCACAATGAAAATCTACATNNNGAGNTTTCCACATCTAATGGGAAAGGGNGCACTGCATATCAACACACAGCAATTAATGAAGAACAGAGCATGACAGCACAGTGCAAGACAGATCGTAAAACGGTGGAACATGAAAGATTCAAGACAGGTCCAATGTTACCCAGAAACTACTACACCTTCAGCATCTGGCTTTTTTGCTCCATCCGTTGCTTTTCATACTGCATCTGACCCACTTTGATTTTCATACTAGAAAGTTTGGCCATTAAAGACTGGTAACAGAGACAGAGGAGTGAGAGAAAACTAAAGATAGAAAAGAGACAAGGCTAAATGGCAAAGGGAAGTTAGACACTTATAGAAACAGGCTGCTAGAATTACTTAAGTGAATGCTTTCTCTTCAGGAGTGGCTGATTTTTACTATATTTAGGAGACAATAAATGCTCAGCTTTGATCTCACCTATGGCACACACCTTATGTACTGCAACTGGTGTTTCTTGACAGATATGTGAAACAAGGGTCTAAACAGGTAAATCATTTACTGTTAACAGCCAGCTGCATGGTAAGTTATCCTTCATAAAAAACAATGCCCAGATCTGAAAACCACAGCATGAAATTTGGAAATAACCCGTTGCTAAGTGAGTGCCATGAAACCCCCGGCCCTGAGCGTGCTCAGGATTTTGCAGGGTGAAGGTAAGGACTGGGGAAAAGAGAGAGAACTTCTAATGCCTGACTTACACCCATCTCTGCTTCTCCCCCTCAGCCTCACTTACTTTGGTCGTTTTCAGTTTTTTCTCGTACTGGAGTCTTTCATTGTCCATTTCTCCCACTCTCAATCGCAATTCATTTATTTCCTGGATCAAATCCTGAGTGAGAGGAAAAACAAGACCAGAAACAACAAATTCAGTAAACAAAACAGAACAATAGCTACCCCTTGGTGGGACCGCAAAAACACAGCAGCAATAAAAGGCACAAAACCACACCACCCAAATCCACAAGTCAAGCTGTTTGGAGCTTCTTAGACATCCAGGGACTGTATTTCTCAGTTTCCACACTACTGCACTGAACGCAAGAAGGCAGAGAACAAAGGGAGACATAAATCAAAGTTTTCTTCCCTGTGTTGAGGGCCAGGCAAGGCCTCCTGCCCCTCTGGCTGCTCAGCTGCTTGGATGTCCATGACTATGGGCAGGCAATGGAAAACCATGGCAGCTGCCCTTCAACAGCAGCAGCCACATCCTCCCCCTCCCAGGGCCCTCCGACCCCAGGCTCGCCAGCCACCACCTGCCTTTTCAAAATATGAAGTGATTACAGTGTAAATCCATGTTTCTGCCACTCAGATGAGCCCTTTAAATGAGGGCTGAACAGAAGAGCCATCACTGTTTTCTACAAGCACCGAGGCGTATGTGTTTAAGCAACAACAGTGCCACCACATCTCAGCTTTGCAAATGCAGCCTGGTTTGGAAGAAACTCAGAGCCACCACCAACTCACATCCGAGCTCTTCAGGAGAATGGCTTGACCTCCTGGCCATCCTCCTGGAGAGACCTAAGTTTGGAGGTCAGCCCTGAGTGCCATCAGCTCTACAGCTTCCTTCCTGCAGTGATCAGATGAACCCTGAGTTTGACTGCCTCACCAAGGTGCAAGGCACTCTTTCTCCGAACCTCCCCGTCCTCTGGATGGGGAAATGGGATCTTCAGAGGCCAGCTGCAGACCCGCAGGAAGCCTGGGGGGACAGCCAGGACAGAATGCCTCTGCATATAAGAGAGAACAAACCACAGCTTATTGGGAAAATGATCTTTCTGCTCAGAGGGGAACACATCACCGGAAAGATGTGGCTTTTGCACTACTTAAAGGTGTCCAGCAAGCTTCTGCCTCACGTCTGTCTCACCCACCTTTAGTTTGTGTATGGACATCAGATCAGTGTTACGCTTGTATGAAAAAAGACAAAATAGGAAAAAAAAGAAAAAAAAAAGAAAAAAGAGAAAAAAGGAGAAAAAAAGAAAAAAGAGAAAACAGGAGTTTCTCCGCAGCTACTGTAATGCTATCACCGAGAGACTTTTCAAAAGAGAAGATAAGCTCTTTGGGCACCCTAGAAAACATAAGAGAACTTGAACCGCAGTGTAATGGCTTTTAAACTGTCAAGAAGGTAGTACGGTACTTAGGTTGGCTTGTCTTCCTACCTGGTAAGGCAAATTCTATGCACGTCAAGCAACGCTGTACATCGAGCTAAAAACTGTAAGCACAAATTTTCAAAGCTAAGTGTATAACTAGTAGAGATTTATAATTTATAAATTAAGAAGCCAGCAACTGACATTTAGAGGGTATTCATGGGTCCCTGGTAATACCTGCCTTCCAGCCCCATGCCACTTCTCTGAGCTTACAAACCTCTGGTTATTATTTTGTGGTTAATGAATCTGATGCCAACAGAGCAGCATCTCTGTTTTCTTAGCAAGATCCAAGCTCAATTACCAGAACAACCAGGAAAATAAAAATACAGACTATTTTGATACCATTAGTAATTACTACTGCTCATGTATGACTTTCCAATTTGGATACACCTGCAATTTCTCACTGAGTCTTCAGTGCATGACCTTTATAAAGCACATTACTCTTCTAAGTACAAATGTATATGGATATCGGTCTGCATTAATTGAGCTGTTTCTTATCAACACCAAGTGTTCGTGATCTCTAACAAACCTGCGTTCCCAGGTCTGATGGTCAGCTTTGACACTACGACAATTGATTTGTTTGGGGCTTTTCTCTCCTGCAGCCGTAGTTTTTGCTTTGGCATGATTCAATGCTGAAATATGCTGCGCAGCCGTGCTGTTGCCTACCTATTTATCACCTGAACTATATGACTTTTAAAATACCGGAGGAGAGGGGAATCAGTTATCTGTATTCAAAAGGCCCCTGTGAGCAAAAGGAGTAAGAAACCAAAACTCTGCTCCTTTTGTGAAAAAAGGTAGCGCAACCTGTATTGGTTAACGGAAGTGTCACAATGCACTCACAATGTCACAGAAAACAGAGCATTTCTGCAGCCAGAATCCAAGTGTAAGATCTTCGAGCAGAAATGGCGTTCTTCTGCTTAAGCTGTTACGGGCCTTATGTGTAATTGGATCCTTTACACTGGTAACCAAAAATACTGCACGATTTGCTCAAAGGATAAATAGAACTATAGTCCTAACACCCCTAAAAATATTTTTGATTACTCCCCTGCAAGTGCAACGTTAACTCATGTCTTATCTACAATACAGTAACTGTAAAGGACATTCTTTCTCATCTTCTTGAGGCAGAGGAGTACATTAAAGATTAACCAGGTTCCACATACAGACACTCATTAGTACAAAAGAGATGGTCCAGCCTTGCATAAATGAGAAGAGGCGAAAGAAAAGACCCAAACAGGGCTGTCTCCCCTGCTATCCAATCACTAGTTAACTTCGGGCAAGCAACTGCAGGTACACTGTCGAGACACTAAGGTTCCCTAAGAAATCCTAATCCTCCCACTATAGTTCACTTTCCTGCTTGCTGCCCTGAAACATTTACCCTTTTCTTCCACTATTCTCTGTTCAACTGATTTTGACTACAAACCTTTCACAGCAAGGACTGTGCCTTTCCCCGCCAGCAGCAGCCCCAGCAAGATCACAGCATTGTCTGAAACCTGAAGGTGCCAACCATTGTAACTGCTTATGGCCTGAAGAGCTTTTGGGACCAGTGTGATGCTTGAGGTGTCTATGTCCCCACGGCACTCAGGGCATTGTACGGGCTCATCAGGATCTGAGATCAGACCAAAAACCCACCGAGTTCCCCAGCTGACTTGGATGAACCAGCAGTTAAACAGTCANCTGTTTCCCAAAGCCTCCTCCTTCCCCGCTCATGGTACTTGNGCGCTTCATGGCAGGNCCGGGGAGGCACAAAAAAGCAANGATAACTTTAAGNTTCAGGGCTCAGAGTCTTCCTTACTGGCACTGCAAACACAAACCACATTTGTAATTTTGCTCCACTCCGAAATTCATCTGCACAAGGACGACTGGTGGTGTTTAAATTACGAAGAATTCCCCATGAGTCACCCATGGGCTGCTGCTGCAAAGACCATGTCTGGTTATGGACTCCTCCCTAAATAAACTCCCTTGTACGATATTTTCTTACATAAACTCAGCCCAACTGAGACCACCCATGCTCCGTAAGGAAAATAATACTGGTGTCTGCTGAGAAAGTGGAAAGACTGGAATGATTTAAAGACCAGAACAATTCTAAATCTCTCTTAAGTATACAATTAGCTTTGAAAAAGCTGTGCGTTTATGAACATCTAGACAGGAAAGTCTTAGAGCACAAAGCAAAAAAAGCTTACGCATCTAGTGAAGCATGGGTTTAGAGAAAGAATGGTGAATATGAGAAACCTGCCAAGCTGGAATGGGAAATTGCAATGACAGACATAAGTCAAAACCGCATAATATGAAGGATTTAATCTGAATGGTAATTCTGTAGGAGACAGTAGCTCCACAAAAGTTGTTTTAGGATGTCAACATTTTTTTAATTTTTACTTTCTTTTCCCTAAAAAAAACCAGAAGCAATATTCATAGTTTTTCTTTCCCAGTTTGGGTACGAAATTTTTTCCATTTTGAACACTGCATGTAAATGCCATAATGTGTTTTATGGTAGACTATTTTACATATTCGTTTAAATACTCAGCTCTGATGAAATAATTGATCATCTATTGCTTTAAAGAGGAATATAATTAGATCACCTCTGAATAAAACATTGTGTACCTCTGAATAAGTCCTGCCTCCAAAATACCTGTCAGAGATTTTGCATGGCTGAGACCCTTACAACTAATTAGCCATTCATTTTTCCACTGAACAAAATGGAAATTAAGACATATTATCCCTTTCAGTGTCTACGCCTAAGCCTTTTTACAGCTAGCAAGTGTTGAAACAAAGAAGCAACAACATAATTTCTATATCACACTGAACTACATCATGCTGGCTTTCAAAGAGAGGGAGGAACATTTTAATAATAGTTCACTAGTTCTAGCATAAACAACTAGGAAATAAATATATATGTAGCTCCTAATTACAGTAATTATTTTTAAACATAATTTAGGTTATGTTCTTCTTATCAAAGACATTAAGTGTATTTCAAGGTATTTCACAGAGAAAGGTCTTCACAGAGCTGCCATGCAGACAGGCCTCTTGCGCCAAGCCTACAGAGCTGCAGTGCATGTTCTGGTCCTCACACTAACCATTTTTCTGGGAACAGAGGTAGCTCCACACCCACCTTCTGGTCTGTTGTCTGAATTGTGCTGTTAAGTTACGGAGAGACTGCAGTTCAGGAGGGAAATGAAAGAAGCGGGAGTACAGGAAGGCTCAGCAAAGAATCATATTCAGTAAAAATAAGAATAGAAAGAGAGGAAGCAAATCAGCCAAAGCCCAATCACGTTTGTTACCTGTTCTGGAAAGCACAAGAAACCACAGGGTGTTCATAAATGGAGATGCAGTGGAATCCAGTTCTGAAAGCATCTGCTCACTGCAAGTTATTTGGACCAAACCTTGCCTCCCCAAGGCCATTTACTGCTGATGTCAACTCATTTATCTACTGTTCGGGCTGCTTATGACAGGTGTCAGTATACAGGTGAAGAGAGTTATCTGTTGTATGCTGTAATTCACCAAAGAGCCGAGCACTGTGTGGGCAGAGAAACCTCATGGGAGCTGAGAAAGCAGCCAGCTCTTAACACGTCTCTTACAGATGCAGAAGACCATCAATGATTCCCTCAGCCTTTCCATCTGCCAATTTCTCCAGCATTCTCATGCACAGTAGTTGCCTGGACTCCAAAACCAGATGCTTTTAAGGCAATATTGCAACTCTTTGCATAACTTCTGGCATCAAACTAGAGGAAAAGGTAGCAGGAAGTGACATGAATCCAATCCACAGCTTGGCAGCACCCAGACATGCTACACTGCAGGAACAGACACCACCATCTTTACGTAAATGATCATCGCCTTTCAAAGTTGAACATGATTTGAGTCACTAGTTTTCAACCTGTGGACTTCTTTGGGTCTGCGTATTACTTCAGACAGGCCCAAAGAAAGTAATTCAAAAGTAAGCCTAACTTCTGCTCTTACGCTTGCAATACAAGTGTAGGAAACTGGAATAGAGTTGGTAAACCACTGATTGAAGTGGAAAGGGCAAAATTTGTCTCCTGTGATGACATTATGGCTTCTTCCCCTCTAGAAATGAATGACAGCTGGAACATCCACTACACAAAAGCCAGCATTTCGGTTCACTGACGAACGCAGACTTGGAAATTTTGGTTTGCTTCCTAGGCAGACTCTAATGTATTTCTGATACGGGTATGTCACCCTGGCAGCGAAGTCTGGCCTGACTCTTGGAATTTCCTGGAAAAACTGGATTTGCCCACCTGCTTTGAGGCTTTCTGGCTTCAAACACGAGCAAGGTGCAGCTATGCAGATCTGCCGTGCACAGAGGGCAAATGTCCCAAGAGAGTGTTGCCAGGGGTGGCAGATCCGGGCTGCAGCTCTGCCTGGCACCGCACATCACTGGGCTGAAGCCAGGCTGAGATGAGTAACCACAGGCCTCTAGGTCCTGGGCTTCTGCGGGACTGGGGTTCGAAGTGAGGCTTCAAAATGCCCTCACACCGAGTCACCCCATTCTCTCTGTTACTGAAACCCAAAGCCATGTCTTCAGTGTGCCATGTCTTTGCACATGCACGCTTTTTCTGCTTGCAATGGGCTGCAGCATTTGCCTCTAACATGCCTTACTAAGACGACGGCAGTTTCAAGTTGGGACAGGAGAGCGCAGTATGTTCATGATTTTTTTAAAATACATCCTAAATGCCATCCTTCCTGAGAACTGATGGCAAGAATCAAAACCTGGTTTTGGATGTCCTTCTGTGTAAACCCAGAGTTTACCAAAGAGGACACTTCTTATTTTGAGAGATACATGTTTTAACCTTTAAGATGAACTCCCTTCTTGCCTGGCAAAAGAAAAAAAAATATTCCCAGGAAATTTTCAGGTAACGTGAAGCCACACACAGCTTCCACAATTTATTCAGTAGTGTTTTACTCACCTCTGTGTCTCTGAATCTGTCCTCATAGTCCAATCTATCCTTCTCCACAGAGGTAAGCTTTAACTTCAGAGTGGAAATCTCTGCCATAAGATCCAGCTTCTGAGTTTCAAGGGATGTTCTGCTTAAAAGCTCCTGATTCAAGATGAAAAGAACAGAATTATTCATCCAAGGGGAAGAAATCGGTAACTTATTTCTACAGCTCAAGGCCTCTTTCAGAGGGGAAAGCATCACACACTTCCTTGCACTCTCTGAAGCCCTGGGACACAGCCGTTACCCATCTGACAGAGTCCAGGCACCTAGGATGCATCCGAAATCATGGGGGCACTATCACGGGTTGGCTTCCAGGATGAGAAAAAAGCTTGTCTGTCATCACAGTCGCTCTGGGCAGCAAGGAGCTTTCAGGGGAACCCACCCTCCTAACAGAGACTTTAATCCAAGCCTCCTTGAAGTTCAATGGGGAAAGGCTCAAACAAGAGGACTGGATTCCTACAGTGTAAACCAGCACTGAAGTCACTAGGTACAAAGACTTCAAAGCAAATATGGTAGAAAATTATCACCTAGTTAAGAGACATCAAGGGGTGCAACACCTTGAAGTGCACTGCTCTCACAGAAACAAAATGCAGTTCGATTCAGAATGAAGACAGACAGAATTAAGACAGACAGTGAGACACACACGCGCCTGTGAAATACCTGCTGCAGCATCTCTTCCGTGGCATTCAGCTTCTCCCTGTGCTCCTCTAGACAGAATTCCAGATCCCGAATCTTTTCTCCTTGGGCTTCCACCTGGTCTGTTAGGACACTGACCTGCACAGTGGAGAAAAAAGGATGCGTATTTAGTACCTTGCACCCATGCCACATGTGTCACCTAAAGACCCGTATGTGAGTAACAGTGCTGCCTGGGCCACAGATGAAACGGGACCACAGGGGGAGGAGGAGCAGCAGCAGAGCTCTGCAGTGGACACAACGTGTGGCAAAGGCGACAAGAGAGGAGGGCAAGCTCTCCGCTCACGCTTGCTGGAATTTCAGCCACAGTTCTGGTGGACACAATGCGATCCTGCACCTCCCCTCCTGACCTGTCCTGGCAGTTTTCGCAAGGGGTAGCTGCTGCAATTCACAGCCAATAACTATGCCTGTTCTGTGACAACACATTAACTAAAACACACTAGCTCCAGCTCCTGCCTTAACAACCAAGTGGCTAAACCTCACTGCCTACGATTTATTCTGCTTTCCAAGTGGTTGCACTCAGTGTACCACAGTGCACAGCTTCCCCTTTTCAGAACAATAAAAGCAAAGGGGTTAAAACACACAGACCAAGGCTAGGCAAGAGCAAGACAACACCTTTGAGACTGCAGACTGATTCCCATTTTGCCTTCTCTAAGTTTTTGTTTTAAACAGGCTCTTTTGAGGAAATCTGCAGTACCGCTGGGAACAAGGGCAAGCTGCCTCGAGCAGAGCTCAGCGTCATCAAAGCCCGTAGGCCAGAGGCTGTGCCAGGGGACCGCAGGACGCCTGTGCAGACCAAGGCGTGCCAGGCAGTCCCAACTCTGATGGCAAGAGTAAGCCAGCTGGCAAGAGCATTTGGGGCTGACCCAGTCCAGCCCAGCAGCAGGTAGGCTGGACCTCCGAGGAGCTGCTTGTCTCCTCCCAGCCATGGGCCAGTCCCGCAGCTTTNGTCACCNCTCACGAGAACAGGACATTTGTCACCTGATGCAGACAGCGTGTGAACNCTCACGGAAAATGGCANTCTTAAAGANAGATGTGAATGTAAGAAGGTAGTCNCTCTGCAGATCTGCTCACCTAGCAAGATTCAAAAAGAGATGAGATACACAGAAAGCAAGCCCTTTGGACATTTCCTGCAATCTAAATTCACACCTATCCTTAACCTGTGTTAACTCTCGGGTACCGGCAAGCCTTCTGAACACTGTCCAGGATGACACAACTGCAAATAAATCCTCAGAGATTTTATCACATACTATCAATAAGTCTTATGATTGCAAGAGCAGAAAAAAATAATTTATGTGACTACTCACCTGCAGAACAAGAGATTCCTTATCATTTTCCAGACGAGCCAGCCTTTCTTGATACACATCTCCATTCCCAGATATATGTCCATTAGTCTGAAAAACCCAGCAAATACTGTGTTGTCAGCTATTGTACCATAAGCATCATTCCATGTTATCAACAAACTTAAGGAGTGTTTTTAGTTTGTACAGTTCAAGAACAGATTTAAAGCATTCTTCAGCTGCCAAAGGGTTACAAATCATATAAACTGTCCACAAAGGATAACACAACCACCATTCAGGACAAGAATTGTTCAGAGGCTTAAAGATGAGAAAGGAAGAACCTTTTGGTGACCCAATTCTGCAAAATCCACTTACTGTGCATTCAGCATTTTGTTAACAGAATTTGTGCTCAGTGATGTACTATGCTAAGCCATACTTCCAAAGAGACAAATACCCCAAAATATTCAGCAAGTGAAAAAAAATCATTGTACAATCTACAAAATGTGCATTATGCTTCTTGCAAGTCAAACAATTTTTCCTAAAACACACAGTAAGAGACATCCTTTCACATCAGGCACATTTTACTGGGTACGGGTGAACGTCTGCACTCTAAATGCATCTCTTTATAAAGCTGCCTGAGGCTAAAGAGAAACATGAATACATGTTAATGCTATCAGAGAGTTCAGAGGAATCAGCAACTTTCTTCATAATAACTTCAATGCTCTTGAGCAGCGAGAAGGATTTTACTCTATCCATATTCAAAGCTGTCTCAAAGCACTTTGTGACGGACACCACAATCAGATCTCAGCTCAGAAAAGAAATTCTTGTTCCCATCATTGCATAAATCACTCAGAGGAGCCTCACAAGTTGCTCTGAAATCCAGCACTCTCAGCACAGAGCCTCCCACTGACTCCGAGGGGCCTTGATTCACCTCCGAATACCAGGCGACTGATCCTCACGCCCCGGTGAGTCCGCAGCGCAGCGCTGCCATGAGAGGCCACCCCTATGCAGGAGCTGCCGGCCTCTGGCTCCGGCTTTGGTTCTCCCTTTCCAACAGCCTGTCTGCCCCACTGCAGAAGGATGCCTCGGGAAACCTGCCAGCCAGAACTCCTCTTCTAAGCTACATGCCTGACTCTGGGTGACGGGAGAAACTCCCTTGTTTGAAACCAGAGGAATAAAATGCCCACCAGCACCGCTTAAAGATTCGAGGCAAAGTGAATGGGAGGGGGTATAAAATATTTGACCTCACCTTAGCACTCTCCTCAAGAAACCACGCTCTCCTCTGGCAGCTTGTGAATCAGTGTGGAGGTGCAAATGTGTCTGCCAAGCACACAGGCGTAACCTTTACAAGGTGACCATAACATCTCCCTTGAAATCACTAGAGCCACAGCAGAATAAGAAAGGGTGCTCCTTAGTAATTTGCACCAATAGCTCACACCGTAACGACACCCTGAATCTGAATTATATAGCAGTCAATTACTAGGCCTTCTGACCATCAAGACACTAAGCACCAAGGCAGAAGTACTCTAAACTTCTGAGTTTGGTCTCTTTTCCCCCTGACCTCTACCAGAATTTACCCCATGCCATAGGATTTCCATTCAAGCTCAGCGAGATCTTCAGTTTTGTAACAGTTTTAATTTAGGTGAACGAAGTCAAACAGCTTCCAAAATAAATTTGTTAGCTGGTCAACTAGCAGATTATGCTTTAATTCTTGTTACTTGACTTGTAGGTGAAATACAGAAATGAGGTTTTTGCATACTTTTGCTATTCTGTAGCTCCCTGCTCATTTAAAGACCTCCAACATCACTCAGCCTCCATGAATACAGCGTCTGTATTTTGTAATCTACAACACATTTACCAAGCCAGCGTGTGTCTCTGACGTAGGAAAGTGACCCTCAGCCCCCATTACAAGCAAGCAGACAAGGTGCAAAGCTGGCCCTCCGTCCTGCCGGGGCTCACATGGAAGTCCTCGTCAAAGCACAGGCTCCGCTCCCTGCCTCCCCAGCACCACATCAGCATCAGCCACTGAACCTCCTGACACCTCGAGTCAGTGTAACCAGGCACAAATTAACTAAAACCAAAGACTGTGTGAAGAAAATATGTCAAAGTAAGCATTGGTTTTACACTACGATGAAAAAGTCTTTACGATGCTGTGACAACCGACGAGGTGTTAAAGCAGAATGTTAGTCACTGTGTGCAGCATCTTGCCAGGACACCTTTGTTGTTAAACTCCGTTCCCATTCCTCAACAAAATTTCCTGTTTTGCTCAGCACATTGCACTTGGTTTTCAAAATAGGAGCACTGAGAGAGGGAGAGTTCAGGCCACAGCTACCCATTGCCACGAGAAAGAGGGAGTGATGGGAACCCCAAACAGGCATGGAGTAAAGGTTGTTCTCCCACAAAACCGAACACAAAGATGTCTTTTCGGGCAGTCACCAGAAATATTTTGTAAGATCTGCATAAAAACAGACCTCCTGTGGTACACTAAAGCCAGAAAACTTTGTGTACAACCCAGCAGCAGTTTGTTCTTTGCATGAAATGTCGTTAACTTCTGCACAATACCTAGGACTGACTCTTGATTTTACGTATGAAAAGGCAAGAAAGTCACTGACTGTGGTTACTGTGGGGAAAAACATGAGTTGGAGAAAGGATGACACAGAGAGGTCACAGCAGTTATTTCACAGAGCAGCAGCCCCAGCACCTCCTACGGCGGTGCAGAGATCAGGGACCTGCTGGCATCGGCCACACGATGCCTTCCCACATATCTCTGCACTGTCTTCAAAGGTAAAAAGTTGATACCAGGCATGATCTTCTTTGCAGAGAGATGAGGAAAGAGGAGAGGAGATGAAACACATGAAAGGAAGAACAGGGTGATGATGGCAGTGGGCAGGACTGGAGAGGGAAGATGCCCAAACACTGGATATGGGAAAGTGGTGCATCAGGAGACGGGGTGGAGGGAGCCCGAGCGGGGAGGAATGGGCTGCAGGGAGGTCTGAAAGATGCCAGTAGACCTGGTGTGCGCAAAACCTGGCTGAGCAACACTCTGTGTGTCCTTCAGGAGGAGTTTCTCTCCACCTGGGGACCCGCAGTCCCCAGCCTCCCCTGGGACTGAGCCCCGCAACGACTCACCCTGCAGAGCAATGGCTCTGCTTTGAAAAAAGAAGAAAAAAAGAAAGTATTTGATTCAACAGCAACTGCAAGCATATTTGGGGCACTTGGTACTTCTGGATCAAATCTGTATCGCTGAAGGATTAGCATAGTTTACTAGCCGTGTAAGACAAGCTTTGCCATTTTCCAAAGCAGAGACTTTTTCATCAGCAACTTACAAATCTATCTTCAGTTAAGCGGTTAGACTTTGCATGTGTTTTCAATTTAGGGATTAATTGCAAAACACTGTATGGGAAGAAAATGCAGATTTACCAATACCAATCTTAATCCTAAAAACAAAGAACAGTTGTCACGATACCACTGAGGCTTCGCAGTCTGAGGTTAAGCATTTACTGAAAATGCCTTGTAAGATCAGACCCAGTGCACTTAAAAACTCTACAGGATCAATCCGTGGCTAACGTGTGAAGCACACATGTAAGCTTTGTCTGCAGTCATGTAAGTGTAAAAACCCACACTGCTCTGGAGGGAATTACTCCTGTAATAAGTATATGCACCACCAAACTTTCACAGCTTGCCTGCCCTCAATATTTAATCCCTCTTCCCTGGAAGTGAGTTAGCATTCCAAACCACAGGAAAGTTTCTAATAGCCGCTTTTTTAAACCTCCTAATAATAATAAAAAATAATTTAAAAAATCCATTTCCCCTCAATTGTTGAATTCTCTTTTCAAAAACAAAGCTCATTTTAGCCTACTGCAGCTGATACCATCATCTCCCTTCATTTTCTCTTCTGCTTTTGAGACAAAATAAGCAGCACAAATCACATTTTCTTGCTGCGGATGCAATTTGACTTGTGTAGAAGGAGCTGCCACTCCACAGCATTAGTCTCTTGTACGGCAGATTGCAGCGACTGTTTTGACCATCACAGCCCAGCCGCCAGTTGGGCAAGTGAGCTGCCCCCGACAACTCTTTCCTGATCATCTGGAGTTAAATTAGAGCTCATCAACATGCTCATGTTGTTCAGATCATTATAATACACATTACGTATGCTTAGTTAAGCACAGCTACCGCTGCTCTGCTTGTTCACTCAGTTTTAGAAAGTCCCTTGCAAAAGGGCTCCTCCAGCCTCAGCTACCTCCACACCACTCGATGTGCCACGGGCAGAGCCTCCAGGTTTTCCAAGCAAAGTATTCATCACCCTTTCCCCTGTGATACAGAGCTGCAATAGCTTTACCCTCCGTAAGTATCGATTCCATCCCAAATTCACACTGCTCAAACCCGTCTGCACATGATCCATACCAGTGTTTAACCAGTTTGTGTGGGAGCCCTCCACTGCCCTCCCAAACCGGCATCTCCTGCATTTCACGCCTCCCTGCCCAGCGTTCTGAATATTTGCAGCCAGCCCCACACGCTCCGGCAGCAAGCAGGCAGACCTGTGGCTGAGCTTTTCCGAAAGTTTACAGATTAGTTCCTCCCTCTAGAATGAGCAGGGGAAAAAAAAACACCACAAATCCACTCCAAACCCCCTGCATTATATCTTAAAGGCTTCCCTACACTACAAGTGAATTCTGAAAGAAAACCAGCTTAAGACAAACCTTCACTCTGAGGAGTTTACCTGAAACATTTTCTAAATATAAATAACACGGCTGTTGAGCAGGGAAGATGTAACCATTTCAAAATATTCAGTTTCTCCAACAGCAGCTCAGCTGGTATCTGAGAGAAGAGAAAGATGAAGTGCTCACTCCCCACCAGCACTGCCCAGCTCTGGCTTGTCACTCAGAGAAATGCAGGAGCCAGAACACACACAGATAGCCTTACCTTATTTAGCCAGACGCAGTGCCCGTGAATGTCCCAGCTATACTCCATGCTGGTCATGACTATCTTCATGCATTTAAGGACGTGAGTGACCGTGGCGGGCAGCCGAGGCCGAGAGCTGCAGCCCCAGCACCGCGGGCGCCCGCCGCGCCGAGCAGCACGGTCAGGGCTCCTCTGAGCCAAGACGGAGAGGTTAAGCGGCGGCAGGTTTCGTTGTCTGACCAAGGACGGAGGCGAACGTGGCAGCAGAGCGGGAGCTGTGGGAAGCGGAGCTCTGAAGCGGCAGCGCTGCTCAGGCAGAGCGAGCAGCTCCTCTGGGGAATTAACACATCAAAGCCCGGGAAGACCAACCCTTCTTCCAACCTGAGCCGGGATCCCAACGCCGGGATCCCAGTGCGCAAAGGCCAGGCAGCAAGGCGGAGGAGATGCAGGCAGCGGGGCGCAGAGCTGTGCAAGCCCAACAGGGAGTGAGCTGCCCATCTCCACCCTCGCTCCTCATTGAGCAGCCCCCTGCCAGAGCAACCCCCTCCTCTGCACCCTGCCGGCACCACCGAAACCCAACGACCCCTTTACCTGACTACAAGGTAGACAGGAGGACACTTTCTTTTCTTGATCGGCTATTAACTGCAAAAGCTGGAAGAACACGTGTAATTCACTTGTTGGCATCAAGAAAAGGAGGAAGGAGAAGGCTGACTCAACTGTCCCAGGTCTCGTGCGTGGCTTGTCTCCAGTTTATGTCGTGCTTAAGAATCACACGAAATGCAACAATAACAGCCAACCTCTGTCCTCACTTTTAAGTTTCAATTTATCCAATAACACCAGCAGCATAACAAATCCTTGGCATTTTTGACCAGAGCCTAGCTCCAGGAGACCTGTGATTATCTCAAAACCCAGAGCTTTTATTATTAAAAAGAAACATTTACAGCTACCTCTGACAGATAAAAATCTCAAAAACATGGATACTGAATAATCCAGAACATAAGAGCAGAGCAGAAGAGGAGCAGCAGCCGTGTGTTTTAAGCCAGACTGATCCATTTCGGATTGGTCATTTTTGATGGCTCTGCCACCAGGGCTCCAGCGCAGGACCTCATGGGTTGTTCTTACAGCCGATGAACTCCTATCCACAATGCATGAAGACGCCACGCCAAGAGGTGCTATAAAAAAGCCCGTATTATCTTCCAGTGTTAAAACCACACCAGTCTGGATGATCACCTTTAGCAAGAAGCAGGGTCCTGAGTTTCAAGAACTCCGAGAGGTAGATCTCTCACGGACAAAAAGCATTGCTGGGAGGCAGTTTATGATGACAGGTTATGATACAAACGGTATCACAAGGCTCCTTTCACACTGCAGCTTGAGGAGGGATCTCAAGCAGGTGCTTTGGTGGTAAATGCCTATGTGCCACACATTACCGTAGGACCTTTCCATAGCTAAACTCAACGTAAGCAGAAGCCAAGCCAAACGAACACGCTGTACGCCCACAATAAGACAATCAAACAAACTTTGGTTTGAAGACAAGATTTTTCCATGAATAAGAAATATGAGATGATTTCTGACTAACCAAAACCACTTCCCCTGCTTGGGAACCACCCTGTCACCCAAATAGGCCAATATATCTCTGTAAGATCACAAGCTCTGCTTGTCCAGTGAGGAAAACTTCTCTCTGAAATCTATTATCCCCTCATATTAACTCTCGTTACTCCCAGCCACTCCCTGGAAGAACCAACTTGCTGAAGAAGTGTCAAAATCCGAGGCTGATCTGTGAGGTGACAGATCTGCTATTCACAGCAGCAACGCTCTGGATTGCACAAGCCACTATGGGTACCACAGCTCAAATTAACAGCTGACATCTTCCGATGAGCTGAAAGCATTTTTCAAGAAACCTTTGGAGGCCATAAAGTTTATTTTGCTTTCATGATCTCACAGTCAACTTCAGAAATTCACTTCTGGAGTGGAAAAAAAAAAAAGTTCAGAAAGTCATTTCCAAAGCTAAAACCACAGTTGCAACTTGCTGTGGATTTTAAAGAAGTATTATCCTGGCTCCTTCTTCCCGAAGCACATCCTTTAAAGAGGAGAAGGCACACAACAGGACCCACATACACAAGTTCAGATCAGGAGCTTGGGGAAGCTGGCTCTGAGGTGTGGGAAGCAACTGTCCACCCACTTCTACCCTTCACCCTCCTTTTTCACAAGACACAGTTGGTTTCTTCTTTCTGGGAAGGCTGTTGCATAAGATGTATTTAAAAAAAAAAAACACCAAAAAAACACTGCCAAGAAAAATAATTGCCAGAAAGAAAACTATCGCTTTTTTGTTTCAACTGAAGAAAATCTGGAGCAACATTCACGACTTGGAGCAAGGTTTCTGAGAATTATTCTTCAAGAGATGGATCTATCAACTTCCAGCTGGACACAACAAGACTGTCTTGGTCTTGCAAGAGACAGAGTTTCATTTAAAATGGTCTTGTTACTGGTGATGATGATACAGATTACTCACATGCTGTCTATATTCAAGCCAGAAGCTCCATTTTCACAGAGTACAGCACATGTTTTATTAAAGCACACATCAGAACACATTAAACATTTCTGTTGATCAGAAGAAATCTGAAAAAACTCCAAAACTTTGGAACAGTTATGATCTGGCTATGGATTTCAGGTCTGGTCCCCAGTGAAAGCACACAGTCCCAACACATCTGAGCTTAGAAAAGGTCGCTGTCCCTTTCCAGACTTTGAGCAAAAATGGCCCTGTTCGTAATTTTAAGATATCCAGCTGCCCTCGATTTGGAGGGCATGGAGACACGAGCAGGGTTTCAGCAACACTGAGATCAGTTTTGAGCTGTAGACAGACAACTAGAAATGATGTGCTATAGTTAAACTGGCTTCTTATTGCAGCAGAAAGGTGCGTGCACAACTTCTCCGATCTCCTCGTGGGGACCATGTGATGGATTCTCCCAGAAGAACTCTGTCAGATGTCCGGGCACTGTACACGTGCTCTGGTGTCATGTGGCCATCTGGCACCCATCGGTTAAAAAAAATCAGCATGAGGTGTTTTAGCTCATTGGCCCTTTTTGAGTGCTAGCATAGACAAGCGCAAGTGCAGGGTCCTGCACCTGGGGAGGAACAACCCCATGCATCAGTACAGGCTTGGGGCGGACCTGCTGGAGAGCAGCTCTGCAGAGA
>Ga0065711_1038009_pt1 | contig 19246 bp, 10 predicted proteins | sample Hoacrofraction12_FD_59098 | JGI IMG/M metagenome (GOLD analysis project Ga0065711, IMG submission 59098) | Hoatzin crop microbial communities from Cojedes, Venezuela - Epithelial fraction 12 v2 (version 2) | ecosystem: Host-associated > Birds > Digestive system > Esophagus > Crop | place...
GATTGGAGATGGATCTGGTAAGCAGCTTGATTTTTTTTTTTTTTTTTTTGTGTGTGTACTAACCTTCATACAAAGAAATTCAGTCCTAAAAATCAGCATGAGAACTTATAGATGGAGGTACAGAAAAAGAACAGCATGACTATTCCAAATATATTGAAACTCTATTTTCAAATAGATCTACTTCTGTTTTTCTTCAGTATTTATAGGTCTTTATTTAGAAGAGCAAGTGGTAATACACTGTCATCTTTATGTAGTCAAAGGCTGAAATATATTGCTTCATAAATACCAACAGTGTAACTGAGATTTTATAGTAGTAAGTACCTTGTTAACATCTTGTCTACAGTATGGCAGCATTTAACCTTATCTAGAGGTTATTGTTCTGGTTTCCCAGATGTAGAAATTAGAAACAATAAGAAAGGTTGATAGACTTTTTGGAGTGAAACAGTAGATGGGGAATGATCCCCGTGTCCATTTTCAGTGTTAAATGCCAAGCAAAGCAGGTAATTGCTGAAGGGCATATACTACTTCACTTAGTCTCCAAATGATGCAGGTGACTGCATTCAGCCAGAATGCCCAGTCTGGCCCAATTTGCACATGTGTACAATCTCTGACAACCGAGGGAAGATGCTAACACAGTTCAAGTTTTTTGTGGCCACTGCTCATGACGCACAGCATGCTCCAAATTTTATGCTATTTATTAACCAATCTATTTTGTACAGCTATGATCCTTTTATATAGACCCACCATGGTTCCTGTTTTTCCTACTGTAAGTGTAAACTATAATATTCAATTCAATCCAGTTTGAACCTGCCAGTCAATCTGAATTTCATTCAGATGTTCAGTGGAAAGTGCACATTAAACCTTTGCCTTCTACCCTGCAGAGCCAGTCCTAAGTCCAGGCTTCAGTGCTCTGAATCTCACAAGCTCAACAGGAGGTTAAACTCTATAGAACTGCCATGCAGCCTGCATTAAAAGTCAAGACTTGCATGTCTGCTGCGTTTCCAAGTGCTTTCTGCATGCTAAGACTGAAGACTGAAGCCAGACCTATACTTGAGAGTTAGTCGTGTTTATTGGAACTGAAGATCTGTTGTGGCTTCATGGTTTTGCAAGGTAAAAGCCTCTTTGGCATAAAATGGAAGCTTGAAGAATTGGTAATAAACACAAGAACCAGTAAGAAATAGTCAGTATTTCTTTTAATAATTAGTAGAAAACCACTGAACTGTGATCAGAGTTAAGTTTTGCCTTAGGATTAGCAGTTGTTTGATATCTAGGAATCTTTGGGAAGTGGAGTGCATGATAAGGATATTTTCAGATAATTCTTTACTTTTTTTTTTCTTCTATTCACAGAACAAGTTTTGTTGTTTTGGAAATGGAAACTTTCTACATTGCCAATCCAGCAGTATGAGAGAAAAAACAGTTATTTCACTTGTAATGCAGTAAAAGTTAGATAAAATAAACAGAATTGAGAGGTGAGCAGTGGAAAAATGTATGGCTGCAGTACATGAAATTAAAGCCTAAACAAAAAAATGCCTTTCTGAGAAAAGGATTATGCTTTTCAAGGTCTCTGACTAGTTGGTGATATGCTGCAGACTAACACTTGCTGGATTCCTTTTTTATGTGTCCAGTATCTTTTTATTGTACTAGCATTCAAATACTTCCTTGGTTTGTGTACCACAAATGTAACCTTTTACACATTTGTTTTTGTTACATTTATTGAAGTACATTCAGTATCATGAGTGGAGACTCCTTTCTTTATTGAGATAGTACAGTGGTTTTAAAACCTCGTGGATTTATGTGAAATTATCATTATTTTCGATAGTTTTGTCAAAGAGCTAATAACAAAATTGTTTTTTTGTTCTTTTTCCATAAGAATAATACCTACCTCTTCATGATGCATATAGTGAAGTTGTTAAGCTTTAGTAGTGTAGTCCAAACCCAAAATAACTTGGGTTTGCCATGTAATCAGTTTCAAAATAAAGATTAGTGGACAGGTTTGTGTGATTTATCATGGTTTATAGTGCATAGTAATGCTCATTATGGTAGAGGGCAAACTATGAGCACGGTACACAAACTTCCAGTGAAGTGCTTATTTTTATCCAAATATTTCAGAAAGTTAACTTGCCCCTCTCAGTGCAAATTGTTTTTAGACCACATAAAAGTAATGATATTCTGCAAGCATTGCCAAATAATACTGTAAGAATAAAAACTGGAAACATTTAAAGTTGCATATCAAAATAATATCAGTGCTGTTATACTGTAAGAGAGTAGCTGGAATAATACTGAGCTGGGGTGATATCCCTTCTGTTTTATGTTTTATGAAAAGCATATGAAAACAAGCTTGTGAAAAGAAAGGGAGGAGCAATGAGACATACTTTAAGGAAGCAATATTTTGAAATACGAAAATAAGACAAAGACTTTGTTAACATGAAGCTAGAAATAGCTGAGAGGAAACATAACCTTTCATGCTAAGGACCCAGACTTTCTTTGGGCCTCGTGAACATGAAGACGACCCTAAGGAGTCATCTTCATGTTTTCAAGATCCATGCATGAATGAGGGTAGTAAAAGAGAGAAGAGTGGCAAAGATGGTGCGGTTTTTCCTCCTTTTGTACGATTTCACATATCTGGTGTATGTAAGAAATTCTTTTCCCTTGAATAACTTACCAAAGAGTTTGAAGAATCCTTTAAAATACGTGACCAGCCCTCATTGTTTCAAAGGCAAAAACAAGTGTCAATTAAGTGCTAACTGAGTGTAAATCAATACTGTGATGAGTGGTTTGCTGATAGGTGCTCTGTGCGATATGCTAGCTCTAATAGAGTCAGTAGAAGACCCAGATAATCTAGTTAAGTGTGTCTGAAGTCAGTGCAGAGCCTATAATGTCCCTTTCCCTTAATTATTTGTTCTATATAAAGGGAGTGCCAAAGAAGTCACCAGTGTCTACGAGTAAAGAACACTTGAATTAAAGTCAACCTGTACTTGAGCCAGCTGTAGCAAAAAGAATCAGGAAGAGGGTAGCTTTTCAGAACCTGTGGTTAATGACAAATACGTTTAAAAACCTAGTAAGCTACACAAAAATCTTGAACATCAATATGACTCCAAATGTGGTGCAAAGTCACTGCCTGACATAAATATGAAGGTATACAGTGCATGCTAGATAATATGGATATACTCCTTTCATACTCTGCTGTTCTCTTGCTGTAGAAACAAAGTTTTGTCAGTGATCAGCAGTAGCCACAATAGCTTCTGACAGGCAGACCTCAGTTTAGTGACTTTAGAGTTGTAATTCTTTTGGTGATGAGGTTGTACACTTGGCAGAGCAGTTTTGTAATCCCTTCTCCAATAAATCAGTCACACTTCTATGGATTTTAAAGTACTTGTGTCCAATTTATTTTATGTGAGAGGAAGATCTGCAAAAATCTCAATGATATAAAGGTAAACTATCAAAGTATTTTGAAGAAATTTGAATTTTCTCTGGACAACTGATTGTCTACTCTTACGAGCCCCAAAGTGAGACTTACTATACCGCTGATGGGATGATCTTCTGTAGATGTATAACCTCCACCTTTGGTTTTTTTTCTTGTTTTGAAAACAAAATAATCCATGTCCACAGCTGTGCTGTTTCTGATTGGAATCCCTGAGGATGAATTAGGCTTGTGTTGATATGCTGGCTTGCTTTCTGCTTTGGCTGGGTGGTCTCACTGTTTATCCAGCATCAGGTCCGGCATTTGCCAGATCTTTGTGAGCTGATTCAGCACCCTAACCTAAGAGTGCAAGGAAAGGCAAGAATAAGATGTACTGCTCTGGTAGAAGTGACCTGAGTCATTTGAGCAGTAATTGTTACACTGCTCTCAAAGGAAAAAGCAAAGCTGTGCAGCTGGGAATGAAGACCACAGCAGGAGTGAGAGATGCTGTTGCAGAGATCTGTTGATTACCTCAATGATCCTGGAAGACCTTGCCCCAGAGATGCTATTTTGTTTGGCAGAGACTGCTGAACATCAATCTGTCAGTACCCATTGCAGCTCTCCTCTTAACAGCGTGGGTTATTCACCTTGCCTTACAGAGAGCAAAGTGCAGAAAGAGAGAAAATTAGAGGAATGTTGTGCTTAAAATTATATTCAGTTTTGACTCTCAGTGTTGTTGTGTATATGTAGTAATTTGATAACTGAGTTAAGCAGTAACACCCAAAGAAATCAACGGTATGGGGAGACAGAGTGGTGCCTTTGTGGCTGAGAAGCAGGCAAGAGATGTCTTAGTATGAAACAGCTAAAGTAGAAGAGACTCTTTGGATTATTCCCATATATAACTCATACTTCTGGATGAAAGGATGTTCTCAATGTGTGTTTTAGCTTTTTTTTAAACTATGGGCTATATGAACTTAGTTACTTGACTCAAATCCCTCTGAAATGAGGTCTGCCTTTTTATTTTGTAGGTAATGCTAGTTGCACGTGCCTAGTACTTTCTTTTATCTCTGTCAAGGCACCAAGGCATTTGAGGCAGTATGTACACAAAATGAAGTTGAAATGTATTTACTGACCAGAAGGTGGTGGAGTGGTTTGACAAAGGTGTTCTTCCTTGTTGCAGTAACCGCTTTGTGACAATAATACTGGTCTCCAGGTGCTGACTAGATACTTACTTCTTAAGGGTGTCTTATTGGTTAAAACCTAAACAAAAATACACCCTGAAAAAGTGAGATTTCAACATGACCGTGTTTTGATTTTTACTGTCAAGCTCCTGAAAAAAGCTGTTAAGACCTTTAATGTGATACCTCTTGCTCCTTCAGGAAGGATTCTGACTTATGTTATCATAGCAAATTAAAATGCCACACCCTGCTACTGACAACTAGGAATCAGGAGCTGTTTGCAGCAATGTATTGTGTAGATTAGAGTTGAAAGAGTTGTTTTTTGTTTTTTTTAAAAAAAACAGTGATGAAGTAGTAGGATTGCATCATGATTTTTGTTTTCTGACAGAACTAATTAGAATATAGGAGTGGGTCAGCAGTCAGATTTGCTTGTTAGTCTGTAAACACCTGAAAGTAGCCTAAAAGTGTACAGATATTACTTGTTGTAACTTGAAGGAAAGCAGTAGGCAGAATTTTCACAGCTGCTGATCTATATTTTTTACTGAAGTAATCCTGACCACACTATTAACCTTGTAACTCTTAATTCCAAGATACTTGGCTGGTGTGAAGAAAACAGTACATGACATATGCAACAGGGTTGTGCATGACTGAAAGAAATATTGACTTTTTTTTTCGGCCACTTTTCCCCCCCACACACACTGAGGAGGGGAAGATGCCCTCTACTGCACTACTCCACTTAGGATTGAAATGAAACAATGTCAAGGGAAGTATGAGATAGTATCACTTCGGGAAGTTCCAGTTTGGCTAAATGGTCAAACCCTCTCCTGTTCAATTCTGCAGGAGAGTTTGTCATTAACTTGGTGCTGATCAGGTTGCAGCACTGTTTCCTCTTGACCTTAACTGTGACATCTGTTATCTCAGCTGCCTTTGGCAGGTATCTCTCTAGCGGTGGGGAGCCTTACTCTACCCTAAAGAGCAACTAAAAGCATTTTAGTTTTAACACTTTATCCTCAAGGTTGTATGATGATGGTTTGTTTGTTTGGGTTGTGTGTTGTTGCTGGCTTTTGGGTAAAAAAACCCAAAAAAACAGACTACCCATGCCACAATTTCTTTCTGCGTTATCCCTAAAATCCTAACCCATGTATGGTATAAACAGTATTATTGTTATATGGAAGTGGTATTTTTTTTCTTACAAAAAAGTACAGCTTTTTAATTACTTCTGTGGACATGTGAATCTGTGTAAATGAACTTCCCAGTAAATACAGGTGTATTTAAGGTATAGTCTGTGATTTGTCTGGATTTTTTTTTAGCGTAAAACCCTCAATAAAAATGGTGTTACTATCTGTTTGTTTTCCCTGTTGCTTCACTTGTGCTGACTCTATCGCTTATGAAACACCACTTTTTCAAAGCACATCAATGATATTTAATGATAATGTTTTTGAAGACTGTTTTTTCCACCACATGATTATTTTTGGTGAGTTGGTTTATAGCATGTTCCTACACATAGATGCATATGCACAACCATAGGGACAGGTGTGAGAGACCAGGGATGGCAAAGTCATTAGCTGTCTTCACGGCTTAATGACAAGAAAACAATCTCAGGAGTATTATACAGATCTAAAACATGATATAAAAAAAAATATAATTAGTTATACAACAAATCTGAATTAAAATCTGAATGAGGAGGAAGACAGTGATACTGCAAGGTTGGAAATGAGGTCACCTCAAAACATTCTAGAAGATCTGTGAAATACAGTCCTGAACTAAGCTCCTTAACAGCTCCTGGATGAAGCCTTGTGTAAAGTGTCAAGCAAGATCAAACACTTTTTTTACAGTGGACTGAAATCTGCAGACTTATTTGTTAATGCCTATAATCAGACAGATTTGAGAAACAACCAGGGTGAAGATAGAGAGGGTGAGAGAGGCCAAAATCTGCTTGTCTTGTTTTGTTCCAGTCCTGTGCAATGTAATTTTAAAGGGAACATCCAATCAATATGGAAGACCATGTTTTAAATTACCCACTTTTTTTTTTTTTCAAGTTACCTACAGCTGAATTACTAAGAGGGTAAGGAGGGAAGGCTGAGTGGGAAAAAGAGAATTGTATTTCAGATTTTTTTTTTTGACTCCTACAATAACAGACTTTTAATGATTAACACTAGTCATCAGATCTTTCCCTTTCTGAAAAAATATCATAAAGATCTCCTGCTGTTCCCAGCAGCTTCCTGCTAATTCAGTTCACTAGCAAAATTAGCAGCAGGAAACAAGCCTTTGAAATTTGCTTTGTTTATGAATAGCATTGTTCATTTGGTAAAGGATATGGGCTCCTGCTGTAATTGTTCCTGTGTTAAGAAGACTGCAAGTTATTTTCTCTCCATCAGTCTTTAAAAAAAAAATCAATAGAAATAAATACACATACAATTAAATAGTGGATTAAACAGCCAACTGAGTGACTAGGAATTTCTTTCACTTTTAAACTCTTCTGATTTCTTTTTTTCTCTGAGGGAGGACTATTGTGCTGCCATTCCTTCACAAACACTCAATAATGCTAAAGTGCTTTGAAGTTGCCATTGGAGAAAATAGAACAACAGACGGAGCATGAATAAACCCACACTGCTGTCTTTTTAATCTGAACAAAAGCAATTTTTCTTGGCAAAAAATAGTTAATATTTAATTCCATTTACTTACAGAAGTTTGATCCCAGATGAGAACACAAAAACTGATGCAGAGCTGTATATACAACAGCTTAGTGCATCTATAACCTGGCTTTTTATTAGGAAGATAAAAAAAAAACTTCATCTAGCATGCATTGTAATAACTGTGATAGATCTTGTTCAATACTGATCTGGAGGCCACTGGACCCAAAGGAATCTGTGAATTAGAATCTCAGTGAGATGCTATTACTTTGTGGTTTCCATGGTGCAAAACAAAAACTCTGGACCTCTCATTTAGTACGACTTTTCTCATGTGTAACTGTTATTAGTGGTTATAACTGAAGTTGCCATTCTGGTAGTAAAAGTACTGTTTGAACCTCAGGTGTATTCCCACCATAAATAAAACATCTGTGTATGTTTATTACTACTTTCTGAGATTCTTTTTGTTTTATTATACAGTTAAAGCTGAGATTTTAATGTCTTGTCTTTGGATATGTTTTTCCCTACAGCAAATTTTCTAACAATCCTTATCTGAAAGGTGAAAACAAGCTGGTTTTGTTGATGATCTTGTGGTTAAGAGTTGGTGAAAATCTTGTTCTCTTTTTTCCTGTATTTTTTTACCAAGATGGATATTATAGGCCTTTCGGGGAGTGGGAGGGGGGGAATATTATGAAGCAACCTTTTTATACATTTTCTATTGTAGGCAATATAAGACTTCCTACTGAAATGGCAGCTGTGTTCTTACTCCCATGCAATAGCTGGTGCTTATTAACACTCAGAAGTCATGCATCTTCCTTATAAAATTCTGTGCTGCTCTGTAGTCACTGTGGATTTGCTTCTTCCTTCTCAGGGCTTCATGGCAGAGCTGCACAGTCTGATCACTACTGCTCTGAAGTGAGTGGAAAGATACATGATGAATTAATCCCTAAAAGTTTAGGCAGTGTTACATTTTCTCAAACTTGTGTAAACCTCAGGGTTTGAAGGGCATTCCTTCCTAATTAGCCCTTACAGTCACAGAGGACATGCTTGATGTGATTTCTTCAAATCTGATTAGAGGCAAGATGTGGGAAAATCAACAAACAATCAGAAGAGGTAGAATATGAACAACCTGTGCAAGACAAATGATATTGAATAAACATCGATGTTTCATAAAAGAAATATATAGCAGGCCAGCATGAATAAAAATAATTTCTGCTTACACAGCACTTGTTAGACATTTCAGTAGTCAATCATAAGAGCAAATGAAAAAGATTCCCAGCCTGTAACAAGTTGCTATGGCTAGACCCCCTTTCTAACATACTTATTCAAGTGACGCCATATCAGCACTTCTCCAAGTGCTGCACTATAATCACTGCTGCATAGAAATAAATAAGAAAAAGAAGAAATCTGTTACAGAGTGAGTTTTTTGTGCACCATGGCATATGGGTTTTTTGCTGAAGGAAATGCAGGTATGCTTGAAAATGGCTTTATTGTTAATGATGCTGTGCAGACTAAATCAAAGTGGAGGACACAACTGGAAGCATGTTTTGCTATAAGCTATGCCGCTACAAAACTGATATCCAAGTCTTTTATAAGTAGTTACAGACTAATATAGGCAGAGTACCAGTCTTCTGGAATGGGAGACCATACGTTTAAACTTACATGGTGCTACATTCCTCCTTAACTTAAGGCTTGAGGAGCAGCTACAGAAGCACTTGCAAATTTGGATATGGATTGTATTAGACTTTTTCTAGCTAGTAATTGTAATTTATTTTATATTTAAACCACGCATGGATTTGTTGCTTACTCAAACCATCTTCTCATACTTCTAGAGAGATTCAGTGATCTTTTGAGTCTTTTCTGTTCTGCCATCTTGATCCAAATATTCTTTTATTGCTCATTTTTCCAGGAAAAAATAAACAAAAACTATGAAACTACTGCCTTAAATCCACATAAAAAAAAAAAAGTGCAACACAGGAGAGGTGCAAGAGTGGCCCAACAAACTAAAACTCTGGCTGATCTCCAGGTGAGGAACTGTCTTCAGTACCTGGTGAGGTATTTGTTCTAGATAGCCCCTATAGGTATAAGACAAATGCAATGGGACACTGACACTAGGACAAGGACATTGGCACGATGCTAATGCAAAGAACCCTTAAGGACATGGTACATGCCCAAGGTATTTCAAATTGTTACATATACTAAGAGCGTGAAGAGGTAAAAATAGTACTACTGAATCAAGACCTGAAAGGAGAAAAATACTTTTAATTATGCTGTTAAGCAAACAAATAAATGAAGAGGGGAAAGGTGTTTCAGTTGGAGTTGGACTAGATGATCCCTGTGGAGGTCCCTTCCAACTGAACTGTCCTATTGTGTTTCACTAGCTTAACAGAAATTCAGTGCACACTTGTTACACACATTGTTTTGGTAAATCTTCAGAATTCAATTAAGTACAAAACAGTCCTGCTGTGCTAAGATAAGAATATCAGAAAATTTGGGAACATAAAAATGTTATCTACACAGCACGCCTTTTTTTGTTGTTGCTGATCTCAATCCATTTTTCAGCTTTCTTACTGTTCCTTCAATCTTTCCCTCCAGAAATACATCTAGATTGCTCTTGAGCTAATTTATATGCCTCGCAGCCACTGCCTTCCTCTATAATTTATTGTTTCTGCAATAAACAATTTTGTGTTGACCAAATATATGGCTTACTCTGTTTTGTTAAAGCCATTGATTTCAGATTATTTTCAAAGATATTCTTTAACATTTAATCAGCAATCTAACTTAATTTTACATTTTTCATTGCCTCTTAAGTATCTGAAATGTCTTGGTTCTACCAAAATTTACTTCTTCAGAGAAAATGCATTTTTATCCTAGTATTAAGACTTAGATCATCATAGGATCTTGTCAGTTTGAAATATGAACCTAGAGTTTGCTAGTTTCCCACTGAAGGGAAGCTAGACATGTATCTGCACTGAAATAGCATGGTGAAGATAATCTAAACAAGCATGTTTGCATGCCTGCACTTCTTGATATTTCCTTTTTTTGTTGTTTGTTGAGGTGTTGTCTTTTTTTGTTTTGTTTTAGTAGTAGGTGTTTGCAAGGGCTTTAGTGACCTCAATGTTAAGCATATAATCAAGCCAACATCTTCAAGGAATTTTTGTTCTTTAATGGGCTCTTTTTTTCTTTTTTTCTCTCTCCCTATGGAAACCAGTATTCTACTCTAGCTTCCCTTGTCAAAGCTTATATTTTAAGTGAGCGTGTTCTCACAGTGAGAAGCTCCCACAGCAAGTTGGAGAGTGTGACTAGAAAGGGTCAAATAGAACATGGACTTTAACAGTAGCTTAAGAAATTGACTCTTTATTATAATGGTATCTGTGTTGTGCTCATCATTACTGAAAAGCAGTGTAAATGTTGTTTAATAATGCTTGGCTTTTATAAAGTCTTCATGATAATCATAACTGTGGTGATGAAAACTTTGTCCCGCTGTAGGTTCTCTGAGAGTCTACACTAAATGAAGTGCCTTTTAAGAAAGAAAAGAGAAGACCTAATAATTGGGTTACCAGTGTTATCTTCCTCTTTCTAAAGATTTTGGGAAAGAGTCAGACATCTATATATTTAGGAGCCTAATCTTCTTGAAAGTCAATGTAACTTCTAATGTCCTCCATGCCAAAACTGTATGTGAAGGAACTTCAGAATTCAAAGTAATTGGAGATTTTGTTGAAGGTCTTCAGCACATTTGTAAAGCCCAGATGTGCTTTCATTGTAAAACGCTATAAAGATAGTTTGATATTACTTAAAATTACTACGTTCAAGTTGTAGGCTTAGACTGCAGTGTTTTCCAAAATAAGGTTTACAATTGACTCTGTGGAGTGAAAAAAACCTGAATAATTTGTATTTGTGGTACTGTCTGCCCTATACAGGAATCTGCATCCCGTGCATTCTAGTTGCTCTGAAAAGCAGAAAGTAGTACTTCTATTTTTCTTTAAAGAAAAAGATAACACTTATCCTGAAACGTGAATTTTTAATGAGAAAAGTTTTTCAAAGTTTTCTTTGAAAAGGTAATCAAGAAATGAGACATATAGGACTTCCGTAATTCATTTTAATTTCTGAATATTGGAAGGTGGGTTTGGACCAAAGTAAATGACAAAGTATCATTGTGGACATAGACGTATTGGGAAATAAAGTACCAGACGAGTACTTTCTATAGAGAGCAAGGACTGAAAGAAAAGGTTCCCGTTAGACAGTTTTTTATACTATTGATTTAAAAATGTTTGTACCTTATCTGTTTCATACTGTCATTTTAAATTATAATCTTATGTGGGTTACATCAATGAAATAAATTGTCTCCAATCTTTGTCAGTAAATGTTCCTTTGCAAAATATTTTTTTCTTGCCTGCGATGTTGTCTAATCATCTGTAAACTGAGTGTAGAACAGCACTCTGAATTGTTTAAGTTGCCAAAAGACCTTGAAATGGCAGAAGTGGCTTCCCAATTTTGAAATCACATCTGGGTAAATTCTGGAAATCACACAGCTAAATAAGAACAACTTGCACTTAAAAAGTTAGTTATACTCAGGTTAACTTGAATTATTATTTTGAGGTTATAAGTTGCATTTAAAATTTCAAAAAGATTAATACTAACATGAAATCTTTATTTCTAAGCTTTATATTGTAATTCAGTTGTTATAAGACTAGACACTTATTTTAGCATATTTAAAAACCTTACTAAAATATGGTAAATACAATTTTCTATTTACATGCTGCATTACACACGGGAGTATAAATTCAGAGCAAATAAACTGGTCTCTTCCCATAACCCACTGGTGGAATATCCACAAATAATAATTAGAGGCTTTTCTTAGACCAACATCTTTCATGGACACTGAAAGAGAAATTACAAGGGGACAAACAGAATGTAGTTCCAAGGTGTTCATAATAATAATGTTCTTCATGCTGAGTATACTTACAGGAGAAAGCTTCTGGAGTTTTGAAACATTTGAGTTTCACTTTGCTCAATGGTCCTTAAAAGCCATTTATTTCTTCCTGTGCTTTTAATTCTGTGAATTATTCTTTACATAACTGTTCTTAAGTTTGAAGATCTCCCGTATTTTAAGACATGACTTTATACAACTTAAAAAACAATGAGTTGTTGAAAACATATTTATCTGAGTACATACAGGTGAGCCGCTACTAGGCAATCTGGTTACAAAAGGATAGTAATCTCTGACTGAATTTTTTTTCAGTCTAATTGAAGAAAATAAAAGAGGTGGGGAGAAAGAACCTCATGAAAAGGAGTAACTCAAGTGTGGAAGATGCAGAGGAAAGAAGGATTTTTTCCTTAAAAAAAGATAAAGTAAAATCCCATACAAAAAACCTCCTCCTTTCCTCCCCTTTTTGTTGCTTCTTGAAAAATTATAAAACAGTGAGTCATACAAAAATTTATCTTGTACCATAAAATTCAATTTAGATGCCTCAAATTCTTAAGGATAGTTTTCTGGTTATAGTAACTTCCAGTGATAAGTCATGGCTTTTTCTCATGAGAAAGGAGTGGGGAAAAAAACAAAACAAAACAGAAAAGCCCAACTCTGGCAGGTAATGTTTTAGAGATAGAAATTACTTATTTTGAACTGCATTTTTCAGTAGCCACAATCCTTTGATGGATAAACGGTAAGCATATGAAAAAAAGCATGGGCTTTTGTTGGAGAGTTTGCATTTGATAAACAAGGGACGCTCTGCTGTTTCAACTGTATTCCTGTTGCTTTCTTTATGGCTAAATTGCTCATAGCATAAAAAAAAATCCTACCTGGCTTTGTAATGGAATTTAACTTATCACAAAGCATAATCATCCATGAATTTGGCCATTTTTGTTGCCTTTCATGCTTAAGCGTAACTTTGAATCCTAAATCATGATGTGAATGCAAAGTTCAGCTGTTAGTTTTAAGCTTTTCTTCCAGCAAATGACTGAAGAGGGTCATAGGTTCCCAGAATGCCAATCTAGAGAAGCTTTTGCAAAGAGAAAATGAAGTTCTGGATGAGACCACGGAGTATACAATTTCTATTTCAGTAGGTCATTGCAGTACTCTCAAATTTGATAGTATCTCAGGTTACCCTGGAGTTTACTTAAAAACAGATTTTGATACTAAACAGAGCACAGCTACATAAAATAATTTATGGATGGATTTGAGTTTGTCTTCCTCCTACATTTTGTCCTAATTAAAAATAATTTTACTATCATTAAAAATCCCCACATATATCTTATGTAACATTCTTGTAACCTACCTTGTATCTCAAACTGAGTTTTATTGCATTAATTTTCTCATTTTTATTTTTTATAATAAGCCTGTCTAGAAAGAACTGTATCTTGAATTTATGCGTATCTTGAATCAGAGAAATTTTTATCTATCTTCTGATGTAGGCTACTCTAAAACACCTATATAGTACAGTGGAATTAATAGTTTTGAAGCAGCACTTTACATTGATAGTATGATACTATGAATCCTCTGAAGCTGAGCATGGTAGAAGTTGGTTGTCCATTTTAATAAGCCCTGCAGAAGGGGTAAAATTCCAAAATTTCACAACCGTGAACTGTGTATTCATAATTAAGGAACCAGAAAATTTCTATTAACTTGTAGTGTCAGTGAGCAGTGTTTGTCCCCTTTGCTCTGCTGTCCTCCTGCAACAGTACCTGTTAGTGCTGCCAGAGTGCAGCCCAGGGGGCCTGCAGATTCTGAGAATCCTCTTGCAGGGAATGGAGATAACATTCAGTGCCTTGGTTTCCTTGATCATGCAGGAGAGTAAGACTAAGCCAATTACTTTATAAACACTTTTTCTTCGAAACAGCATTAAAATTCCTGCATAGCCCCACTGCTACGAAATCGGTGTTATTTTGCGTGTCGGTGTGTGTGACTGATGCTTGGCCATTTTCAGGGCAACATGGAATAGAGGGAAGTTCATTAGAGTCCGTCTTTTCACGGTTTGCCAATGTGGTGGAATGAATGGTGTTTTGGGAGCTGGCTCTGGCTCACTTAGCTTCGCTAGATTAGTATGATGTTATGATTCTGTTTGTTGATGTATAATACATCTGTAACAAAAGCTGTATATAAATGAAACAGTTTTGTCTCTTACAGTATTCTTAGAATAGTTAGGGTTGGAAGAGATCTTTAAAGGTCATCTATTCCAACCCCACTGCAAAGAGCAGGGATATCTTCAACTAGACCAGGTTGTTCAGAGCTGGGTCCAACCTGACTTTGAATATTTCCAGAGATGGGGCATCTACCATCTCTCTGGGCAACCTGTTCCAGTGTCTTACCACCCTCATTGTAAAAGATTTCTAACTTATATCTAGACTCAAGCTACCTAAGTTTAACATCATTGTCGCTTGTCCTATTGCAACGGGTCCTGCTAAAAAGTCTGTCCCCATCTTTCTTATAAGCCCCTTTAGAGTACTGAAAGGCCACAATAAGGTCTCACTGGCTCTCCCTGCCAGTGTCTGCAAATATATTTAGACATACTTTAGGACTTGCTTCATTGTACAAATTACAGTGTGTTTTTTGTTTATGTGTGTCTAAATTGTATGAAAAGTTACATAAATGGGCACCAGACTCCCATGTTTCAAATTTCAGTAACTCAATGGAAATTATTTTTACACTTGTAGAGGAGCTGTTTGTTTCTCGTTACTTTTACCAGAAGTATTTTGTGTTTTACTTTAAAAAAGAACAAAACCACAGCACAAATAAAAACTATGAATGTGCTAATAGTGGTTTTAGATACACATTTTATCTCCACATATAATTGTGTAATAGTCACTCCTTTCTCTTTAAGCTATGAAGTGACATTAATTGTGAACATTCAGGAAAAACAAACTGAAAAATGAATGTATATGTTTGAATGAAATATATTTGCAAATTAATCATTTTCCCAAAGAATTGTCTAATAATTTCTGTAGTAATCTGAACTATTGGTTTTGTCAGTGTTTTTCTTGCAATGTCCTTTCTAGAAAGAGTCAGGACTCTTGCTGCAACTTAAATTCTACAAGTATGATCAGTTGTGTTTGAAAAGCTACACTTTTTTGATTTCTCTAGTTGCAGTCGACAAATATTTAGAGTGCTATCACCATTAAGTACAGTTACATTGTCATGTCGCTGGAATGTGTGCTCAGTCACCAGGAAAATCTTGTATACTTTGGATCTGGTTTTTATTGCTATTCATGTAAGAGTGAGCACTCACTCTTTTTGCTGGCTAAGTAAAATTTTTTTGTTGCTTAAAATGACTTTTTATTTCTGTGTCACCCAAATACGTAGTCATTTATATGATTTCATTTATTATTGATAGTTTTGTGGCTCACGGTTGGAATTACTACAGGTATGTAATAAAAGTTAAAAGTTGAAGTGAAAAAAAAGCACAAACTTGGAGGTATCAATACTTTTGGATAACTTTTAAAGACATTTAATCTGTCCAAATTCAGTAACTTCTGTAGCTGTTAAAACCAGTTAAAGAAACAAGGGTTCTGGATGACTGAAATCAGCCTTTGAAATGAGGGAGGAGAGAGTAATAGGAGTAGCTATATTTTTTTATCAGCTTTTATCTTCAAACAAAAAATGAACCCAAGAGAAAAAAGGCAGAAATGGAGCATAAATGAAGACTGAACCACAAAGCATTCAGAAGCCAAGAAATGACTGAGTAGACAAGCAGAAAGCTCAGTTTTAAAATTCCTTGAGAAGTTTTTGCTACTTGAATTGTTTTTTCCTCTCATTCTTTGCTTTTCTTTCCAAACCTCTGTCTCTGTGTTACTGCAACACTGCTGTTCTGATACCTTGTCATTCAAAGAGAGATATAAGACTTAATCAGAGTATTATGTAGCTTTAAGGCAAAAGATTGACTGACTAAAGAGTAGAACGCTAAGGCCATGGTTTTTCAAGGTCAAAGGGTGTTCAAATAAGGATTTTTAAATGGGTTTAAATGATACACTTTAGCTGCTGCTTGGACAGAAAAAAAAGTACTATGGTTACTTTATGTAGCACTAACTTTTAAAATCTTACGTAATAAATTGACCTCAAAAGCAGAGGCTTCCATTTCAGCTGAATTGACATGTTTTCAATGGTATCTTTTTTGACAATGTTTTCCTCTATACTTCTTAACATTTTCCCAAGAGATCTGAAAGTCTTAGTTTTTTGTTTTAGTAAAAAAGAAGACATTAACTTCCTGCAGAACTTGAAGTGAAAAACACTAGCTTCCTTTGGAGGGTCACTTACTAATAACTAATGATGTCAAATCTATCTTCAAATGAAAGGAACTTGTTATCAGTAGTGTCAAAATTCCAGAGGAATAAATCACAGAATCACAGAATGTTAGGGGTTGGAAGGGACCTCTGTGGGTCATCTAGTCCAACCCCCCTGCCGAAGCGGGGTCACCTGCCAATAAATCCAGTGGGATCCTGGGATGTGTTAGGAGGAGTGTGGCCAGCAGGTCGAGGGAGGTTCTCCTTCCCCTTCTACTCTGCCCTAGTGAGGCCCCATCTGGAGTACTGTGTCCAGTTCTGGGCTCCCCACTTCAAGAAAGATGAGAAGCTACTGGAGAGAGTCCAGCGGAGGGCTATAAAGATGATGAGGGGACTGGAGCATCTCTCCTGTGAGGAAAGTCTGAGGGAGCTGAGCTTGTTTAGCCTGAAGCAGAGAAGGCTGAGAGGGGACCTAATAAATACTCATAAATATCTTAAGTGTGGGTGTCAGGAGGATGGAGCCAGACTCTTTTCAGTGGTGCCCAGCGACAGGACAAGGGGCAATGGGCACAAACTGAAGCAGAGGAAATTCCATCTGAACATGAGGAAGAACTTCTTCCCTCTGAGGGTGACAGAGCACTGGAACCGGCTGCCCAGAGAGGTTGTGGAGTCTCCTTCTCTGGAGATATTCAAAACCTACCAGGATGCAGTCCTGTGCAGCCTACTCTAGGTAACTCTGCTTTGGCAGGGGGGTTGGACTAGATGATCCCTAGAGGTCCCTTCCAACCTCTACAATTCTTTCATGAGTGATAAAATTGCTTGACTGTGCATCAGTGGCATATATGTCAAATGGCAGTCAAATGTGGCATCTTTGATTCAAGTTTTGAATTGAATTTTGTTTAGATACATTGGATTAGTTTTTCAATTGATCTTATGATGCCTATATGCCAGCCCCTCATTTTCTGTTATGGACTGTTACAGATGAGCATAAGTGTTGTGCATGGACGTGCACGATGTCTGGTCACCTACTTGTGTTATAAACCATTTTTAGTTGAAAAACACAGGTTCATTGATGCCTAAGGTCATTCTTTTTAAGGAAAAAAAAAAAGTACCATGAAAGGTTCTTAGATAAATAATAAAATGAGGAAGGGTAAAGACGAGAAAGTGGTAAAGAGTTCGGCTTATCAAACTCTATCAAGTACCTGGCCAGTGCAGTAAATGACCTGAAGCGGTGTTAGTTATAGTCTGCAGAAATTACCTCATTTTCATTATTACATCTCTAATGGAAATTCAGGTGTGGAGACATATTCATATGTTGAGGTTGTTCATGAGGAAAACAGCAGATCTGGCTTCTGTTCTGTTGGAAAAAAAACCAAATCAGAGCCATTAATTATTTTTGCTGAACATTGCTTCTGTTTATTCTTCCCTTTTCTTCTTAATTGGAGCTGCAGGCATTAAACTGCTGTCTGTAATAATGTCCCCAAATCTATCTTCTTTGATTTTTAATGTTGTTGTGGAATGTTTTAGCGTAATCAGGAATAAAATTATTAACAATTCTTTTGTTAACAAGGGACTCGAAAATTTGTTTGTCATTATCACCTTTTATAAAAAGTAGTCTAATTTGATGAACAAGAACCCAACCCCAAAAAAACAATGAAACAAAAAAAAGAACCCCAATACGCAACCTATTTTTATGCCTCTGGGTTATGCATTTTGGGATATAAGAAACATTGTTTTTTCCCCACTAGCAGCTTTTTAATTAGCCTTAAAATTCTGTAATATCAAGTGGAAAATATGGCATACATATGTATTCTGGGAAATAATCCTAATCACTTATTTGTAGATCATAATTGTATCCTAAAAGACCTAAGTCTCTGTGGTCTCCCACGTAATGTGACGTTGTTGACTTTAATTAATGATATTTTTCTTCTCTTGATTTGAATGTTGAGAAATGATTGTCAGTGATGGCTGATGTTTTCATTGTCTAGTCATTTCTCTGAATAGATTTGCTTCAAGATTTTTGTATGAAATCCGAGTTGTTGACCTATGCAGGTTCTGCATATGTAGTCAGGGTTGAGCATTTTAATTTCTCAATTCTTAGATGTTTGCAAATTTCATTGAACGTTTTATGTTTGTTTTTCAGCTCCATAAACCATTGACTGCTAGTAAAAAATAGCAATAATTTCATTCACAGAAGAACAACAAAACATGTGTGAGGAATCTTTTGGTTACAATCTTATGAGAGTTACTGCAAAAACTCATTGGAAGACTTGTTCTCATAAGCATAACAAGTTTCTCAGTTTTGCTGCTTGTAGATTATGTTGTTTTTTTTTTAAATTCACCTGCACCTCCTGAAGCTGAAATTCTTTCTCCCTTACCTTTAAATTTTACTTTGGAGAAGTTATCTGGCAGCATAATTAGTTCCTCAAGACAGATAATGTATACTTATACTTGCTGCTTGAGACTATTTAAACAAAACAAAAAGTTTCCTTGATTCATAGGAGAGATATCAGAAGATATCGATTGTTTCATCGAGTCAATAAACATTGCTGCAATCCCTTTTGTTAACAAGTTCCAGGTTTGGCATAAAAATGACAGACTAAATGGTGATATTTTTAGATTCTACTTTTTTCTACTGCTTAGTGGTACTGCTTCAAGTGTGTCTATACCAAAGCACGTAGCATGGGCAATAAACAGGAGGAGCTGGAAGCCATTATACAGCAGGATGGCTACGACTTGGTCGCCATTACAGAAATGTGGTGGGACAACTCGCATGACTGGCATGCTGTCATAGATGGCTACAGACTCTTTAGGAAAGACAG
>Ga0065711_1038011_pt1 | contig 19246 bp, 16 predicted proteins | sample Hoacrofraction12_FD_59098 | JGI IMG/M metagenome (GOLD analysis project Ga0065711, IMG submission 59098) | Hoatzin crop microbial communities from Cojedes, Venezuela - Epithelial fraction 12 v2 (version 2) | ecosystem: Host-associated > Birds > Digestive system > Esophagus > Crop | place...
GGTGCTCCCGCCTCAGCCGGGGATGCGCCGCGTCCTGCCCGCCCGGTGGGCTCGGGGGGGGGGAGCAACATGGAGGGGCGCCGAGGCGCTTTGTCTTCCCGGGCTCCTGCCCTTCGGCCCCAACTTTTCCCTCGGCCCTGCTGTTTCCCAGCTGTTCTGCCCTCCGGTCCCGCCTGCGCTCCCGGTGCAGTCTCAGGACCGGCCGGCAGCCCCCCTGCTCCTCCCCTGCAGCTCTAAGGAGATGCTTCGTTTGGTATTACTTTCGTAGGAAGGTGTTTAAAAAAAAAATAGGGGTTTTTCTCTTGCCTTCCACACATGCACGTGGGGTCTGGGCTTGGCTGGGTAGTCGCGGGGCTCTGGAAATACGACCTAGCATGGTTAAAGAGTCTGTTGAGGCAGCTTTTCAGAAAGTCGGGAGGAGACTTGCCTAGGTTTCAGGATACCGTGGTTTTAGCTTTTGATTAGCTGCTCGCGCTAAAGCTACCATGGGATTTTGGCTCTTAATTCGTAACATATGGTGGCTTTTTAGATGTGAGTAGAGAATTGGGTTTTGGGGTTTCAGACAGTCTGTGGAAGGGCTTATAGTGTTGTATTATTAGTGCTTTGGGTTGAAAGGAGTTGCACGGGAGTTTCTAAATCAGAGGAGAACCTAGAAGTTGCAGGGGGTGTCTCCAGCATCACCCCTTTGGTTGCGGGGGTCAGCACCGAACTTGAATTGTCGCCTGGTATTTCTTAGGGCAGAAGGCTGCAAAGTAGCCAGTGACAGATTTTCTTCCAGGCATCAAGGAAAATCATGATTATTCAGAGAAGGAAGCCAGCCTGATCCAGCCTCGTTTCACGTGTGTCAGGGCAGGCATCTCATCTGGATTTATGAGCTTGGTCAGGGATTTAACTTTTTTCTATTTGGCACGAAGTCATCTGAGATGTTGCTGAGACAAATGGTGGAGAAATGTCTTTCAGCTATCTTACACCCTTTCCTTCTTACAAGATTTTGCTTGTGTAATGGCTTGGATAGCAAAGCATCAGGCAGAAGAACAGTAGTGCTAGTCTACAGAAATTATTTGGAGTTAAAAATCCTATAGGTGTATTATGGGATTATTGAACTAGAATAAGTAAAAGTAAATAGGGCTTTTCCTCTCATCCACTTTGGGTTTTGCCTGTTACCAATTTAAACTGCCCTGGTTTAAATTGTTTAAAGGCTTCCCCTTATAAATTTAGACCAGGATTTTCCTGAAACTCTCATAGTATGGTTTGTAGATGTCAGGTCCTGTTTGTCGTATGTTTGGTGACATATCAATACATGCTCAGTTTTACTGCAGGTATTAGTTACTGTTCTCACTTAATTTCCCCTAGTGTAACTAGTGCAGTTTTCTCAAAATATAAGTTCTTAATATCAAAAACATGGAAGAAGATAATCCTGAAAAGATATCTGAATGATTTGGAGTTATTTCTCTTGCTTAAAGTTTAAAAAAGTAATAAGATGTACTATGTCAATACATGTTACGTTCTTACCCAGCTTATATCAGTATTACACATTTGGAGATGAGAGTTTGTACATCAGGCTTCATAAGGTTTACTGACAAGATCTTTTGAGAGGTGGTTCATGCAGCTAAAGATGTTACCTGAGGTTGCATCAGCTGCCAGAACTGAAACGAATTTTCTTCCTTTATTGACATTTCAGCTGGGATTTTGGATTCCCCGAGGCAATGATGGTCTTTCAATATTTAAAACAATTGCCAGTGTTAGTAACCTATGCTAGTGCTTTTTTTGTTGCTTATTAAATGTCTATTATAAACATCTTTGCCAGACAGAGTAATGATTGACCTTTGTGACAGTCTGTCATTTTTATACTTTTTTCCAAGAAAGAGCAACATGATGCTGCATTTTAGCAAACTTTGCATTTTTTATAGAGTGCTAAATTGTGTGAATTACTGTGCAAATGCCATTCTCTTCGGTTGTTTAAAATTTACTTGACTCATCCGTTCGCTGAAATGATTAAGGTCCACCTAGGTAGGTGACAGGACTGAACTTCCAAGGTGGAGATCTGCATGATATTAAATGGAGGGGGGGCAAAAGAAGTATGTGTAAGGTTTCTCATCCTATTTAGATTTGGAGCAAACAAGAAATCATTTTCATTGTGGTTCTGGTAGAACAACTGCATAATGTTAGTTATACGAAGTCTGGTGTGTCTGTACCAGAACTCTGTTCCAAGTGACATCCTTTTCAGACAAGGTTGCACACAGATTAAAATCATAGTCAAGCATGAAAACACTGCAAAATCTGTTTTAATAATCAGCTTACAAACTGAGTTGCCCAAATCCTTGCGCAAGCTTCAATTTTTAGAGCAATTTGGTATTTCATTACAGCTGTCTTTAAACTGTATACTTACAGTTTTTTATAACAGTTAACTTCAGGTGATTTTGTTGATAAAATGTGAAGGCTATGAACAGGGGGCGTTCTTCTTTTCTTTTTAAAGATAATAACACCAAATATTAAGGAGATACTTCATGAACTGTTTTGAATCAATGAGAAAATACAGTTAAGCAGGTTCTCTGATCAAATGGCATTATTCTTGCTTTCCCCCAGATAGTTGATACTCTCCCACCCACGTTAGGCTACTTAGCTGAAATTATTAGTTTGTTCTTTAAAAGACCTGGAAGTATATATTTAGCTTCTCATTCTGAGGTAAATATTTGAAGAGTCTTTCTTGGTCCAAATGTTTATAGTACAGAGCCATTTGGCATTGAAATGTCACAAAAAAACATTTTTCAGTAACATTGTTCTCAACCTTGGGAAGCTGTTCAGTGAAAACATTGAACGTGCTGTAACTGAATTTATATTTGTTACCTTCTTTATTGAGGGTTGTGTTCTGCTAGGAACAATTTCATGAGTACAGGTTGTCTAATTTTGTCACTTCTAGTAACTGTACTAACAAAAATTTTTGCAAGAATAAGGCTTCCTAAGTGTAGTGCATGACAGTATCCTGCACTGAGTTCTGAAATGTTTCCCAAGTGTTCTTGATGGCAGATAAAGGCTTGAATATTTATGGAATTAATTCACCTTAGTGAGGAATAAGAAGGGGCAAACATGAGAGCAAATTACTCTCCTTCTAGGAAGACTATTGTAGGCAGTAACTCCATGGTTGTGAGCTTGCAGCAGTGCGTGCCTGCTAAGTCAAAACTGCCAGTACGCAAGAAGGTGCTAGAAAAGCTCCCCGTGAGATGAAGAATCGGTGGCATCTGTATGGTCATGGAAAGGCTTCCAGGAAATGGCAGAATTCCTGCTTACCTCCGGGCAAAGAATGAGTGACAAATCCTGAGATTCCCCGAGTGTGAGCATGGCTTCCTTTCTGTGTCATGTCAGGTTGTGGTCTGTAACTTGAGCCCCTGCTGCATTTCCTTCAGCTAGTGCGTTGGCAGTTTTTCACAGCGAAGTAGGGTCTGGTTTGAAAATTGAGCGCATAGTAACATATCTAGAAAACAAGATTTAAATGTCCTGGCCTTAACCATGGTAACGATAAATAACAGGGTAAAATAACACAATTTCAGCATACGTAAGTGGAACCCAAGTTGCTATGTGTTTCTGAAAATCTTCCCTGTGCTGCAGCCTCTGCAAGTGCTATGAAGGGAGAACTAAGTAATGAATGGAGGCTACTTTGGATAAAGCCATGCGAGGCTAGAATGGGGGTAGCCATTCTGAAAGCTGAAATCGTGGTTAGTGCACTAAAATCAGCAAAAAGACTCCAAATCCTCAAACTTTCCTGTTTATACACCCACAGATTTCTATTCATGGTAAAGCCTGTTGTATAGCTGTCAAGGAGATATTCTCTCTAATTTGCTTTAAATAGGGAGAGAGGATCATCCAATTATTAAAAATAGTTGAGCCAAAGCGTATGGATAAACTTTTGCTGGCAAGAGAGAAGACCATTTCTTAGCAAACACAGTCCTCTGATTTTTTTTTTCTTTTATTTTTTGCTTTTCTGCTAAATACAGCAATGAGATCAGATCTGAAGGGTTGCTTGGTGTTTAGCTTCATATACTGAGATAAGTCACTGATTCTCGCAGATGTTAATCCGAAATGTGGTCAGATTTCACTTGTTGATGAGTTGGGATGCTGTGATAAAGTTTCTAATAGACAAGCAGCACTTGTTGACCTCAAACCATATAATTTTCCATAGTTTGTGTAGTTTAATGTTAATTGTTTCCTGCCATGTTGCAGCAATTTCTAATAATGGGAAATAGGAGCTCTGCATTTGGAAGATGAGGATTTGGATTCCTATCACTGCCGTGAATTTGAAGAAGTCAGTTAAATTGTGTGTTTGTTGCCCAGTCAGTGAGGTGGAGGAATTTGTCATCTCTGAGTAGTTGTGATCAGCATGAGTACCTGTTGGTGCGTAGCTCTCTGCAGCGTGGAAGTATGTTACAAGATGAAGATTTTGCAGTCATGCAGAGCCTTCTGTTTGATAATGCTGCTGTGAACTTTTGTCATACTGAAAAGTAGACTAGAACTTTTTAGAGGCTTGGGCACTGAGGAATTGCTTTTCAGTTTCAGTTTTGAATTTGAAATGGTCTGATCAAAGTTGGTAGTGCCTGCAGTAAAGTAAAACCTTCTTTACATCAACTGCTTTCAAGTTATTTATTCCCTTTGTGCCTGTGTTGCAAAACTGAATGTGAAACTGTCATCAGGAATTGCTAAAAACAAGATTCAAAACAATCTACAGTATTTTTGGAAATGTCTCTAGGATTGTAGACGTTTGAATGTAAAATATGGTAAAACTGAGAGACTTGTTTAATAAGCCAGAAAATGAACTGACCTGCTGATAGTCTGGTTTTCTGAAAACCTTTTCTGTACAAGCACTTGATTCTGGCACTGAATATTCAACTATTTTTGAATGCTTTCGTAAGCATTCGTCCCTTTCATATTAACCTTGAATGTGGTAATATATGCAGTTTTATGATAGCGTTTGCCTGCGTTAAAGGGTTGTGTGGCACCAGACTGAACACTGGAAAATGCTAGCGATGCGAGAGGTGCATGCCTGTGGGCATCTGACTGTTGTACAGTCTAGATCCCACAGTTCTTGGGCCATTTATCCTTCACGAATAAATGTATAGAAGTCATCCTGGATGTCAAGTGGTATGTTAGCTCCCGGCAACTGCAGCTGTGCCTTCTGCTAGCTCTGTGTGCTGGCACCAAAGTGACAAGGGTGCCGTCAAGTTCTCGCTCTTCTTCCTGTTACTTCCTTTTCCCCCTCTGCTGGGCGGGTGTCGTACTGCTCTCACCTCTGTTGATAATACACCTTCATTTCAGAGTTGGTATCTGTTGTTGCTTTCCAGCAGTTTTCCTCCTTGTCTTGGAAAGCGACGTTAATTTTAATAGTTGGAACCTATGTTCAAATCAGTACATCTGCAGAGATCATCCAGACTCCAGGGAAGGATCTTTTCTTAGTCTTCTCCATCCAGTGGAGAGCTTATTTTTCCAGAGCTTCTCGTAGTTGTACAGTGGAGAAGATTTTACTTGTTCAAAGGCTGCCCAGACTGGACGTTGAAATTCAAGCTCTCAGAAGTTGATTTTTAAGAACAAGAGCATCTCTGCATAAAAGACAATGGGAATATATTACTGTCTGGAAATAGTGAAGCAGTATGTTGAGACCAGATATAAATAAAATATTATTTGAAATGGGCTGAGTCTTCTCCTCAGGTGATTAATCTTTAGCTTATTCTGCTGTCAGTTCCAGACTGTCCTTTCTGAGAGGTTATTTTTTATGCGCTGAAAGAACAAATGTGCATGTACAGTACTATTGAGCTGCTCTTTTGACTTTATGACCGAGCTGCCAATTAGTATTGTACTGTCTGGTCTCTACAAGCTGCCTTGTTTTGGTCCAAAGCAGAGAAAAGAAACTGTAAACACAACATATTTTTCATAGTGTATTATTTTTGCCCATCTTAGTGGGACTGAGTAACTTGAAGACTCAGAGACTGAACATCCTGCATTTCCTTGCCAGCTCTTTTGTTGTGGATGAGAAAATCCTTGCACTAAAAATACACTTTTCTCAAACCAGCATGCGCTTCTGCATATTTGGTTCTTCTGAAGCCAAAAATATTTTTTTTCCCAACTTTTCAGGATATATAGGTCAATGTTAGAAGAAATTTAACACTCTCATTTCTTCTGTGCTGGTTTCATGTTGGACAGAAGTGGTCAAGATGTCATTGGCAGGCAGCGTGCTACAGAACTGAATCAGATTGTCCTGTGCTTCTTTCATCCTTCTGGTATCTGTGCTAGTGAGAGTGTGAACTGCAACAAAGCATCGCTTTAGCTTGTCAAGGTTTTCTACAAGGCGATGACTAAAACTACGTGAAGCTTATACTGGTTCGGTGAGAATACATTGGAAAAACATAGGAAACTTGTGTCTGAAGCAGTCAGTTTTCAGATTTTCATTTAATCTGCAGCAAAAATGAACGCGTATACTTTATTCATGAGGTTTAGTGATTCAGTGCATCACATAGTCTATAATATTTTATACTTTTTAATTTATGGATGTGAGATACAGAGTTTGTTTTTAGCAATTTCTCACAAGACTAAATCATGGAAAATTAGATTTTTGGCTTCTCAGAAAACGAAATACAGCCATATTATATTATCTCAAAAACAAAGGTGAATTGTAAGATTTAAGAGTAGGGGGAAGTAGAACATTTATCATTCAGCCAGCTGATCACTTTATAAATTTCTGTTCCTCTGTTGCTTCTGGATACTTGGCATTTTGTGTAACTTGCTCATTGCTCAGGAGTGTTTGGAAAATTACTGTATGGATGAAAAAAATTACTGTGTGGATGGAAAGCCTCATGTGTGATTAACTTTCATTTATATGCTTCATTACTTCAAGTATTTTAGTGGAAGACATGACGTTTAGTGGTAATTCCTGTGTTGCCATGTAATGTCAGTGTTGAGTGATAGTACATAGGCAGTGAATAATAAAGAAGCCTGTATTGCTTGGAAGATAATATTATTAAAGCCATGACTTTTGACCTACAATTACCTTAATGTCACTGTCAGTGTACACTGTAATTTGAACTAAAGTTTAATTCTGAAGCTTGTTTGAGGAAAGGTTGTGTGGTTTAGGGTATTGCCAATGAATCTGTAGGGCAGCCTGTGCCACCAGGACTAGGGTGTTTGGGAGTCAGTGTGCAGAGTAGAACTGTTCTGGTAGTAACACTGTAAGTGCTGGTAGAGATTGCGTCCAATAACACTTGATTTTGTAGATGGATATTACACAGTCGTTATTTTATTCTTGGTCTAGGTAAGACGCACACTGACCGAACAATATTTTCTATGCTTCATCAGAGGCTTGCACAAAAGTAGGAAAGTTCTGTGCTAATGAGAAATTGTAATCCCTTTGAAACACAACTGTTTTTGTTCTTACTCTTCCTAAAACGTGCCCCCTGCCCCTGCTCCGGCCTTTCCTACTGCAGTTCTCACTTCTTGACTCCATAGCGTGCAAGACCCACAGTGACAGGACAGAGGTTTGAGTCAGCTGTAGCTTCCGGATTTCTCATTCTGAGGTTAAACAGTATCAAGGGAATTAGACTGAAGTGGTATCTAAAAGGTTATTTAGGAATTCAGGATTATAATACTGCATAGTGTCTTGTATTGGAAGGGTTCGGGGCTTGTTGCTTTCTTCTTTTCCAACTGAAGACCAAGCCTTTTTGGATAAGAGCGTAGATTCTGCAGTCTCAGTGCCTCTATCTAGGCGACATCAGCAGTGTAGTGTGTTTGTTTCTGGAGGTGTTGTCAGAGTGTTTCCAGGCATCTGAGGCTAAAATTCTGACGTAATTTGTCTTTGATGTGGCTAAACTAATGGATTGTGTTGTAGATGATGACTGCTCTTATTCCATAGTCTTACTGGAATTTGCTACAGGTTTGGTGTGGGTTTGTTTTTTTTTTTCCTTCAGCTGTGTCAGTGCTCCACATTGTCACTGGTTTTGACACCAGATAAAAATATAAGCTTCACCAGTAATGGAATAGTCAGAATTTTTTTATTTAGTCTTATCCTAACCCTGATACATGCTGTTGCAGGCAGTTTAGCTATAGTTACAGCACTGCTGGGATAGAAAGGTCCGTTGTATTTCTGGGCAACAGAAGTGGAGGATGGGGGGATGTGATAGATAGGTGGAGGGAAAGCTGTGGTGGTGGCTGTAGAAACTTGTTCAGGCCAAGCTGGTGTCCTTGTTGTCCAGACTAGGAAAGAAGGCATTGATGGATATTAAAGGGAACCAACTATTGTGAGTTGTTGCAGTGAGGGAGATTGAAGCAGTAATGGAGGGGGGTGAAGGATTGAGAGGGCAAGGGGGGGGAAGTGGTCTGAGGCTGGAGGATGGATCTGCTGGGAGCTTGTCTTTTATTATGCTCAAAGACAAAGATAAGGAAAGCTGTTTTGTTGTTGTGATCCAAAAATACTTCCTTATGTACAGTTCTGACCTTCCAACCACGTGCTTATTTTTCTTCCGTGTTTGCTAACTGCGGTGTAGAATGGGGCAGTACAGTATTTATTGGTGCTGTAGTCTTGTTTAGACACTGTCTTGGGCCAGATTATGTGATGGTTTAGCACATTTGAGCTACGCTGTTGATCATTAAATGGGAGACTTCCTTTTCTCAAGTTCAGACAGCTTTCCAGAGAACAAGTATGCAACTGCTTCATTTAAAAAAATAAAAGTTGCATTGTCCAAGATGGGTTTTATAACTAAATAGAACTAAACTGATGCTATTTAAAATCTGACATTTGACGGGGGAAGTGTTGAGCTGTGAATGCTGTTAAATGACAGTAACATACAACTGAAACAGAACACTCTCTGGGAACACGGCAGTGCAGTTTCACCTCAGCAGACTGATAGTACCCAGTTATCTTCTCCTTCTGTGTTACGGTGGCATTTAGTCAGGCTCTTAACACTCGGGGTATTGTTGATTTCGATAACTGACCTCTGACTCCTTCCAACAGTGCGAGGATCAAAACCAGGTAAAAATGTCCAACTTCAAGAGAATGAAATTAGAGGACTGTGCTTGAAATCCAGAGAAATCTTTCTCAGTCAGCCTATTCTACTAGAACTTGAAGCTCCACTGAAAATATGTGGTGAGTACTGTGGAAAGTACAAGGGAAAATAAAACCCTGCTGGATGCTTAGGGCAGAGGAGTGGGGAGGAGGTAACAAACGTGGGAATTGGAGTGGGGACTAAACAAATACAAACCCAAATAGTAACTGGTCCAGTTTCACCAGGTCTCTTGGGGAGGGGATTCACGTGAAGTTCTGGAAAGGAGTTTTTGTATCAGATGTTTGGCCCAGTCGTGGCTGAACAAGGGGAAACAAAGGAGAACTACAGTAGTTTGTTGTAGCTTTTATTCAGAGTTAAACAGTGGTTTGACAATATTTTTAAATCCTGCTGGAAACTTAAATTTCTGTACTGTTTCTTGGAATTACATTCTAGTTTGGTTTCAGCGTGCTTGTACATGGTGGTGCTCATTTTGCACACACGTACATGTCTAGTTATGCTAAAAGAATGAAGAATGTCAAAATAAAAGCCTGAATAAATGCACTTTAAAAAGCTTCCAGCAAACAGTATTTTATCCTACTATGAGGATTTACTTCAAATTGAAGTAGCTTGTTCAATATTTATAACATTGGAAGTCTAAAATCGTAATTTAGTGTTCTGCTTGTCAGAGACAAAACCATGATTTAAACCAAAGACACAAATACCAATTTCACTTTTGATACAACTTCACTGCTAGGATTTGAATTACAGAGTGTTTCAAGAAAGCACCAGAGATGGTACAAAGGAAAGCAAGTTCCCCAGGTGGTCAGTTTTCCATCAGTAGTACTAATGCTGTGTGGAAATACTGAGAATGAGGTGAAGGTTCCTGATCTCGCAGCCACTAGTCAGGTAAAGGATTTAGCTGGATGTGAGATTTTCATTTGAACATGCAGTTGGTTTCTTGGAATCTTGATTTTGTTTTACGTGCATGTGAATATTTTGAAGTGGCTACATACTTCATCTTAGTGCAGTTAACCGTTGTGTTACACAGACGTCAAACTTCAGAATGTGATAGTTTTATATACATTAAGATAAACTGTAGTTTTGAAGTATGTTGTAGGCAGTATCTAACTGCAAGCTTTTTTCTTTCTGAAGCATCGTTCATTTGTTCTTTCTCTAGAATCCAAGACTCTAGCAAAGGGTCACTTACATGTCGGTTCTGAATACTCTTTACAGGTGACATCCATGGGCAATACTATGACTTGCTTCGACTCTTTGAATACGGAGGTTTTCCACCAGAAAGCAACTACCTGTTCCTTGGTGACTACGTTGACAGAGGAAAACAATCTTTAGAAACGATTTGTCTTCTATTGGCCTACAAAATTAAATATCCAGAGAATTTTTTCCTCCTCAGAGGGAACCATGAATGTGCCAGCATCAATAGAATTTATGGGTTTTACGATGAATGTGAGTAACACAGACGTGTGCATCTTTGGCTTGGGAAAGCAGGGCAGAAAGTGCTGGTGTTGCAGTGTTAGGTGATTATTTCCTAACTTGTGGTTCCATTTGTGCACTTCAGGGGGGCCCTTGGCTTATTTTAGGAAGGGAAATGTGTCCTTTCCCTGATTCTTTTGGAGTCCGATCCTCACAGTACAAAGCAGCATGCAATTGGGTAATTTTATTTATTGGCTGCTATGTTAACTAACAGTTCCCATGGGTACATATTTTTAAAGTTCTTAAGGACATCTAATGAGAGAGGAGAGAGTTTTACTTGATGTGCTTTACAAAAGTTCACCTCGGTTTCTTTCATCTGGGGGATGATGATGATGTGTACTTGGGTTATAACTTAACTTGGAGGATGGGCTGGTCTTTACTGTGGTTATGTTACAGTGCTTGCAATCTACTTCATAGTAAGACCTGTAACTTTTTAATGATAAAAAAAGACTTTGCCCTTCTCTGGATGCAGTCCTGCTGTACTGCGTGCTGTTGGTTTGGCCAAAGCAGGCATTATCTTTCATAAATAGGGCAAAGCGTGCACGAAGGCTTCGGTGTGATGCGTTCTTGGATTTAGCACCAGATATTTGCTCTTTCAGTAGGTGACTTCAGCTGCAGAAGTTGTTACTTGAACCAATGCCTTAGTCTTTATTAGAAGAAATGTGTTTGTATTTACTTGCTGTCCTGAGCACTGCTTTTGAACAGTGTTGCTCTGCAGTTGATGTACCAGTTCTTTCACTGCAGAGGTCATCAAGGGCTGTTGTGACAGAGCCTATAGGTCGATCTTGCCCTGACACAACAAGTAATTTTCCTGTGAAGTAGAAGTGTGTGTACATGTTTCAAAGGATGTGACTTAATAAATGCAGATAAAACTGTTGAATTAGTTGCGCACTGAAGCACTCTCACAGCTTCTGTTGTTGGACATTCTTGGCTTGTAGCTCACAATATGCACTCGCTAAGTCGTGTTCTCCTTCAGTGAGGAAACAAAGATGTGCGGTATTTCAGAGTTGACTCCTCAGAGATTAATCACAGGCTTAGTCATATATCGCAAGTGTGTTCAGGATTCATATCTGTTGGGAGAGACCCTTGGAAAGTAAAACTGTATCGGTTTTACTTTCCAGTCCTGTTTCTTTGCGTAGAGAGATGTTATGTGGTAAAGCACTAGCAGAAGTTTAAAGAAAATCTGCTTTCTAAGAATTGTTGTCTTCCCTGAAGAAAACAGCAAATGGCAAGATTTTCTGAAATGGATCGAGTTCTCCAAGGCATAATTTTCCAAAGCAAAATTGGGGTTGGAGAGTCTGGCTGCCAGCAGTGGAATGTCATTCTCACGCTGTCCTCAGAGCCAGTTCGGAGCGCTCTGCCACACTGAAAGAGACCTTTGCAACTTTCTTATAAGCAATAAGATAGGATATCAGAGAAGATAAATTGTGTGCTCGTTTTAGTGCTAACTTTTTGCAAGTCTTGGTAACCTTAAGGCAGCCATGTTACTGTGGTGGTAGTTGTGTTGGAAAAGCACATTGACTGTTTTTCCTCCAAAATGTCTTCTAGGTAAGAGAAGATACAATATTAAGCTGTGGAAAACCTTCACAGACTGTTTTAACTGTTTACCAATTGCAGCTATTGTGGATGAGAAAATATTCTGCTGTCATGGAGGTAAGTAATGGTTCCTTAGTTGATATTTGAGCAACTGTAATAAATACTCTGGTGTCAGTCATGGCAATTTCATATTTGCGTCGCTGAAGCTTCAGAACTTCAGAGATTTTTCTCTACCTTGGTTCATGTATATACAAGTTAGGATTGAGCTTGATTAGTGTCAGTTTTGTGAGTCATTGAGCTGGTGGTTTTGTAGCTTCAGACACAATGATCTGCTTTTCCTTTGATACCAAAAGACGCATTTAATAGCCTCTCCTTTTGAGTCAAAAATCCCTGTAGGATTTTTCAGACTTAAATGATTAGGAGTTTTACGTACATTCTGAAAACACATGTTGTCAGAGAATTGTAGAATGGTTTGGGTTGGTAGGTGCCTGTAAAGATCGTTCAGTAGAATCCCCCCTACCGTGGGCAGGGACATCTTTCACTCGGTGAGGTTGCTCGAAGCGCCGTCCAACCTGATGGGTTTGGAGTTTCGTTTGTAGAAATTGGCTCTGTTATGCTACGTGATACCTGCTTCACGCAACTTTTCAAAGTAGTAAAATGCATGCTGCACTTTAAATGTTTTATCCCTTGCAAGTAATTACAGTTGCCCAGGGAGATGTATCGGTGAAAAATGGTATGGGGTCTGTTTGGTATTGTATCTCATCTGACTAGGCCTGATGGTTAAAGTAAACATACCCTGTGATTTCCAGTATTAATGCCTCTTTTACTTAACAGCTCTTTTAACAGACGCTTGCAAAATATTACAGTGGGATTATTGTAATCCTGTAAAATGTGGAAATGTTATCTTGCTTCCAGTAAATCTTCTAGAAAGTGACTTGTCTTCTGTTACAAAAGCTTTAAAACAAATGCTCGGTTAAAAAATGTCAGTTAACATTGCCATTGAACTGTGTAAAATTGCAGTGGCGAATCAGTTTGAATACAAATTATTTCTGTGTGGAATTAATACCTCAGTGTTGCAGAGCAAAGTTGGACTAAAATGTGAACTGCGTGCGTCTTAACTCTGAACAGGTTTGTCACCAGACCTTCAGTCGATGGAACAAATCAGACGAATTATGCGCCCCACCGATGTACCGGATCAGGGCCTACTTTGTGATCTCCTGTGGTCTGACCCTGACAAGGATGTCTTGGGATGGGGTGAAAATGACAGAGGAGTGTCCTTCACATTCGGTGCTGAAGTGGTTGCTAAGTTTCTCCATAAACATGATTTGGATCTCATATGTAGAGCTCATCAGGTATTTTAATTTTGTATGTTAAACCATAGAATAATTTAGGTTCAGAGGGACCTGGAGTGGTCATCTGTTCCAACCCTGCACATACGTGCTCCACATGCGACAAACCAGCGTAAGCCCAAGTTGCTGAGGATTTTGTCCAGCCAAGTTTTAAATATCTGCAAGGATCGAGGTTCCGCTGTCTCCGAACAGCTTGTCCCAATGTTTAACCGCCCTTGTAATGAACAGGGCTTTTTTTTCTTAATGCGCATGAACAGTGGCTCTGATTCCTGAACGAGATTGTCTTGAACCTGGCAGAATCCTGTTCCTCTTGCTAATGGACTCTTGCTGAACTGGATCCTGCGATGGTCCTCTGGTTTCCGTGTAACAGTTTGGAACTCGTGCTCCTTGGCTGTAGCCAGCTTTTCAGCTGCTGCCTCTGTTAAAGCTGCTTTGCACCTGGGCAGGAAGGAGTTGTCCAGTCTAATATTTCTGCTTTTCTCTGTAAAGGTTGTTGAAGATGGATACGAGTTTTTTGCAAAAAGGCAATTGGTAACTCTCTTTTCTGCCCCAAATTACTGTGGAGAATTTGATAATGCGGGTGCCATGATGAGTGTGGATGAAACTCTAATGTGCTCTTTTCAGGTATGATATCCGAAGATTTTACCTCGGGGTCAGTGTAGTCACACTTCCGATTTGCTCTGTTTTGAATCGATACTTTACTGTCACAAAACCATAATGCTTGTTCCAAATAGATCTTTGGAGATACCACATGTAGACAGGGCTGTGTTTGCACTTGTGTCTTCAGAAATGTGACAGGCCCTTGCTGGTGCGAGTCGGGGGGCTGTGTCACCCTGGAACTGAATCGCCCAAGCAGAGCTGTCAGCTGTGAGCCTGCTGCCGCTGGCCTGCGCTCTCAGATCGGCTGCTCTGAGCCCTGTTGTAGCTCTGAGCAGGAAACACATTTATTTCTTGGCACATATGTGGCTTGTCCAGATGACCTGTATAACGCCTCTACGAGTGAGTTAATTGTTTGATTGTAAGAATACTAAGACTTTCCGCTAAGTGACTGAACTATCTTTTCAGATTTTGAAACCTGCAGAGAAAAAGAAGCCCAATTCCAGCAGACCTGTAACGCCTCCCAGGGGTATGATCACAAAACAAGCAAAGAAGTAGGCACGTTGGCGCTGCCTTGTTGGGACTTGTATTATAGTATATAACCTCCATTTTTAAATCCGTAATGTGTACTGTTCAGCTTGCTCAGAATAGGTAACGTGTTTGTGGTTTTCCTTTTTTTTTTTTGGATGAATGGCATTTGCTGGTTGTAACAGCGAATGAAAGACTTTCCTCCCTCCCAGGAAAAGAGTTTTAAACTTCCCTTTCGTTGGTGTTACGCTGTACACTCCGCAGCATCTTACCCCGGCCTATGGGTAATTGTACAACTGACTCGGCATCTGTACCGCGAGTAGTGTAAATGCTTGTTTTCTTCTTTAGGATCTAAAGAGGGCGCTAGTGTGCTGCGAGAGTAGAGATTTGTTACTGTCAGAAATTACATACTGTTTATACAAACCACTGTGAACTTTTTTTACGTTAAAAATTGTTTTAAAGGGATTGCTTTTAATGTCTTGTCATGTACACGTTGGTTTTATTGCTGTCAACATTAGAAATAACCTTCAACCTTGCCAGCATTGCTGGTATGATGTATATTTAATTCGGACACACATCCCCCTCCGTATACTTCTAATGACAATTAAAGCCATTATTTTAAGTGTGCGTGTCTCTTTCCTGAAGCCAGAGTTCGCTGAGAGAACGGTTCGTGCACGACCCACCGCACTGAGCTGGCAGGGCTTCCCATTCACGCCTTCCTCCCGGGGATAAAAGGAAGTCCTGGCTCGAAATAGCAAGCAGAAACGCTGCGCTGTTTGTTCCTGGTGAAAGCAAACACATTTCTGTACGGTTTCTGCATCTCCATCAAGTGGACCGCTTTACGGCAGCGTCAGCCCTGTGGCAGAAGGCTGGACGTCACGGGAAGGGTTCAGATCTGCCCGAATGGGTTTGTGCATTTTGGCCTAAAGACTTTGTTCTACAAAGAAGCCGAGAGAAAAACTTGCTGAGCCAACCAGAGGTGTTGATCACCAGTTTGTAGAAACCTCTCACAGAATCTTGTTTTTTAAAAGCTGTCAATCTTTTTTGAACAGGTAACAGTGTACAACACCATGTAGTGAAAAATCAATCACTTATTAAATGAAGAAATTGTTACGCCTTCTCAGTGTCAGTTTATCACAACGTATACACTACTGCTGTCGGAGGACCTGACTTGGATAAATAAATTGTTCTGGAAACCCCCAAGCTCTTGGTTTGGATTTGTCGACGCTGCGAGCACCGGAGGTACGTGTTTAAGCAGGAGTGTTGGATTCGGATCTGGGGCTGGAACTTTAATGCCCATACTGCCCTTAACTGCAGGCACCCTCCGGCCGGCAGCTTGGTGCCGCGGCTCCGCAGAGCTGCCTCGCAGACAGGGACGCCGCAGCCCAGCCGCTGTGGACGCGGGATCTGAGCTTGTGTTTGTCGCAGCGCTGCGGTCGGGGCAGCTGCGGGCCGAGGCTTCCCGGGCCGGCGTGGCAGTGGCGGTTCCCAGCGTACGCCTGCGTGGGAGGACGCACTCGGCTCATGGTTATCGCTCCACGTGTGAGCGGGCTTCACCTTGAACACTGGGCTGCTGTCCTGGGACTTACGAGGGTCATAGCTGAGGACAAGGCCAATTGCCTCTGGTTCTTAGAGAACTGTAAATTCTTGTCAAAGAAGGAGAGGCGTGGTGTCCAGCTAAAGTGGGTGGCGTTGGAGGCGATGGGTGAGGCACGGTGCTGGCTCCAGGCAGTCAGCTCCCTTGCCCAGGACAGGAACGTGCTGCTGGTCTGCATTCCCTCCGCTGCTGCCGCCTCTGCTTTCCTGCTGGAAAATCCTGCAGGATTCATTCAGCCTGTGCTGAAACGGCTGCAGCAGTGAGCACTGGTGGCTTGGCGGAGCCTGGCTGTGCAGAAGGGGTTCCTGTTGCTGCAGTGCCCCACTGGGATGAGCACCGGCTCCGCTCTGGCATCCCGCCAGGAGGGCCAGCTTCCCTTCACAGCTCCCCAAGTGAGTGGAACCCTTGTGACAAGAGCACCTCTGGGCTGTCCCCAGACATTGATTTTTGGTTTTCATGTGTTTCTCTGCCAAACCAGAGAGCCTTTTTCCCACCCTGGAGACTTTTTCTTTTTTCCCCCTCCCTGAAAAGCTGATGAATCAAACCACCTCTTGGCAACTCTGGATGAGCTCATTAGATCCGGTGTCGGAGATTGCCTGCTGAAGGCTTCCTCACAAACGTACTTTCACCCTTTAAATCACATTTGTGGTTTTCTTTATAGCTCTCTAATTTTTCTGCCTCCTTGTACGATAGTCACCTGCGTGTCTTCTGTGGATCCAGTGAATAACAGCACCCGTACGGAGCCAGGCTTTGTCTGCCTTGGGTCTGGAGGAGTGTGCTCACCCGTCTCTGGCCAGCCTGTCATGGCCGTTTCCTCTGTGACTCGTTTTTCCTCCCCTCGGACGCAGTTTCAGCGACAGCGTGCCTGTTCCACCTGGCTGCCTTCCCCGGGGTGGCTCGCGGAGCCCGGGCTCCCCAGCTGCTCGGGGCGAAGAAGTCCCTCGGCATGGCGGTGGAGGTGGGAAGTTCCTGAGGAGCACCAGGGCGGAAGGAAGGGCCTGCTGGCCTCGCCGCAGGCCGGGATCAGCTCAGGGCATGGTTTGTGCCCACTTTGGGGTTGGAGTTTTTGATCAGTGGAGGAAGAGGAGCCGCCGCAGCCACCAATTTCCTATTGTTTTTCTATAATGATACTTGTGTGAACACCCAGTTTGCCCATGGAATGGAGAGCGCGGCCCGTGAGCCTCCCGCGGCCCTTCCTGCTGCCTCACAGCAGCCGCTGTCGAAGCTGCAAAGGGCAAACGAGCGGGAGTGGTACCAGACCTGGCTGAAGGTCCACAGGGAAGCTGTGATAAACCCACGTTCTCTGCAGTCCTTGTCTCGCGCCTTCCGCAGCAGGCCCCAGTCCCACATAAATGTGTCACTCTGCAAAAGGGCGCTGAGACCTGCGGCACCGCCTGCCCACAGAGCTGTGTTCCCCTGCCGTTCTCCGGAATGCGGGGCGTCCTCTCTGCCACCGCGCTGTCGAGAGGCCGTTTTTCAGCACCAGCTGTCTTTGCTCGTTCCTGGTTTCCTCTGGGATGGGTCAGTGCTGTTGTGGCGTTCGGGCCCGAGCTGTGAAGTGAAGCTGCGGTACTTCAACGCCACCAACAAAGCGCTGGTTTTGCTTGCCGGATCCCCAGCGGTGCTCAGGCCTCCGTGGGGGGATGCAGGAGTCACACGCACACGCGTCCCCCGTGTGTGCGATGTGCTTCAGACCCGCGTTTAACCTCTGCACGATGTCAATTGTCGAGTGAGAGCTGGAGCTAGAAGAGAGTGCGCAGCAGCATCAGGCCCCCCTGCCTCGCGAAGCAGCGGGACCCCCGTAGCCGAAGCGCGGGTGCGTTAGGGAGGGGGTTTAGGCAGCTGTCCAGTCCCTGAGGTCGAGCTCTGTCCAAGCCCTTGGGTTTTCTACCCTTTGCGCTTCTGTTGAAAAGAGGGGCTTGAGCCTCAGTGTTAGAAAACATCTTCCTGGTCTCAATTTCATGGACATCTGTTTTTAAGTTAAAAAAGCTCTTTTTCTTTGTAAGACACAGTCCAGTTCCTTCTTCATTCCACCGGCCATCTTCTGTCCCTGTTCCCCTTTGACCAGCACCGACGCGTGGTGGCATCAGTCCCTTCTAGGCTGGAGTTTCACTGCTGGGGGCCAGCTCTGCCCCGAGGCCGCACCGACGTCCTGCCCTGGGGGAGCAGCCGCTGGTGGTCCTGGGGGGGCTGTGGGCCGTGCCCCGGTGCTCTGGGGAGTCCCTGGGCTTCACCTGGGCAGCTCAGGCCCGCGGTCCTGACCCCCGCCATCCCAGAGCAGGATTAACAGGCTTGGCCTTCCCTTCCTGGAACGGGGTCGGGTCTGCGCGCTGGCCGGGGCAGATCCGCAGTCCTGAGCCGGTGCCTTCCCCCAGCAGCTGGTCGGGTCGGCGTTCACCGGAGCCAGCCCAGAGCCTCGGTTAGCCGGGAACGCCCAGGATAAAACCCCTCCCTGGCGCTGCTCCTCGCCGTCCGCGGCTCGGGGTGCTCGGCTGCTCGCATGTAGGTGGCTCGGGGTGAGGATGGGGGCTTCGGGGCTTTGCCCACGCGCGTTCCCCATCGCCGCGGGGAGGAGGATGGGGACTGGGACGCGGTGCCAGGAAACGCTTAGGCGCCAGGAAAGGTTTTAGGCGCTTTCCAGGAGGAAACTCCTCTTTCCAAGAAACAAAATGTCTTTAGGCTTTAAAAGTGCAAGAATGGGGAGACACCTCTTTGGGAAAATTAGAAATATTTCAGGTCTGTGACAGAGGCGGGTCCTTGGTTCTTGCTGCAGCTGCGTCTGCTCGGGGCTCTGCTCAGACCAGCTCGGGATCGGGAGTCGGGGGGAAGCCGAGGGAAGCAGAGGCCTCTGCCCGCGCCTGGCCCCGCGGGTGGCGGCGGGTTCAGCCGGGCCCAGTTCCTCGGGTCTGCGCGTTTCTGACCCTCCCGCTCCCCGGCCGCCGCCTGCTTTGCGGGGCTCCTCCGCGTCCCCGCTCCGCAGCCGGGCTCCCATCCTGGCAGAGTCGCGATTTCGTTTCGGTGTCCGCTCGCGGCCTCGGGGCAGCCGCTTCGAAGTTTAAAAACCAAAACAACCAAAAAAGTCTAAACAACCCCCCCCCGGCCTGTCGCGTTCCGGCAGCTCCCGCTCC
>Ga0065711_1005763_pt1 | contig 19245 bp, 14 predicted proteins | sample Hoacrofraction12_FD_59098 | JGI IMG/M metagenome (GOLD analysis project Ga0065711, IMG submission 59098) | Hoatzin crop microbial communities from Cojedes, Venezuela - Epithelial fraction 12 v2 (version 2) | ecosystem: Host-associated > Birds > Digestive system > Esophagus > Crop | place...
TTCACCACCCTCATGGTGAAGAATTTCTTCCTAATATCTAATCTAAATCTGCCCTCTTTTAGTTTACAGCCATTCCCCCTTGTCCTATCACTACACACCCTTGTGAAAAGTCCCTCTCCAGCCTTCCTGTAGGCCCCCTTCAGGTACTGGAAGGCTGCTATCAGGTCACCTCTTGTACTTTGAAGAGGTTGACCTTGCGTATCGACCAGTTCTCCAGGGCTCCCGTATGTTTCAGGGTGGCCCTTTCGAAATGCTCACACCAACTAGCTTTCTGAACAAGCACAAATGTTTTCTCAAGTCCAGGACTGCAGGTTTTTTATTAGTCTTGATTGCTTTTCTCAGGAGCTTAAGATTCACGATCTCCTACAGCTAAGGCTGCCATTGACTTTCACATTCCTGACCAGTTCTTCCTTTAGCTTCCCCCTGTCACTTTGGAAGACTGTGTTAAATCATCACCATATTTTCCCTCTGAAAATATTTAAGTGTTGTTATAAAATACTGGCAACATGTAGCAGGAGAGACTGTTGAAAAAATAGGTAATACAGCTATAGTTTCTGTTCTTGGTAGGAAATAAGGTTTTTGTGACCCGAGTGTTAGAAGAATTAAGTACTCCTCTGCCTGTTGTTGCCTGAAAATGAAAATGTTTGGCATAAAAGCTTGAAAATGGTCTTGAAATGTTAATGGAAACAATTTTCTTAGTTTGTCAAAAATGCGTATGAGGAACAAAAGAGGAATAGAACAGTTTGTCAGACTGTATAGTTGCTACCTGATGCAAAAATCTCTCTTCTGTTACACTGCCCACTCAGAATTTGTTGGTTTGAGCACTGCAGGTAGGGGAAGAAAACAGGTATCCTGGGTAAAACTGCCATTTTTTGTTTAAAAACTGAAATGGGCATGATTTCTGTAGCTTAGAATTAGATAATACTCGGCTGACAAAAGCAACTGTGCATTAAAGACTTGACACTGAAAACAGTAATTTCAGATTAGATGAGAATCTCTGCCACTGTAATAAGTTAGTTGGTGGACTGTTGTCTTGGACTTGGTGATCTGCACAAACTCTTTTGCATTCTGAATCATACCAGTTGAGAAATAAAAAAGTTTGTTGTTTACCTGAAATAATTTAAACCAGTGCATGTCTTCATATATGTTAATGAATTTCAGGTGGCATTGTTTTGTTCTAGAATGGGAAACAAAAAGATTGGGGTACTGGGGAGATATTTTTCCCATAATACTCCATAATATTCCTGTTTCACATAATATTCCCTAATATTTAACAGTTCCTTTTTTATTTCTGGACAATTAATATATTTTTGAAAGTATCTCTCTTTGAAGTTCACAAAGTGTGCATCCAGCTTGTACTAATTCACTGGATTTTTACTAAATAAAATAGGCAGTGATTTTTGAAGGGGGGGAAAAAAACCTGTAAACACCCTTGCTCTCTAATTTATTGATGTTTACAGTAGTGTAACAAGCAAGATCCCTGGTGGCTGTTATTTCTGACCATTTACGGAAAGCATGAAAGTTCTGTGGTGGAAATAGCTTATTTGCAGCTCTTACTGACTAGGTAAAACATTTTCTGTCCCCCATAGATAAATATAGGACCAAAGATGCCTGATAGGCGTAGCTAATGTTAACTTTCAGTGCCCAGTTTACCACATTTAGAGACTACTATTTAGTAAATGAAGTGGATTAAGTGTAATGGTAGACATGCTTGCATTTTTTCTCTGCCAGGAGAAAATGAAGAATCATGACACTTTTGACAGATGAAGTACCCCCTGGAATTGTTTTGAAGTTCTGTCTAAATTTTTTAAGCTTTTTAACTGTGTGGTCTTAGATGAACAGTCATGAAAAAACTTGAAAAGATATTTTACAATTTGAGAGGGGGTTAGGAAACAGGAATACACTGTGTCTTTATTATACATGTGTTTCTCCTGTGTAGAGAGTTCTATTCCTGCCGTCTAGTCTGATGCCCAAAGTAGTTTTATGCTTTCTATGTGATCTGCTAAATGTATATATATTGTCTAAATTAGTTACTTATTCAAAGCTTCTTTTAAAAATCCTGTCCAAAACATTGCATTTCAGAAACTTACAGCTTATTCTTCCATCTGTAGAAATTAATTTGTTTTCCAGTCTGTGGATTTTCATGATCTTTAAATGCAGTAGATGTTATAGCTATTGGACAGTTTTGCAAATACTTGCAAATTATGTGTTTATGTAGCCTGAAATATTGTAAAAATGAGTTACCTATTTATCTTTAAAGATAACTGTCATCAGTGGAGTGACCTATTTTTTTAGATTAATCAAAGGACAGTGGGTTTGAGTGGAACTCTGTCATTGCCATTGTGTGTTTCTTTTTTAAGGTTAATTCAGTTTAAACTTCTAGCATGATCATTGACATTTACATGCTATGGATCATGAAGCCTGCATGCAGTAAGTGAATTCACACAGATCAGAAATATTTGTAGAAGAAAAGTGGGAAATGCCTTTGGCAGTTATCATTATTTTTTCTTTCCTCTTCTCCCTTTCAGTACTCTAAAAAAAAAAAAAGTAACTGGGCTGAATGAATGAATGTTTGATGCAGAAAAAGTTGCAGGTTGTTCACAAGTTCGCTAGTGAAGAATACAAAATTTACAACACAACTTATGTCATGGTTAGTGAAAGGTGAATGGACTTCACAGAAAAAGTGAATGTGATAGAAATAACATGCAGTTTTCTGCTTTGCTGCAAGGGGAGCATTGATGTTTATTTTTATAGAAATACACTAACTTTTGTTCTTTCCATATTAAAATTCTTATCTATATCTTAGGGGATATCGTGGGTTTTGTACAGACTTGTATATTTCTGCTATTTAGTGCGAATTTTTTGAGATAAAGCAAATTGATTAATTAAAAAAAAACAAATCACAGCTTTGTAATGAAAATGATAGTGGACCCAAATAACTTGTATGTCAAACATTTTTAATGAGTATGTGCTGGAGAACCTCTGTGAAAACTGAGTTGTCACAACAAAATTCTATAGACTTTTCTGTGGTCTTGTGTATTGAACATTTTGTTGCCTACATGAACAGTTCTCAGAATTCGGAAGACAAGTAGAGTGGTACTGTGCCAGTGTTTTCATTGACAAAATATATTGGAGGCTTTTTATGAATGTAATTCAGATCCTATAAACACAAGTATTTCCTTAAAACTGATTCTGTATTGAGTCAAGGAAAATTATCCACCTGGTGGAAAGCCATGTCCTCTGCGCTGACCTGGATGGATGTGGGAATCCAGACAGAGCTCACACAAGCCCACGCAGCCATCCAGGCCTCGGGCGGTGGGGAGAGCTGGAGCATTTCGCTGGTGGCAGACGGCAGGCGGTGAGAAGAGCTGTGTGGGGTGTGACTGGGTGGACGATCTGCGCAGCCTGGAGGCAGAGCTATGAGAGGAAGAAGAAAGGTTAAGGAGCAGCAAGGAGTCTGAGAAAGAGGTAGGCTGGTGGAACCATGCTCTGCCCTCCCTGAAACAGAAACAGGGACAGCCACCAGAAAAAAAGACAAGATCAAGGGGATCCTGTAGCCTCCCTTCGCCAGGCTGAAGGCAGTATCTTAAAGGAGAGGAGTGAATGGAGGCAAGTCCATGCTCAGGGCGGCAGGCGAACCCCCTCCTCGCCTACCTCGCCTTCCCAGGTGCCTGTGTACAGCAGGTACGAGGCTCTGGGTGTGGAAGGCCAGTCAATGGATGATGGTCCATCTACACCAGAGGTGTTGCCAAGATCAGAAAGGCCTACCCGCTGTATCTTGAGCACCTCTACAAGAAAGAAAAGGCAGGTTATAGTTGTAGGTGACTGCCTTCTGAGGGGAACAGAGGGTCCAATATGCCGGACAGACCCTCCTCTCAGGGAAGTCTGCTGCCTCCCTGGGACCCGGGTTAAGGACATGACTAAGAAACTTCGTAGCCTGGTACAGCCCTTGGACTATTACCCATTACTGCACTTCCATATGGGTAGCAATGAAGTTGCAACACGTAGTCCACAGGCAATTTAAAGAGACTTCAGGGGCTTGGGACAGTTGGCAAAGGAGTCTGGAGCACAGGTTATTTTTTCCTTCATCCTTCCAGTTGCGGGCAGCGACACTGAAAGACAGGCCCAGTCTATTAATATGTGGCTCCACGGCTGGTGTCACTGCCACAGTTTTGGGTTATTTTTGGTAATGAGATGGCCTACATAGCACCAGGCTTGCTGGCATCTGATGGGATTCACCTTTATCAAAGGGGGAGGAGGGTCTTTGCTCACGAGCTAGTGGGACTNGTTGACAGGGCTTTAAACTAGACTTGAAGGAGGAGGGGGATAATACCAGGCTTGCCCATGACCATCTGTGGGATGACACGCCAAGGTTAGAGGCATGGGCTGCTAGCAAGGGCTCTCAGCCCAGTGCTCTGAGATGTGCTGGGTGCACTGCAGCACACCTGAAGTCTTATGGAGGTGAGCCAGGGGCTCCTGAGGTAATAGGGGCTAACAGGGAAACACCAGTGAAGTTGCTCAAAGGAATTAAGGGGTGTTCCTGTGAGGAGGTGACATGGCCAACAGCCCAGCTGAAGTGCCTCTACACCAACGCACGCAGCATGTGCAACAAACAGGAGGAACTGGAAGCCACTGTGCTGCTAGATGTATATGACCTAGTTGCCCTTACTGAAACTCCGTGGGACGAATCCCATGACTGGAGTGAGGCTATCGATGGCTACAGGCTGTTCATGAGGGTCAGAGGTGTTGCCCTCTAGATCAAGAAAAGGATAGAGTGAGAAGAACTGTCTCTGCAGAATAGCCACAAGCAGGTAGAAAGCTTACTGATAAGAATTGGAGACTGAGGCAGCAAAGGGAACCTTGTGGTTGGTGTCTACTCCAGGCTGTCTGATCAAGGAAAGCCTATTGATGAGGCCTTCTTCCTCCAGCTCCAGGAGGCATTGCGTTTGCAGGCTCTCATCCTGCTGGGAGGACTTCAGCCACCCCAACATCTGCTGGAAAAGTAGCCTGATGAGCTGTAGGCAATCCAGGAGACTCCTGGAGTGCATTGAGGATAACTTCTTAAGCCAGGTAAGATACACGCCTACCAGAGGGGATGCAATACTGGACCAGATGGTCACCAGTGCAAGTGAGCTCATCAGTGACATCAAGATTGGAGGCAGCTTGGGCTGCAGTGGTCACACACTGGTGGAGTTCGCAGTCCTGAGGGGTATGGGTCAGGTGAAGACAGAACTCGGGACCCTGAATTTTAGGAAAGCAAACTTCCATCTGTTCAAGGAATTTATCGATAGGACCCCCTGGGAAACTACCCTCAGGGACAAGGAAGGAGAACAGAGCTGGCAGATCTTTAAGGACACTTTCCGTAGAGTGCAAGAGCTCTTGATCCACAGGTGTGAGAAATCAGGAAAGGAAAGCAAGAGACTGGCATGGCTGGTCAAGCTGAAGGGCAAGAAGGAAATAGCACAGGCATTGGAAACAGGGACAGGTATCCTGGGAAGAGTGTAAGGACGTTTTGTGTAGGGATGGGGTCACAAAGACCAAGGCGCAGCTGGAGCTGAACTTGACAAGGGATGCAAAGAATAATAAGGGCTTCTACAGGTGTGTCAGCCAGAAAAGGAAGGTCAAAGAAAGCATATGTCCCCTGATGAGCAAGACTGGTGAACTGGTAACAATGGACAAGGAGAAGAATGAGGTACTTAACTTTTTTTGCCTCAGTCTTCACTGGCAACCTCTTTTCCCACATCTCTTGAGTGGATGGACTGCAAGATGGGACTGGGGGAGAAAAGTTGCTCCCATTGTAAGACAAGATCAGGTTCATGACTACCTGAGGAACCTGAATATATGAAAGTCTATGGGACCTGACGAGATGCATCCCAGAGTTCTGAGGGAATTGGCTGGTGTAGTTGCCAAGCCACTCTCCATAACTTTTGACAGGTCATGGCAGTCAGGTGAAGTCCCTGGTGACTGGAAAAAGGGAAACATTGCACCCACTTTTAAAAGGGGTTGAAAGGAGAACCCTGGGAACTACCAACTTGTCAGCCACATCTCTGTGCCTGGGAAGATTGTGGAACAGATCCTCCTAGCAGCTATGCTAAGGCACATGTAAGGCAGGGAGGTCACTTGAGACAGCCAGCATGGCTTTACCAAGGGCAAGTCCTGCCTGATCAACCTAGTGGTCTGCTGTGAAGGAGTGACGACTACAGTGGACAAGGGAAGAGTTATGGATGTCGTCTGTCTGGACTTCTGTAAGGCCTTTGACATAGTGCCCCCCAACATCCTTCTCTCTAAATTGGGGAGATACGAATTTGATGGGTGGACTGTTTGGTCGATTGTCTGGACGCAGTCCTGTGCAGCCTGCTCTAGGTGAGCCTGCTTTGGCAGGGGGGTTGGACTAGATGATCCCCAGAGGTCCCTTCCAACCCCTTCCTTTCTGTGATTCTGTGCATGAGAATTGGTTGAATGGTCATATCTGGAGGGTAGTGGTCAATGGCTCCTTGTCCAGACGGAGACTGGTGATAGGTGGTGTCCCTCGGGGGTCCGGATTGGCACCAGTACAGTTTAGTATCTTCATCAATAACCTCAACAGCAGCACTGAGTGCACCCTCAGCAAATCTGCAGATGACACTGAGCTGAGTGGTGCGGGTGACACACCTGAGAGACGGATGCAATTCAGAGGGACCTGGACAAGCTCAAGAAGTGGGCCTGTGTGAACCTCACAAGACCAAGTGCAGGGTCCTGCCCCTGGGTTGGGGCAAACCAATACCCCCCAGTATACAGGCTGGGGCAGGAAGGGATTTGGAGCAGCCCAGCCGAGAAGGACTTGGGGGTACTGGGGGATGAAAAGCTGCACATGAGCTGTCAATGTGCGCTCACAGCCCGAAAAGCGAAGCATATCCTGGGCTGCATCAAAAGAAGCATGGCCGGCAGGGTGAGGGAGGGGTTTCTGCCCCTCTGCTCCACTCTGGTGGGACGTCACCTGGAGTCCCGTGTCCAGCTCTGCGTCCCCCAGCACAAGAAGGACATGGAGCTGTTGGAGCGGGTCCAGAGGAGGGCCACAGAAATGATCAGAGGGCTGGAACACCTCTCCTGTGAGGAAAGGCTGAGAGAGTTGGGGCTGTTCAGCCTGGAGAAGAGAAGGCTGCAGGGAGACCTTATTGCGGCCTTTCAGTGTTTGAAGAGGGCTTATAAGAAAGATGGGGACAACCTTCTTAGCAGGGCCTGTTGCAGTAGAACAAGGTGTAATGATTTTAAACTAAGAGGGTAGATTTAGACTGGATAAAAGGAAGACATTTTTCGTGATGAGGGTGGTGAAACACTGGAACTGGTTGCCCGGAGGGGTGGTGGATGCCCCGTCCCTGGAGACACTGAAGGCGAGGTTGGATGGGGCTCTGAGCAACCTTATCTAGTGGTAGATGTGCCTGCTCATTGCAGAGTGTTGGACTAGATGACCTTTAGGGTGCCATCCAACACAAACTATTCTATGATTCTGTGAAGATAAGGAAAGTTCAACCTGGTGCATGTATGGAAAGTTTTTTTATGATAAATCAGATGGCCACTGATCTATTTCTGAAGCTTCTGATATACTTGTTCATGCATGTATATCTGACAGTTTTCTAAAAATAAAAGCCATATTATTCTGATTAGTTCTGTACAGGTTTTCTTTCTGATCCATGTGAAATAAATAGTGCAGATATGTTAGGCACTGTGACTTAACTTTTCATACTAGGAGCCAAAAACAAGTTCTGCATGCACATATCTCCTACTTTAATCTTTAAAATGAGCAATTGTTAAAAGCAAGGAATGCTTGAGCAGAAGAATCTGACTAACTTGACAATTGCTTGCTCATTTAGATACTCCCAGAGCGATTCTTATTTTAGGAAACATGATTTGTTTGGTTAAAACAAGGTAAGAAGGGGAGTGATGTTAGCAATACAGTTTAAAGAATGGGGAGCTGATGATGGCAAGCACTACATGGCTTGGAGAATGTTGGTTAAGAAGGTAAAGATATTAATAAAAATCTGTGGGCAGTAGAGTACAATAGAGTTCTTTAAATATAGAGGGTGTTCTTGAAGGACACAAGAGCTTAGTAATGATAGAAGTCCAATAACGGGCAAGGATGATAGATTTTTGCTGTGCAGAAAAAGGCATAAATATTCAATAAATATTATGTTCTGTATTGAGAAAGAGGCTGGATTATGCTTTTACATCTCACCTCCATCATTAGTGATGGAAAGAACATATTATCACTGTACCAGCAACTATTAACGTTAAATGTTTTTAAATCTGCTGCACTGACACCTACAGATACTAAAAAAAAAAAAGCCTAGAAGCTATATGAATCACTAATTTTGAGTTTTAACAAATCATAGAACAGTGTAGAAGTTCTAGAAGGCTGGAGGGGAAGGGGAACTAATGTGCCCAAATTTAGAAAGTATAATATGAGCACCTTCAAAAGGCGGATAGTAGTATGCCATCAGTGAAGACTTAAAGAATTGCGTGATTAATGTTGATCCAGATGGGCAAGTCAGCGCCCTACCTTGTACTGCTGCATGGGGTTACTGCTGAATTTCACAGATTCCTGGTAGTTCTTTCTTCCAGCCTGTCTAGGTCCTTCTGAATAGAGGCCCTGTCCTCCAGCTCCCAGTTTCATATCAGTTACACAAATGCTAGGAGTGCACTCTGCCTTATCCAGGTCATTAGTAAAGATGTTGAACAATGTTGGCGCCAGGACTGATCCCAGAGGTGTACCACTGGTAACTGGTTGCCAGTTGAACTTTATACCACTGCTAACCACCACCCTTTAGCCCAACAGTCCAGCTGGTTTTCCGTGGACCTTATCGTCCACTTTCCAGTACATATCTCACCAATTTGGCTGTGAGGTTACTGGGGGAGTCCGTGTCAAAGACCTTCATAAAGTCAAGATGAACAACACCTACTGCCCTCACTTTATCCACAAGACTAGTCGTCTCATCACAGAAAGTAGTTAGGTTAGTTGGATATGATTTACCCTTGATAAATCTGCACTGGCTGTTCACAGCCTCCTCCCTGTCCCTCACACGGCTGAAAATGGCTTCAAGGAGGCTTTGCTCTATAACATTTCTGTCGGCTGCGATTAGGCTGACTGGCCTGTAGTTCCACAGATCCTGTTTCTTCCCTGTCTTGAAGATGGGTGTGCTGTGTACCATTTCCCAGTCTCTAGGAATCTCCTTTGATGCCTTGACTTTTAAAAGATGCTAGAGTGCATCCTTGCAGTAACACTGACCAGCTCCCTCAGCACTCTTGGATACATCCCTCTGATCCTATGGATTTGCACATGTCCAGTTGTATTCTCTTACTGAACTGCATCTTCATCTACTGCTGGTGACATTATCTTAGTACCTCAGCCTTTTCCATGCCTTCTGTCACCTGGTCCCCTTCCCCGTTAATCTTTAGGCCCACATTTTTCTTAGCCTTTCTGTTGTTGCCAGTGCACTTGCAGAATTCTTGTCACCTTTCACATCCCATGCTAGCTGCAACTCCAGGTGACCTTTGCCTTTCCTAACTCTCTCTTTGCATGATTGAGCAGTGTCTCAAATACTTAAAACTCTACTGAAATTTAGAGACACTGAATATGACTACCAAAGTTTGAATTTGGCCATAATGTAGGAATTGGTGCCATTATTCAAAAAAATAGTTGGTCATTTAATTATCCTGAGTGGAACTTCAGTGTTAGAATTTGAAGACTTGACATGACTCAAGCTGTATAGGTGTTCCACGGCATGGTTTTTATGGGAAATTAATTAAAAGGTACTGTGCATCAAACCACACAAGCCTAGTTGTTTTAAAAGCTTAGTTATGCTTAATTGTTTTTCTCTTGAAGTACTGATTCAGTTTGGGCTTGCTTAGTTTGAGATGTAACTGAATGAATTAGGAAAACAAATATCCTTAGGAACAGAAGGCAAAGCTGGAGGCCCAGAAAGAAAGAAGAATGTTCCCAGGGTTAGCATAGTTGCGCACCACAGCTGGCTGGTGGACAGTGGCCAGGAACAATTTTGACATGTTTATTTCACATTTTTTCTCCATGAACGTGTTATGAGAACACTTCACTGAGTATGTCTGATGGTCTTTGAAGCTCTGTGCCTTCAACGTTTTTCAAACAACAAACAGGATGGGGGATACAAAAGTGAAAATTATATTGTCTTGTGCAATTTCCTATTTGCACAAGGAAAACAACACAAGATAAGTGAGCGAAGGCAGCTAACTAGGAGAGGTTAGACTTTGATTTATTCTTTTTTGTATGTTTATCTGTGTGAAGGTTTTGTAAATAGAAGGCATGTTTCATCAGTAGCATTGAACTGACAGACATTAATGAATAATGAAAGAAAAGGTGTCATTTAAGTAAATTGTGGAATATGGATATACACTTTGTCTTGCAAATGTTGTCCTATATACTGCATGGTGAATGGCTTACCAGTTTCAACAACAGCTGCTCTTGTGTGCTGCTTGTGAACGTTAATCAAGCGATGTCATCTAATCTAGATAAGCCTGTGGAATATTTCTGTCTATCTAAATTATATGATTGGTATTAAAAAATGTGTTTATACCAGATTGACTAGAAAATACACTCTGTTATGTTCTAATCATTCTTAAAATAAACGATATATCAGTCGCTTTGGCCCAGCAGTTACTTTGTCAGTTGGGTCAGAGCTCTGGGAGCTCTCAGTCAGGGAACTGGGATGTTCCATGCGGGCGAATCCTTCGAAGCGGTGACAGCCCTCTTCCAGAAAGTGAGAGGGATACGGCTGAGCAAAGAATGCGTACGAACAGCTGAAGGTCTCTGCTGGGGTCTGTATGAAAGAGTTTTAGCAGAGCAGCAGCAGGGAGGGAGGGAGGGAGGGTGCTGCCTCCTCTGCATGTGCTCAGCACACAGCTGGGCGATTGCTTCTCTGGCTGCTGTTTCCACAAGGGTTCCACAGCTGTACTCTGCTTCTTTGGCTGTGGAAGCTGAACTGCTCTTAGATTTGCAAGATAATTTTGACTATGCTGGTTGTGTGTTGGGAATTCTTTTTATCTACAAGTATAAAATTTATGGAGTATTCTTTAACACTTAAGGTACTTACTGTCACAGAACTCATATAAAATGCATTCTTTTAATTTTTGCATTAAACTTGGAACTCTGGGTTTTATGACGGTATTTCTGTGAGATCACGTTCTAATTTGTAAACTTAATATTTGATGATTCTTTCAATGTAGAACAGTTTATTATATGCTTAGGAGACAGTAAAGGTGGAAGCCATACAGGATTTAAGTTGCTTACGCCAGTCATTAGATTTTTACGTGTTTTTTTTGAGTGTGACCTATTAAGTACATACTCCTTTCTGGTCAGTAGGATCGTGTTTGGGAAACACAGGATATAATTCATAGCTGGGCAATGTTTTTAATGATCCACATCATTAGGAAAATCTCACTATTTTATATCTCTGGTTTTAAAAGTGTACGTGTTCTTAAAGTGTACTAGGCACTCAGCTATCCGGAAAAAGAGTCCCTGAAACACAGTCTGGGGTAGCAATGTTAGAGTCAAAGTTTGAGGGCAGATCCAGTGTAGCACCAAAACAGTTGAAACAGGTCTTAGTACAATATCTGATGAGTTGTCTGTGTATTTTTCAGTATAGGGCAATCTGCAAGGACCAGCTGTGCCTTAGAATGGTTACACATTCTCAAGTGAATTCTTCTTCTGTAGAATTTAGAGGTTATTTTTGAATTCAGCTGAAGAAAATAGGCCTTTTCCTTCAATGTAAGAAACTAAATATTTCAGTGTATACTTCGTATTAAGAGTTTTTTTGGTTGAGAGAAATTAGGCCTTAGAATCTAATGTGCTTTGATTGGTCTTAGGCATTGGTCAGTGTTACTTTTTTTTTTTTTTGGCTCTAATACCCTTTTTCTCTTTTCTTTAACTTCTGCCTTAGAAATGTGTGTGTTACAGGTGAGCCCTTTGAGGGGGATGATGTTCTCTTTAAAGTTGTTAGTTTATAGGCAATTTGATTTTTAACATCCTGGAAATACATACTATCTTGGCTTAGCTCATTTATTGCTTGATCAGGCACAGTCACAGGTTTGCCTTCTCACTTTGTCCTCCACGTTGTGTAACAGTAAGCTCCTTTTATTTTTGTTTTCCCCAGTTATTGAATGCTTGTTTTGCTTGAGTCTGCAAAGAAGATGCATTGAATTTACTTTACAAAACACAGTGTATTTTTCATATGGGGGGTACTGCTGCACAAGTATTACAAATGTCAAAATGTAGCTTTCTGACTGAAAGCTGTCTAACTGACTTTCTAAGAAATTCTAAGAATTTCTACGGGAAATTCTTATAGAAACAACTATAGATGATGCTCACTTTATTTACATAGTACCATGGCAGAATTTAGTACTACGCTCAAGTTTACAGCTGTAAAGTCAGAAACAATTCCTTTGAGTTTGAATTGCAAAGGCAATTCACTTTGCAAAGTTTGGAGTTGTTTTTTGCTTTTTGTTAGCTTTCTTCTAAGTAGAACATTAACAACATGTCCAGACTTTATTATAAAACCCTGTACAAAACCCTTCCTGAATGACACAGTAAGTTTTATCCTATCTTCATCCCCTGAGTGATTCAGGTTAGTGTCCAAATAACCCAAAACACCATAGTCAAAACAGAAGAGGTGGTTAGGGATTAATTGTTTCTTGTTTAGTCTTCACATAATCTAAGGGCCAGCTGTGATTCTGTGAAGACTTAAGTGCCACGTTTCAAACTTCAGTCAGCCAGGTTGTGCAGGTGAATGTGCTGTACTCTTGTCTTAATCCTTCAATTATTAACGGAATTTTAAGGGCTGTGTTACCTGAGACATTCAAATACATGTTCACTAGGTACGAATAAGTTCTGAGGTATCAAATATCTCTGAAATATGTTAGGACTACCAGACTGGAAAAACAGAACACTTGCTCTCCTTTCAGCATTGCAGTCCTGGCTGGTTATGTCTGTAGTCTAAACTGATAGTTAACAGAATCCTAAAACTTCATTTTCACCAGAAAATTGTCATTATGCTACCATACACAAGTAACGTTTTTTTGTTCTTTCCTTTAGTCATCTTTATTTAATTTGGTTGGTACCTTTGTCCTACGTTAACCTCATGCTACTCTTTGAAATAACCTGTTTATCTGTAGTGTAAGAGCAAGTAAATAAAATGTATATATGGCAATTTATTATTAAATATCTTTGTTCTCTGCCACTCAGTCAAATTCTCTTTAATCCTTCAGCATAGCATGATATACAGGAAGGTTTTTTTGAATACCTTTTTAGCTAATTCTGAAGTATGGCGAGAGCATTGCAGCAGGATTTGCTGGAACAATCTGTCCTACGTACGCAGACCCTATGTTACTGTGATTTTCAGGCTATCCTTTGTTGTTAAGTGGTAAATATAATTTCATTTCTAGAAGTCATTCGTTGAGCTTGGAGGCTCTCAAGACCCAAGAGCCATCTGGACAAAGCCCTAAGCTCAGTGTTGACCCTGCTTTAAGCAGGGAAGTTGGACGGGATGACCTAGCACAGTCCCTGCCAACCTGAATGATTATGTGAGTACCTGCGTGTGCAGTTGCAGACGTTTGTCTAATGCTATGTAAGTTTTATTGTAACTGCTATGAATTAGCTGTTTAGTATTTGTGACATTGTTTATCTGAAAAGAAAGCTAATGTATTGCAGCAGATACATAGCGAAAGATAAATTATGTATTCTGTCCTTATCAGACCAAAACAGTCATTAATTATGAACAACAGCAAAGTCAAAAAGTCTCAAAATGTAATCAGGCATTGCAAACTGAAAACCATAATGGTGTACTGCTATTCCACTATGAAGGACATTACATACTGCTAACAGAATTGTAAGATATATAGGTTCTGTTTTATGAAACTGCATTATTGAGAATCCTGGCAGAACTTCTTAGCAGTTTGGACTCAAGCAGTAAATTAATGCTTAGTTTAGGACTAGGATAATGGGAGCCAGGGGGGAACAGGAGTAAGAGGAATTGCAGAGCTTGAATTATAAAGTAAATTCTAGAGTAGTCATTGCCAAGTAAGAGTGCTAGATGTTTCTGTTTCTTGATTTTTTTAAAAATACTAACTTAATTTGAATTTAAGTTGTAAGAACTATTGATAGCATAGATTTCACGTAGTATCTATAAAAATGAAATGATTACTTTGTATTTTCCAGAACTATTGTTTCCAGCTGCCCTCAGAATCAATAACAAAACGTAGGAATTTGTACTGATTCATCATTTCACAGTTACTTTCACAACAGTAAGGTCCAAGACTGTTATTTTAAAATCAGAAGCTTTGACCTTTTAATATAGAATGATGGCAATGATGTCTAATACAGATGTAGAACTTACACAGTACTTCCAGTTTGCAGCATTCAAAGCAGTACTACTGAGAAGGTATTTACTGAAGGAAAACATGAAGTGACAATCTGTCATTTTGAATTGGAAACTTGGAAAAAAGATTGCAAAAAAATTTGGCATTCTATGAATTGTCTAATATTAGGCATAAAAGCAACTGTGCTGTTCCTTGCCCTTTTTTTAGTTTTTCAGAGTGGAGTTGTTTTCTCAAATGAAAAATAGTTGGGGTTATTTACAGTGGTAAAAACTGTTCAACTGCAATTTATTCAATACACATATATTTCATGAAATGAAGAATCGCTATTGCTCCTTCTTTAGCCTTATCTTCTCCCAGGTGTCCTTTTGAGAAACTTAGCTTTTATAAATTTTCTCAGGTCCTTGAATTTGCTTTCTTGGAGATAGCTATAGCTGTAAAATAAGAATTACTGAGACTGCATGCTGGACTGTCTGCAATAGTAGAAAATGTGTGGAACATCCTCATTTCTTGCAGTGTATGTGCTAGTCTTTATTCATACTATTGAAAAACCTTAGAAGTTGGTTTCAAAAGATTTATCTCCTCAAGAAAAGCAATCATTTTTCATTTGCTTTTTATTTGAAGCCAGATGTTGAAGTTGCCCTATGTTGTTCCATAAATAAGCTTTTATTATCAGCAACATGTTATTGAAAGTAGCATAGAACCTGTCGTGTAGGCACAGTTCCACTCTGACAGATGGGCATAGTGTAGGCATGCCAGCCAACCACCCTACACATCACCTAACAGAGTATGAAGGGAAGGGGTTTTGTCCAAGGTTGCCACTGTGGCATTCAGTGCCTGTAAGGCTTGAAGTTCAGGAAGTGCGCTTGGACCGGTCCATCTCATAGGACGACCAAAAATTTACAAATAGCCTGGGTTTTAGATTCGGCTGGGTTTGTACTGGGAAAAAGTGAGCAGTTGTAATGAGGCTTCTGTTTCTTTTTGGCTGTCTGCTGAAGTCACCTGATGGGCCCAGCCAAGAGAATTCTGCCACGGACACACATTTCTCCCTGATTAATTACCTAAGCATGGAAGCATAAGCAGTGTGTAATTTCTCTTGTAAGAAAGCTGCTGTTTGTGACAACGTACATATCTCTTTGGATATGGAATAGGAGGATAAGGATCTACTGATGTAGAATGAAATTGTGATGTGAAAATATGATTTAAAATAGAAAATTTTGAATAAGAATAAATCACACTTCTGCAACTGAAGATTTGGATGGTGAAATGCAGAATATTTCTGCAGGTTTTCTGAAGTGTAAATCAGCTTTTGCTTGGTTATTGGGTTTGGGGTTTTGAAGGGGTTTTTTATTTTTTAACAAATTGGCTTAATGCCTTGTGCTTGATTTTATAAAGTAGCCAAGCACTGCAGGCTTTTGGCAAATATGCGTGCTTGAACAAATGCTTTTGTGTGTTACACTAATCAGCCTTTGTGTGTGTCACTTTTACCTTCCTCAGTGTTTTTGCATAGCTTCAATGTTTTAATCATTTATTTCAAGTCTTAACTCGGTCTTTAAATACCAATTGATTTTGTTAACTTTCCTGGAAGTTATGCTGGTATGATTCATTCAGGCTTTGTAGGGAACTTGGTTGCTGTTGAAGAGTTTCTAAATTTTGGCAAATAATGGTTGCATACCACTGTCGTTTACAAGATGGCACAGTGTGTGAAAGAACAGGTGTGAAAAATGAAGTAAATAAAATTACTTTTGAAATACAAATTGACATTTCATGGGCTTCTGTTAGGAGGACATCTTTTCTAAACTGTACTAAGTATTTAGTTTTTCTTTTTAGCTGTATGTTTTCCTTTTGAAATGAAATTACATAATAATATTTAACTAACACTTCTTTACATGCCTGGTTTTAAATTAAAATTCATAATTAAGCTTAATGTGAAATTAGAAGATTTGATTTAATGCTTTCTTCCAGTATCTGAACTAATGTTCACTGCATTAGAAGGTGCAGTCATCATTGAGAAGCTTTGTTCTTTTAACAAAAGGTATCAAAAATAATTTCATTTAGGGTCATAGAGGTTTAGTTTGATACTGCTGTGATAATGAGTACTATAATTACTTTCAGATAGTTCTTCCTTCCCAGAGGATGAGACTTTTAGTTTTGATGCCTGCTTAAAGCATGAGAGTGACAGTAAAATTAATGCCATAACCTTTACAGCATATTTATTGTTTTTTTGTGTAGTGTCCTACAGGATTTTCTGTAACATCTAAAATAAATGTCTTAGTATGGACAAGCATCAAAGTAGGTTAATTGGGTTCACCTGATATTCAGATTCAGTCTATCAGGACACCAGTTTCATATAAAAGACCTGTGGGTATCTTTCTGTGAAAATTGCTTTTAAATTATTACGTGTATATGCTCTGCTTCCCTTGATTGTTAGAGACCAATTTACAGTGTAGTTTTTTTCCAGTTTATTTGTTATTTTTGCTTCTTCTGGTTGAAAATTCATTTATCCTTTCATTCTGTGGTAACATAGGGAGTAGTATAGGCATAATAGAGCTTATTTTATGGCAGTAAGATAAATTTTACCTTTTAATTCTGTCCAGCTTCCACTCCGCTTCACTTGAAATTCTTGTAATAGATTTCTTTTCCTCTCTGACCAGTCAGCAGCAGTTCAAGAGAACTGTTTTGAGTTCTGCAGTACTGTGACTTGAATGATTTTATTTATTGTCCTACGGTAGAGTTACAAATTGAGCAAAACAGATTTTGATATTATACAGAATTTTAAAAATTTTATCATTGGGATAGTCTCTCAGGTGGAAAAAAATTGATGATAATGCCAGATAGAAATTATTAATAACATCTTCTGTATTTGGAAAGAACTGGTATTGGACTCAAGTATAACCAAGGAGGACTATAAGAATGTTTACCTCCTCAGTATTAAATAAAAACAAGAGGCATCCTGAATTTTTATTCATGTCCAACCTAAAATTTGTTCTGGATGTAAGAGTGTAAGCCAGGTACAAAATTTAGTTAATAATTTCATTTCTAAGGTTGTCTCTTTTTTCAACATCAGCGTGTTTTTTTTTTATGGCAAGTAGTCATGCCAAGCCAGACTTATGGTCAAATGAAAATAAAATCGATTCAGCTGAGAGCTGGTATAGGTAGCTCTATAGATGTTATATCCTTCAACTTCTGTACTGTGCATTAATTCAGAATTTCAGAACTTTTTAATAAGGCTGCAGTTTGATGCATATCCTAAACATAGAGATCTGTAGTTGTTAAGTAACTGTTAAACATGTTACAAGTTGGCTGAAGGATGTCAGAAACTGTCAATGAGAAAGGAACATGAATCATTATACTTGCAGTAAGGTTGTGGTGGGACTGGTTCCAAGACTAGCACTAGGCAGTGATGAAAAAGACAGTACACTGTTGATAAATGTGAAAATAGTGTAAAAAGCAGACAGGACAGTCACACAAAGTTATGTGGTTTGCTTTGTAAACTGTATTTGTATTCAAAGAAAACATACTTTACAGTCATACATACAATAATGTACAGAAAAAATTGAATGAGTGACAAGAAGCAGCTTGCCCTGACTTCAGAATCTTGAGGTGTTCAGTTTTTCCAAAAAGGAAAGTTACTTGATTAAATATCAGCAAAGATAAAGGGCAGTGAAAGTTTCTTCAGTATAACAACAACTAAAAAAATATTAATGAATGGCTAGAAGATGAAAAGTTAATTTGAGAAATTATACCTTTTTTTTTTAATTGACAGTAGCTGATCAATGTATTAGTCTGTCAAATAAGCACTGTATTGTCTAGAGCAAGACCGTTATCTTACTGCAGTTAGGGTTGAATTCGAATCAGAGATGACTGTACAAAATGTTTGGATCTGTATGGTCCAGTTTTCTGTCCTAGCATTAGGGTTTGTAAATGATTGGAAGAAGATGTGGAGCTTGTGTTTCCACATGGTATTCTAAGAATTATTGATCCATATCCTGGAAGTCTGGTTTGTTTGCTATAATTCTGAGAGGAATTAGTAACTACAAGTGGGGCACCCTATTAAAGGATTTTGTGCTCCCTACAACTGGGAGGGACTGTGAAAACCTATAAAAATGTGACTTCGGAATAATAATTTTAGGGAACCTTCATTTGGACATCATTTCTTACTTTTTTTGTTTTTTTTACAAGAATGTGCATTGCTGTAATTACTTCAGTATGTTTGCAATTGTTGGAAATCCTAAAGTGGAAGAAGAACTTCTGACTTCGTTTCTGTAAAAAGATCTTGTCGAGTAGTACGGCCTTAAAGAGGGACGTCTTACACTGTGGGTGGCACGTTGAAGACCCACACTGGTTCCTAGAAGTGTTTTGCCATTCCAAAATTACATCCGTGTGGGCTGTTCCATTATTGCAGGTTAGGAGGTAGTTGGCTATGTGTTAGCACAGCGTGAAGCTACCTGTAGGTGAGCTGACATACGTGTGTATGCTGGGTCTGGCAGCTGAGCGGTGAGCTCTCTGAAGCACCACGGACAGAGGCTCTTGGAGGCAGCCCGGGGATCTGCTGGTGAGTGTTGACAGACCTAGGCCAGGTCAATGTGGACGGGCTTCTTATTACCTGTGGCTCAGCAGAGAGCATGCAGGTACCAAAGAGCTGTGGGAGATCAAAGAGCACACATTTGCTGTGGGAGAGGTCTCCTCACAGCAGCCATGCTCAGTTTTCTTTTATGCTTTTGGTATTGAACTTCCTGGACAAACTGAAGCACAGGAAGTTCCCTCTGAACATGAGGAAGAACTTCTTCCCTCTGAGGGTGACGGAGCCCTGGAACAGGCTGCCCAGGGAGGTTGTGGAGTCTCCTTCTCTGGAAATATTCAAGACCC
>Ga0065711_1006141_pt1 | contig 19244 bp, 13 predicted proteins | sample Hoacrofraction12_FD_59098 | JGI IMG/M metagenome (GOLD analysis project Ga0065711, IMG submission 59098) | Hoatzin crop microbial communities from Cojedes, Venezuela - Epithelial fraction 12 v2 (version 2) | ecosystem: Host-associated > Birds > Digestive system > Esophagus > Crop | place...
CAGGCCTATTCGCAGAAGTACGACATCCCGTTTGAGACCTTGATTCCGCTGCTCGACCTGCTGGTTGTCAGCATCGCATCTGACCTCGTGTCAATGGTGGACGAGAACCGCATCCTGTCCCATTTCGGTCTCAAGCGCCTGAATGAAGACCCCAGAGCGGGTCTCAAGGCCATCATCGCCCTCTCCAACCTGGAAGACGGTCATGTCACGATGGACGATATCGTCTTCAAGATTGGCCCCCGCATCAATGCCGCAGGCCGTATCGAGACAGGTAGCCTTGCCGTGCAGCTTCTCACCGCAACCGAACTCAGTGAAGCCATGCGTCTGGGCGAAAAAATCAACAAGTACAATAACGAGCGCAAGAATATCGATAGGGAAATCACCGCCGAGGCCCTTGAGATGGTGCAGAACGGCAAAGCCCTCGCAGGCGAGCACACAACCATCGTCTACAACCCCAAGTGGGACAAGGAAGTCAAGGGTGTCGTGGGAATTGTCGCATCCCGTCTCGTTGAGGCCTTCTACAAGCCTACGGTGGTCTTCACCAAGAGCAACGGTTTCGTAACTGGGTCCGCCCGCAGTGCAGGGCGCTTCGACCTATACTCGGCCATCGAGAGTTGCGCCGACCTGCTGGAGAACTACGGTGGCCACACCTACGCCGCCGGCCTTACCCTTAAGGAAGAGAACCTCTCCGAATTCGCCCGCAGGATGGACGAATTTGTTGGTCGAGAGATGAGTGAAGACATGCTTACGCCCACCATCGAAATCGACAGCAAGCTGGACTTCTCGCAGATAAATCCCCGCTTCTTCCGCCTCCTGAAGCAGTTCCAGCCCTTTGGTCCCAAGAACCATAACCCCGTTTTCCTGACCGAGAATGTCTACGATGCAGGTGGTGGCCGCAAGGTCGGAGCAGGTGGCGTCCACCTCAAGCTCGACCTCATCCAGGAGAGCCAGCCTTACCACCAGATCCCGGCCATCGGCTTTAACATGAGTTCCTTCTACGACTACATCCACGAAGGCAACCCCTTCGATGTCTGCTACTCAATCGTGGAGAACTACTACCGCAGCAGCGCCTCCCTCCAGCTCCGCGTCCGCGACATCAAGGAGCGCGAGGATATTATCTAAAAAAAAATAGGCTAAAGCCCCATTTTGCCAATGATTATTGGCAGGGCGAGAATCAGATAGTCCGTCAGGGCCTTCTGGACCTTTTCGTTGGTGCTCATGGCGATGCGGCGCACCCTCTTGTAGGGTAGACCCAGTACCTCGGCAATCTCCTTGTAGCTGCGGCCCTCGTTGTTGCTCATCACGAAAATCTTGCGCTCCTCCTCGCTCAGCGTAGCCAGCTCGTCCTCCAGAATTGCCAGAATATCCTTGTAGAACAGCTCCGAAGGGTCCGTGCTCTCAATGGTGTACGAATACAGCTCGGCCAACTTTCCCTCCTGAGCCTTGATTTTTTCGTGTATGCTATCCCGATTAGTCTTGTCGCGACGGTAGTTCAGGCACGCATTCCTAACACTCGTAAACACATACCCAATCGATGTTTCCTCCTTCAGGCCCTCCTTCTTCTGTAATATCGACAGGAACACCGAGCTTACCAAATCCTTCGCAACCTCCTCATCTCTAACCAGATAGTAGGCAAAAGCTTCCAGCCTCTCCCGATTCTCGGAAAAGATTGCCGAAAGTTTATTGCCCGTTTTAGTCATAATCTGCAAATTTAATAAAATTTTAAATATATCGGTCGGCGGCCACAAAAAGGGGTAAAAACGTGGCCAAGTGGCACAAAAAATGGGGTGCGGTCACAAAACAGGGCCAAAATGTGGCCAGCACCAAAAAAAGTGAAAATAATAGGGAAAAAACCGCTACCTTACGTGTAATATATATAGAATAACCACAAAAATGATAGATAACCTAGAATTAATGAACCGCTTCTTCGCCGGCAAGGCCAGCGTACAAGAAGCAAACGAACTAGCAGAATGGATAGGCGACGACGAGTCCCGCAAAGCAGAATTCAAGAAGGCATTCCGACTCTTCCTCCTGACCAATCTCGCAATCACCTCACCCGAATACAAGGCCAAAGCCGCCCAACTCAAGGCTCGAAAGCAGCGCGTCTGGACACGCACCGCGGTTGCCCTAGCAGCCGCAGCCGCCCTTGCTATCGGTGTGATTATCACCCATTTGGTGGCCGTGAAGCCCGCCAACGAGCTAATCGAGACCTCGACCCTCGTATCCGAGGCCAAGCCTGGGTCGCAAACCACCATTACGCTGTCCGACGGCACCGTGGTCGAACTCAACTCCGGCTCCCGTCTCGAATACCCCGCCATCTTCGGCAAGGGCAATAGAGAGGTACGCCTCACGGGTGAAGCCCTCTTCACAGTCAAACACAACGAAGACCACCCCTTCATCGTGAACACGGACTCCTACAATGTGAAGGTGCTCGGCACCAAGTTCAATGTAGAGGCCTGCGGAAACGAGTTCACAACCTCGTTGCTAAGTGGTCGCGTAGCGATCACGAACAAGGAAGGCGAAACTGAACTCCTGCTCGAACCCAACCAGACGGCCAGCCTCAAGGACGGCAAACTGCAAATGAGCACCTCCGAAGGCGACGAAGTCCTCTGGACCCAGGGCATCATCTCCGCAGCAGGCCTAAGCTTCGACGAACTCATGCGCAGAATGGAGCGCAGCTACGGGGTACGAATCGTAATAGACTCCGAGGAAATCCCCGAAATGAACTACGGCTACCTCAAACTCCGCGTCTCCAACGGCATCGAACACGCGTTCAAGGTGCTCCAGACCAACACGGACTTCACCTACACCTACGATGAAACTACCAATACATACCACATAAATCATTAAAATCAAATCTATGAGAAAAAAGATTGTCAAGCACGTCTGCCTTCTGACGCTGCTCTCGACACTCCTTCTGCTTTTCCCAGGTAGAGCCCATGCGCAGAACACGCGCGTAACGCTCAACATGGAAAACGCAAGCATGCGTAGTGTCATGGCAGCAATCGAAGGCCAGACCCGTTACCTGTTCGGCGCTGACAATAATCTGGATTTGAGTACGCCCGTGACGGTCAAGGTTACAAACCAGCCCGTTACGGTTGCTCTCGACCAGATGCTTGCCGGCACCGGAATCTCCTACGAAATCAACGGTGACAACATTCTTCTTTCCAAGAAAGCCCCATCCAAGCCCCGAGCCATCAGCGGCAAGGTGCTGGACGCCTCCGGAGAGCCAATCCCCGGGGTTGGGGTGTATGTGAAGGGTACCACCACAGGTACCACCACCGACTTGGACGGAAATTTTTCGCTCACCGTGCCTGGGGACCAACTTGGTGGCCAGCTAGAGTTCAACTCGCTTGGTTACCAAACCCAAAGCTATGCACTTGGTTCCCGTAGCGTCTTCAATGTCACCATGGCAGAGGAGTCCATGCAGCTGGAAGGCACGGTTGTCACCGCTCTCGGTATCAGGCGCGACCAAAAGGCCCTGAGTTACAATGTGCAAGAGGTCAAGTCCGACCTTCTTACAGATGTAAAGGACGCTAACTTCGTGAACTCCCTTGCCGGTAAGGTTGCCGGTGTCACCATCAACGCCAGCTCGTCCGGTGTCGGCGGTGCATCCAAGGTGGTTCTCCGAGGCAACAAGTCCATCTCCCAGACCTCCAACGCGCTTTATGTAATCGACGGTATCCCGATGTACAACTTCGGAGGTGGCGGCGGCACTGAATTCGACTCCAAGGGAGCCACCGAGGCCATTGCCGACATCAACCCCGAAGACATTGAGAGCATTTCGGTGCTCACTGGTGCAGCAGCAGCGGCCCTCTATGGTAGTGAGGCGGCCAACGGTGCTGTGATGATTACCACCAGAAAAGGCCAGGCAGGTGCCCTCAAGGCCACCTTCTCCAGCAACACCGAATTCCTCCATCCCTTCGTGATGCCCGAGTTCCAGAACCGCTACGGCACAGGCCTTAACGGCAAGCTGAGCGGGTCTTCCATCTACAGTTGGGGATCAGCCCTTGGCAACGCCAGCTTCGGCTACGACCCCAAGTCCGACTACTTCGAGACAGGACACACCTACACCAATGCAGTGACCCTTAGCGGCGGTACTGACAAGAACCAAACCTACTTTAGTGCAGCGGCAGTGAACTCCGACGGCATCGTACCAAACAATGTCTACGACCGTTACAACTTCACCTTCCGCAACACTTCCTACTTCCTTCACGATAAGCTAAGACTCGATGCATCAGCATCTTACATTATCCAGAAGGACCAGAACATGACCAACCAGGGTGTGTACGCCAACCCGCTCACCAGCGCCTACCTCTTCCCCCGTGGCGAGGACTTCGCCCTCTACAAGAGCTTCGAGCGCTACAATGCGGGCACCAAGCTCATGGAGCAGTTCTGGGGAGATGACATGGTGGGTGACCTCCGTATGCAGAACCCCTACTGGATTAACTATCGCAACCTGCGCAACAACGACAAGAAGCGCTACATGCTCTCATTCTTAGCAAGTTACGATGTCCTCGACTGGCTCAACATCACAGGCCGTGTGCGCATCGACAACTCATCCAACCTCTACACCCAAAAGTACTACGCCTCCACCGAGTCAACCATCTCCGAGGGTGGCGAGAACGGCCATTACACCGAGGCCCGCACCTACGACAAGCAGACCTACGCCGACCTCATGGCCAACATCAAAAAGGACTTTGGAGAAGATTGGAACCTCGTTGCCAACGCCGGTATGTCCATCAACAACATCGGCACAGACGAGCTCAGCTACGGTGGTCCCATCCAGGCCAGCGGCCTTGCCAATGTGTTCAATGTCATGGACTTAGACCAGACGAAGGCGCGTGCAACCAAGAGCGGCTGGAACGATGAGACCCAGTCCATCTTCGCCAGCGTAGAATTGGGTTGGCGCAAGATGCTCTACCTCACTCTCACCGGCCGTCGCGACTGGGCATCCCAGCTTGCCGGGTCCAGCCAGAAGAGCTTCTTCTACCCCTCAATCGGTGTATCATGGATACCTACAGCCCTCTGGGAGATTCCTTATGTAGACTACCTCAAGCTGCGCGCCTCAATCGCCAGCGTGGGTATGCCTTTCCCCAGGTTCCTCACCATCCCCACCTACGAGTACGACGCCACCAACCGCGTATGGTCCGACAAGACCCACTACCCGATTGGCGACCTCAAGCCCGAGCGTACCAAGACCTACGAGCTTGGTGTAGATGCTAGGTTCCTGAAGGACTTCAACCTCGCTGCATCCTGGTATCTTGCAGATACTTACAACCAGACCTTCGACCCTTCGCTTCCCCCGTCCTCGTCCTATACCACCATCTACCTCCAGACAGGTAGCGTGCGCAACACGGGTGTCGAGCTCAGCCTTGGCTACAACCACCGCTGGCGCGACTTCGGCTGGGAGAGCAACTTCACCTGGTCCTACAACAAGAACAAGATTCTTGACCTGGCCGACAACGCCATCAACCCCGTTACGGGCGAAGACCTCGGCCTCACCCAGCTGGAAATCACAGGTCTAGGAAAGGTTAAATACATCCTCAAGAAGGGTGGCACCCTCGGCGACATCTACACCAACTCCAGCCTCATCTACGACGAGCGCGGTTACATCAAAGTAGATAACGACGGCTATGTCTCCGTTACCGACTCCGGCGACGATGTCTACCTGGGTTCCGTATTCCCCAAGTACAATCTTGCATGGCGCAACAGCCTGGATTACAAGAACTTGCACTTCGGAATCCTCTTCTCCGGCCGAATCGGCGGCGTATGCTACTCCGCTACCCAGGCCTACCTCGACCTCTATGGCGTATCCGAGGCATCTGCCAAGGCGCGTGACGAAGGTGGAGTGCTCATCAACGGCAACCAGAGGGTAAACGCCCAGTATTGGTATCAGGTTGTCGGATCCCAGAGCGGCCTCCCCGAACTCTACACCTATTCGGCCACCAACTTCCGCCTGCAGGAACTCTCCATCGGCTACACCCTCCAGCGCAAGCATCTCCGCAACATCGCGGACATCACCTTCTCGCTGGTCGGCCACAACCTCTGGATGATCTACTGCCACGCCCCCTTCGACCCCGAAGCCGTGGCCACCACAGGCAACAACTACCAGGGAATCGACTACTTCATGATGCCTTCCCTCAAGAGTTTTGGATTTAACATTAAAGCAAACTTCTAGCACTATGATGAAGAAAATTCAACTTGCAGCCCTGCTGCTTACCGCCTCTGTCATCATAGGATGCACAGGGCGCTTCGAAAAGCTCAACACCAACCCCAACGAGGTTACCAAGGAGCAGATGGAGGCCAAGAACTACCTCACGGGCGCCAAGGTACTTACCCTCGAAGGACTCGTTGTCCCCGTTGAGGAGCATATCTACCAGTTCAACGAGAGCCTGTCCGGCGGCCCCTTCGGAGGCTACATCGGTTCTACCGTGGACACCTGGCTCACCCGCTGGGAGACCTTCAACCCCTCGGCCGACTGGAACAAATGGCCCTTCTCTCAGGTAATCACCGAGACCTACACTCCCTATAGGGGCATCGTTGAGAGCACCGACGACGAGATTGCCGTTGCCCTTGCCAGGACCCTGCGCGTTGCCATCATGCACCGCGTCACCGACTCCTACGGCCCCATCCCTTATTCCCAGCTGGAAAAGAGCGAGAGCATCTATGTCGGCTACGACTCCCAAAAGGATGTCTACACCGCCATGTTCGCCGAGTTGGACTCTGCAATAGAGACCTTCGAGGCCAATGCATCCCTCACCTCCACCTCCTGGGACTCCTACGACAATGTCTACTACGGCGACATTTCCAAATGGCTCAAGTACGCCAACTCCCTCAAGCTCAGGATGGCAATGCGACTGAGTTATGTAGATGAGGCAACGGCCAAGACCAAGGCCGCCGAGGCCATTGCATCGGGTGTCATCCTCGACAATGCCGACAATGCCCAGATGCACGCTGCGGAGAACCGCACCACCCTCATCTACAATGACTGGCAGGACCACCGCGTTGGCGCCGACATCCTCTGCTACATGAGCGGTTACAACGACCCCCGTCTGGAGAAGATGTTCCTCCCCAACAGCGATGGCAACTATGTGGGTATCCGCATCGGATCCACCGTCAGCAGCAAGTCCGCAGCCGTATCTGCCTACTGCAACATGATTGTCACCTCCGACACTCCCTACCTCTGGATTAACGCCGCCGAGGTGTCCTTCCTCATGGCAGAGTACGAGCTCCGCTGGGGTAGCGAAGAGCAGGCCAAGGCCTACTACGAGAACGGCATCACCCTGTCCTTCAATGAGAAGGGCGCATCAGGTGCCGAGACCTACATTGCAGATGCCGAAAGCAAGCCCGCAGTCTACACCGACCCTCTGGGCGGCTACTCCTACTCTACCCGCATGAGCGATATTACCATCGCCTGGGAGGAAGGAGCCGACTTCGAGACCAGTCTGGAGCGCATCATCACCCAAAAGTGGATAGCCATCTTCCCGCTTGGCGTAGAGGCTTGGAGCGAGTACCGCCGTACAGGCTACCCTAAGCTTCTCCCCGCCGTGCAGGACCTCAGTGGAGGCACCGTGGACCTTAACCACCACGCCCGCCGCTTCACCTATCCCGTTGAGGAGTACAATAACAACAGCGCCAACTACAACGCGGCAGTCCAGCTGCTGAACTCCGAGACCACCTCCGACGGTGGCCGTACGGGCGACATCATGGGCACCCGCGTTTGGTGGGATGTTAAACCCTATACCGACTAGCGTATGAAAAGAGTAATTTTAGCAATACTGGCGCTTTGCGCCCTCTGCTCCTGCGGCAAATGGACCGAGACCAAGAGTGTAGATGTTGTTGTCGATCACCCCTGGGACCAGAACTCTGCCCTCTGGGAGGAGTATCTGCAGAACCTTGTAGCCTACAAGGCCAGCAGCCACTACATCTTCTACGCTCTCTACGAGAACAACCCCGCTTCCGCAACCAGCGAGGCCAGCCGCATGCGTTCGCTCCCTGATTCCCTGGACTTCGTCGCCCTTACCAACGCCGACAACTTCTCCGAGTTCGACGCCGAGGATATGGAATGGATGAACTCCATCGGCACCAAGGTACTCTACCGCATCGACCTTGACTCCTTTGCAGATGCCTCCAGCCTCTCCACCTATCTGGACAAGGTCATCGCATCTGTAGCCGACAATGGTCTCGCAGGCTACGCTCTAGCAGGCACCTATATCCTTGGAGATGAGACAGTTGCCGCCAAGGCATCTACCGCCGTTTCCAAGCTCGCTGCCGCCAAGAAGTCGGGTCAGTACCTCACCTTCGAAGGCAATCCTTCCTACTTCCAGGCATCCGACCGCGCCAGCGTGGACTACTTCATCCTGGATACCTGGGAGGCCACCAATGTCCTGGAAGCCTATCTCACCGTAAAGGACGCCGAGAACAATGCAGGCGTAGCGGCAAACAAGATTCTGCTTGCCTCCGCCCTCGGTTCCACCATTACCGATGAGACCAACTCCAAGGTGGATGCCCCCGAGACCCTCTGCGACAAGGTGGTCGCCTTTGGCCCCCTCGCAGGCTTCGCCCTCGACAGCGTTGCCTCCGACTACTATCACGCCGACGGCACCTACACCGTTACCCGCTCCCTGATTCATCTTTTAAACCCCTAGAATGATGAAAAAGTACATTATATTATTACTCATCCCGTTGCTGATCCTCCCCGGCTGCAAGCGCGACGACGCCGACGGCTACAAGTTCGACAACTCCGTCTACCTTGACGTCAGCGCCACCCGCTGCGACCAGACCGCCAACTTCAGCAACAACATCGAGTCCCTGTCAAGAGACCTCTGCCTCACCCTTGCCTATCCCGAGGACGAGGATGTCACCGCCACCGTTGCGGTAGACAAGTCCCTCGTCGCCGAGTACAACAGCAAGCACGGCACCTCCTACGCAGTCCTGCCCGAGAAGTACTATACCTTCCCTTCGCAGAAGCTCACCGTAGCCGCAGGTCACACCACCTCCGACCCCGCCACCCTTACCCTTCAGGGTCTAATGGGAGAAGGCGACGAGCAGACCGGTGCCCTCACTCTTGACGAGACCTACCTGCTGCCCGTCAGCATCACCTCCTCCAGCATCAGCTCCATGGAAGGTGCCGACGTGGCCTACTACCTTTTCAAGCGCTCCTCGGCCATCACCGTTGCCGCCCAGCTCACCGACAACTGGATTAACTTCCCGACCCTCGACGAAGCAGGCGACGGCAGCGCAGCCTTCAACGGCCTTGAGAATGTGACCTACGAAGCGCTCATCTACATCGACAAGTTCGACCTTTCCAACGACTTCGGCAACTGCCAGATTTCCACCGTCATGGGCATGGAGCAGTACCTGCTTCTGCGTATCGGCGATGCCAGCTTCGAGCGTCAGCAGCTTCAGTTCGACGGCTCTGGCTGCGGCTTTGGCAAGTTCCCTTCGTCCAATGCCGAGAAGAAGCTCTACGAGGGCCAGTGGTACCATGTTGCCGCTACCGTGGACTCCAAGAACGACATTGTCCGCGTCTATGTCAACGGAAAGATTCAGAGCGAAGCCACCGATGCAGGTGTCAGCACTCCTATCAACCTGGCTCAGAGGGCATTAGGTACTGCAGATGCCTACCAGTTCTTCGTTGGTAAGTCCTACAACGACTACCGTCCCCTCCAAGGCAAGATTGCCGAGGTTCGCGTCTGGAATGTCGCCCGCACTCCCGACCAGATCTGGGACAACATGTACCGCATCGAGAACCCTAGCAGTGACCCCACCCTGATTGGCTACTGGAAGTTCAACGAGGGCAAGGGCAACACCATCAAGGACTACTCGATGTACGGCAATGACGGCGTTGCAGAGTACGACATCACCTGGCCCGAAGGCATTGAGATTCCCGAAATCAATAAAGAGGAGGAATAGTTATGAGAAAGATTAAACAGAATTTTTCTTTGTTGTTTGCATTGCTAACCCTCGCACTCGCAGGCATGATGGTACTCTCCTGCAAGCAGGACAACACCATTTATGTGAATGGTGGGGATAATCTAGGCGGCTCTGACGTCTACTCAACCACCATCACCGTCCGTGGCGAGAAGTCGGTTGGCGACAAGATTCCCGTTGTCCTCACCCGTGGCGAAGGCTCCACTACCGAGAACATCCTTGCATACGCTACCGCCGACCTGCCTCTCACCGAGACAGTCCTGCTCAATGTCAAAGAGGACCTTGTAGATACCTACAATTCCGAAAACGGCACTTCGCTCCAGTTGCTCCCTTCGGAGTTCTACTCCTTCCCCAATGGTGGAGTTATGACCCTAGAGGATGCTAGCACCATTACGAACCCCGTGATTATCTACGAGACCAATGCGCTTGGCAACACCCTTGAGGCTGGCAGCTACCTGCTCCCGATTGAGGTAATTGCCTCTGCCGCAAAGGTTTCCAATAAAGTCCTATATGTTGGTGTGGTTATTCGTGAGAAGTATGAGGGCGATTATGAGTTGTATCAAGGCGATGATTTGTTTTTCGTCTTCTACTTGAACACAAATACATACGACCCCAGGCTAATAACTGACTATGTTTTTATTTGCTATGATGCAATGACATTTGAAGAAGAATGGCATTGTGCAATTGGAAACATACTTAATCTAAAGATTTCAACAATCGTATATGACGAAGCTTCCAAGCTCGCCACATTCAAATTGAGCAATGACTTGGCCTACGTACTTACCAATTATGAGACCTATGTGCTCCCAATCCAGGAGGAAGGCTGCAAAGTCTGCATAAGTATCCAAGGCGGGGGTACTGGCTTGGGATTCTGTAATCTTACTGACGACCAGATTAGTGATTTCGTATCTCAGGTAATGGAGGTGATGAATACTTATCCTTTGGATGGGATCAATCTTTGGGATAAGAATTCAGGCTATGGCACCGAAGGCATGCCCGCCATGAACACCACCTCATATCCCAAACTCATCAAGGCTCTCCGCGAGGCTCTGGGAGATGACAAACTCCTCACTATAACCGACTACGAAGAACCCACCGAGTACTTCTGGGATACCGAAGCCACTGGCGGTATTGAGGTTGGTGATTACATTGACTATGCCTGGTCTGGTTACAATACGCGAAGCGAAGGAGTGCAAATTGTTGACCCCTACCATCAAGGTGAATCAATGGTCTCTTCCTTGCATCCTCGTAAGCCAATAGCTGGCCTAGACCCTAAGAAATATGGTTGCTTAAATCTACCCTGGGGTACCAAAGAATTCATAGATACGGAAAGTCGTATTATTGATTGGGCTACGCAGGGCTACAATCCTAATAATATTATCCTATCTGAAGATATGCGTACAAATCTTCAAGATGCATTGGAGTCCGTTTGGCATCAATCTTTATTCTTGACAGCATCTGACCTAAGTTTGGATACCAAATTTTACGTATTTGACGGATATTATCTTGAATATCAATCTTATTATGGGAAGTGGCTGAAGGATTGGTAACCAACACTATGGTTCGAACCATAAAGTTCATTGTTAATACTGAAGTTAGATTTGCAGAGCCAGCCTATTAGACTGGAAGTGTTTATTAATAAGATGCTCACAACTCGCATTACCTAAAGGATGGCGTATTCCGAAGCCATCTTCTCTGCACGATGATAGCAATACAATAGGCACAAGCCAAACACATCTGCAACCATCTAACTCTCAATTTTTCAAAGAATTTTTGTGATTTTAAGTGGATAGTCAAGTTATTAATAATTTGTAATAATTTGTAATAATTTGTAATAATATGAAATATAAAAATGTATGCTATATGAGCATAATAATAAACTCAAAACAAACCAATTTTATGAAAAAGTTTTTTTCTATGATGGCAACTGCTATGCTAGTGCTTAGCGCCATCGCATGCACAAAGGAAGTTCAGCCAAAAGATTTGTCTGAAGACTCACAAACCGTTTCAACAATGGTTAACACTAAGACCTTTGGGTCAAAAACTCCTATCATCACTGTCTATGTTGAGACCAACGATGTGAATCCTCTCAATGCTGGTGATTACTACATGAATGGCGAAGCTTTCGTTGATGTAGTTATCCTATTCGCTGCTAACATCCATGTAGATAGCGAAGGTGATCCTTGCCTCTATCTCAATGACAAACTCACCCCGGTCCTGGTCGATGGAGCCTACGAGACATACGTTAAGCCTTTGCAGGACAAGGGTATAAAAGTTCTCTTAGGGGTTCTTGGCGACTGGCAGCACATGGGTGTAGCTAGTATGGACGATGAGCAGGCTGAAAAATTTGCAGCTATACTCGCTTATGTGGTAGAAAGCTATGGTCTTGATGGTGTCGATTTCGACGATGAGTACGCTAATTATGATGGTACTTACACCGTTACAAGCGATTCCTTCTCTAATTTAATTGAGGAAACTCGCACCGCACTTGGGACAAGCAAAATGATTACGGTATTCGGTTATGGTGACTATGTGAGCACCATTGATTCCACCGCAGGTGCAATGCTTGACTATGCTTGGTCAAATTTCGCCTATTATAACACTAGCATGATTTCTGGTGTAACGGCTGCTAGATGGGCTCCTTGTGCCTATTCTTTCAGCAATTCATACTCAACTTCAAGAATGAAAACCTATGCGGGGTATGCAGCAAGCAATGGTTATGGCGCAATTATGTTCTTTAACCTTCGACCTTATAGCGATGTTAGCCCCATGTCATATTTCCAAGCGGTTGCGACAGGTGCTTATAGTGGCACTGTAACTCGTAGTGGCGGTAATAGGTCTCGTGATGCAGGTTCGGTAACCGATGGCTACACCATTACTTATGATATGCTTCCTTAATAATTGATTAAGAATTATGAGATTTAAACAAACTATTTATTTCGTATTGGGTGCCCTGCTCTTTGCAGGGTGCTCATACGACGATTCTGACCTACAGAATCAGGTGAATGATTTGGACGCCAGAGTGACCAAACTGGAAACTACGGTAAGTCAGATTAATTCAAATATTGCCGCATTGATGACAGCTATTAATGCAGTCGAAAATGCAGACTTTATTACTAGTGTTACCCCTCTTTCTGATGGAACTGGGTATACTATAACATTCTCGAAATCTGGAACGATTACTATTTACAATGGTGCTGACGGTGCCGATGGTGCTGATGGTGCTGATGGCTCCACACCTACTATTAGTGTCGTTCAAGATTCGGATGGTATCTATTACTGGACTGTCAATGGAGAATATCTCTTAGATGCTTCTGGGAATAAGGTTCCTGCTACTGAACATACTACACCTATTATCAAGATTGACGACGACAATAATTTTGAGATATCGTACGATAATGGTACTACTTGGGAGGTAATAGGTTCCGCTGGAGCAAAAGTTGACGGAGTTGTGTTTACATCTGTCGTTGACGGAGAAGATGATGTTACTTTCACACTGTCTGACGGCACAACTATCATTATCCCTAAGGGTAATACATTTGCTTTGGTTATCGAGGAATCTTCGTATGTAATGTCCGATGGATCTTACGTACTTATTCCTTATACGGTAACTAACGCCGATGACGGAACTGTAGTTGATTGTATTGCTAGCGAAGGTTATACTGCTGTTGTGACTGCATCTAGTACTTCTGCTGGGTCTATTAGGGTAATTGCTCCAAATCCATTGGTGGACGGAAAAGTTTTTGTTATCGCAGTCAACTCCAAGGGTGCAACATCTGCTAAAATCCTCTATTTTGAGGGTGGCGTGCTTACAGTGGTGGCTGATGCTTCTACGGTTCCAGCAGCAGGTGGTACAGTGGCAGTTAGTGTTACTACAAATGTAGAATACACTATCACCATTCCCGACGATGCAGTTTCATGGATTTCATACGCAGAAACAAAGGCAACACATACCGATAATCTCACATTTACTGTCGCAGCAAATACTTCAACAGAAGTAAGGAGTGCAGAGATTGTGGTAATGGATGTTGCAGGAACGCTAATCCAGACTTTCACTATTGCTCAAGCTGCTGCTTCCTCTTCATCCGAAGAGTCAAGTAACCGTGCAGATTTTGGTACGATGAATGGAGGTGTTAGTTCTAGCGTTAGTGAGTCGTTGGTTTCCAACGCAGGATGGACTATGGTTAATGGTCGCGTAACTGGATCTGATAAATGGAGCGAGTTGACGGATTTAATGGCAGAAATCAGTGGCAATATCAACGCTACTGGCGTCATAACTTCACCCGCTTTGTCTGATGGTTGTGGTACATTGTCTTTTAATTATGGCACAACTGGACTTGTGAAAAATAATACAATGTCCTTCAAGGTGGAAATACTTGATGGTAATGGTGAAGTTGTAGCAACTAAGGAGGTTACAAATACTTCCGCCGCGAGGAAAACTAAATATTCAGTATCATGGGATGTGAATGTTTCAGGTACTTTCAGCATTGTAATTACTAATCTTTGCCCCAACCAAAAAACATCCAAAACATCAGACCTTGTAGGAATCTTCGACCTCACTTGGACTAACTACGCTGGCTAGTAAATAGCCTCATTCTCTTTTCTCCAGAGGGGCCCCGCGCCCCTCTGTTTTTTTATGGCCCGTTACGATTGTTGTTTGCAAAAATCCAAGGACCAGCGACGCTATGGGGCTCAAACGTGCCAGGTTGCCAGTCTGGAGTGGGTACCGGCGACGCTAGAGAGCCTAAACGTGGCAGGTTCAAAGGGAATTGCAAGCTACCGCTCACCGCCATTCTGCACGGCCCCGCCCAGCTCCCGCCACCCACACCTCGGCACCCAGCCCTTGGCACCCGGCTCCCGCCCAGCCCGGCCACGCGGTCACACACACTTTCCCAGAGGGGCCCCGCGCCCCTCTGGTTTTTTATCTCCCCACCCTTGCAGTTTCAGCAATTAACAGATACCCTACCCAGAAAACTACCTAGAAAATCACCCCGAAAACCAAGGACGTTGAATCTTACACACCAAGATTATCTGTCCACAGCTCGTTGTCAATTTGAATGTTGCGTATTCGCTCCTGTAGTTCTGAAATTCTCTGCATGAGTTCGTCAAAAGGCAAACTATCACCATAGATGAAACTGTTTTGCATCTCGTCGTAATCGTTGCGCCATTTCTCCAGGATTTCACCTTGCGGAATGATGTTGATTGTGCTTGGATGATGTGTCCTGTAGTCGATTCCGCGGATGGCATTATAAATGGAGCGATGCTTTACTATTTCCACATACATTTTCGAGTCTGCAAGGGCCTGCATCCCGTATTTTGTGTCCATCAATCTTTCAAGGTCGTATAAGTGCCTAGTCATTCTAAACGTCCTGGTGTGCTCTTTCTGCAATTCCTCGTGGAGCAAGAAGATCTTTTCAAGGAATGTTCTGGTAGGCGCAACTGCTGTAACTTCAAACTCATACTCCTTAAACACTTCGGGGTAAACAAGTGAAAAGTAGGATTGTATATGAATCTTGTCAACAGGTTCTCGAAGGGAGCGACTGCTAAACTCAATTTTAACCCTTGAAGGAACATACTCATCTTGACCATAAAGGCTCTTATATGGAACAAAGACAACACTTGGGTCCTTATCGGAGTCCTTGTGCTCCTTGAATTCGACCTCAAAATCTTCAGCCCCCATTCTACGCAATGAAGCGTCTAGTTCAGGGACAAGAGACTCCCTTATGAACTTCCTTGTTCGCTTGCGTATATTGTCTCTTTGGGATTTGTTCGCACCAGCCAAACCCCACTTCGACTTGTCAAAAGCTATGTCTATATCTTCACTGAAGCGCTCAATAACACCCCATTTCGCGAGGCTGGTGCCACCCTTAAATGATAGGTATTCGCTACAAGAGCTTTCAAACAGGGCTTTCAATATCATTGTGACCCACCAATCCTTCTCAATAACATTACGGCTAAGACGCGGAAATGCAACCAGAGTATTATTTACAATGGTCATCCTCTCATTGTTTGGTAATTCAATCCAGTTCATCTTCAATCCTTTTCTTTACTAATGGTTCAATTATCTTCCTAATCCAGTCAGGAGCTTTTGTGGCGTCCCTTTTTAGTGCATCCAAATCCGGTTCGCGATGAATAAGCAGCTTAATTTGTTCAAAATGCTCATTTTCCATATTCTCCTGGCCTATTGCCTTCAATGCTTGAACGAGTAATGGAACCAACCTCGTTTTATAATCAAAGTTGGCAGGAACAACCCTCTTGAAAACGATTTCTCGCCCGTTGACATTTATACTACGGTCGGAGCCATCTGTCAAATATACCGATTTTACGGGTACCTGTTCTGAAAGTCCAAGCTCATTTGCGGCCGTCATTCCTGCTGGGATTATCATGGCATTGTCTCTGCGTGCGATGGCCTTTGCAATCTCGTACTCAGAAGGATATTCGACGCCAAATCGATTCTCATTTGGATACAGGTAGATTCCTTTTGACAAGCGGAGAATGGTTCCTTCATTGGCTAGTCGGGAAAGATTTAGCCTAACTTCCTCGGACGAAAAATCAGGGAAGTCGCTGTTAAAGAATACTTTACCCCTTCCCATCTCATTGATTTGAGACAGGATTCTCGAGTAATTACTATTTTCATGTCTACCCATATTCAGCGTGTTTTGATACAAAAATCGTGAAAAATTGTTGCAAAAACAAATTTCTTTCGCCCTAGCCTTTTACTCTTTCATTAAAAAAACAGCGAAAAACCTTTAAATAAAAATTTTTGATATCTGATTAACAATTGGTTGCGGAAGCGTTATTCCTTGGAAAATTGTCACAAGTATCTTGGCTGTATAAGTCCTGTTTTTTATCTCCCCAGCCCTTGCCCCCGCCCCCTTTCAGGGGACCGTGCCTATCTTCCTCCCAAGGGTCGCGGTGTGGTTGAAAATGTCACACCGCAACCCCATGCTTTCCCGCTAACCATCTACTGCACAACTAGTTAGCCCAAAATACCAGGTACTCGGTGTGACAATTCTGACCACACCGCATACCTCCCGCACGGCCCCGCCCAGCTCCCACCGCCCACGCCTCGGCACCCAGCCCTGGCTCCCGGCTCCCGCCACACCCGGCCACGCGGTCACACGCCCTTTCCAGAGGGGCCCCGCGCCCCTCTGGTTTTTTATGGCCGGTTACGATTGTTGTTTGCAAAAATCCAAGGACCGGCGACGCTATGGGGCTCAAACGTGCTCGGTTGCCAGTCCAGAGTTGACACCGGCAACGTTAGAGGGCCTAAACGTGGCAGGTTCAAAGTAAATTGCAAGCTACCGCTCACCGCCATTCCGCACGGCCCCGCCCGGCTCTGGTTTTTTATCTCTCCACCCTTGCAAATTCAGAATTTATCTCTATCTTTGCAGTGTATAAATGTATTTGATTTGGAGGGGAGAATCCATTTTAAGCAAGATTTTTAAAGAGAACCTTCCCCAACAAGGTTCTCTTATTTTTTAAAGAATATCGGGCAGAACTTTCTCTCTCAACCGAAGCCATTCATCCGAATTCTTAAAATACATTTATATGCTAAACTTGTTTAAAATGGATGCGATTTCCGTTGACGTACGAATAAGAGTAGTGCCGCGGAAACTTGTCAAAGTCCGTTCTTACAAAAGGATGTACAATGGCAAGGTCGTTAAAGTGAAGTCTCATTACAGAGAGGTGCTGGGGACCTCGAAGTAATGTCGTACTTCCCTGATAGCCAATAGGCTAGGTCTATTTACCTGCCCGATCGGAGAGGCGCCACCGCGCCTCTCTTTGTGCCCCGATTTCTAGTCCGCAAGGGATTGGCATAGGAATCGGGCTCTGACGGGGGTCTGGCATAACAATCGGGGTCAAATACGTCGTTTTGTTCTGCTGGAGTGGCTTTTGTGGCCGTTTTCGATGGCAATGGCTGACGGAAGTCTATCACTGGGTTTGTTGTAATTTTTTTTCGAGCTAGATACAAAACATATTGCAAAATACAAAATAAAAATATACCTTTGCTAAACTTTTAAGTTTAGTATGGATATTGTTGAAATATATTTAGACGCTGTATGGAGCATTAAGTACGAGGGGGATGACCAAAACATCTTCTCTCTGAGAATGTCTCAATGGAACGATGTGGAATATCTGTACCAATACTTCGAAAGACACAGAAAACAGATAGAAAGCAACCCCTTTTGGTCTGGCTATACAATGTCGGATATGATTTTGGCGACAAGGAAGGAACGTAATACGCTTATCAGGAATTTTTCAAAATACTTTTGGAATGGGAAAAATGGGGAACATCCTGATTTTGAGGACAAGTTTATAATGCTGGAGAAGTATCCGGCGGATAATTGGGCTGAGGTGCGCCGCAAGATGTATGGAAAAGGTGAGAGTCCGTCAATCTTGAGGTTGTACGCGATAAAAGTTGATGCTGAGGATGGCGGTAAACCTGCCTATATAATAACTGGAGGAGGCATTAAGCTAACTAGAAGAATGGCAGAGGCGAGAGAACTTCAACGCGAATACACTAAAATGATTAGCGTGCAAAACTGGCTAAACTCAATAGGAATAAATACGAAGGAGGAACTATACAAATATGAACAAGATTGACAAACTAAAATCAATTTCTTTCCCGAGCAATGAAAATTGGCTCGAAATAGCAAAGGACCTTGATGACAACGAACGCTGGATTGAGACTTCAACTCGTATTGCCGTATCGGTACTTAGTCTTCTGAAAGAGAAGAACATGTCCAAGAAGGACTTGGCTGAGAAAATGGGTGTCAAGCCGCAATATGTCAGCCGTATAGTCAAGGGCTCCGAGAACTTGACCCTAGAGACAATTGCCCGTCTTGAGGAGGCTCTTGACACCAAATTGGTGAAGGTAATAGACACTAGTCATCTTTTTGTTTACGGCAAAAAGAAGTTCGACCGCAACTCCTTCAAGAAGATTTTTGGCTCTTACGGCACTACAATAACAGCATAAATATATGGTAGCTAATACTTTTAAACTGTTTGGAATAGACAACTCCTTATTTACCATAAAGGAAGATTCTAATGTTAAAGGCCCATATAAAATTGATGTTGGAATCAACTTTTCAACAGGAGATTCGTACGGACTGATTAGAAACAGTGTTGAAATCAAATATAGTTACGGGAAGGCCGTTATATTGAAGGCCATAGTAGACTGTTATTTTGATGTTCTTAATGAAGGAATCAGTCCGGATAGCAACAATAATACAATATCATTCTCCGCAGAGTTCTTACGGGATATGGCTAGTGTGACCTTAGGCGCAGCTAGGGGGATTTTGTAT
>Ga0065711_1038012_pt1 | contig 19244 bp, 14 predicted proteins | sample Hoacrofraction12_FD_59098 | JGI IMG/M metagenome (GOLD analysis project Ga0065711, IMG submission 59098) | Hoatzin crop microbial communities from Cojedes, Venezuela - Epithelial fraction 12 v2 (version 2) | ecosystem: Host-associated > Birds > Digestive system > Esophagus > Crop | place...
CGCTCCGGCGGCCTGGGGTGGGTCCGGCCCCGGCCCCGGCCCCGGCGACCTCGTCACGGGGGGACGGGGTGGGACTGAGGTGACAGAGCCGGGGGCGGCTGCCTGTGGCCTGGCCCGGGGGAGCGCGGGGGGGGCTGAGGCCTGCAGGTAGGCGAGTGCGTGTGTCTCCGGCCCCGCCGCGGAGGCTAGGCCGCAGCGCAGCGCCGTGCGGGTCCTGGGCAGCCGGGCCGCGGAATTCGGTTGTTGCCGGGAGCGGCGCCCGCGCCCCGCGTCGCTGTACGGCGCAGAGGCGCTGCGTGGGGGCTGCGCCCTCTCCTGAGGCGGGACAGTTCTCTCAGGTGATGCCGGAGTGCTTTTCAGTGCTCCAGCTTGACGAGGCGTTTATATTATACTTACTGAGGGTTATTTCTTTCTCGTTTCTAAAAACCTGACTCCTCCAAGGAGTCCGGCATGGAAGAGTTTAAAGATGCAAGTCCGCCTGAAGAATTGCTTGATCACTTAAAGCTTTCTGATCAGAAGCTGTCAGAGACTGGCCCCAAAGATGCACAGCATCCCCCAGACAAGGAGAGTGGAGATACACCGTCCTCAGGCAAAGATTCCGCAGCAGCAGAGGAGTGTTTCCATGACTGTCACGACTCCTTTGAGGCAAAAGAACACTTGCTGCATGATGAAGGGAATTCACAGAACCATGAGAATAGCTCCAAGAAGCAGACGGAACTGGATGAAGAATACTTACTAGAACTAGAGAAGGATATGCCAGAGGAGGAAAAACAGGTAATCCAAAGTACCAGTGTTGAATATCGAAAGACATATTTTTCAGCCTCAGGTTTCTGAATGGTCTGTGGCCAGCATGAAAATGACCTTTAAAGCTCTCTTACGTCTGTAGTTTTACTTGTTAATTTCTTCCTTTAGGTAACAAATATTTTTGTTAGCTTTCCTTGCAGATTTCTGTCAGCTTTCACCACTGTGTAGGGTTACTGTGACTCAGAGAGTTTCATGTTATGTAGTTTGTGTGCGTTCATTGTTTTCCCTGATTAGCTGCAAGTCTAAAAGGCTAGTTTATGTAATACAATTAAATGGGATTGAATTTGAAAGTATCCCAACAGATTATTTAATCTTTAGGCAAACAAAACACATTAAATGTGTGGGTTTGTTTACTTTCAGTTCAGTTACATTGGACAAAATGTTTGGGTAACAAACCAGATGATGTTGTGGGGAGTAAACAAAATAAGTCTTGGGGGAATTCCAACAGCCTCTGTTATCGCGTTTATTCCCCTGTAAGTCTGTGTGAGCCAGTTTTTTTTGACCCTCTGTCAGCGGTGTCACTTGACAGCGGTTAGTTTTCAGCGTCCTCAGACATTATGGTCATCAAGTAGTTAGAAAAAAATACAGATAGAATTTTTTTTTTTTTCTAACTTTGAGAAAACTTGTTAAATCACTTTCAGGATTAGGCTCTGTTAACTAATGTGGTGAATTTCTGCTGGTAATTATGTTCTCATCGCAAATGGTGGAAGGCTTTCTACTCATTCATGGATTTTTTTTTTTTCTTTGTTTTTTTCAGCTTTGGTTTGAAAATGGTGGGGGACTAAAGACACTAAACTAAAATCTGTGTCCCATCGTACAGCTCTTGTAACTTACTTGTAGGCATGAATTAGATCTGATTTTAATAAAGGAAATAGAGTCCTTACTGAAAGGCTGGCTGCACAGTTTGGATCATAGGTAACGTGGAATGACCGATTATGATGAGGGAAGGAGAGAGGGGAGTGAGGAACGGCAGCTGACAAGAGAAGGCAGGCAGCACCTTAGGAAAGCATTACTTCATTGGGGAGGATGGTGTGTTGTACAGCTGTGTAGTTTTAATTCTGGAAACTCCCAAATCACCAGGCGCAGTAGAAGAAATTACTACTGTAATGGACAACTACTGCTAAAATGAGGCATTTGACGAAAATGAAGAAATGAAGGGTCATATCAAATTATTTTTTTTAAAAGTGCTTAAAATATTATGAATGTTTCAGTGAATTTATAGGGTCTTATTGTTCTTTTGTACAGGCAGGCTGATCTTTTCTAATTCAACTGACTTGGTAAAGTTGGACCACACTTTCTTAACTGTTGGCTAGCCCTGTCTCTGTTGTGTAAGTAAATAAATGTTGGCTATACTTTTGCAAAAAAAGTTGGAAAGAGGGAGAAGCTTGGCAGTAACTTGACCACACCATGGTCTTGCTGTCAGCTACTGTAAATAGAGAATGAGGGGCAGAAACATGCAGAGCTAAGATGCCACCTGGTAGGGTGGGATTTCTGACCAAAATACATCAGTGAAGACAAAAAGGTAGCTTTTCATCTGTAGTATCATAGAATCACAGAATGGTTTGGGTTGGAAGGGACCTTTCAAGGACATCTAGTCCAACCCCCCTGCAGTGAGCAGAGACACCTTCCACTCGATCAGGTTGCCCAGAGCCCCGTCCAACCTGGCCTGAAATGTACCCAGGAATGCAGCATTGACCGCCTCTCTGGGCAGCCTGGCCAGGGCCTCACCACCCTCATCGTAAAAAATTTCTTCCTTGTGTCCAGTTGTGTCCCGCTCCAACAGGTCCGTGTCTCTCTAGTACGGATTTTCATGTTAATGTAGAAGTTCTTGAGGTAGAAAAGCAATATGGGACTAATGGAGAAGGGAAGTGTGGAATATAATCTCCTTGATGTAGGAATCAGACTAAACGTAACATTTGTCTGCCGTTTCACCTTGTAGAAATCACTTTGTATCTATTCCTCTCTGTCTCTCAATTTTGACATCTGTAAAATGGGCATAATGGTGTTTGCCAGTTGTGATACTTTGAGATCTAGTAAGGAATAATGTGGACTCGGGGGGAATCTCAGGAGGTTGTCTGCTGCATCCTTTGCCCCAAAAGGGCCTCTGGAGAGGTCAGCTAGTCCAACCCCCTGCTCAAATATAGATAAAATAGGTCAGCCTGCCCAGACCCACGCAGACATCTTGGAACCTGGAGATTGCACAGCCTCTCCGGGCCCCTGTTCTGGTGTTTAACTACCCTCATCGTGGAACCTTTTTTCCTCAATTTAATTAGAATTTCCCTTATTGAACTTGTGACCACTGGCCCTTCTTTTTCTGTGTGCCTCCAGGAAGAATCCATCTCCATTTTCTCTAGCAATGAAGTCTTTCCTGAGCCACGTTTTCTGAAGGCTGAACAAACTCAGTTCTCTTAGGCTATCTGCTTAGGTTATGGTCTCCAGTGTCTGACCATCTTGAGGTCCCTTTGCTGGGCTCCCTCTGGGAAATTGGTGTCCTTTCGAGGGGGAATGGGAGGACACACCAAAACTGGGCACTTTCCAAATTCATTCTCTCAGGTGCTGAACAGAGGGCAATAAACACTTTTCTTGACCTCACTACACAGAAAAAACAGAATGGTTTGAGTTGGAAGAAACCTTAAAGATTATCTTGTTCCACCCTCTTCCACCAGCCCAGGCTGCTCCAAGCCCTGTCCTACCTGGCCTTGAGCACTGCCAGGGAGGGGGCAGCCACAGCTTCTCTGGGCAACCTGGGCCAGGGCCTCACCACCCTCAGAGTGAAGAATTTCTTCCTTATATCCAGTTTAAATCTCCCCTCTTCCAGTTTAAAGCCATCACCCCTTGTCCCATCACTCCATGCCCTTGTCAAAAGACCCCTCTAGCTCTCTTGTAGGCCCCTTCAGGTACTGGAAGGTGTGTCACATTGCCCTTGCATCTTTTCCAGTTTAGAATAAACAGTCCCTTTTTGCTCTCTGTATTTATTGCTTGTACAACAAGAAGCATTGTCATCATGAGTCACGATGAGGCTTCTGCAGCAGCCTATAACTTGAAGGCAGCTTGAGAGTTTCATACACAAAATGCTAAAAACTGGGGGGGGAAATTATGTCATAGAATTAAATTCTACGAAGAGCAGCAGGCCTGGAAATTGGGTGTCTTAGTTTTTGTGCTGCTGTTGTTTCTGTTGTATTGTTAGGTTATCATTTAATTTTGCAAATCATTTTTTGCCTTCTATAAGATGAGCAAAAGAATTGTGTATGTTGAATACTCGCATTCAGCCTTGTGGAACTCCATTGAAAGGTGCTATGAGAGTACAAAATAATAACTGTTTAAACCTGGAAAGATTTCCTCAGAGAAAGTATTGACAGCTGCAGTTCTCATCTTTGTGTAGGCTTATTTCCAGTGGTATTGAACAATTGTGCCCTGCAGCTTAGTTTATGATTATACCTAATGAAATGGAGGGATTCCGTCCTTAGCATCGCCGTAACTATCAGATTGGCAATACTTACATTGGGAACTTTATGTTCCATAGAAAGTTTTCTGAGGGATGGTGTAAGCAGTCTTTAAAATATAGCTATTTATTTCTCTAACAAAATGTTGTTGGCATCTCTTATAAGCAGGGCTTGAGAAACCCAGAAACTGGAGAGGAATTAGAAGCTTACAGCAGTTGTTATAACTGTTGAAGTAGCCCGTTTGCATGATCTTACCCTGCATCACCTTACGTTGGTGATGGAGCTGGAGAACGGAGGCAGAAATACTCAGAGCTTGCTTGTTTGACTGTTTTGGTTGTGACCAGCCTCCCGGCAGCAGTGCTGTGTTTGCTGCTTAGGCAGCCCGTGGTCAGCTGTTCTCAGCCCCCTCCTGCCTCCTCCGCTGTGCTGGGTGTGCAGCGAACCAGTTACGGGGAGTGATGTATTTTTAGACCAAGGGCAGTGCTGGTAAAAGTAGACATCAAATGGCAGCCTTGTGATGGTATACAAGGGTAGATGGATTTTCTTCAATTAGACTGCTCGCCTGAGTAAGAAAAGCCTCCTATGAACTGTGTTTGCAGCACCAACCGTAAACTATGTGCTCAAGTCACAAGGAGAGATGGATGTTAGCCCTGCTCAAACCAAATTTATGGAGCTACGCCTTAATAGTTTCTTGGTTTGTGTCTTTTTTTTAACTAGGCCCATTGTTATGTTTTAGCAGCTTTAATAAAGGAGTTCTTCTGGGCAATGTTCTCTAATAACCAGGCTGTAGAAAAGAAGGTCTCTAATTTGTTCTGGAGATGCAAAGACCGATTCTAATCCCTGCTCTGTGTACTTAGGCGTATCCTATGTGCGAGCTTTCACAGCAGCAGCTCTGAGTAGACATTCTCACCCATGCAGAAGCTGCTGCAGAGATCGAAGTGAAGGAACAAGTGTTTGTGTATTTTCTCTCAATTATATTTTGAGAGCCCCCTACAGTGAGAATTCTAATTTTAAGCAACAGGAATTACTTACAGGGAAACAGTACCAATGCCATAAGAAGTCTTCTCTGCACAATGAAGCAAAATAAGAACTTGCAGGTTTGTGTATTAATATCCCTTCAAGAAGTGTTCCTAAAAAAAGATGTAGTATAGAGCCTGGTTACTTGTCTGGACTCGTAACTCCGCACTTTTTAAGAATTAAGCAGCCTGAAACAAAATTCACTTTTATAAGATTTTGTTGTTGTTGTTGTTGTTGATGCTTCAAACACACGCTGATTGCTGCCTCAGCAGAGGCACTGAGCAGTAAATTGCTTTTGATGCATTACAAACAGATTTTTCTGGTTAGTTGTCATTGACAGTGATGGCTTTGACATTGTTCTAGTTTGCAGAATTAATCAGAAGACACCCTACAGCTGTTACATGGTAATTGTTTCAGTCTGACCCTTTCCTATTCTGGAGGAACACCCATTAATTAGAGTTTATCCAGTAGCAAGATTCTGAATCCCTCATGCTCTTCCATCATGACAGATGTTGTCTTGTTCTTTGAGCCTTGTCTGGCAAGGACTTCAGCACCTGGCCTAATAAGCTCTTATTTTGGATGTAGAACACTCCTTTCTAGCTGCTGTAAGACCCTGGAATAAATAGCTCATACTCCTCAAGAGCAATTCCCTCCTTGGGCTGTTGCATGTGCATTAGAGCTACAGCTGGCTGTAATCGTGCTCGACTTCTATTTTAACACTAGGAACCGTGTCAGCAAGACAAGGAACACAGCTCTAGTAGAGGAGATTCTTGATGAGTATCTTGTTAGCAGCTCTGTAAGAATTAAGTGAAACTGATCTTTGAGAAATACTAGTTTTGAGTTATGCCTGAGATTTTTTCAGTTTGGGCTAAACAGTAAAATGTCTCCTTTTTTCCCCGTTTTCTCCAGAAGTTCTAGGATGTGTTAGAGAACATTTTCTTAATCAAGAAATGTCCTTTAAACTGCTCCCCTCCTCTCTTTCTTCCACATGCTTCAGATTGACCCCACTGTTCTTCCATAAATTGTAGCTTCTGGGTAGAATTTGCCTTTCCTGGGGTTGAAGAACTGATCTGGGATTTCTTTTGAGATGGCTTCTCAGGTGTAGTCATTCATTTCAGCATTTGGTGTTTTTCTAGTTCCATCTGTCCAATATGGTACAGTAACCTTGATGGTGTCGAAGTTGCTGTTTTTTCTATAGTGTGTACAAAATAAAAGCTAAGGCACAAAATGGAAGATAGGATACAATGAAGTGAGTCATATTTTGGAGCAGTTCTCAGGTGTCAAGCACTTGGAGATGGTCTCAGAACTCTTTTCAGGAAGAATTACGTGGTTATGTGGACCAGAAAAAAAGGATTATTAATACATGAGACAATCCAACTGGCTGCGCAGCAGTAAAACTTATTGCATAAATTACTGACAAATACCAATAAGGAATATATCTTCTGTTAACAATTCTCATCAGCATTCAGGGCTATTTTGTATAGCAATAAAACTTGCAAGACCGTTGGGTTTTGAACGCGTCGCGATGCATTCTTGTGCAGTGTAGTAACAGGTGATCCCCTTATTCAAATGACCTACTTTAATAACCTGAATTCTGTACACAGTACAGCACCAGTACTAAATACGGTATTGTTTTGGTCAAATTGGAGGAAAAGCTGGATTGCTAGGCTAAAACCGCCCTGTCTTACAGCTCGCAAAATAGAACAAAACATCCTGTTACATTTTCTGAGTTAATCAAAGCTGGGAGAACTACATTTGAGAAGTATATCTGTATCTGCTAGAGTAATTAATTCCAAGTGCTGGTAAGAAAAACCTAGACAAAATCTGGAGTTACAGTCCCCCTGTGTGATTTATAGTTCTTGGAGTTACATTTTTAAACAAACATAAAAGTCTTCTGCTGGATGGCAATTTAATAGAAAAAGTGAAGAAGTATACCTTCATCTTTCTTTCAGTGCTGCTATCTTAGTCTTATGTTCATTTTTGCATTTCTCTGGAAGATGCTGATACTGTCAGAATTGAGACCGTTTCGACTTGTGGTGGTGCTGGATTAGGTGGCCAGCTCTGCTTTCCTGCGTGAGGCTGTTGCCTCTGAGTGGCATGTCTTGTCACTCAGGAATGGTCGCGTTAATCTGACCTGTTAACCTAGAGTGACTGTCAGGGGTGGATGTGACCTGCTGTCTCCGGAAGCGCTGCTTACAGTTCCAGGAAAAGGTCGTGATCTGGCACAGAAAGACTAATGCGTCTCTACCGTGGGGCCACCATGAGCAGAGGTCGGCCAGAGCCCAGTGATGGCTGCTACTCTGCCTCTTCAGTGGAGAGGGCAGATTGGACACAGTTTTCAAGTGACAACTCTAGCAAGATTTGGAACAGGATTTTTTGAGTGACTGCAACCTTAAATTGAAATTGAAATCCTTGAATGCATGGAACAGCAGTAGCTTCACAGAACTGCAGGGGGAAGCAGATGACTACTAATGGATGACTTGAAATGGAATTGGTATTTGAAGCTGAAAAATATATTCCTTATCTGTTTAAATTCCTTGCTTCTGCGCCCCCATTGAACTCCAGTAATTTTAAATTGGCTGCTACTGGGTGACCTTACAAAAGGGTACATGAGATGCAGATGTGCATTGTCACACTGTATAAATAGCCTTACAGAGAAGAGAGAGTATGTGTTTGCTGCTCTTGACAAAACTGGAGCTGAGAACAGTTCCCTAGCAAAGTTAAATCGATTGATGAAATAAAATGCATAAGACCAGCCAGAGGAAGCATAGCTGGAAGCATTACAAACTGAGGGTGTTTGTCCTTCAGCTCTCACCAGCTATATTTAAGGATTTCACTTCCCGCACTTCTATTATATCGGTTACTTCCAAAACAAAGAGTGAAAATGTGTAGGTTGCTTTCTTCTCTAATTGTGGAATAATGCTTTGATGCTTTTATTTTTAACCCTGAGTTTTTTGACAGAGTAGCTGAGGTCCAGGGACTGTATTTGATGGCCTTTATTTTGAATTGTTACACTTCACTGTCAGAAGGCCGAGCTGTCTCTTCTGGTTACTGCAGATCAGGCCTTAATCTTCAGCACCTCTTGCTTGCCCGGCAGGTTTGTGTTAAGATCCTAATCTCTTCGGAATATGGACAATTAGAATTCAGTATCTAAACCTGTGCATTTCTAATCACATCCTTTAAGAATCATATTACTAGTTAAATGTAGTTATTTCTTCTGGACTTCATAAAATAATTTTTGTGACTTTGTACATCAAAAACTCGGAATTTGTCCTCTTTGTGTTAATAAAATTTGCAAAAAGCAAACCATAAGATTTTGCTGACTTCGAATAGCAGAAAATCCTAACGGAGTTGAAGTTGGGGAAGTTGTGCCTGACCCTGGTGCTGTATATGAGCAGCCTGGGGGAACGCAGTGGGTCGAGATATCTTTTCCCTAGGCAGAGCATTCGAGGAGTTCAGTCTGACCTACTTCCCTCGCTGAGGAAAGGGTAGCCTGCCCTGCGGCTACTGAAGTCTTGTTCTGAAAAACGAGTGGGTGGGGACGCTGGAATGACATTGTGCAAAATTTGTCCCAAGGACAAGTCACTTGCAATTTTTTCACTCTGGGCTGATAAGATCCCAGTAGGCTGATGACCAGTCAATCTGCAGTTGTCCACCGCAGCTGGAAATGCAGCGTACCGGGTAAAGAGGTTATGTCTTCTCACAGCGCCTTCGTTTGTGGCTGGGGTTTTTTTACCCTGAATTTGAATAGAAGACAGATTCTAACAGCATCCATGGGAGCAGTCCTTTCAGGTTAAATGTAAATTAATCCAAAATAGTTCACTTTCCACTGCTTTTGTGTTTGGTTTTTTTGTGAAAGAAATCTATATATGGAGGAATAAATTATGTATTTATTTCACAAATATATAGCGTGCTGTAGAGGGCAGTGTGTTTAGGATGTGATGTGCTAATACATATGCTTGTAGGTGTTGTGGAAGAGCCAGCGGAACCTGCTTTTAGGGATGGTCTGCTACAATGTATGACTTGTGGGTCATACTTCAAAAGCACATCCAGAATGATGTTTGAGGTAACCTGGAGACTTTACCTGTTTGGAAAATACTGTGAAAACTTGTACAGTTTGGAACTTAAGGGACAGCCTGAAACCCGTAATATGGGGATATCTTGAAGATGTCGGTCCACTTACAACAGAAACACTGGTTCTGAAGCAGGACTGCATTGCTTGCGTTACTGCTTTCCAGGGAGCTGAGTAAGCTGCAAAACCACGTACGGTCTTCTTACCAGTGCTGCTGGCTTCTGAAGCATGCTTAGGCAGTACCTTTTGTGGTCAGATAGTCAGAAGTGACAGCGAGACTGTCCCTGACATTTGTGTGTCTGTAACAGTTAGTGCCTAACAGTCCTCTGTCCTTCGAGTTTGTGCAGTTTGATCCGCAGGCAAGAGGACATGCCAAGGAACAGGCTTTTGGAGGAGAGTTGTATGAATCATCAGCTTCCCAGTGTGGCAGTGCTTAAACTCTTCAGTTGCTCAGAACTTCCATCTGCCTGTGTTTCCCCAGAGAACATGGCCACAGAGCCACCGTGGTCTTTCTCCTGCGCTGTTGAGACTGTAGGTCACAATCCTCTTGGCTACCTGAGCAGGAATCCCACAACTGAAGACATTATTTTTGTTCCTTTTACTCTTTTTTTTTTAATATAAATCCTAATTCTCCTGAAGCCTTCTTTCTGCAAATCACTTCCTATATTAGTGTTTAATATTTAACTGGGGTAAACATGTACTATTTTGTAATAATTTTAATAAAATGAAACAATATAATGGTAAGACAGATAAAGCTCGTCATGCGGTATTCCTTGATTTTAGGGTTTCCGCATCAGGAGTGCTGTGACCATGCTGTAGTTCTCATTTAATATGAAAAGAATTCTTTCATTCTTGTAGAGTCGTAACTCTACCTTATACAACAGTGAATCAGTTGATGGCACGTAAAGGCCAGTGCTAAATTGGTCCTGAGCAGTGAAGTCAGTCGGGCTGGTGTTTCAAGCATTTCTGTCGTGAATGAGGGTTGTCTACGTAGATCTTCCAAGTTTTCCAGTAGGATCATTATCTCCAAACCTGTTCTGTGCTGAAATCTGGCTGCTTTGTTCCCTGGTATTAAAATTACTTCGGTTGTGCTTTCACTCTGTATGCCTCCACAGAAAGAAATTTTTAGCACATCTTGGAGGGCCAGCTGTGCGTGTGGCAGTGACCTTGCTGGGGCTGTTCTGCGCGGCACTGTGAAAGTTTGGGTACAGCTTTCAAATGCAGTTATGTACTCCCTGTGCTGAACAGCAGAATCCTGCATATAGACAAGAATTTGTGCTTTTAATGCCGCTTGTGCCTTAAGTGCTTATATTTGTTTGCACGCTCGTATTTAGAAAGCACCACCTGGCTTGTGTATATTGGTGCAAAGGATGTTGTGGAAGGACTTGTGTAGGTTTGTCAGTCCACTGGAGGAAAGCCAGTTTCTACATAGTGGTGTGTGTTTAGTTTGACCTGTATTTTGGTTTTTGGCTTTTTAAATGTGAGGAGCAAGGAGTATTAGAAAACATACTTAATAGGCGATAGGAAAAAATGTAACGATCTAGGCATGTATGGAAAGGGTCAGATGATATTTTACTGTGTCGTTTTGTGTGTTGCAACTGAATGCCATTCCCCTGAGCTTAGTTTTCAGAGCGCTGTGATCTGTTGTTACTAAGATGGTGACAGTGGTCGGGTGAATTACTTTCCAAAACCAATAAAAGCAAGGAGAGAACCTCTGATTTTGTGTTGTTTGTCAGCTACTTGGCATAGCTGTGAGATGGTGCAGCGCTCCACAAAGAGTACTATATTTAGCTGTTTCCAAGGAGATGTTCTGTGCGATATTGATAATTGCATTAATCCTTGATTTACACAATCTGCAGGAAAGGAAACTGCTCCTTTTCCTAGTGTTGGCTTTTTAATTGCTCAATGGTCTGTAATTTATAGACACCTTGATTTAAGTCCTTTGTGTATGCATGTGTGTTGGGGCAAAATCAGTGGTCAAGTGAGCGTTTTTCTACCATGGGAATGATTCGTGAACATGACAATTGCTCCTTGATATTACTGTCTTGCTTGCACTGCTTTAGTTTTACTTGCGTGAGGTATGTCTGCACGTGAAAGACTTCCATTGTAAATAGGTTGAAGAGATGGCTTGCTGACATCCTGTGTTTTCTGTGTCAGAGGCTAAGAGCATTCATGTCAACTCCGCTTGTGCCAAGAGTACTGTTAAGATATTCATGGTTGAAAACACAGCTCTGCTCAGCATGTGCAATTCTCGCTGTGTAACAGAACAATCTTCCTGTCTCTGGGTCTGATGGTTTAGTCACTCTCTGCATAAGAAATCTTTCACGGCAGTATTATCCATGGACCCGTTTCTAATGCAGTCAGCTCAACATGCTTTGTACGTCTCTGAAAGTAACTATGAATTTCTGAGGTGGAATTATTTCCAGCAAAACTTTTGAGACTTTACATCTGAAATATATTCTACATGGTGGACCTGCACTGATTGAATTAAACTGAGTTGGAAAGGAGAAGCAAACAACCAGCTGAAAAGTTAACGTATTAGTTTAAACCATGTAATTCACTATGAATCACAGAATCACAGAATGTTCCGGGTTGACAAATGCTCTTTCTTTATACTGTTGTCCATGAACTGGAGCTTTTTAACTGCCACCTTATATTCCAGTGTTTCATGGATGTATAAAGTATATCATGTCACAATGACTACAAGCAAGTGATCTTGGTACTAGTTAAAATTCTTTGGTTATATTTTATTCTGATTTCCATTCATACTTTATTTGGAACTGCAGCTGACCTACTTGTTCATTTCAGTTAAATACTTTGAGACATTGTCTTTTCTTTCGTAGAAAAGAAGAAAGGAGAGCACAACGCTGAAGGAGAAAGGAAATGAGCAGTTCAAGAAAGGAGGTGGGTTGATAATCTTCTAACACCATATGGATGTTAGAGAATCTTAAATTAAAACTTAGCCATCATGGTGACGTTGCAGAAAACCCATAGGAAGATCTCACACCTATCATTGTTCAAATTTATCATGTACATCATTTTTCATCCAGTTCTAGAGAACAGAAAGGGATAGACCTCCTTAAGTTTAGGATTACTAAAGCAGGTCTCTCATGAAAGCAAAGTGTTTAAATCCAAGAACATGAGACAGAATTGACCGCCTTCCAAGTGCCGGGGTTTCTTTTACCAGTCAAAAAAGGCTTCCACTAGGCTCTGAGTTCTGCTAATGCATGTGCTTAGAATTGATGCAGGACTCAGTGGCTCAGTAGCTCGCTCATACCTTTGTACATTTGCATGTTTCTTTTTATCCACTGACTCTGTCTGTTGTACATTTTATTAATATATGTGTGTGTACGTGTATATACAGACATCTGTATATACATATACATGCACGTACATTTACATCTATATGTACTTACATGTACATCTATATACATATATTCATGCATGTTTATATGTAGGTGTATATGTGTATACAGAGATGTATGCATACGTGTGTGTGTATATGTAGAGATGTACACGGACACACAAACATACATAAAAAAAAAAAATCTAGAGGTACGTAAATTTCTAGCTTATGCCAGAACTGGACATGTTCTGAACATAGTTAATCCATAACAACAGGTTTGAGGTCAGTTATAAATAACTGTAGCAATGCTTTTAATTAAAAAACACAAAGGGGGAAGTGATTTTGATGTCTGCCTTTCATTTAATGTTCTGGTGGCTGGAGGATTCACAAAGAAACCAGGAAATGTAGATTCATACTTTCCTCGGGCGGCAGGGACACAAACAAGTAACTTCCCTTCCCAGCAGTATACCCTGACAACCAGACAGGGGCCTTCCTGTTGGAGGTCTTATTGTGTGCTGAGAGCAAGATTGCTGGGGTGTGATTTACCAATTGAGGCAAGCATCAGAGCAGGCAGGAGGGAGCTGCCCGGACCGTGAAAGCAGCAAGCCTGTGAAGTTGGCTGAATCGTCCTGCGAAGTCTCATCCATAGCCTCTTCTTGACAAATTCTGTGGCAGAGCTTTTCAGCGTACCTGTGCCTGCCAAAGTGCTTGCTAATCAGAAATACACGTCCTTTATAAGCACCCGGCTGCTCACCAGCTAATGTGCACAGAACAAATCGCTCTGTTTTGAGGACAATGCACTTGTCAGCTGGCAGGGCGCTGTTCAGTCAGTATAGGGCCTTTTCACTCTTTCACTCTATTACAAAAGCAATAACTTGACAGTCCCATGCGGCTTACGGCTGGTGCTTGCTTTAGACAACACTTGATAATCGATGACCTTCGGGTGATAATGGGTTTGTGGTGACTGACCTTTAAGTCAGTCACTGAAGATGATGTGGCAAATAAAATATCTCCATAGCTGCTTTGAATAGGTATCGGTGCAGTGACACGTTTCAGCACATGCTTCCTATCGGATCAAGGATATGCTTAATCTAAAGAGATTCCACCTCTAAGGCTGGTACTCCAATATGATGAAACCATTCCAGGGTGGAGAATTATATGCGCATCCTGCTGCCCTTGTTGCATTAAGCCCAGGACTATATTTCTGCTTTTACAAGGGTGTTGATTTTGAAATAATTAATTGCCGTTCATCTATGTGCTCCTTTGTAATGCACTTTGCCTGAGAGCAGCTACTGATTCTGGTTTAATATTGCATCATATATTGAGAAGTGTTTCCAAAGAAATCTTAGCCATGTGGTTCACTGACTGTACTGGCATTTGAAATAAATGCTCTGTTTTGGTTTTTTCCCTGTTGCATCTGCAGACTATGGAGAGGCAGAAGACTCTTACACAAAGGCTCTGCAGATCTGCCCAGCCTGCTTCCAGAAAGATAGGGCTGTCTTGTTTTCAAACAGAGCTGCTGCAAAAATGAAACAGGTGAATATTCTTTTTATTTTATGAAACACCGTGTATTGATTATATGACAAATGCAGTAATGAAGTCATTAGGGGTGCATAAAGGAGGGCAAAGGAATAAAGATGCTTGCAGGGTTTGCTGCTTGCTCGGTCTCCCGTGCTCCCCATAGAAATGCTGGTATGCTTCGTTTTACTGAGGACAAATACAAACCTGGAAGTTGCAACTGGAACAGCTGTTTGAAGTTACTCTGCTGCGTTACATTTAAAGCACTGATTTTTCTTTCTTTCTCTCTGTTTTAATGCAGTCCAAAGTTCATGTGGAACAGACGTCTTTAAGCATGTTCCGTGTATGCAGGCTGTGTATTAGATTGTTCAGAATTGTAGCTAGTGTTGGTGTTTTTTCTGAAAGCCTGGATTGTCATACACTTGTCTTCATTTAATTGGCTCAAATGCTTGGAGGCATAAGCAGGACTTCCTAACTATGGTTTTATTAATTCAGTTTGCTTCCTTCATGGTTGCTCTGTGGTGGGAGAGACCTATATGGTGGGGCACGGTCTGGATAGAATGGCTGCAGCTTGCTTCAGGTGCTCTGCGTTCCTTGACCAGGGACAGGTGCCCAGATGTTACCGCAATCAGCAGTGCAGTTAGGTAGTGTGGAAGGCATAGAACACTGTCTGTCTGAGCAGAAACTGTCACTGCTTTAGAAACAGGAGATACTAAGAAATCAGGAGAAATTACTCCCTATCTTTGCCTTTATTTTTAAGATTTAATTTTTTTAAAGAAATAGCACAGTAACTCCTATCCTCAGTTTACCCTCCTGCAAAGGGAACTTTCTTGCAGTGTTCCTCCACTATTGAGACTGATGCAGCTCTGTGCAGAAATGTACCTTGCAGCCATATTTAGGCATAAATAAATTCCTACTCGGCATACAGGTTTCTTATTCAGCTAGAATTATCAAACTTGCTGCTGGGATACTGAATTGTTTGAGCACACAAGATAAAAATGGAATAAAATCTGTAATAACAGAAGCTGGAACCTTTCAAATATGAAAGCTGTAAACCGGAAAACCTCCTCATAATCCAGATGTTAACTATTCATATCACTGGGAAACTGCTCCAGTAGTCCCCAGAGGAGCCCAAGATGGTAAACGTGCACAAACTAGTGGATCTCACCGGTGTAGATCAGTGGAACCTGACAGACCAATACATTACTCTGAAAATACGTTCGTATTATTAAGAACTTCCCCGTTAGGTTTGTTTTTCCGTACCTGCTGCACCCATTTGCTTTGCTCTACAATAAAAGCTTGTGAGGCATTCTTCTGTGAGACAGCTTCTGTTTTATGGAGGAGAAAATAGTTCCTTGGGTGTAGAAAGATTACTACTACTTAGATCAACAACACGAGCACAGAACAGCCTGATTTTTTTTCTTTTTTAAGCCCTTTTAGTTTGCATGAAAATAGGATCTGTCTCAGCTGTTTTGGTGGTTTCTTTCTCTTGTTTCATAATAAGCAGATTGCCTGGCTCTCATCTTCTAACCATGGTTGTGTGGGTGCACTAAAATCTTGTCCCTACCACTTCTGGAAGTCTCATGCCTTGTCCCTTGGAGAGAAAGCTGTGTTAGTGCTAAAGACAGTGTCTGCTTTCCGAACATCTTCGCTCGTACGGAGAAGAATTTATCTGGGAGTCTTGGGAACCATCTGTTCCAACACCTTAATTAATTGTCCGAGGTAGACAAGCTGCGGCTCGGGTGAGCCAAGGCCTGCAGCTGTGACCCAGCCTTGGACCGTAGCGTGCTGCCGGCCGCGGCGCGCAGGCCGAGCAGTGGGGCAGCCGAGCAGTTTGAACGCTGGCAGCCTGCACAGAGAGGCAGCTAATCGCTGGTAAGGAGCTTTACCTCAGCAGCAACGGTATGGAAAGCCTTGATTACAGGAACATCCCAGTTCTTTGGAACGCCAGACAAACCTTTTTGCTTGCAATTGTAAATAATCTGTTTCCCAAGAAATATGACTTAAATATAACAAAACTATTTTGTATTCTAGGAGAAGACGGAAGCTGCCCTAAGTGACTGCAGCAGAGGTATGACTTTTTTTTCTGTGTGCTGCTCTTACATCAGATCTTTCGTACACTAATTACACCAGCTAGTGCCTAACTACAGAGCTGTAATTTTGGCCATAAGGGTCTTTAAAGAATTTATAGAGAGCTGTGGTGGAAGACACCCGGATCTAGAACTATTTATATCATTTATTTTGTAAAGCGTCTGTCAAGCTTTTCCTGTCTGTAATAATTTGCTTTCTATTCTCTTGTGCCAATGAGGCTGCTGTTTGTACTTCTTCTTAATAGGAAGTTTTTTATTATGGAAGCTGTTTCCTTACACCTAGTATTTTAAACTCACTTCAACCTGCCATTGCCCCCCAAATCTTGGTTTAATCCCAGATTACAAAGAACCATGAGGCCTTACAGAATTAAAAGCATTATCAAGTCCCTTTTATGCAAGGCTTTTGCTTTGTCACAAGGGCTTATGCTCTCCTGGTTTTGTCCTGCATAGTTTTCTCTCTGCAACTTGTGGTGAAACCATTTCAGCTGTGCATTGCTTTATTGCTTCCACCCACTCACCCATGCTCCTATATTTGTTAAACTCCCCATGACAGCTGGGGAGAAAAGTCCAAATTACCCATTGGAAAACCAGTCGAATGGCTGTGTGCCAGCACTGCTTGTACGGTAATTAGGAGTTTGTACATGCTAAAAGCATGCTTGAAGGTAACCAATTCTAGCTGGCCTCTGTCACTTTGGGGGTTTTCCTTGTTTTGGTGGTGGTGCATTTTGAAAGACACTTCTGCTAATTTTGTAGTGGCTGAAAGGGAATTGGGCTGCTTTGCAGCAGTGAGACTTAAACCTACCATCGCTTGCCACTCCCCAGGGACTTGGCTTACAAACTGCAGTGCAACGCTTGGAGCACAGCAGAGCAATTCACACTAACCTGCAACTTGCTGACTGCAGCATTGCCTTTGTCCTTCCGGAAGAAATAAGCTAGAATATTTAGCTAGATAATTCTAGATTTAATTGTCCCAAGAACCATTTTAATGGGCTAGTAATTATAAAATGGGCAGTCTTTCATACTCCCTCTTTCTGTGATGAAAAATGAATGAAGAAATTCTTGAGAAATTACCATTTGCAGGTTACTGTTAAGCTTAGCATTCAGCCTTAACTGTAAACACGGTCATGGCTGCCAAGGGAATAAGGAAAGGAAAAGCTTAAACTCAGTCTGTATGCCTCTCTTCTACCCTGTAGAGCTAATATAACCATTTGTGGATTCCCAGCCCCATTTTGACTGTTTAATATTAGAGTAAATTCAGAAGAACGCCAGTAGTTCTCATGGAGTTTGTCTCAACTTGAACTGAGGTAAGCGGGGAAATGCTTATTTTCCCTGCTATATGTACCTTGGTGTATTTAGCTGTAATCTGATAATAAACGTTAAATATAGAAAAGCTGAAAAATATCTTAAGAGATCATTCAAATTTGTGAAGCATCACTTGGAATCTCTGCATATATAGTATTGCAAAATTAAATGTTTGTGCATTATAAATCACTTCTGTCTGTGATGGATTGTAGATATTAAATGAAATATGATCATTTGCATTAGACTTCCACAGACAGATGAATGCCTTTCTGAATTATGATTTAGCTCTCAAACTGTGACTCTATGTGTTTCTAAGCTACATGATAAAGATAACTATTAAGAATTTAATACACAGTTAAGAATTCATTTGAGGGGTGTAGAAATGCTTTGAGTAAAATGCTGTGCTTTCTTTTGTTTTCCAGCAGTGGAATTAGACCCTAACTATATTAGAGCTTTGCTGAGGAGAGCAGAACTATATGAAAAAACAGAAAAACTAGATGAAGCTCTGGAAGACTATAAGACAGTCGTAGAAAAAGACCCATCAGTTCATCAAGCCAGAGAAGCCTGCATGGTAAGCCTTTTTAGTATACTGTGTCCTAACTTTAAACCACAGTCTCTTCCTTCCTATTCTAAATATTCAGTGCTGTTTATGCAAGCAGCGTCATATGCAGTGGTGATTCCTTTTTTGCCAAGTCTCAAAGCACAGTGGTTTTCTCATCTGGTTTTACGTAAGGAAGATTGCATAAACTGCCGCAACTTCTATGACAAGTCTCAGGTCCGTAAAGCATAGTTGTCTTTTTGCCTGTGTAAAATGAGTGAAAGTAAATGTGTATTCTGAGCTGTAAGCGTGTAATTACACATTTAGTTGTTAAATAGCATACGTGCAGACACACACGCTTTGTTCTAGTTCTCTGATTTGGGCTGTTACTGTATTTCTGCATGTGCTAGAAAAGGTTGCCTGAACCACTGCGGCATCTTAGTAGCCATCATTTCAATACGGATCTGCAATGAATACAAGCACCGTATAATACAGTTCGTGCTAGCTGTTTAATTAGTGGGAGTCTGTTTAAGTAGAATTATTTTTCTGATTGGTAAATTTGCAGTCAAATTTATGGTGTAATTATAAAATAATTACTTTTTTTGATGACTTGATTATATAACTTTGAGAATGGCAAGGAGACAGGATTCTATCAGTCTGTATCTGTGTTTGTAGCTACTTTAAAATGTTGATATTTTTGTTTCTTGATTTAGTTGTTTTCTGTTCTTGTTCTTTGCTGTGCCTTATGTGTGTATTGGTCTCTTTGAATTATTTTACTAATAGTGACTTAAATCTGCTATTAATTTTCAAAAGCTTAGCCTTTCACTTGAAGAAAAAGGCATCTCCTGATTCAGTTGCTTCCTTCATTCTTGAAAAAAAAAATCTTCTCCAGCTTAGTACTGTGTTCCTATGTCCACTTGTAATCAAATTACAAATACTTAAGGATTAAACATATCATAGAATATTTGTGGTTGGAAGGGACCTTTCAAGGCCAACTAGCCCAACCCCCTGCAGTGAGCAGGGACATCTTCAACTGGATCAGGCTGCTCAGAGCCCCGTCCAACCTGGCCTTGAACGTTCCCAGGGATGGGGCATCGACCACCTCTCTGGGCAG
>Ga0065711_1038013_pt1 | contig 19244 bp, 12 predicted proteins | sample Hoacrofraction12_FD_59098 | JGI IMG/M metagenome (GOLD analysis project Ga0065711, IMG submission 59098) | Hoatzin crop microbial communities from Cojedes, Venezuela - Epithelial fraction 12 v2 (version 2) | ecosystem: Host-associated > Birds > Digestive system > Esophagus > Crop | place...
CCCCCAGACACTCCAAAAAAGATGGCGTTCTGACATACTGATAAAGCAAACAAGGAAGGAATAGATGTAGCCATACCTTTCTGCATGCAACAACGGCAGCAGTGACCTCAATAGAAACCACGGGAGAACCAACAGTATGGCACCTAATGTAGCACTCGATGCAGGGAAAAACCCCAACCAATCAACCAACCAACCCAACTTTAACTGTTGCTGAAGAAACAGCAACAGTCAGAGGTTGCTAGTGAAAGCAACAAGCTGATTAACAGCTGGTTTTGTTTTGGTTTTTTGGATGTAAGAACCAAAAACTGCAGGCAGCTGCAGTGCTGTGTGGCCAGTCATGGCTAGGTGACTCTGAATCAAATGAGGTCAGAGGATGAGTCATTCTTTTTTGAGCAGCTAGCTGAGGTCTAAAGGTGACGTTAAAAATTGCAATCAGATGTCTCAACATCAGACCTGAAGCAGCAAAAGATGATTAGACTTTTAAAGCTGGTACATTAGATCATCTTGGCTTAAATCTTGGCAGTAGTGATTCAGTCAAGGTATGTTCTCATTAGACACCTCTCCCAGAGCAACCTCCAATATTTGTCCATTTGATGGCAAAGCAAGAGGAAGTCAAATAGGTATTTAAGAAGTTTTCAGATGGGATAACCCATTTAAATGGAACTGACACATATGTGAAGTCTGCAAGTGTTTAGCGCTCAGCTAAAAACAAAAACATTTTTGAACAATGTCTGGGCTTTTTCCACTTACTTCTTGAACAATATTAAAGCTTCTCCTTCCCTCCAACTTTGCCTGCCTTGACTTTCCTTTCCACTTTGAAGCAGCCTACCTGATCATAACTTACAGTATGATTTGGCCTGTGGTATTTTGTTGTCTTCTACTACCTTCTGCAGTGTTTGTCTTTGGACCAACAGAAATACTGTTTTAAGAAAGTCATACCAAGACTAGTTACTTCTAAGTAAATAGGGGAGGGAAGAAGGGAAGTTGTGAGTCTAACTCTGGAACACTAATGTCCTCATTTGTACAATGCCCCCATTGTATGTTCTTACACACAAATTGCAAATAATGAGGAAACAAGACAACTGATTACTCTCTAGAACACACACCCATGCCTAGGAGACTGTTATATCCTGGTCTACACAACCCTCAGGCCACAACTACGAATTTACAAGTCTACCATCTGGTTTCATTTAAATACTTGAAGAACTGATGACAACTCTCTCATGTCTAATATACTGTACAGAACTGAACTACACCACATTCGAAGCTACACCTTACTGAAAGATGAGCCACTCCTTTTAAAAACAAAACAACAAAAAAAATCTCACAAAACTGGAGACTAAGTCATCTTTCAGTCCAAAAGAAGACTAAAATAGGCAGCTTGGTACTTGAAATCTCTGGGTGCAGGCACTAAGCTGAGTTTGTTTCAGGAAGATGCATAAGCAAAACACAAGTTAACACACAAGAGCCTAATGGCGCTAGAACTGTAGCGATCTTCTGAGAAGCAGATTTGGGGGTGGGGAGAATCATGTAGCTATCTGGTGAAAACATCTCTCTGTATCTGATATGGTTGATGCTGAACATTGCCACTGCCAAAGCCTACCCCTGAAGTTACAAGAGCTCCTGCAAATGCAATGAGTATACATTCGTGCACGAGGAGCGAGCCCATGCTTCCATGAGCTCAAAGACTGACTGCATTTGCATACACAACATGGGGATCAGAGCCCAACAAGCAAGGACAACTTTAGCCTACAGACAAACCCGTTGTTCCAGAGGTTCAAAAATACTGCCACAACCACCCCAAAATGACTGCAACACACTGCTCCTCTTGGCCTGAGGGATTCAGAGCTCTCAAAAACATTTCATGCTTGAGCAAACACATTCCGCCCATCTCAGCATTAACAGCTTTTTACATTAAAGCATGCATCCTGCAAGCAAGATGCACAGGGTGTTTTTATGTTGCATATGGCTTTAAGCTACTAAAATACCTTGCACTAACAGGTGAGTCTTTAGCTGGTCTGGTATCCACAAGCTGGCATTAGGCCCAGTCCTAGTTATTCTAGAATGTGAGCAAGGACTGGATTCAGCTATTTTATCACCAGGATAGTGACTCTATGCTCCAGAAAAGATATGTTGATACCAGGCAGTGCTCACAAATGAGAAAATGTGTCTTTTACTTGCACATGACCTGCTGCAAACATGCCAGAGGTCACAAATGCAAGGTCAATAGATGACCATGAAACCAAGGCTAACAAGTCCACAGACTTTGCTGACAGATTGTACTCTTACACAGATAGTGCTCAGAAATATCCAATTTACAGTTAAGTTTGTGGAGTGCTCATGAAGACAGCTTCAGAGGCCATTTCTGAGGCAACCATTACCTCTCCATAATTAAACGGATCCTTACAGAACTAAGCAGAAATGTTAATTCACCTGGGACGTCCAGCCTTCCTTGAGGTAGTGTCACAGCTCAGCCCAGCCTGATTTCCCTCCTGCTTACACATGAACTTGGAGAAGCTCCTTGCTGCACATCATGGTTGAGAGAGGTCAAAGGAAGACTCAACAAATCAAAGACAGTATCAGCAGGACTGCTAAGAGGGGTTAAGCATAAACTGCTTGCTTGCTCCTGGCAAGCTTGAATGTAAATAATGGATTTCATTTCCCCTTAATCTCAGGAAAGAGTAATTAGCACAACCAACCTCTATGGCACCTAGGCTGATCATCCAACAGTGACTGCCATAAACACACTTTGCAAGACCACCTTTGCAAGTAATAATGCTGGGTTACATAACCTGATAAACAATAAATCAACATTATCATTTTTACTTCTTTGCTTAACGCTAAGCTGGAGCGACAAGATTTAGAGATGGGCCTGAAGCTACCTGGAAGCCAATGACAGCTGCTGCTCCTTCTCCTTCCTACAGTAACAGTCATATCTGTCTTGGTCCTTGGCTGCTGCCACTTGAGGGTTTTTAACTCTCCAGATCCCTGACCATATACATCAGGCAGCTGGAGCGTGGCCATTTTGCCATATCCAGAGATTAGATTCTCACTTCTCCTTCCCTCATGCTCGCCCCCAGCACCGCTGCACTGGGTAAGTGACTCCAGTACAGTTTATGTCCAGGAATGCAGCTATCAATGTTTATATTGCCTCTCAAGTATGCTGTGAGGTTCATACACCAGCTCAATCTTGCCTCACATCTGTGCTGTTTGATTGCAAGACCACACACTGGCACAGGCACTACAGACATCTTGGAGGTGATAACCTTGCATCTGTGCCACTGTGCAGTATCACATCCATCAGCATCCAGAAGCGCATCCATATGTATGCACAGCTGCACATACTGCCCTTACAGTGGTGTCATAACCTTGAAGCACTTCCTAGGAAGGTCTGTTCATCATCTGGCAAACGGCAGTCAGAGCCCACAGGTGTCCTTGGGTCAGACTGCTGGTAAAACCAACTGGACACCTTGAAACTGACCTATCCAAATTTGAAGGTTGTTGATTTCTGACCTTGACTCTTAGAAAAGGTCAAGAAATACATGTGAAATGTGCTTCATTCCCCAAACGAAAAAAGTCATGATAGAAGAGCATGCCAAGCATTTTTTGCTCCTACAGCCAACAAGTTACTGTAGACAGCTGTTTTGCTCAGTATCATCAGATTTTGTAAAGTGACTGCCATTGCCTATTCAGCCAGTTTCCAAGCTGACGCAAGACTGCAGTCTCACTGCGCTGATTTCTGTACGTCAGTCCATTTCCATTGGCCCATTGTCACAAAAAACAAATACAGTAAATGAAGTGGATATTCAATATATATATGCATATATATATATATGCATATGTATATAAATAGCAGTCAAGTACATGTTCTTTCATGATCACCCAGCTGCAATACCTATTATTACAGTCTGAATTCAAACATGCTTCAGAAACAACTTTCAAACCTAAAATTATCGTTATTGTAAGGGAAAGCTGTGCTCAGAGCACTCTCTGTTACCTTTCTGTATTTTTTCCCAACCTTCAGGCTGCCATCCACACTGCAAATCTTCCCTGCTTAGAAAGGTTTGTGGAAATAAAGAGCAAGGTAAGTATAGACTTCTAACCAGATCTAGTCTATTATGCCAGAAATAGCAGAAAAGTCTCCTTTTCCCAACCTGGTATTTATAGAAAAATGCAGAAGCTGGGAGAATGTACTATTTCTCATAGGGTACTATTTGTCATCCTTTAAATACCAATACAGGAGTTGCTTTTACTATTTCCAGACTGCCTTTGTGGATGTGGACTGGCATGTGTGCCTGCTTCTTACTTCTGTTCTCTAAGCCATAGTTTGCAGGGACGCTGCTGACGTTTTGAATTGGCACTGCTATAGAAAGAGAGTAGAACGCCTCTTTTTATACCTATCTCCTCACACAATACAACACTGTCATCTTCTGAAATAGGAACTTCCTCCTTCCAGCCAGTTAAATAATGCTAATTTTTACTAGTTTTTCATGAAGTAACTTTCCAGCTTTAATAAAGTAACTGTAAGCTGACAGAAGCTACACTTTAAATTTTTCCCTAAAAGCAATCACATGAAAAGATGTTTATTTTTCATGGTTTTTTGTTACAAACATTATCAATCATAAAAAAGCAAAGTGCCTGTTGCTACTCTTAGCAAACAATTGTCCCAATAACAAGAATGTTCAGCTTCTAAGAAAAAAAGCTCGAGTTTACATTTCACTATTCACATCTGAGCTTTACATTTTGCTTTGCACAGGCAACGAAAACATACCCATTTGTTTAATTTTGGCTTCTTCGTTTCCTTTCAGAGGCATACATGTTCCCAATGCATAAATAAAATTTTGTTCAAGTTAAAAGCAGCTCAGGAATTTATTTACATGCCAGCACAAGATTTAGGATTAAACTACAAAGAGTTTTAAATGAAAAATTACTTCTAAAAATATGCTTTTAATAACATTTCCTGAGATTAAGGAAGAGTTGTATGTTTAAAAAACATCACCTATACTAGCATGACTGATCTATGCCACTTTATACCAGTTCAGGCCTTTTAATCAGGCAATAAATCCATAGTATTTTTAAACAAGTTAATCTATCCCTAATTCGCTTTTTGTTTAGAGCTCATACCATGCATTGTTTTGGAAGTCTCAACTCAGTTAACAAAATATACTGCAATCAAAACCAAATGACCAGAGCACACAAGATATATACAGCTTTTTAGAAATGCAGTTAGAGTTCAGTCTGCAGGATGCGTGATGAATAATGAAGCAGGAGGAAGGAACAAAACAAGGCTGCAAAGAAAATACACAAGTTTCACCTCTGGATCTTTCCAGGTCAAGAACAACAATTTATTTAAATTCTTCTGCACTTCCAAAGGGGTACTAGTACCTTGCCAGACTTAGACATTTACAGTGCAGTTTCAGTGTCTGCTGACTAGCTGCTCAGTTTGATGGGCACGCTCATCTCTAGTGCCCTTTCGTGAGATTTGTCTGGAATAAAAATTACCTGGGACTGAACTCCTCTATCAAGCAAGAATTTAAGCTAGCCAGAAAACATCAAGCTGAGCAGATTTCAATGAAAAAAAAACCTGTAGAACTTCTTGACTATTTTCATGGGTCTATACACAGGGATTTCTTTCCTACTAACCTCCCACATCACCACAGCATTTAAAAAAAATGGCTGTGGAGCCAAATCACGAGCGCCGCAATCTTGAGAAATTGCTATAAATACAGTAACTCCAAAGCATATTACACCAAAGTGTATCCCATTAGCTCAGTGCACAGACCCACGACCTCCTCCTGGTCAGGACTTCCAGCATGACAGCTCTTGAGACAAAATTATCAAGAAAACCCGTATGGCAAAAATTATGTTATTACAGCTATCAATCTACTTCCTGCTGAGCAGGAATCAGAATCTTAGCTTAAAGACATCATTCATTGGTGTGGTAGCTTTGCAAGTCAATGGTGTAGTTTACACATAATTTCAACCCAGAAAATATAAAATAATTATCCAAAGAAATATAAAATAATTATCCAAAACAAAAAAAAGTAGGCTAAATCACTACACCTATCAGAAATGCTTCCATATAGATGTCAGATAACATGAACTACAGTACTATTGGCCAGGGTGCCAAGTGACTAATGCCTTCCTTTCACAAATGGCCTGTAAATTAACCTGAAAATAATAGCAATAAGAATATGTTTAGGCTAGCCTTTGCTTGCTGTCAACATCAATTTTGTTAGCAAAAAAATTCCAGATGAGTAACTGTCCCAAATAACTTTTTTCCTATTTGGGTCATTTCTGTATGTGGTTATCCACATGAGTCTTATGCAGTGTATGTCAACAAAATATAAAACACTGTGTAACTCAATGAGGAGCAGAATAGTTTTGTCAACAAAGGATTAATGCCAACCTCTTTCTCCCTTTCTTTTTGTGAACACACTGTTGCAAAAGAAAAAGGGAAGTAAAATTGTTGATCAGTTAGATGAAATCAACTCTTATTTCATGACTGTGCGTAAGCTAAGTGAAAGATGTAGAAAGTGAACTCGCGAGATGGTGAGACAAGGGTCTGAAAGCCAACTCTCAAAACATGCTGCTCCCTAGTTTCCCGTCTGGTTCTTCCAGAAATGTGATGTAGCAATTTTATATATTATATAAAGCACAATAAACATAATTCTTTAAATGAAAATATCCTCTTTTTTTCTACAAGCATCACCGTTCCATCTGCGTACCAACTGCAGCCTGTTAATCTTACCTTCAGAGCACCACAAAGCTCAACTGTATCTGCATCATCTACTACAGTTATCCGGAAGTTTGGAGTCTGCAGGAGTTCTTTGAAGAGAAGGCCATTTTCCAAGATTTTGCTGCCTGTTGAGAGAGAGAAACGAAGGCTAAAAAAGGAATAATTTATTTGGGTATTATTTAGCTTTTCCTGTGCAAGCCAAAATACTTAAAACTAGAGATATGGTTGTTCTATCTTCATCCTAAACAGGTTCCTGTTTTAATTGAGTAAGGACATGTCTACATTGCACTTAAAAGCTCTGCACTGAGTTACTCTGCACTTCTACATAATTCATCGTCTGCTCACCAACAGATTCTAAGCAACAATTCCAGTAATTCTCTATACTCTCTCTTCTTTTGATCATTCTTTCTAAAAGAACAGTTAATAATAGAACAAAGATTAATTAAAAATATAATAGGTGCAATTCTAACAATTATTTTTAAGGCCTGCATTCCAGAAAAATACCTACTGTTAAAGGCATGTCAAGGATGTTGCCACTAACAAATGTTTCTAAGTACTAAGAGGTAATTCAACTATTCAAAAGTAAATTCAATGCAAAAGCTGTTAATGAGAGATTACAAAGCTAAAAATGCACAAAATTAAAAATTAACACTGAAAAAATAAGATGAACTCTGTGCTATTATGTCTCACTATCTGTATGTGCATACACACACACATATGCCTATCTAGACTCTTATGAAATTCAAGATTAGGTGCATCTTTGTGCTGCAAAGGTGTGCTGACATCAACACAGAACTAAAACAATGTCTAGCTTTTGGGGGAACTAATTATAATGAAAAATTAAAGTAAAATAATGATACCTTAAAAAAAACAACCACCGAAACATGCATAAAAGTACCATCTGTGACCATAACACCTGAGCTGGAGTACAGAATATATAATAATTTCTCCATATAAAGCCATGCAGACACAAGAAAAATCTTAAGCACAGTAATAAAATAAAGCAGCTTTTTAGGTGGAGGGTGTTAAAAAGCATGCTTAGTACTTCACCTGCTGAAGTCACAACCCTAGTGAGACTAGGTAAAATTGCACTGCTCCCTCTCCCTCTATTCCTGGTATTGTCCTAGTATTTCAGAAGTGTAAACATTCTAGGAAATTCAATGTTAAAATAAGAAAAACCCAACAGTTTCTGATAACAGACAGCTAATGTTGAAAACGATAAAATTTGAGCTATTTGGTGTGCAACTGTGAAGACAGAAGCATGTTTTAAACGTTCTTAATTGCTTGGAACAGTACCTATTGTGGTTTCACAGAATTTCTCTGCTGCCACCTCATTGGCAATGTTAGCTCCCATCAGCACACTGATGTCTATTCCCATCTTCTCTCGAATTATGTCAGAGATCAGTTTGAGTCCCTCCGGGCCTTCATCTATTCCCTGCAGCCAACATTAAATGGAGTTACTAAAAAGTCATTCATTACACACAACAGACAAGAAAGCACATCACACTTAGTCTTGTCCACGTATGGGACCTGCAACAAGGCCTATTCAGACAGAGACTAACGATGACAGACTTGCTACCAGTGAAACTTCTGCTGTTGTTGTGACCTCCCCAAGCTGTCTTCTTTTCATAGGAGGTAGCACCTTAAGAATTAGGACTAAACTCTAGGTGAGGGGAACAGTTTTTATTCCATGCTCAATCAAAGCCCTGATTCTATGAAGTGCTGAATATTCGCCTTTGTTAGTTCAGAATCTTAGCCGCTCATTTTCAGCATATCCTTACTAGAACCAGTGAAGCATCACCAATCCATCAGTTGTGAATCAGGCCTGCACTTGGATTTGAAATTGCACCAAAACTCACAACATGGCACCCCAGCAACTTGTTTTGTGAAGAGGAACCTGAACTGAAATATCAGAGGCAGATTCCCTTGTGTATAATACCAACAACAGTTTACTAGTAGAAACCCACTTTAATCATTTCGAATACTACTACAAATGGAACAGCCGTTCACAGATATGTAGAAAGCTGAACAACTGAGAATAATTTAACTTCAAAGGGTATTTTTAATCTATATTTGTAACGCAGTCTTTACAAAGAATGAAAGTAGGGGCAGAAATAGGACCTTAGAAAAGATCACTCCAAAGATTAATGCTGAAATGGAGAAGAAAGTCTAGTACCCTGAATTGCCTGAACCAAGAACTCCAAATGAGACCACTTTCTTCTCACAAAACCCTTTTCTCCTAGCCTGCGAAGTGCAGACTCCTTTTGAGTTTTCAGAACAGGGGCATGGCAGACAAGCTACTGAAATGGTCTTTCTTTCCCATAGTATACCACCTTTTACACAGAACTATCTTTGAATGTTGAGGATTTGGTACTTTTGAGGATTGGTAATTTTGAATTATGACTTAAAGGCAAAAAGGCAGTGTGATCCTCTACTGCTTCCAGACACACACACTTTATGCTGCCAGTAGCAACATTTCAGGCAGGCAGTAATTTGTCCTTCCACAGATCAGAGGTGCTATTCCTTAAATAACATGGTGCAATCAAGAGGCACCCAGAAACGCTTGTATAAAACCAGCCAGTTAAACTGCAGACAACAGTGCCTCCATTTCTGCATTATTGTTCAATCCGTTTCACTTAATGCACTGCTCTGCTTTCTCATCTTTAATGAGCCATACAGAAGGAATCGGAAAGCAAGCACACACATACATGTTATATTTTTCCCTCACAGCGTCAAAAACGTAACAGAAAAACATGCACACATTGGGAACAACTCCAAAAATGTGAATACATGCACAACAATTATTCATACAAGTGAAAGGAGATCAGACAGGCTTAGGTGCCAAATTCAGCCCAGCTATGAAACAGATGCAACTTCTGACAAAGTCAAGGAGAGCTGCACCTGTTTCTTGTAGACTTAAATTCAATGCTGAGTGAGGACAAGAGAAAAAACAAGAACCACTCCCTCCCCCAAAAGCCAAGGCTCCACCTTGGGAATTTCCACTGGGCAGCAATGATCCCCAGGCAATGCAAGTCCAGTTCTGTGGTCTTATCGCTTGCATCCTAACACGCCTGCCACAGCCATCCTTGGGGCCTCTGTGCAGGTAGATGAAAATGAGATCGATGTTGAGGCTGCCTGAAGAGTATGCTGACTGACCTCCACCTACCCTGCTTCCTGCGCTCACTGCTGCACCGTGTCGTAAATTGTATACGGTTCCTCCCCCCACACTCACACAATGATTTGTGAAGTTTTCATAGGCATCAGTGATCAGAACTTATGTAAAGCAACACTGCTGCAAATGTTTCAATGGGAACACAGACTGACCAGCAGGCACATGTCTCTATTTCCCAAAGACTCAGTTTTATTATCAGACGTTAGACTCTGCTTGAAGATCAGACTGTCAAAAAAAAGGAAAAAAAAGACTAAAAGTTGACAGACTGCTAACTTGCCACGCAATTTAGAAAGCACAGAAACAAAACGTCCCACTAATGATATTTTTCACAGCAGAACTGCACTTTAACTGCCAAAGTTAACACAAAGCACTTTAACAGCATTAGTGTTGGGCATAATGAGACCACTAAAAATATGACTTTGATGAAAACGGCATGCTTAAAGAAGCAGAGGAAAGAATGCATTCCTGCCTCTACTAAGTTTCATTACCGTGTTAAATCTCTGCCCTTTCTTCTTAAATGATACTTTTAATGATGCACAGTTACACCTTTTCACAACAGCTAACATGTACTTCATGATGCTCAGGTGTCACTATTTTACTTACACTACACTAAGTAAGGGTTTTTTGTTTGTTCTGTTGGCGGTTTTTTGTTTGTTTGGGGGTTAGATTGTTTTTTTAAGATAAGTAGCCCCCTTTTGTTTTTTTTTTAAATATAGCCACTAATCAACGCTCCATTAAAGCACTGGTAATCAATATGCAGAGCAGTAATCCCAAGGGAATATAGGCTGACTCTGACTTCAGATATGCTGACTTCAGATATGATGGGTTATTCCTGTCACTCAGGACATGAGAACATACGTCACCTTTAGCAAATTAAAGGAGAATAAAGTTTATCTTGAGCTTACAGAAGAAAGAAGCATAAACAGACAACTTCAAAGCAATAAACTTTAGGGCATCTAGGATAGTTGTGTAGTTTTGATGCTATACATTCAGCTCTTTTAACACTGCTTTATTTTATCTTTGTACAATATGAAAAGTTTTTCTAGAAAATGCAGCAAGTGCACTGGGAAGCATTACTTTTTCATACATCTCAGCAATGTATCAGGTCAGCACTGACAAAACAATACAGATTTGATGATCTTAGTCAAATTAAAGAGACAAGCTTGCATTAAGCAGTGATAGGGCGTTGCTGTTCTTTGTGAGCACAGATCCATAAGCGTCTAATTTTCCAGAAATGACAGTAAACATGGGAATGTGTGCTGGGAACACGGCCTACTCTTAACTGAGTACAAAGCAACAACAAACCAGAATCTTACAAACCTTGTGGGAATATCTTATTCTTTGCAGCTAAACACACAGGCGAAAAAAAAAACAAAATAGAAGCCCATCCACATTTTAAAATCTCATGCCACCCAATACTACAAACACTCCAGTGAAACACTCCCTGCACCTCTGCCCCCTCCTATTTCCTATGCTAGAACTGTCTTTTTTGTGCCATGCTGATCAACTGCTCTTTTGTTGCATATTTGACACGAACAAGCGCGCTATCCTCTCAGTCACATGACATTCTCTCAGCAGTTCTTAAAATGATGAACTCAGCATGTAGCATGTGCACTAACAATCAAAGCATTATGCTTGTGCTCTGTTCTTCATCTAATGATGCATTTGGACACAACAAACAAAAGCTCAGAAAGCTTGGTGGTGCAAAACATATTCACTCCCTCTTTCTTTTTAAAAGTCTTGTGAACAGCCTCATTCTCCTCTTCCTGCAAGCGCTAGCCTAAAATAAAACACCGCATAACAATCCAGTAATGATTGAGACAAATTCCAATCTCAGATCTAGGGAAGTTTAATGGAGCAATCAAGTGAATAATGCAGAGAGACTTTTCATATCAAAATATCAAGCCATCTTCTTTAGAAGATTCCATGACACATTCTCAGTTATTAATGCATAGCATTTATTATACCTTTATGAGAGTTATACCGAGTGCTTTCTTGGGTACTCGTCCTGTGATTTCATCGCAGATTTTATGAATGAATTGATGAGGTATCACAAAAACCAGCAAGTCTGCATCCTGCACAGCTTCATTAAGGTTTGGAATGGCAACCTGTATAGTTACCGGAGAGAAAGGCCACATAACTTCTTGAAATTAACACTACACACATGTTATCTGATAAGTAAAAGCACATTTTGGTCTTACACTGAATGCTACAGAGTACTGTGCTTCATCATTGAAAATAAGCAGTAACATACACTTCTCAGAAAAGCAAAAGAATTTAAGATTTCAAACAAGCTATTTTATGTCTTGAAAGGGCCACCAGCATGGTTACTGCAACAAAAATTCGAAATGTTCCATAATATCCAAAGAAGTACTTTGAGTAAGAAAATATAAAATAAGAAGCTGCCTTCTCTTTGACAAAATAATCTCATTTTTTATAAATCATTGCATGCAGAAAAGTAGTTTCTTTACTTAGTTCCTTATACACTCCAATTTCTTCTCCAGGCCTCTTATACCTACTAGTTTATATTCTCTTCCTCTGTACTCACAGATTTTGTTTACTCTTTAAGAAGGTGACTTACTTTGAAGTCACTTGCCAGGCTTCACTTTTCCTAACACCTGATGACTGTCTTTAAATTTAGTTTTAAAATGTAGCAATAAGCTCGTCCTATTGATAAAGAGAACAAACTTGAATGAGCAGATAGTGGACAGCAGAAACACCACACTTGCTGAAGGCTCGGGAAATGGGATTTTAGCGCTATTGTTAAAGAGAAAACTGCAATGCATGGCAATTCACGTTTTTTCTGACCAAAATCTCTACTGAATTGTCAGTTGCTGCAGCCTCTTCCTATAATGTCCCGGCTCATTGCAGGGGGGTTGGACTAGATGACCTTTAAAGGTCCCTTCCAATTCAAACTATTCTATAATTCTGTAATGTTTTTGGGGCAAGAGTCACCACCCACCCACTTGCTATCATGTTACCAGCACAGATGTGAAGTCCAACTGTTCTGCCCTGGCAATGCCACGTCTAACATGCTGATCTGACTGTACATAGCTGAAATGCAACTAAGAACCAGTTAAATTGCAAATGGCTTGCAGTTTGCTTTAGAAATACTCTAGTTCTCATCCTGTAATACTTTCTAAGCGTACTTGAAAGAGTACTTGAAATCCCTTCAATTGTCACTGGCCAGCTCCCTTCCAAAGTTGAGGCCAGTTTGTTTTTTTTAATGGGTATGGTCAGAGCTGTTAATCTTGCCCTCGTTTCCACATTTGCTTCCCTGTACGGAAACTGAAGTAACAGAAAGACAATAGTGAGATCAGGCAAAAAAAAGAGAGTATGTGCACCGGATTTACCTACCTGCATAATTGCATAATTTTACTTGTTCAAGTCTCTGATCTCTTCAGTAAAGTAGCATACAGTTTGAAATATTATAAACACTAAAGGTGTTAACAAAACAAATCTCTATCTCCATTCAGAGCATGAGCAATATTGCCTCTGCTCCATAATTAGAATTTAGCTTCTGAGCCTTACCACATTATCTGGCAGCTTGTGTCCAGGGAGATATTTTACATTTTCATGTTCACTATTTATGATATCCGTCAGTTTTCTCCCATTAATATTCTCCTCAAAGACCCACATCTTCACTGTGGAAGCAAACTTCTGCATTTTTTTTACATTATTGCCTATTATTTTGGCAACCGCAGAACCCCTGCAGGAAAGAAAACAAAAATATTCTAAAAAAAAAAAAAGATTTTGCTCTAGAAGAAAGAGATTGTCTTTAAAATAAACAGAAATTCACAGGTTATTGGACCAGTTACTATGTAGCATTTTTGAACTAGTAAAACAAGTGGAAAAACGCACCAGTCATTCACATCTGCTGCTTTCTCTCAAATAGATCTGGAGTAGGTTGGACTGAAGCATTTAGTGAAAATGTCCTTACTTATTTTGTCTGCTTACTGGCTATCCAGTGAGAGTTTGGGTTACAGTACTTCCACAAATCAAATGGATTATATCTTCAAGGCAGTGGTAAAAGTGACATACTCAATTTTAAAAAAATGAATCATTTTACACTCTCAAGAAACAGGAGGCTTTCTTTGCTAAGATGACTGACCCATCAATTGCTGTACAATACTGATAAGCATTTAAAGCCAGGAAGCATTTAGATCTCGCCTAAATTGTGAGCTTTATTGTTATGCTGCCAGCCTCACAGCACTTAACTGTTGCAACAGCATCCTCTGAATTTGCAGGCAGACAATTCCATTACTGTTAGCCCCATTTTCTCCCCAAGAACAGCACACAGTGAAACCTGTAGGATGGTGATCAATTTTACTACTGAAATCTCTAAGCAACAATGAAATTAATCTGAATTACTGAAGCGACATGCAAGAGGAGGAACAAACACAATCTTCCCTTCCATTCCTGGCCTGAATGCTACATGGAAGAAAAAGATGCAATTTCATAAAGCCCGTTCTTTAACCTAACTTCCTTTTCTGGGACAAGAAGGCAGCTTCATAATTACTGATAACCTACTAAGCATACAAAAAAAAAATTAGAAAGATGTGAAAAAAATACACAGTCACCAATCTGAGGCTTATGCATGTGTGTGTGTGTGTGAGGGGGAACTGCACACCTTATTAGGATGTAAGAACAATTTAACTTTACAAATCTAGTTATACGCACACACTCCCCTAAATTTATTGTGGACATTGCTTGTAATAAACTCCTAGCTGGCAACTAAACCAAATAGATTCATTCTGCTTCAAGAGCATTTACTATAGCACAAGTCATTGTGCTATATTAAAGACGTGTGCTATCACAGGCCTAAGGTCACTTGCTAAGCAGTGGCACAAAAAAATATAGTATCCTAAGTAGACCTTCTTCAGTTAAACCATAAAACTGTGTGTCTTAAAAGACTGAAATTTATCTCTCCAACAGCACTTCACACAGTACAAAGTCCCTTGGTTTCAGGAGGTGATACAGAAGCCACAATTGTCGGCCATCTCTTATCAACCTCACATTCCAGATCTGAATGTGCACAGAGTGGTTTCCACTGCAATGGTGGACAACTCACCAGCTCAACACCCAAATTTCAGATCCATGCAAACAGTATGAACTACATTCAACACAACACAGGTATGTGTTCCTCAGAAAGTGTTCTGAGTACCCTGAATAAAAGCACGTTTACTACTGCAGATTTATGTACAAAGTCTGGATCCTGGCAAATTGCTGTCTTCAGTTTCGAACTTCACTACACACTCTGTGTACTTGGTGTTGATAAAGACAGAAACAACTGATTCAGCAACTGTCCAACTGGGATTTTCAAACATTTTGCCAGCATAAAGTTTTGCAGCATGTACTACTTGAGCGAGACATTCATTCCATTACTATTTAACACTTAAATGCCTTAGCTGCCTTTTTTTTCAGCCTTTGAATGTAGTATAAAAAAAGTGAAGATTTGTCTAGTCTTAGTTCTTGAATTCAATAAGATTCTCCTGACTGGCTTCTCTGGTTCCTCTTTCCCTGTTATGTTGCAACAACTGTGGTAGGACTGAATTAAGCAAGGTCAAACAACTGACACCAAGTGTAAGATTGCTCTACACCAGGTGAAATACCAGCTTCCCACACTTGTTAATCCAACAAGCCCTATAATGTCTCCCGTGCCCTAACACTCCTCAGTGTGTACTCTGAAATAATTTAACTGGAATGTCTGGCTCATCTTGGATACTCCTGACACATCGCAAGGCAAAGGGACAGGTATTCTTGCCAACTTATTCCTAGTAACAACAGTTCCAGTGTGAGCTAGGTGGCAAGACTTGATGCCCGCAGCAGCTCAGTTGCGCAACAAAAACCATAGTGAAAGATTCCCGCATAAACCTTTCTAATGCTATTCAAGTAATACAAGACAGTTGCACGCCAAACAGCAGTTCTCTTCCTTGCGATGAGCATCAACGGTACGCCCAAAGTACAATCACACACAATTACTTAACAGGTCTGAAGAACTGTATCTGACATTCACTGAGCAGGACCACCCATTTTGCCTCCTGCCCTTCGGTGTTACAGTGTATCACAGTTGGTCTGCTTTTCCCTCATCCCTTTAAAAGTAAAGCACAAGCCCCAGAAACTCCTAAACTTGCCCTGATACCAGCATCAGTGGAGGTCACAATATGCAAGTGAAAATAACATTATTAACTCAAGCTCTCCCACTTATCCCTATAACATCACCTCAGTTCAGCCACAAGTTACCTCTCCTTTTTCACCAGCAAGTTCCTAGTCATATGAACCCCTCTGTCCCGGTAACTTCCCACCTCTTCCCACACTCTACAGTTGCTGTTCAAGTTGGGCAATCAGATTAATTAACAACTGGTTCTAGCAAAACAGACAGGGATAAATTCTGGCCGTGCACACCTTGTTAACCTGCCCTGGAAATGTTATCAGAAGAGCAGGCCACAGTACACGTCCGAGGCAGCGTTTGCAGAGTTTTCACTGAATCTGGGCACTGTCCTTGAATCCTGAGGCTCCAGGGCATATTCTCAAGGTGTACCCTCTTCACATTCAAGAAAGGTTATTCTATCCCCTACCTTAAGGATCCTAATACAACCACTTATCCACCAGCTGAGCAACCCTAAATGGGCACGGCCAGCAAAGAGCACAGCTCCTGCTCTGCAGTGCCTTGCGAGCCATCTGTCCAGTCCCATGATCTTCCAACAGGTGAGACCCTTGCCAAGTTAACTTCACTGTTAAGGTGACCTTCCCCCTAGCAAACTGACCAAACAAGTCTGACCGGAACCAATTTATCATTCAAGGTGACTGGTTCAACCCTTCTGAAGGGTCACTGTTGTGCCAAGATCCTTCAGTGCTTTTTTTTCATCCCAGATATAGGTTAAAGGGGCTGTGAGAAGGCAAAGATGTCCATACAGTTACTGGCACTTGTGGAGCAGAATCATCTCACGCAGAACCCCAAAACCCCACAGTCTCTGAACTGCTAAAGATACCAAACTCCACTCAGTTCAACGACTTAGGTGCTTACAATTTAGGCAACACCAGCCACGCACTCCTGTAACCCAGGCTTCAAAAATATATAACCCCAAAATACCAATGATAAGATGTATATAAATGCTTCAGTTTCTTTCTATTTACCTGCTTTTGAGCATTAAATGCTTCCACTGTACAACCACAGGCCCCAGCTCAAAAAGGCACTTACATGTGCACAAGTACACAACTCAGACTAAGTTCTGTGGTGCTCCATGGTTGCACATATTATTGAACCACAGTGCTCTTTGCAGTCAGGGTTTAGCGTCTGTCATCCCTCGGACTTTAAGGAAGAAATTGCCTACCTCTCCAAGAATTACTGTTTTCAGAAACATTCGGGGTGGGGGGGAGATGGGAGACCTGTTGCACATCAAATCATTTGCAATTAAAAATTTTGTATTACTTTCGTTTCTGCTTTCCTGCCACAAAAAAAACTGCCACGCTGCTATCACATATGAAATAAGCTATCAGTTATTCGAATACTTTATCCCCAAAAGAAACAAAAAAGCTGATGCCCAGTAATACCATTACCTCTTTCTCTCAGCATCACAGATATGGGCATTTTGCCACCAAACATCCTTCCTATTAGGCAGGAGCTTTTCTTGTTACTAAACCGATCCTTTGAGGTGAAAACAAAATATACACGCACATGGTTATCGCTACCAGGTAATATCTACAAATTCTTTTTTTCTAGATTTCAAGTATGAAAGAACTGCAGCAATACTCCTAAAAGACAGATAGGTCTAACTGCATGATTTCCTTCTGACACATATTGCAATGCACAGTATCTTCCCTGTTCATCTTACAAACTAGCGCAAGGAAAGCAAGAGGTGCTGCACTGAGATGTCAGCCATTCTCTCAACAAGCCATCACAAATCCAAACACAACTTGGCAGTTACCGATACTTTTAACTATGCAAAAGGAGGGGGCAGGGGGTGAGCAACAAGTCTCAGATCACCTTGACAAAGCACTGTCTTGTTTAATGAACTGCAGTCCTTCGCTCTACACCAAACTCCTCTGAATTTAGTCTTAAAAACCAGAATGTTATCAGAAAGAATATACAATAGATAATGTATAATTCTGTATTATTAGTGTATATAATATTAGTAATTAAAGTGACAAACTGAAGACACATTTATGTAACACATTGTACTTCACTTGTTCATTGTAAGTAGGGATCCAGAGTAAAAACAGTGTTCAGGAATGGCAGAGAAACTGAAGCAGCAAGGCGAAGGATTACCAACATGATGCTCCTACTAGAGAGATGATTCGTACTTCCACTGCTTTCAGTGGACACAACAGCAAGTTTATTTAAGTCTAATTATAAGCTGGTGATAGATGCAGCAATAAAACCCAGTCTCCAGCCTTCAGTCTGCTTCGGCATAATCAATTTGAAAAAGAAAAGGTGTTTCAAATAACACCTTTGTGTTGTGTCTCACAACTCTTCTCTGGAAAAGGGCTAGCATAGGAAACCCCGAGCAACTTGTTACAGCGCTTAGTTAGCAACGACCTGCTGGGGGAAAACCAAAAAGGTTCAGTATCTTTACTGCCTACATCACCTGACATCGGAAAAACCACACCACAAACACCAGGTTAAAAACATCCTGAAATAACTTCTCCGCAGAGCAGATGGGCGCCCACAAGCGCGCAGAAACAGGGCGCTCCGTCCTGCCCCTTCTCCCTCCGCTCACCCCAGGGCAGTACCCCCGCCTCCGGGGGAGACCGACGGCTGGTGAAGCCCACCCGTACAGCACAAACGCGCCCAAAACCTCGCCACCGACATGATGCTTCACCACCGGCACCGGGGCCGTCGCCTCAGGGGCGCGGCCGCCCTCAGTGCCCCTGAGGGGAGAGCGAAACCCTGCGGCCGCGGGCCGGGGGAACGACAGCGCCGGGCGGGAAGCGACAGCAAGGCCCGGGCAGGCAGAAGGCAGCCGCGGGGAAGCTGAGGCCGGGGCCGCCGCTGAGGTGTCAGCCTTCCCGCCGCCGCACTCACCAGTTCCCCGAGCCCACGATGCACACCCTGAGGGGCGCCGCGGAGAGCGCCATGGCAGCGCCACCCGCGCCCCGCCAACGGCCGCGGCGACCGGATCCGGCCGGCGGCCGCCTCACGCTCCCCCGCCTCCGCCGTCAGGGGACCGCCCTGGCCTCCCTCCGCCCCTGCGGCTTGCCGGGAAGTGTAGTTCCTCCCGCTCTGCGGAGGGGTCGAGGGCTCCCGCCATGGAGGGCGACGCTGACGGCTGACGGCCGTGCGTTGCCGTCAGCCTCGCCCTCCATGGCGGGAGCCCTCGACCGAAACTGGCA